>Ga0265293_10009931_pt1 | contig 13482 bp, 11 predicted proteins | sample Munlanlewell138R_FD_192505 | JGI IMG/M metagenome (GOLD analysis project Ga0265293, IMG submission 192505) | Leachate microbial communities from a municipal landfill in Southern Ontario, Canada - Leachate well 138R | ecosystem: Engineered > Solid waste > Landfill > Unclassified | place: Canada...
TTGTATTCTTTGATTACTCAAAATGTCAGAATTCTGCCGGAAAAACCTTATTTCCTCAGAATAATATATGGCGGCTTAGAACCCATGTTCATGTTTAAAGCCGGTGATTTTGTATTCAGAACAAAAGTTTTACTCGGCATGGGATTTGCAAGTTATAGTGAGAATGTTAATCTTGATGTGTTAAGTGATATGAATGGTGATTGGATTATGGTAGGTGAACCGTCTTTAGGTATAAGCTATATTGCCGATGAATCAATTTGGATTGAAATTGATGCAGGCATGAGAGCTACAGGAGGTGTTGATTTTAAAAATATCGCCTCTGCTGATTTGAATGGTCCTTTCATTGCTGTTTCATTAAGAACACTAATATTCTAAGAATATGATAAGATATTATCTGATGACAGCTTTAGCAATTCTACTCGGCTCTATGAGTGCTTTAGCCGAGGGAGGAGGGCTGAACCTCGGAATCACGATGCAATCTACAAAAGTAATTGATAAATTTTCAATTATATCCGGTGCAAAACTTGGCTATAATTTCACTTCGGAGTTGTATGCAGGTGTCGCATTATACGGTGTAACATTGTTTAAGAATCAGTCTGAAGGATATGATGATATTATCCAAGATTATCCTACACAAGAATTTAATTACTACGGGATAGAATTTGAATATTTTTATAATCCCGATAATGCTTTTCATATTTCGGCATCTGGATTGATAGGTATTTCAAACACATCATTCAGTATTCAATCCATCGAAGATGCAAATGGCAATCTTTACAAACCGGATTATCTGAATGGACTCAGTAATATCATTATCGTGCCCTCGTTAAATTTCAATTTGAATTTAAAACATTTTTATAGAGCTGCATTAGGATTCAGCTACAGAATAATTCCAAATTTCAATTACCGTGTTGATGAATTGAGATATTATGAAAATACCGGAAATTTTGTTATACTTTCGAATCATGTTGAAGGTGCATCAATAAATTTAACTATCAAATTCGGCAGTTTTTAGCAAATTCCGTATCAGCCAGTGACTGTACCTGAATACTTAAATAAGTAAAACATATATCCTGCATAAACAGCCAACAGAAACAAACCATCCATCCTGCTGAAACGATTGTGTCTCATTCCCAAAGGAATTATTACCAACGACAGGAATATCATTACTCCTATGTCTATCACACTTATGTCTTTCGAACCTATGGGAAAAAACATTGAAGTAGCTCCCAAAATCATCAGGATGTTGAAAATGTTCGAACCAACTACATTCCCGAGAGAAATATCAGATTCTCCTTTAACGGCTGCCACAGTAGAAGTTGCAAGTTCCGGCAAACTTGTACCGAGAGCCACAACGGTAAGCCCTATAACTGCATTAGAAACTCCAAGAGACTCGGCTATATTGACGGCTCCTTCCAGAAACAGATTAGCACCGACCATCAGAACCACGAGTCCGAGTACAATTAGGAATATTTGGAAATAAGTCTTATCTTTTATGCTCTTGCCACCGTCTGTTAAATCAATATCAATTTCAGGTTTATTCTTTGATGATTTTCTAATAATATTAACTATATACCCAATTATGCCTAATATTAAAATTATGCCGTCTAAAGTATCCAAGTCTCCGTCTAATGCCATAATAATCACAACAGCACTTGCGATTAACATAATCCATAGATCACTGCTGACTGCACGTATATTGACTTCGAGCGGTTTGATTAAAGCAGCCAAGCCTAATATCAAAGCAATATTACATATATTAGAACCAATGACGTTGCCGAGTGCTATGCTACTGTTCCCATCAAAACCGGCAGACAGACTAACCACAAGTTCAGGAGAACTTGTTCCGAATGCTACAACAGTCAGACCAATAATCAAAGGAGTTATTCCAAGTTTGAATGCAAGTCGTGAGCTCCCCTTAACAAGGAAGTCAGCTCCAAAATAAAGCATCAAGCTGCCGACAATAAGAAATGCTATACTAATTAATTCTTTTTCAGCCATAATTTATATTATTTCATTAAATTTTTATAAACGCAAAAAGCCGCCGGAATCTACGGCAGCTTTCTGAAAAATAATTTTCCTCTTATAATCAGCTGAGTTTCTGACGGATTTTCTTCTCTGACATGCCTCGGAGGTAGTAGAGCTTGGCTCTTCTGGTGCGTCCGTTCTTTTCGATTGAAATGGACTGAATCATAGGTGAGAAAACGGGGAATACACGTTCAACACCAATGCCGTTTGACACCTTTCTTATGGTGAATGTTTTATTTATACCTGAGCCACGCATCCCGAGAACAATACCTTTGAAATTCTGGACACGTTCCTTTTCGCCTTCCACAACTCTTACTGCAACAACAACCGTATCACCTTCACGAAATGAAGGCACTTCTTTGTAATTATCGCCGTCTTTATTTTTTTTGACGCTTTCAGCTCTCTCAAGAGCTAAATTATTCACATACTCTAATGTAGTCATAACTCTTTTTTTCTCCACTAAAAGTTTAGAACAACAAAAATAACACTTTTTTTGAAAATAGAAAAATATTATTTGAAAAATTCTCTTATAATACCTGAAAATATTTTCAGGATTTGTGAGACAGATGCTACCTGACTTATTTAGTAATAATTGTAAAATCAATTTCCCGATGGCATTTTTGAGTGTTTAGTTAATTATAATACTTATCGTTACAATTCGTGATACTGAGATTATTTAAGCTTATGAGTTTTATATTAAACAATAAAAAGGAAATCAAAATGGCTGATAAAAGCACATACCTGAATAAGGAAACCTTAGTCGAGCATATTGATATTACAAAATTTAATGTCGTGGATATGGTTGACTCCATGGGGCAAATGGCGTTTCAAGCAAGGAATTTGAACCGAGCAGCCAAAATATTCGATATGATGATGGATGATAAGAATTGTGTTTCCTATCTTACACTTGCCGGTTCCTTGATAAGTGCCGGTCTAAAAAAAGTAGTAGTTGACATGATTGAAAATAATATGTGTGATGCAATAGTATCTACCGGTGCTAATATTGTTGACCAGGATTTTTTGGAAGCTCTTGGTTTCAGGCACTATCAAGGTACCCCTTTTGTAGATGACAATGAGCTTCGAGAACTAATGATTGACCGCATATATGATACATATATTGATGAGGAAGACCTCCGCGTATGCGATATGACTATTGCAGAAATCGCAAACTCACTAAGTCCTAAAGCATACAGCTCAAGAGAATTTATTCGTGAAATGGGTAAATGGCTTGTAATGAATAATAAAGGAGAAGGCTCAATTATTCGTACTGCATACGAAAAAGGCGTCCCTATATTCTGCCCTGCATTCTCCGACTGTTCAGCCGGCTTTGGTTTAGTCCATCACCAGTATAATACTAAAGGTGAAGTTGTCAGTATTGACTCAGCTAAGGATTTCCTAGAACTAACAAAAACCAAGATGCAGGTTGGTGATTCAGGTATCTTCATGATAGGAGGCGGTGTTCCGAAAAACTTCATTCAGGATGTTGTTGTTGCTGCAGAAGTTCTCGGAGTGGAAGCAGATATGCACAAATATGCAGTACAAATCACTGTTGCCGATGAACGCGATGGAGCTCTGTCAGGTTCAACTCTTAAAGAAGCAAGTTCCTGGGGTAAGGTGGAGACCACTTATGAACAAATGGTTTATTCGGAAGCAACCATCGCCATGCCTTTGATTGTAGCTTATGCTTATCATAAAGGCTCTTGGAAAGGACGCATCGAAAGAAGATTTAATGATGCTTTGGATAATAAATAATAATTGACAAGTATCAATTTATAATAATGTTACGAATATTTTTATTTGATATAGTTTAACAAAATCAGCCGTTTATTGATACAATGAGCGGCTTTTTTTAATATCTTTTAAAAAATCCCCAAAAAACAATAATTGGAGCATTAACTCGTAAAAGTGCAGTGTAAAGAGTTCCGTTGGAGGTGCTGTGCTAATCGGCATGGCTGAGAGAGTCTCCTCGAACCTGATCCGGGTAATACCGGCGTAGGGAAACGGTTGTCATACATCCGCTTAGAATTTACTCTCATTATCCACACGGGAAACTCGACTATGTTTAATAAAATATACGAGGTTTCTGTGAAGAAGTTTTTGTTCTTTTTAGCATTGATTATTTTGCCTGTCCTAAGTTACAGTCAGGATGAATTGGAAAGTAAGCCTGATTCAATCAGGGTTTATAAGACTCCGAGCATCACTGTCAGTACTTCTAGGGCAAATAAGGAAAATTCACCGGTTCCATATACCGAAATAACCCAATCGGACATAAAGGAATCATACACAAACCAAGACCTACCGCAATTGTTGAGCAGTATGCCATCAGTTCTTACATTTTCTGAAAATGGTAATTTTGTTGGCTATACAAATTTGTCTATGCGAGGTTTTGACCAAAGAAGAATAGCTGTTTTGGTAAACGGTATCCCGCAAAATGACCCGGAAGATCATAATTTTTATTGGATAAATCTTTCGGATTTTGCTTCTACAATAAGCAATATTCAGGTACAACGTGGAGCCGGCTTGTCAAGCTACGGTCCTGCTGCTATTGGTGGAAGTATATTGCTTTCTACAGTTAATTATGCTTCATTTCGAGGTGTCAACATCAGCTCAGGCATAGGATTTCAAGAATATGGAGGTATGAACTCCGGGACAGAGCAAATTGCAAACAGATTCGCAATCGAGTATTCATCAGGACTGACCGATAATTACGCATTCTATGCAAAGCTCGGCAGGATAAATTCTTTTGGATACAGAGACCAATCTTGGGCAAAACTTAACAGCTACTTTTTTTCAGCTATGAGATTTGACGGAAATTTAACCACACAAATAAATATTTTCGGTGGTTCTCAAGAAGATGGTCTTGCTTATAACGGACTACCAAAAAGTTATGTCGGCGATCCGGATTTAAGAAGATATAATTACGGATACTTCGAATATGAAGATGACGGGAAAACCTTCAGTTGGGCTGTTGAGAGACGCAAAAGAGAGATTGAAATGTTTTCTCAGCCTCAGATGGAATTACTTAACGATTGGCAGATTTCAAAAAATCTGGCATTCAAATCTGCACTATTTTTGAAAATCGGTCAAGGATATTTTGACTATGACGGTACAGGATGGACCGACGCCGAAAGTTTCAGACTGACACCCGAACATGGATTTATTGATGCAGAAGATCCGGCTAATCCAATAATTCGCTCCTATGTAGGCAACAAATACGGTGGCTGGATTCCAAGATTAGAATACAGCTATACAAACGGAAGATTTTTAGTTGGCTCGGAAATCAGGATACATCGTTCAGGACATTGGGGTAAGATAAATTTTGCCGAAAATCTACCTGAGAATTTTGATCCAGACTTCAAATTTTATTCTTATAATGGTGTTAGAAATATTTTCTCAGGATTTGTAAGCAACACTCTTGATTTATCAAGTGACTTGACCTTACATACCGAGCTGCAGCTTGTTAACCATCTTTATGCAATAGAAAATGAAAAAGCCGGAGATATTTACTCAAGTTACCAAACAATTGACGGAAATACTATAGGTAAGGGTGACAGACTGTTCGAAGTTAGTTATTTGTTCCTTAATCCGCGATTGGGATTAAGCTATTCACCTGCAGAGCGACATCGTACCTATGTTTCGGCAGCATTTACTTCAAGAGAGCCGAGAATGCGTAATCTTTATGCAGCAAGTGATTCCTGGTCAGGCGCTTCGCCGCTCTTCAAGTTTGTCAAAGTAGATTCTGTCAATGCTTTGTACGATTTTAACAGTCCCCTGATAAAACCTGAGCAAATGCTGAACTTCGAATTGGGTTGGGTTTACAGTTCTGATTTCTTAAACCTGAACATAAACACATATTGGATGGAATATTTTAATGAATTGGTTAAAAGCGGTCAACTTGATGTGTTCGGCTCACCGGTTGACGGCAATGCTCCCAAGACAAGACATTACGGCATAGAATTCATGGGAGATGCAACAATATTCAACAGTTCATCTCATGGTACACTGCAAATTGCAGCCAACTTTACAGCAAGTCGCAACATAATTGTTGACTATGAGTTCACTACCGAACTTGATGAGAAAATTCAGCTCAAAGACAATGAAATAGCAGGATTTCCGGACCTAATCGCAAATTTGAGCCTCGCTTATTCTATTGGTAATTTCTATTCAGGATTACATCTAAGATTCGTAGATGACTTCAGAACCGATAATTTTGGAGATTTGCTTACCACTGACAGTAGAATTAAAACTGAAATGGGAAGTGGGTATTATGCAGATAATACAGTTGATTCATACACTGTTCTAAATGCTAATTTTGCTTATACTTTTGACAATATTCCTAGTGTGAACTCATTAAGAGTTCATCTGCAAGTCAATAATATTACAGACGAATTATATGCAGCAAGCGGAATCGGAAGAGAATTCTTCCCTGCTGCCGGCAGAAACTTTTTCATTGGATTTGAGTTAGGACTCTGATATATTTTTCAAAATCCATTGCTTTGTCAGTAAATGAGCAGTTGAATATTTTCATGGATATCTAAGGGAACATTCGACTGCTCACTGACAGTGATGATTATTTTTAATAATTAGATTTTATAAAATTTTTGGTTTTTATTTTGAAATACCTTAATTTTGATAATACAATGTATTACAAATAACATAAGGTTAGCTATGAAAAAGCTCACGACGTTTATTTGCTTGATGTTGATATTGGCTTATGCCTGTGATGATTCCATGACCCCTGTATCCAAGCCCCTAACTGTCAGATTGATTAATGATTCAGCATCCAAATTTTCTATATTCAGCATCAGGATGCAAAATATGGGTCCAGCTGATAAAGCACCGGTTCCCATAGGAGATTGGAGTAGCAATATTATTGAAGGGAATAGAAGAATCGAACCCGGTAAAATTGAAACCTTTGTCTTGTCAATTCCAAGTGGCGAGTGGAATTTTTGCAGGTTAGGTGTAATTGATTCGAGTGGGAATGAAGTTTATTTGCATGAACAAAATGGTTACCAAGCCACCGGAAATTATACAATTACTCACTGGGGTTCTGATTCAAGAAGAGTACATGTTTTTTTGGATTATGACGTGCAAAAGAAATTGATTTTTGTAAAATCATGGAGTGATTTCGCGGAATGAGGACTTTTTTATTTGTTTGACACCTTATTTTATAAACCCTTTTTTAGGACGGGGCAAAATAATATTAAAAAAGGGGGCTGATACAATCAGTCCCCCTTCTTCAGCTGAATGATATCAGTTGACTAAACCGCGTTTTTTTAGGAGAGGTTCAAGTTGCGGCTCTCTGCCTCTAAATCTTTTGTAAAGTTCCATCGGGTCTTCAGTTCCACCTTTGGAAAGAATATTTGTCAGGAATGATTCAGCTGTTTTCTTATCAAAAAGATTGGTTTCCTTGAAAGCTTGAAAAGCATCACTGTCAAGTACACCTGACCAAATATAGCTATAATAGCCTGAGGAATATCCTCCTGCAAATATATGATTGAAGTAAGTACTTCTGTATCTTGAAATTATTTCCGGTATTAATCCGATATTAGACAAGTATTTTGTTTCAAAGTCCATAGGATTATCGGTTAACGGAGTTTCAAGAGTATGATATTCCATATCCAGCATAGCTGCTGCAAGGTATTCGGTAGTAGCAAAACCTTGATTGAACTTATTGCTGTTTTGAATTTTTTCGATTAATGAAGCAGGAATAACTTCACCTGTTTTGTAATGTTTAGCGTAGAAAGCGAGAACATCCGGTTCGAATGCCCAGTTTTCCATGATTTGTGAAGGAAGTTCCACAAAATCACGTGGTACTGATGTTCCAGACAGGCTTTTATACTCACAATCAGACAATAAGCCGTGAAGGGCATGTCCGAATTCATGGAAGAATGTTTCAGTCTCATCCATGGTAAGTAAAGCAGGTTTCTCAGCAGTTGATCTAGAAAAATTACATACAATTGTAACTACAGGTTTAATTTCCTTGCTATTCACTTTATACTGCTGTCTATAACTACTCATCCAAGCACCGCCACGTTTGCTTGCTCGCGGATGAAAATCCATGTAAAGAATTCCGAGATGTGAGCCGTCAGATTTCTTAACTTCATATACAGTAACTTCATCATGATATTTAGGAATATCTTTTCTTTCGGTATAAGTCAAGCCCCATAGACGCTTAGTCAGCTCAAAGATGCCATCGCGTACATTTTCGAGTTTAAAATATGGTCTGACTTCTTCTTCGTTAAGGTTGTACTTCTGCTCACGCAATTTTTCGGAGTAATATCTCCAATCCCATGGAGCTAAGGCAAAGTCTCCGCCTTCGCTGTTGATGATTTTTTGCAATTCCTGTGCTTCAGTTTCAGCAAATGGCTTAGCAAAGCCCCACAAATCTTCAAGGAATCTACGGACATTTTCAGGATCTTTTGCCATATTTTCAGCAAGAACATATTCTGCATGATTTCTGAAACCAAGTAAGCGAGCTTTCTCAATCCTCAGATTTACCAATCTTGTGATAACGTCATTATTGTTATTAACGTTGTCATTGTTACCTCTGTTGGAATAAGCATTAAACATCTTTTCCCGTAAGTCGCGTTTAGCTGAATAAGTCATAAAAGGAATAAAACTCGGATTATGCAGAGTAAAAACCCATTTGCCGTTTAAGCCGGCGTCTTGAGCTGCGTGAGCAGCTGCATCAATTGCTGACTGCGGCAAACCGGCTAAATCTTCCTTATTTTCTATCACAAGTTTGTACTCATTTGTTTCAGAAAGTACATTTTGTCCAAATTTCAAAGTAAGCATCGAGATTTCTTCATTCATGGCTCTCAAATTGTCTTTATCGTTTACTTCTAAATTTGCTCCGCTCCTAACAAATGACTTGTATGTTTCTTCTAACAATCTGCTCTGTTCAGGATTGAGATTTAAACTTTTGCGATTATCATATACCGTCTTGATTCGTTTAAATAAATCAGCGTTGAGCATTATGTCGTCACTGTGCATGGACATAAGAGGCGTAACATTCTGTGCTATCTCTTGAAGCTCTTTGCCGGTATTTGAAGACATCATATTATAAAACACGCTCGATACTTTATCAAGTAAACTTCCTGAACGTTCGAGGGCAATTATGGTGTTTTCAAATGTCGGTGATTCTGAATTACCGGATATTGCTCTTACTTCATCAATATGCTGTTTTATGCCTTCCTTGAAAGCAGGCATGTAATGTTCGAGTTTAATCTTGTCGAACGGAGGCACCCCAAATGGTGTATTATAGTCCTTCATAAAAGGATTTTCTTCTGCTCGTAAATTCATCGAGAACCCTATCATTAATAGTGCAATCAAATAAGAAAAACTTTTCATCTTTTCCTTAATGTTATTATTTAACAAATTACAATCTTGTAAAAATACGAATTTTCCGTATATTATTGTGATAGTATGCTAAATCAATATTAATTCATTTTTTTCACCAATGATAAAATTTGTTTTTCTCCCAAAACACATCAATTCGAACTATGAAATCCACCTATTAATATGTTTCTTATCCAAAATACAGTTTCAGATTAGGGAAATTAAAAAACCATCGTCCGGTATTAAATCAAGTAATTGTCTTGAAAGTGAATCAATACTTATAAATTTAGGTAACGGTTGATTTTAATATCTTAAATTAGTGATGTTTCTTTTCTAATGTATGAAAATATTCATATATTTGTATAATTCAAATCAAACTATTGAGTATTTATGATAAATCAAATTGCAACTTTAATTCTTGTGTTAATTACCCCGACCATAAATTTGTTCTCTCAGGGGATTTCCATAGCAGCTGTTAATGAATTCCTTGACCGTAATCCTGTCCAAATCACTATTCAATATCTTGAAGCAGATAAAGAACATGTGCTTGAATCTTTGGATGTCGGAATCGCCGAGATAGATATTGATGATTATTCTTTGTACTTAATCAGAAAAGAAACTCTTGGTATGGAGTTCGGGTTTTTCGACCGTGGTATATCTTTCCTTGCTAATAATGATAAAATTTATATAAAATCTCATTGGGTCCAAAAGAATGAGTTGGAATTACAAATTGTTGAAATTACCGACAACTCAATGACCGCAAGAACTCAAGCAAATATCAGAGACAAGGAGGTTGAAGTAAAATTAATTTTCAAAAAAGCAATTTTACCGTTCAGAGAGAATCACGATATTGTTGATACAGATGAAATCATAGGAATAAAATGGAACTTAAATAAATTAGCAACAATCAATTTCGGTGAAAAACCGGGTGAATTTATAATAAGTGAGGAAACAGAAACTGATAATTCTGATGAAAATGTACTGTTATTCAAGAAAGATGGTTCATATAAAGGATTTGGCGGTAAAGGATTTTATAAGTTTTCCGGCTCCGGTAATTTTGTTAAACTTGAGGATCCATTAATAGATCCTTCAATTGCAATCTTCCCCGTAATTTATGACGCTGAAGAAGGATTAAGATTAATACAAGGAAATTATTATGGGAATAAAATCTTGAGCTTCATTACGGAAGAATAAAACAATATAAATACAGACGCTAAGCAGGTTAATGATAACATTGAATTTCTTTGTATTTTTTGGTCATTATAATTTTAATGTTTTTTTACAACTGTCTATGAGAATAGTGAGAGGAATAATTATCATCAATCTCATTTTTGATATTCAAGATGAATCAGCAATCAAGAAGTTTGAGCAAGCGGGATGTAAATTCTTACAGCGGTAAAATCGTATAGCACACTGTCAATTTGTAATTTCCCCCCGATAGTGCCAAGAATCTTTTTAACTATTGCCAATCCAAGTCCCAATCCTTGTTGTTCATACTCTTCCCTGCCAAACTGCATAAAAGCATCAACATCTTTTATTTCATTTTTGTCCATTCCTCTACCATAATTTTCAATCTTGACGATAAAGAAATCTTTACTGTATATACTCACGACCTTAACTTGCTTGTCCTCATCAGAGAATTTGCAGGCATTGTCTGCAATTTCGAAAACTAATTTGTAGAAATATTCTTCGTTGATTTGAAGCACTTTGTCATTACACAAATCAAAAAGTGGACTTAGATTCTTAGCATAATGCTTAACTGCATTAAGGACTGCTTTCTTAATCACTACTGACGGCTCAGTAGTATGAGGCTCCTTGATATTTTCAGCTGTGATACTGTTTGATATAAAGTTATTAAGATAAGTATAGTTCTCAATGAGTCGTAGTAATCTTGCGCCGGAATCATGAATATGACCGATGATATTTTCCATCTCGCTACTGTCGAAATCCTTGACATTACCCATCAGCAGCTTGGAAAATCCCATTATTGCATTCAGAGGTGTACGCAGTTCATGTGGAATCGAGAAAGAAATATTCTTTTTCAATTCTTCAATTTTTGTAAGAAACAGTTCTTTGAGCTTTTTGCTTTTTTCGAGTCTTACTTCAACAGCTTCAACAAGCTCAGAACTCTTATACGGTTTAGTTATGTAGTCATCTGCCCCAAGCCCCATGCCGATTCGTACAGAGTCTTGGCTTGCATTGGCTGTCAGGAAGAGAAACGGAATAGTATAGAATTCAGGATATTGTTTAAGTTCCTTAATTAAGTCCAGTCCATTCATTATCGGCATATTAATATCGCAAATTATCAAGTCGGGTGATGAGCTGATAACTGAGTTAATACCTGCCCTGCCATCGCCCGCTGTTAATACTTCATAACCGTGAATTTCAAGTAAATCCTGAATATTTGCTTGAATTTCAACTTCATCTTCAATAACAAGTATGCGTTCCATTATTTTGACCGAGCTTTTAGTTAATTAAGGGATAAGGGAAGACACAGCGTTGCTGTATCACCTTATCAAACGTAAATCAGCTCTTCGAGCTTTGATTAATTCTTCAGGTGTAAAAACATCACTTGTATCCTGAGGTATTATAGGACGTTCGAGTTTAAATAATATCCTATTTTTCATCACGCCAATCTCAGTAAGTCTGTCAATGAGTTCTTGCTTACGCTTTTCACGGATTTCCGGTTCTTCGTTTTCGTGTTGCCATATTCTGAAATGGACACTCCTTTCCGGATTCTGAATCAGGTATTCAGCGATTGCATAGAGCCTTTTATAATCTTCACTATTGACTTGAAATTTATTGTCTGCATCGAAGTAGATGCTGGTCCTGTAATCCGGGAAAAGTACAATCTCAGGAACGTCAGCCGGACGCGGTGGTTTTGATGTTTTTTCTGCTTTGTCTTCTTGTGCAAACAAGTTAAAAACCGTAAGAATAAACATACAAAAAACAAGTTTAATCATAAAGTGTTTCATATATCATTCCGATTAATAAAATCCTAATAACTAAATTTTATATCGTTTGAGAAAGAAAATTATTGAAACTGATTATTATATATCTATCCAACCGGATTGAATTGCATATTTAATCAATTCACTATGACCACGCAATCCGAGCTTATGCATGATATTCCGTCTGTGGGTTTCCACAGTCCTCGGTGAAATAAAAAGTACTGCAGCAATCTCACTGGAAGTATGTCCTTTTGCCGTCAGTTTGGCTATTGTTATTTCTCTATCAGTAAGGAGAGCAGGGTCATCATGTGGTTCTGACTCTGTGAAACTTTCGATAATATTGGGAATTACATCACTCGATACAAACTTTTTCCCGTCATTAGCATGACCTATAGCCTCAATCAAGTCTTCCTCTCCGGCATTTTTAAGCACATAGCCCATGATTCCCTTTTGGAAAGCATTTCTGATTATGTTTTTGTTGTTATGCATTGACAGGACAATAAACTTTGCTTCAGGGAAACGGATTTTTAAATCACTCATTACTAACAGACCATCAATGTCAGGGAGGTTAATATCAATGATGAAGATGTCAATCTTTTCGCAGACCTCTGCTTCGGCCAGTGCTTTTTTCCCGTTAGTACTAAAGCCGACGACCTCAATATTGTCATATCTTGACAATATCATTTTTATCCCATCAATTATCATTTTATGGTCGTCAACCAGAAATAATTTTATTGTGTCTTTCAAAACGGCACCTCTATTGTTATTGTTGTACCATGATTGGTTTGTGAATCTATATCAATTTTACCATTTATCAATGTAATACGGCTTTGAAGGTTTTTCAAACCCATACCGCTTTTACTTGTGGCAGGATTGAAACCTCTACCATTATCTTCAATTATTATGAGCAGATTTTTTGGATATGAGAGCATCTGAAAACTTATTTTTGAGCAATTTGAATGTTTGACTGCGTTATTCAAAACTTCTTGAACCACTCTGTAAATATGGATTTTTACATACTTTGGAAATTGTTTCCTTTTTTCTTGAATGTAAAAATCATATTTTATGTTTGTTTGCGATTTAAAAATTTCTATCAATTCTTCAATAGCAGCTGTCAAACCTATTCTTTCCAATACCGGCGGCATTAGTGAATAGGCAAATT
>Ga0265293_10009932_pt1 | contig 13482 bp, 11 predicted proteins | sample Munlanlewell138R_FD_192505 | JGI IMG/M metagenome (GOLD analysis project Ga0265293, IMG submission 192505) | Leachate microbial communities from a municipal landfill in Southern Ontario, Canada - Leachate well 138R | ecosystem: Engineered > Solid waste > Landfill > Unclassified | place: Canada...
GGCGGACCTGCAACAGGCCCGCGACGCCGCCGCCGATGCGCTGGCGGCCGCGAAGGCCGATCTGACCGGGATCGAGCGCGAACACACGGCTCTGCTGCGCGACCGGGAGGCTCGCGCCCGGCAGGCGGGCAGCAAGTTGGGCCTGCCCCGCGCCATCGACGGGCTGCGCGCCGCGCCCGGCTATGAACGCGCGCTCGCCGCCGTGCTGGGCCGCGATGCGAAAGCGCCGCTGGGCACACCGGACGCCGGGGCGGAGGGCCGTTTCTGGACAGGAGCGGCCGCGCCTGCGCCGGTCGCGCAGAACCTTGCCGCCCATGTGCCGGTCTGTCCGCCCCAACTGACGGCACGCCTCGCGCTGGTCCATATGGCCGAAGCCGACGACGGCCGCGCGCTCCGGCCCGGCGAATGGCTGGTGACGCGGGATGGACACTTGCGGCGCTGGGACGGGTTCGTGGCGCGGGGCGAAGGCGCCGCCGAAGCCGCCCGGCTGGAAGCGGAGAACCGTTTCGCCGAGCTCGATGCCTTGCTGCCCGGACGGCGGGCTTTGGTCGAAAAGGCGCAAGCGATTCTGGACAGCGTGCAGACGGAACTGGCCGCCTTGCAGCCCGCCATCGTCGCCGCCGAACGCGCGGCCATGGATGCGGCGGAACAGGAACGGCAGGCCTTGCGCGCGCTCGATCAGGCCGAGGACGCACGCGAACGCCATGCCCGGCGGCTGAGCGAACTGGGGGAAGCGGAACGCGGCCTTGCCGACCGGCGCGGGCTGGCCGAAGCGGACAGGACGGCGGCGCAAGGCAAGCAGGCTGCCCTGCCCGATCCGCAGGCCGGACGGCTTGCGCTGATGGCGGCGCGGGAGCGGCAGGACAGCGCCCGTCTGGCCCTGCAAGGCGCGAGCGCCGCGCTGGCCGCGCACGAACAGGGGCTGGCCGTGCTGCGCGAGCGGACGGCGGCCCGGAAGTCCGACATCGCGGGATGGCAGGCGCGGGCTGGCGATGCCGCGCGCAGGCTCGCCGACATGGCCCGGCGGTTCGAGGAGATAGAGGGGGAACGCGCGGTCGTCGCGGCAAAGCCCGCCGCCCTGATGCGGGAGATCGAGGACGGCGAAGCCGTGCGGGAGAGACTGACCGGCGAACTCGCCGCCGCCGAACATGCCGTCACAACCGCCACCGACGCGGCGCGAACCGCGGACGACGCACTGCGGCAGGCGGGCGAAGCGCTCGCCACCGCCCGCGAACTGCGCGCCGGAGCCGCCGCGCGGGCCGAGAACGAGGAGGAACGCCGCGCGGAGATGGGCCGCATTTCCGGCGAACGCTTCCAGTGCCCGCCGCCGCTCCTGCCCGAACGCTTCGGCTTCGCCTCCGGCGATGTCAGCGCGGCAGGCGAGGAATCCGCCGCGATGGACAAGCTGACCGCCGAGCGCGAACGCATCGGCCCGGTCAATCTCGTCGCCGCCGACGAACTGGCCGAGGCCGAGGCGCGCCATGGCGAGAGCCTGGCCGAGCAGGATGAACTGACTCAGGCCGTCCACAGACTGCGCGGCTCGATCGGCAACCTCAACCGCGAGGGGCGCGAACGGCTGCGCGCCGCATTCGAGGCCGTGGACACACACTTCCGCCATCTGTTCACACGGCTGTTCCAAGGCGGACAGGCGCATCTCGCGCTGGTCGATTCGGACGATCCGCTGGAAGCGGGGCTGGAAATCTATGCCCAGCCCCCCGGCAAGCGGTTGCAATCGCTGACTCTGCTGTCCGGCGGCGAACAGGCGCTGACGGCCGTGGCGCTGATCTTCGCGCTGTTCCTCACCAACCCCGCGCCGATCTGCGTGCTGGACGAAGTGGACGCGCCGCTGGACGATGCGAACATCGAACGGTTCTGCGACCTGCTCGATGCCATGGTGGCGGAAACCGACACGCGCTACCTCATCGTCACGCACAATGCCGTGACGATGAGCCGGATGCATCGCCTGTTCGGCGTGACCATGGTGGAACAGGGCATCTCCCGCCTCGTCAGCGTGGACCTCGGCGGCGCGGAGGAACTGCTGGCGGCGGAATAGCGCTCGCTTTCAATCCAGCACGAAACGCGGCCCCGGTCCGGCGGCGCCCGCACGGTCGTCGCGGTTGGCAAGCTGGCATCTGGCGAGACTGAGGCAGCCGCACCCGATGCACTGATCCAGCCTGGTCCGCGTCAGCGTGAGCAGCCGGATCTTCTCGTCCAGTTGGCTGCGCATCGACCGGCTGACCCGCTGCCAATCCGTGATCGTCGGCGTGCGGCCTTGCGGCAGGTTGGCGAGTTCGCTTTCGATTTCCACCAGGCCCAGTCCCAACTTCTGCGCGATGAGGATGAAGCTGATCCGGCGGATATCCGAACGCAGGAAGCGGCGCTGGTTACCGCGCGTCCGCACGGACCGGAGCAGGCCCTTTTCCTCATAGAACCGGATCGCGGAGACAGCGACGCCCGTGCGCCGCGCCAGCGTGCCGATCGCAATCAGGCTTTCCTCTGTCATCGGCGCCCCCGGAATCCGATCTCAAGCTAACTTGAGATTGCAGCGGGATGCAACGAAAATTCGAAAAAAGGCAGCGTCAGTTTAATGGCTTGCGTGCACAACCTGTCAATTCGCGCGAGCCATGGGCGACTTCGGCGCGGTAGGAATAGACTGTGTCTGACATGCCGTCGCTGCACGCGCCGAGCGTCACGCGCAGGCTGAACGCTTCGCCGTTCAATATGCCGGTAAAGACCAGCGCGCCGTCCGCTTCCCGGCGTTCCGCCGCGAAAGGCGTGCCTTCCATATCTTCGGGCGTGGTGTAGCGCAGGGTGGCGCCATCGGCATGGACCGACCAGAACGGCTCGGTTCCCAACGCCTGCAACCGCTCCAGCCCGGCGAAAGCGGAAGGGACGGACGGCGTGACGCAAGCAGCCAAGAACAGAGCGAAAAACACCACCGCCTTATGCATTGCCCACTACCCAGCATGCCAGGGCCATCAGCAGGCCCGCGAAACGATTGGCGCGGAAACGGGCCAGCGCGTTGCCGCCGTCGTCACCGCGCAGGCTCAAGACCTGCCATGTGAGGTGCACAGCCATGGGCAGCAGCGCCAGCAAGGCCACCCAGTCCGGCCGCAACAGCCAGAACGCCAGCGCCCAGAACGCCAGCGCCGCACCATAGAACGCCGCCACGCCGCCGCGCACATGCGCGCCCATGCGCAGCGCGCTGGAGCGGATGCCGACCAGCGCATCGTCCTCGCGGTCCTGCAAGGCATAGATCGTGTCATAGCCGATCACCCAGCAGATCGTGCCCACGTAAAGCGCTGCCAGCACTTCGAGGCCGTCCCCGCGCAATTCCGCCCAGCCGACAAGCGCGCCCCATGAAAACACCAGCCCCAGCCATGCCTGCGGCCACCATGTGATCCGTTTCATGAACGGATAGGCCGCAACCGGCGCGATGCTGGCCAGCGCCACCAGTTGCGCCTGCCAGCGCAGTTGCAGCAGGACGGCAAGGCCGATCAGGCACAGCGCGAGCAACCAGATCCAGGCCGCGCGCCTGCTCACCGCGCCGCTGGCCACGGGCCGGGCGGCGGTTCGCGCCACCTTGCGGTCGAGATCGGCGTCCACGATATCGTTATAGACGCAGCCCGCCCCGCGCATGGCGATGGCGCCCAGCAGCATCCACGCCAGCAAGTCCCAGCGTTTCTCCCCGCCCGCCAGCAGCACGCCCCAGGCGCAGGGCCAGAACAGCAGCCACCAGCCGATGGGCCGGTCGAACCGGGCCAGCATGGCGAAAGGACGAAGCCGCGCGGGCAGCGCCGAAACGATGCCGCGATGCTCGCTGTCGGGGACGATTGCGTCAGCCATTCCCCGCGTCTAGCGCGGCGGCACCGCGCCGTCACCCAAAGCTTCGACAGGCCGGGCTTGAACCGGGCGGCGCTCCCGTCCAGTCTGCCGCCATGAAGAACAGGAGAAAACGCATAAAGAACGATCGCACCGTCATGGCGGTCCCCGTGGCGATGGCACTCGCCTGCACGGCGCAAGCACACGCGGCGGGCAGCCAGCCGATCCATGCCCAAGACATCCGGCCTTTCGCCGGCAAATCGCTGGAAGCGCAAGTGCAGGAACTGGCCGACCGGGAAGAGATCCGCCAGCTTGTCGCCGTCTATGCCCAGCGCGTGAACCACGGCCATGGCATCGCCGATCTGTTCACGGACGACGCCGTATGGACGATGCGCGAACCGGGCAGCGACGAAGTCCGGGAAATCGCGGGGATAGATGCGCTGACGGCCGCGTTCTCCAGTTTCAAGGCGGATATCGGCTATCCGGCCCCGATGATCCACAACATCGTCATCGCCGTGGAGGGCGATACGGCGCGCGCCATCTCGATGAACGATCTGTGGAGCAGCGCGGACGGCAAGAGCTATCACGCATGGGGCAACTATGAAGATACGTTCCGCCGCGTCGGGGGCAAATGGCTGTTTTCCCGCCGCGACATGACTTTCGCGCACCGGATCGCGGTGCCGGAGGGCAAGGACTGACCCGCCATGGATGCAAGGCCCCGGCCGATACGACCCGCCTGGCCGCCCAGAAGCGCCCCGCGCCTGTTCGTGCCCGGCCCGTTGGCGAGCGGCGTTCATGTCCCGATAGAAGGGCAGCAGGCGCATTATCTCTCCCGCGTCATGCGCGCGGGCATCGGCGACGCCGTGATCCTCTGTGACGACGAGACCGGCGAATGGGCGGCCCGCGTGGCAAGCGCGGGCAAACGCGACGTGGCGCTTGTCGTGGAAACGCGCCTGCGCGAGCGCGAGGCCGTGCCGGACCTGACTCTCTGCGCCGCGTTGCTCAAGAAGGACCGCTTCGACCTGGTGCTGGAAAAGGCGTGCGAACTGGGCGCGCGGCGCATCCAGCCGGTGCTGACCCGGCGCTGCGTGGCGGACAGGCTGAACAGGGACCGCGCGCGCGCGCTGCTGGTCGAGGCGGCGGAGCAATGCGCGCGCACCGCGCTGCCCGAACTCGCCGAACCCGTGAAGGTCGACGCCCTGTTGCGCCAATGGCCGCAAGACCGCGCGCTGTTCTTCGCGGATGAGAACGGCGGCGATCCCGCCGCGCCTGCCTTTGCCGCGCACCGGGGCCCGGCGGCGATCCTCACCGGCCCGGAAGGGGGCTTCGACGATGCCGAACGCACAGCGATTCGTAGTCTGGAACAGGCGCACGCCGTCACGCTCGGCCCGCGCATCCTGCGGGGCGAAACCGCCGCCATCGCCGCCCTGTCGCTATGGATGGGTGTTGCCGGGGATTGGGCCTAATTAACACTGGCGCAAGCCCCGCCTCTCCCTTAACGGCCCATGCGATGAGCACCCGGCAGGAATCCGATCGCGACGATCCCGTCATCGAACATGTCCGCCAGCTCGCCGAACCGATGGCGGCGGGCGAAAAGCCGCGCGAGCAATGGCGGATCGGCACCGAGCATGAAAAGCTGGTGTTCCGCCGCGACGATTTCCACGCCCCGTCCTATGACGAACCCGGCGGCATCCATGACCTGCTCATGGCGCTCACCGAATATGGGTGGGAACCGGTGGAGGAAGGCGGAAAGGTCATCGCCATGGCGGGCGACGACGGCGCCGTCAGCCTCGAACCGGCGGGCCAGCTTGAACTGTCCGGCGCGCCGCTGGAAAACCTGCACCAGACCTGCGCCGAGACCGGCCGCCATCTGGCGCAAGTGAAAGCGATCGGGGAACGCACCGGCACGGGCTTCCTCGGCCTCGGCATGTGGCCCGACAAGCGGCGCGACGACCTGCCCGTCATGCCCAAGGGCCGCTATGCCATCATGCTGCGCCACATGCCGCGCGTCGGCACCCTCGGCCTCGACATGATGCTGCGGACCTGCACGATCCAGACGAACCTGGATTATGCGTCGGAAGCCGACATGGCGCGCAAGTTCCGCGTCTCCCTCGCCCTGCAACCGCTGGCGACCGCGCTGTTCGCCAATTCGCCATTCACCGAAGGCAGGCCCAACGGCTTCCTTTCCTATCGCAGCCACATCTGGTCCGACACCGATCCGCACCGCACCGGCATGCTGCCCTTCGTGTTCGAGGAGGGGTTCGGATACGAACGCTATGTCGAATACATGCTCGACGTGCCGATGTATTTCGTGTTCCGCGAGGGCCGCTACATCGACGCGGCGGGGCAGAGCTTCCGCGACTTCCTGAAAGGAACGCTGCCCGCCCTGCCCGGCGAGCGCCCGCGCATGTCGGACTGGACGGACCATCTTTCCACCGCCTTCCCCGAAGTCCGGCTGAAAAGCTTCCTCGAAATGCGCGGAGCGGACGGGGGGCCGTGGAGCCGCATCTGCGCGCTGCCCGCGCTGTGGGTCGGCCTGCTCTATGACGATGGCGCGCTGGATGCCGCGTGGGATCTGGTCAAGGACTGGGACATGGAAGGGCGCGAGGCGCTGCGCAACGCCGTGCCGAAGCTCGCGCTGGACGCCCCCCTCCCCTCGTCGGGCAATTCGGGCGGTGGCACCCTGAAGGACATCGCCGGCGAAGTGCTGGACATCGCGCGCAGCGGGCTTGCCGCGCGGGGCCGCACGGACAGCGCGGGCAACACCGAAACCGGCTTTCTCTCCCCGCTCTACGAGATCGTGGAAAGCGGCAAGGTGCCCGCCCAGCGCCTGCTCGACAAGTTCCACGGCGAATGGGGCGGCGACATCACGCGGGTCTACGAAGAGAGTTTCTGAGCCTCAGGACAGTGCGCAGCCTTCGACAGGCTCAGGCTGAGCGGATTTTGTGCCCGGTCCCGCTCGTGCTGAGCTTGTCGAAGCACGCACGCAACACTCTTTACTCCGCCGGCTGCAACCTTGGACCACGCGGACGCAGCAGGCGGGAGAGCCGCGCCAGACCGCGTGTGATCGCGGCGTTTTCGGCCATCCAGGCGTGGTATTCGCGATATTTCACGTCCTCCGCCATGAGGTGCTTTTCCTCCGTCTTCGCGCGCCAGTAATAGACCGCGCTCACGCCCATCAGCAGCGCGGTGTTGCGCACCGCGTCCGCCAGCGAATCCGTGGTGGCGATGAACGGCATGGTGGACAGCCACCAGAACAGGTTCTTCGACAGATAGGCCGGATGGCGCGTGAAGCGGTATGGCCCGTTGGTGATGACGCCGCGATAGGTCAGGTTGGAAAAGCGCAGGCCGAAAATCACGGTCGCCCAGGCATAGATCGCGGTCAGGAACACCAGCACCGCCCCCCATATCCACAGCACGGCGGTATGCCCCTGGAGGAAGAGCGCCCAGTCGCCCGTGCCGGGGTGATAGTCGAGCACGCCGCCCTCGCCCATCAGGATGAACGGCGGATAGCAGATCAGCGCCGCCACCCAGCCGCCGAGGAGGGGGTTGGCGCTGCGGATATGAGCGTCCAGCGGCTTCATGGTGAGCAGATAACCCACCATCGCGATCTGCACGTCGATCAGGAACAGCAGTTCGATCAGCGCGTTCGAGACCGCCACCGGATTGCGAGCCAGACTTGCCAGATCGAGGTTGACGATTCCCGCGAAGCCGAACGGCAGGATCGAGATCATGAAGGCACAGAAAAAGCCCTTCACGGCCCAGGCGCGCAAGTGCCGCCATACCGCTGCCTTTTCGTATGGCTCGCGCCCGATCAGCATGGCGCCGAAATGCCAGCAGGCATCGCGCGGGTTCACCAGCTTGCGGTCCAGCCACAGCACATAGGGAACCGACAGCGCGAACAGGGGAATCGCCGCCGCGCCGATCACGTCCATCGCGAAAAGCCAGCTTCCCCGCCAATAGAAGCGTTCCATGCCATAGATCAGGCCGATCAGCGCGAACGTGGCCCACAATCCGGCCAGCTTGGTGATCGAGATATCCAGCGTATCACGCAACGGGCGGCGCAGCGACCAGTCGATCCCGGTCGAGGGGCGCAAGTGCACCTTGTCCACCAGCAGCGACCACAGGACCATCGGCACCGCGCAGGCGAACACACAGGCCAGCGCGGCGTAAGGACCGTCCAGCCGCTCGCCCGCGCCGGGCAGGCCGAAGACGGCGGCGAACACCGGCCAGTTGCGCGCAATGGCGACCCAGCCGAACAGGCCGAACAGCCCCGCGATGCCGACGCCTGCGGAAACGTCGCTTTCGGGCGGCTTCGGCGCGGAGTCGGCACGGGCGCTGGTCATGCCCGCCCGGCTAAAGCAAATTGGTTAAGACAGCGGAAAAGGCGCAAAATCCGTGCGCCGTTCCCTCAACGGAAAGCCGTGATCCGCCCGCTGTCGTCCAGCACATAGAGCATTCCGTTGGCCACCACGGGCGCCAGCGACACGCTGTCCTTCAGGCTCGCCAGCCTGCGCACCGTGCCGTCCGCCACATCCGCCGAGCCCACTTCGCCCAGCGAATTGGCGATCCACAGCCGGTTGCCCGCCAGCACCGGACCGGTCCAGAAAATCGGCTTCTCACGCTTCTTGGGCTTTTCCCAGCGCGGCAGCTCGTTGACCCAGCGCACCCGCCCGCTCGACCGCGCGATGCACAGCAGCTTGCCTTCGTCGGTCAGCGTGAACACCCAGTCACCCGCCACCGCCGGCGTGGAAATGCCCGCGAGGTTCAGTTCCCAGATACGCTGGCCGGTCACGAGTTCATAGGCGGCCATGCGCCCGCCCTGCCCCAGCGCATAGACGCGGCCGCGATCTATGATCGGATCGGCGTCCACGTCCGTCAGCACGCCGACCTGCGTGGATAGCGACGTGCGCGCCAGCGCGTCCGACCACAGGGTGCGGCCGTTCTCGTAGCGATAGGCGACCAGTTCGCCCGATGAATACCCGGCGATGACCGTGCCCTGCCCGGCCGCCGGAGCCGCGACGCCGAACACGCCCGCCTGCCCCTGCGAGGCGGACTCGTTCCACAGGACCGCGCCGTCGGCCGCGTTGAGCGCGAAGATCTGGTTGTCCTGCGTCATCACGTAGATGGAATTGAACGCCACGGTCGGCGATCCGCGCAACGGCCCGGCGGGCTTCACTTTCCAGAGCTGGCTGCCGTTCGCCGCATCGAGCGCCGCGACTTCCCCGAAGCCGGTCGTGACATAGGCCTTGCCCGAATCATAGCTGACACCGCCGCCGAACACCGTGTTCGATCCGTCGCCGGTCACCGCGAAGCTCTTCGTCCAGCGCCGCGCGCCGCTGGCGGCGTCGAACGCCGTCACGACGCCTTGCGTGTCCATCGCGAACAGGGTTCCGCCGCCCACCACGGGAGACGCGGCGAGGCGCTGCTTGTTGGTCGACCCGGCGACTTGCGCCGACCACGCGCGCGACAGGCTCTCGCCCAGCGCCAGATGGCCATAGGACTTGTTCGCCGTGCCTCCGGCCTGCGCCCATTCGGCGTTCGCTTCCGCCGGGGGCAGGATGACCGAAACGGTTTCCAGCGCCGGATCGACTTTCGCGCCCATTTCGACTCGCGACAGGATCGGCACGCGCTCGCCGGTGGTCGGCGTCTTGGGCTTGTCCTTCCCGCCAAGGACGCCGCAACCCGAAAGGCCTAGCGCCAGCGCCAGCATAGCCGGAGCGGCCAGCCGAAGGGAAAGGCTCTGTCTCGTCATACGGATATCCCCGGTCATTGTGCGACCCCCGCATCGGGCGCGGCAACCTGCGCGTCGGCGACGCCCGCCACGCTTTCGGCATCGTCGATGGCATCGACGCCCAGAACGCCCGCCATCTGGCGCGCCCTCCGGCGCAACGATTCAGGCGCCTGCTTGTCGCGCGCGATGCCCGCGAAGACGGGCCCGGCCAGATCCTGCCTGCCCTGCTTGAGATAGGCCAGCCCGACAAGCTCACCCGCACTGCCGAACCAGGGGTTGCCCGGAACGGCCAGCGGCTTCAGCTTGTCGATCACGGCCTGCGGCTCCATGGCGTCAAACGCCGTCGTCACTTGCCGGATCGTGGCGAGATCGCGCAGCGGTTTCGGCGCGGATGCATCTTCGGAAACTTCGGCGAAAATGCGAATCGCCTCTTCCCGCCGGTTCTGCTGGATGGCGATGCCCGCCTGCATCAGCCGGGCCACCGCGCCGCTGCCGTCCTTCGCATCGGCGACGAGCGGGGTCAGTTCCTTGTTCGCGGCATCGAGATGCCCGGCTTCCACCCTGTCGAGCGCACGGACCATTTCCTCGGCGTGGGCGGCCATGGCCTGCGTCCGGCTGTGCTGCCACCAGAGCCAGCCGCCAAGGCCCAGCAGGCCCGCCAGGACCAGCGCGGCCACCGGAATGCCGAACCGCCGGAACAGCCCGGTCATTTCATCCCTGCGAAGCTCGTCATCGACTTCGCGCATGAAAACATCCCGTTCGGCCGACTGGCGTTCGGCGAGCTGTTCGGCGCGGGACTGGGGACGTTGCGGACGCAGGGCCAAGGCAAGGGCCTCTCTTCATGGGTTTCACTGGTGCCGCGCTGTTTAGCGGATGGCCCGATCATTTCAATCTTTGCGGATATCATTCGCACGAAAGCGCGTGAAGGCGGCCTGAACGGTCAGGGAAACGACGGCTTGCGCAGCGCGCGGGCATAGACTTCGCGATAGCGCGCGATCATCCGCGCCTCGTCATAGTCGGCGGCGGCCTTTTCCCGGTTGGCGCGCCCGATGGCCCCTGCCAGCCCCGCATCGCCCGCCAGCCTGCCGATCGCGGCGGCGAGCGCAGCCTCGTCGCCCGAAGGCACGATGAAATCGCGGTTTTCCTCCGCGATCATCGCGGCGACGTCACCCACATCGGGAGAAGCGACGGCCAGCCCCGCCGCCATGGCCTCGACCACGGAAACCGGAAACTGCTCGCTGTCGGACGACAGGGCGAAGAGGTCGAACAGGCCGATGGCGGTGGCCGGATCGGCAACGAAACCGGGCATGTGCACGCGATGCGCCACATCCAGCCGCAGGGCTTCGCCGCGTATCGCCTCGCGCTCCGGTCCTTCCCCCAGAATCACCAGATGCCATTCGTCGGGCAGGGTGTGGAAAGCGCGGACTAGCCGGGGCAGGTTCTTCACCGTGCGCAGCCCGGCCAGCGTGCCCAGCCACTTTTCCCCCTTGTGCTTGACCAGCCGGGGCAGCACATCCGGCTTCGGCTTTTTCGCATAAGCCGCCGTATCTATGCCGTTTTCAATGCGAACCACCCGCCCGCGCGGCTGTTGCCACGCGTCCAGCGCAATCGCCTCCAGCCGCCGCGACGGCACGACAAGCGCCGAGGCCCGGCCCAGCGCGATCCGCCGGAACCAGTTGCGCGAACGCTTGAGGCCGTCCGCCTCATCGCGGTTGAAGCCGTCCTCGTGGTGAACCAGCGGACCCAGCGCGAAAGTGTCGCGAAACAGGGTGTGGGCCAGAACCGCGTCCATCGCGCCCCAGTTATAGGTGAGGATCAGGTCATGGCCCCGCATGGCCCGCGCCAGCCACTGCAACCGGCCGGGCAGCGGCGTTCCGGCGAGCGGCGGAAATTCGGGATAGGCAACGTCCAGCCGCGCGTCGATGGCACGCGCCGCGCCGAACGCATCGGGCTCGGCCGAGACGATGGCATGGCTCGCGTCCTTGCCGAACGCATTGATGAGCCGGGCGGCGCGCAGTTCCTTGCCGCCCGCGTGGAAGCTCGAATGGAGATGCAGGACGCGCAAGGGATCAGGCGATCCGCGCCAGCAGCCGGTCGATCCCCGCCACGGCCTCCGGCTCGTCCAGCGTCGGCGCATGGCCGGTGCGCGCCACGGTGACGGCTTCGGCGCCCGGCAGCCGGGCTGCCATGGCATCGAACGTCTCCACGCTCAGGACATCGGACAGTTCGCCGCGCAGCAGCAGCACGGGCTTGCCGCGAAACGCATCCAGCATGGGCCACAGATCGGGCGGTGCGGCGCCGTCGGGCCGAGCGAAAGGCTCGGCGATCTTCATGTCGTAATCGAATACGATGCGCCCCTTGCTGGACAGAGTCATCACGCGCTTGGCCATGCGCAGCCAGTCCGCGATCCCGTATTCGGGGAAAGCTATGCCCTGGCTTTCCTCCAGCGCGCGGGCGGCGTGCATCCAGGTGGGAAAGCTGCGCCCCTGCCCCACGTATTCGCGGATGCGGGCCAGCCCCGCTTCCTCGATCACCGGACCGATGTCGTTAAGCGCCGCGCCCGCGATGCGGTTCCCCAGCGTGACGCCGAGCACCATGGTCAGCAGTCCGCCCAGCGACGTGCCCACCGGCACGATCCGCCCGAACCCCGGCTGCGAGAACAGAAGCCCCAGATCCTCGACATATCGCGCGGGCGTGTAAGTCGCGGGATCCTTCGCATAGGCGCTGTCACCGCGCCCCCGCATCTCGGGGCAGACCACCCGCCATTCGCCCGACAGCCGTTCGGCCAGGCTCTCGAAATCGCGGGCATTGCGCGTCAGGCCCGGCAGGCAGACGATCGCCGGACGGTCGGCGCGGCCGGGATAATCGCGATAGTGCAGCTTCAGGCCATCCGCGCTGGTCCAGTAGCCATCGGTAAATACTGCCATCCGGTCCCTTGCGCCTCAAATCCCGCCGCTGCTTGCGCGGCAGCGCCGCGCGCCCCACTATCGCCGGATGCGCGACGAACCGCAAGCAGGCAGCTATCGCCCCGATCCCCGTATCCTGCCGCTTGCCGGCTGGTTGGGCGATCCGGTCCGCCCGGCCGATTTTCCCGAAACGATCCTGCGCTTCCGCAACGACCGCCACGCCGCGAGCGTGGGGCTGGACCATTTGCGCGATGACGAATGGATCACGCATTTCGGGCGGTTCGCGCCTCTGCCGGATAACCTGCCGGTGCCGCTGGCCCTGCGCTATCACGGCCACCAGTTTCGCGTCTTCAACCCCGATCTGGGCGACGGGCGCGGCTTCCTGTTCGCGCAGATGCGCGACAGCGCGGGCCGGTTGCTCGATCTCGGCACCAAGGGTTCGGGGCAGACGCCGTGGAGCCGCGACGGCGACGGGCGGCTGACGCTGAAAGGCGCGGTCCGCGAAATTCTGGCCACCGAAATGCTGGAAGCGCTAGGCGTGAACACCAGCAAGACCTTCTCGGTCATCGAGACGGGCGAGCGATTGTGGCGCGGCGACGAGCCGTCTCCCACACGCTCCGCCGTGCTGGTGCGCCTCAGCCACGGACACATCCGCATCGGCACTTTCCAGCGCCTGCGCGTGCTGGACGAAGCGGAGCACATGCGCGATCTGGTGGACTATTGCCTCGAACAGTTCCCCGGCCCTCCCCCGCCCCAAGACGCGCCCGGGCGGGACGAACCGGCCGTGCGGCTGATGCATCAGGTGACGGAGCGCATGGCCGACATGGCCGCGTCCTATATGGCGGCGGGCTTCGTCCATGGCGTGCTCAACACGGACAACATGAACGTCTCGGGCGAAAGTTTCGACTATGGCCCCTGGCGCTGGCTGCCGGAATGGAACCCCGGCTTCACGGCAGCCTATTTCGACCGGACCGGCCTCTATTGCTTCGCGCGCCAGCCGCAGGCGATCGCGTGGAACTG
>Ga0265293_10009934_pt1 | contig 13481 bp, 10 predicted proteins | sample Munlanlewell138R_FD_192505 | JGI IMG/M metagenome (GOLD analysis project Ga0265293, IMG submission 192505) | Leachate microbial communities from a municipal landfill in Southern Ontario, Canada - Leachate well 138R | ecosystem: Engineered > Solid waste > Landfill > Unclassified | place: Canada...
CGAAAGTCATGCCCGAATCAAGAGACAGAATGGGCAGCACGCGACTTTGCGTACGGGAGCGGTCTGCGAACCTGGCCATATTGGGGTCACCCACATACCAGTCCGTCTGGTATTGACTCATGTGCAAGCCCGCTTTCGGCGTGATATACCAGCCTGGGCGAACGACAGGGTAAGCCACCGTCGTATAGGACGAGAAACGCGTACCATCTGGAGCCAGACGGGTGCTGCGCATATTGTCGAACTCGCTCAGGTTACCGCTGTAAAACGGCAAGCGGAAACGGGTTGCGTAGTTATCGCTGACCACATCAAAGCCACCCCAGTTATAACGGGATGCTCCCAAATACCATTCAGGCAATTTGTCGTATTGTGGTTGGCGGTAACCGGTACTGGAGTCCTGTAAGGTCTGATAACGTGTCGCACTGACGTGGGAGCGGAAATATTTGGAACCGCCCCACCCCAGCGTCACTGTGCTGGCCAGATCCTGAATAGTCGAATCATTCAGGCCAAAACTGCTGAAGTCACGAAAGTAATCGTCATCCGACACCCGGCGAATATCGGCATTCAGATAAAAGCTGGCGGGCAGGCTCTGGCGATACTGCCCCATGAACAGCCAACGTTTGTAGCCCAGCTCATTGTCATCAGGCAGGTAGTTACCCGTCAGCTCTCCGGAGAAGCTGTCACCCAGGTAACGGAATTCACCGCCCAGCATGACACCGCGCTTGCTCATGAGGCGCGGCGTCAGGGTAGCATCGTAATTCGGCGCCAGATTCAAATAATACGGCACGCTCAGGTCCAAACCACCGCGCGTAGTCATGCCGTAAGTAGGCAACAGAAAACCCGACTTGCGCTCTTTACGCAACGGGAAGGTCAAGTAGGGGGAGTACAACAGGGGGACCCCCTTGAAATACAGGACGCCATTACGCGCCACCCCTTCATTTTCCTTGGAATACAGGTCTACTTTGGACGACTGGATATACCAGGACGGCTCAGGACATGGGCAACCCGAATAATTCACGTCAGACAAACGCATATGATTAGAGCTGAGAATGTCAGCCTGCGTCGCCGTTCCCCTGCCACCCGTTGCACCCAACCAGAACTCCGGCGATGACATGCGCCCGGTATCGGCATCCAGGTTGTAATCAAATTCCTGGCTGCGCACCAAAGCGCCGTCACGCATGATCAAGCCATTGCCACGGACTTGCACCTGGCCGGTTTTTTCCTGATAGTCGATCCGATCACCTTTGACCACAGAGTCAATGCGCCGAACCTGAGCACCGCCTTCCAGACGCAACGTACCGTCCTGTAGCGTTTTCATCTGATCGCCTATTAAATAGACAGCCATGTCCTCTTCCTGGAGTTTGCGCACTTGCAAACCGGGGGACGTCTTTAAAGACGGACGCACGGACGACTCAGCCTGGGCGACCCCCATGCCTGTCATCATCAACACGATATACCACGCCGCAACTCGCACTAAGACTGCGCCTCCAGTTGTGTCCTGCCATTTGTTCGCACCAGATGAAAAACCCTGGCGACCCGGTATTATAGTTAAGCCTGCCGTTTAGCGGCACTGCTAAACACTAATCCGTTACGATCTTCTGCTTCCTTTATTTATGTCTGCTTCTATTTCTGCCGCTACCGACCCTCGTTTGCAGCAAGCAATCTCTTGGCTGAACACCCTGAAATCCCGCTTTGGGCTGGATATCGACAGCCTGCAAATGGCCTCCAGCGACGCCAGCTTTCGCCGTTACTTTCGCCTTCAGGCCCAGGACCGCAGCGTCGTTTTGATGGATGCCCCCCCCGCCACTGAAGACTGCAAACCCTTTATACACGTTACCGAACTGCTGGCACCTACTGGTATTCATGTGCCCGAGATCCTGGCGGCTGATACCGAGCAAGGTTTCTTGCTATTGAGCGACCTGGGCCAGGACAATTTCCAGACCGCCCTGAAAAACCCCTTGCCACAAAGCGAGCTGGACAAACTGTACCGCAGTACGCTGCTGACCCTGGTGAAATTGCAACAAGCGGACACCACGGGCTTGCCTGAGTACAACGAACAGCGCCTGCTAGAAGAGCTGCAAGTATTCCCCGAATGGTACATACAGAAGCACCGCCAGTTTGAGCTGAATGAAAAAGATCAGGCCATGTTGCGCAAGACCTTTGCCGAACTGGTTCAGGGCAATGTGCAAAGCGCTACTGTACTCGTGCACCGGGATTTCCACAGCCCTAATTTGATGATGCCCCTGCCCGGACAGACAGAGCCTGGCGTCATTGACTATCAGGATGCCTTGGCCGGCCCCATCACTTATGACATTGCCTCTTTAGTCATGGACGCGCGCGTTACCTGGACGGAGGAGCAGCAACTGGACTGGGCAATTCGCTATTGGCAAGCCGCCATGGAGGCCGGTCTGGATGTCCCCGCCGACTTCGCCGTCTTCCACCAGCAATACGAATGGATGGGCCTGCAACGCAATCTGCGTATTCTGGGTGTCTTTGCCCGCCTTTCTCTGCGTGACGGCAAACACCATTACCTGGATCACATGCCCCGCCTGCTCGGGTATGTACACCAAGTGGCCAGCCGCTACGAAAGCTTCAACGGTTTGCTGCGCCTCTTGAACCGTCTGGAAGGCCGCCAAACTGTTTTAGGCATGACGGTCTGATGCGCGCCATGATTCTGGCGGCGGGTCGAGGCGAGCGCATGCGTCCCTTAACCGACACCTGCCCCAAACCTCTGATTCCGGCCGGCGGCCAGCCACTGATCGTCTGGCATTTGCGTGCGCTGGCCAAAGCGGGCTTTCGTGACGTCATCATCAACCACGCCTGGTTGGGCGAGCAGATTGAATCTACCCTGGGGGACGGCAGCCAATGGGGGCTGCGCCTGAGTTACTCACCAGAAGAAACCGCCCTGGAAACGGCCGGTGGCATTGCCAGGGCACTGGATTTTTTCCAAGACCAGCCTTTCTTGTTAATGAATGGCGATATCTGGTGTGATTGGGATCCGGCACAGGCCTTTGCCATGGCCGAGCGCCTGCAAGCAGGCCCGGAGCAGGCCTGGTTGATCCTGACCCCCAACCCACCCCACCACCCCGAAGGCGACTTTGGCATGCAGGAAGGACAATTGCATCTATGCGCCAAAGCCTGTGCGGGAGCCCGTAGCGCCACCTTGAGCGGCATAGGAGTCTACAAGCCCGAACTCTTTGCGCACCTGCCTAAAGATCAGCCAGCCAAAGCCGCTCCTTTGTTACACGCCGCCATTGATCGCCATCAAGTACTAGGCAGCCTGCATCCAGGTTTCTGGATGGATGTGGGCACCCCCGAACGATTAAACCAGCTAAACCAACACTTGGTATCGTTAGCACCCTCACAGTAAACTGATCATTCGCAGTCTGGTTGGCAGACGTTTCCAAGCACAACAAAGGGCAACAAAGCCAACCAGTCCCGCCTCCTTAGCCCCAATGACGTCTATGCTAATGGGTTTTGTAATCAGGACTTGATTTGTCTCAAGTCCCTTGTCTGACAGGAACGTCTGTTCTCATGCTTGGTTCCTCCAAACGCACCGTATTCAAGCCCACCGCCTACGGCTCCAGCCGTCGAAAACGCCGTATTCCACGCTGGTTTGTCCTGCTGTTGACAGGCATTGCCCTGGGTGCGGGCGGTCTGCTGTTCTTGCAACAAAGTTATGGCCCCACGCGCCTGACCGTAGAGCAGTCCGAACAGTTGCACTATGATCTGAACAGTGCCAACGCCGAGAAGCAACGTTTGCAAGCTCAGTTGAACCAGACCAGCCGCGAGCTGGAAGACGTCAGCCAAAACGAGGACAAACTGGGCAAACAGACCAGCGACCTGCAGGCCATGGTGACCAAACTGGAAAAAGACATTGCTCTGTTTGCCGATGCCATGCCGCCAGACCCGCGCGGGACCTCGCCCGGCATTCGCGCTGCCGAATTCACCATCAAGGAAGGCCAACTGAATCACTTTGTGCTGCTGATGCAAGACAAGGGCAAAGAAACCGAATTTAGCGGCACGATGGAACTGGTTGCAGCGGGTCGTTACAGCAATGGCCGCTCTGGCAATGTGGACCTGCCTGGCCAGACCGTCAGCGTAGGCCGTTATGCCTACATCAATGGCTCCGCCGAACTGCCCGCCGGTTTTACGCCGCGTCAGGTCACGATACGCATCAAACCAGACGGGTCGAACCGCGTCGTGGCCACACGTACCATCTACGTCACTCCATCGAAATAACAACCCTTGCCTGTCTGTCACGTACAGGCAGGCAATGACAAAAAAGCCCTTCAGGTCCTTGGCTCCATCGCCAAAACCCTGAAGGGCTTTTTTATGCCCAACGATCCCGACAGACGCTTTAAGCTACATGCTGCAAAAAGTCTTTAAGGCGTTGGCTAGGAGGATCACTGAGCAGCTCGGCAGGCGGCCCATCATGCGCTACCCGGCCCTGATCAATAAAAATCAGACGGCTGCCCACACGACGCGCAAAATCCATCTCGTGGGTTACCACCACCATAGTCATGCCTTCCTCTGCCAGCAATTGCATGACCTTGAGCACCTCCTGGCGCAGCTCCGGGTCCAGCGCAGAGGTTGGCTCATCAAACAGCATCAACTTAGGCTTGATCGCCAATGCACGGGCGATAGCCACTCGCTGCTGCTGACCACCGGACAACTCATTCGGGTAATGATTGACGCGCTCGGCCAAGCCCACCTTGGCTAGCAGCTCCATCGCTTCCTTACGCGCCTGGGCGCGATCCATGCCCCGCGTATGCACGGGCCCGAACATGACATTTTCCAACGCACTCATCTGCGGAAACAGATTGAACTGCTGAAACACCATGCCAGCTTCCCGGCGCAGCTCCCGCACTTGGGCTGGCGTACCATTCACGCTCAAGCCATTGACCACAATGTCGCCCGCCTGAATGTCTTCCAGCTTGTTGATGCACCGTAAAAAAGTCGACTTCCCCGAACCCGAGGGGCCGACCACCACAACCACTTCGCCCTTATCAATCGTCAGACTGATATCGTCGAGCACGATATTGTCTCCAAAGCGCTTGGTTACCTGCTTGAACTCGACAATACTCATACAATCCTCATGCGGTGTTCAATCAACTTCAGAGTCAGGGCAATCAGGCCAGTCAGGATCAGATAGATCACGGCAACCGCCCCCCAAATCTCCACCGAACGAAAGTTATTCGCAATAATCTCCTGACCCTGGCGAGTCAGCTCGGCCACACCGATCACAATAAACAGCGATGAATCCTTCAGGCTGATAATGCACTGGTTACCCATGGCCGGAATCATGCGGCGAAATGCCACGGGCCCAATGATGTGCCGCAAAATCTTGTAAAACGGCAAGCCCATCGCCTCGCCTGCCTCTTTCAGCCCCTTGGGCACCGATTGCAAGGCACCACGTACGATCTCGGAAATATAGGCTCCGGAATTGATCATCAAGGTAAAAATGGCGGCAGTCAGTCCATCAATGCGGATGTTGGCCAGCAGGGGCAGCGCAAAGTAGATAAACATTACCTGCACGACAATCGGCGTGCCGCGGATAAGCAGCACATAGACCTGGCACAGAAAGGACAGAACCAGCAGCAGATAGCGCCTGAAAAAAGCCAGCAAGAACAGAGCCATCAATGCCTGCAGCGAACTCCAGATCCAGGCCGGCACAAAGCTCAACCAATTACCTGTCAGCCAGGACAGGCCCTTGATCACAAAACCGAGCACAAACAGCCCCAGGATGAACCATGCTGCCCGGCGCCAAGTGACCGGCACCCGAACATAGGTGGTAATCACCCCGGTCAGAAAACCCAATACAGCGCCACCCATCAAACCCGACAGGGTAATGAGCAGCGTCATTTTTGTACCTTCCAGAAGGCTGGGTAAAGCCCCCCAGATAGCGTCCCATTCAAAAGTCACAGTGCTACCTTTGTCTTTGAATAAACGCCCGCAACAGAGCGTCAAAAAATAAAAGCGGTGATCCCGTTACGACACGCGATCACCGCCTGGCATGCGCTTGGCTCCAAGCTGTTTAATCAGGCTGCTTGCCAAACCATTTTTGGTAGATTTTGTCGTAAGTGCCGTCAGCACGAATGTCTTTCAGAGCCTGGTTCACAACCGGAACCAGTTCGCTGTTCTTGGGAAAGCCAATACCGTAGAAGTCACCACTTTTCACGGCGCCAGTGACCTTCACACGGTCCTTGCCGCCGGTCTGGGCGTAATACTGCACATTGGGGGTATCGTGCACCACGGCATCCACACGGCCCGTTGCCAGCTCCAGGAAGGCGTTGTCGATATTGGGAAACAGCTTGAGCTTGGCAGTCGGCACCGAACGCTGCATGAAGTCCACAGTGGCCGTACCGATCTTCACAGCCACCGTCTTGCCTTCCAGGTCGGCGGCGGTCTTGATGGCGGAGTTATCGGTGTTGACCAAAATAGCCAGACCGCTTTCGTAGTAAGGATCGGAGAAATCAATCACTTGCTTGCGGTCATCACGGATGGTGATCCCGGCCAGCGCGGCATCCAGATTGCGCGTTTGCAAACCTGGAATAATGCCGTTGAAATCCATGGGCTGGAAGCGGTAATTCAGATTAGCTTTTTTTGCGACCGCATCCCACAAGTCGATATCAAAGCCTGTGTACTTACCGTTCTGCTTGAACTCAAAAGGCACAAACGCCGTATCGGTTGCGACCACCAGCTCTTTGCCTTGTTGCGCCAAGGCCTGCCCAGCGGGCAAAGCCAAAGCCAGGGCCAAGCCGGCCATCAGGGTTTTCATTTTCTTATTGAACATCCGTTACTCCTCTGTAGGGACTGACCCACAATCAGCCAGTTCGATGTTTACCCAAGTCTGGTACAGGCTCATGACCTGGCCCAGCGTTGATCTATGCTACCCGAAGCAGCCCAACTCTTCGTATTTAATAGTTTTAAAAAAAGAAAAACCTCGGGAAATCCCGAGGTTTTTCAGACAATGAGCCGTATCAAAACTCACATTCAGAACGCAGGAACAATGGCCCCCTTGTATTTGTCTGCAATGAATTTCTTTACATCTTCGCTATGCAAAGCCTGGATCAGCTTGGCTACACGTGGGTCGTCCTTGGACTTGGCAGCCACCGCGATCAAATTGGCGTAAGGAGAGTCTGCACCTTCAATAGCCAAAGCATCCTTGGTGGGGTTCAGACCCGCTTCCAGCGCGTAGTTGGTGTTGATCAGAGCGATATCCACATCAGCCAGTACGCGCGGCAAGGTAGCAGCTTCCAGTTCCTTGAACTTCAGCTTCTTGGGGTTCTGGTCCACATCACGCGAGGTTGCCAGAATATTGGAAGGATCCTTCAGGGTCAGAACACCTGCTTTTTGCAGCAACAGCAAAGCACGAGCGCCATTGGACGGATCGTTAGGGATTGCCACCAGTGCGCCTTCTTTCAGCTCGTCCAGGCTCTTGATCTTGGTGGAGTAAGCACCAAAGGGCTCAACGTGAACCACGGCCACCGACACCAGATCGGTTTTGTGTTCTTTGTTGAAGGTATCCAGGTAAGGCTTGTGCTGGAAGAAGTTGGCATCGATATGGCCGTCAGCCACTTGCTGGTTGGGCTGCACGTAATCGGTGAACACCTTGATATCCAGGTTCACGCCTTCCTTGGCCAAAGCAGGCTTGACAAACTCCAGCAGCTCGGCGTGTGGCACAGGGGTAGCAGCAACCGACAAGGTCTCGGCGGCTTGGGCCACACTGGCCAGCAGAGCCGACACGGACAAGGCCAGAACGGGAACAAATTTCTTCAAAGACATGAGCGACTCCAGTTTCAGAAAGGCAAGACTATCACGATAGCTGCCAGAACTTATTTTCGGCTCAAACGAGCCACCATGGCGTCTCCAAACACCTGCAGGAGTTGCACCAGCACCACCAGAATAGTCACGGTAACCACCATGACATCCGTTTGATATCGTTGATAACCAAAGCGCAGGGCCAGGTCACCCAGACCACCACCGCCAATCACCCCGGACATGGCTGAATAGCCCACCAGTGCAATCGCAGTCACAATCAGGGCTGCCACAATGCCGGTCGTCGCTTCGGGCAATAAAGCCAGTAAAACCGTCTGACGAGAGTTGGCTCCCATGGCACGGCAGGCCTCATTCACACCAGGATCCAGTTCACGCAAAACATTTTCTACCAAGCGGGCAAAAAACGGCGCCGCACTCAAGACCAAAGGCGGAATCGCGCCCTGCACTCCCAAAGACGTACCGGCCAAAATGCGCGTCAAGGGAATAATGACGATCAAAAGAATCAGGAACGGCACGGAACGCAAAATGTTCACGATCAGGGACAAGCTCTGGTAGATCCAGGCATTGTCCAACATCTGCTTGCGGCTGGTCAGAAACAGCAGCACGCCTAATGGCAAACCAATAATTGCGGTAAAGCCCAGCGAAATACCTGTCATCAACAAGGTATCAATCGTGGCCTCACCAATCAGCGCCCAATCCAAGTTGCTAAAGTTCATGGCCGCAATACCTCAAATTGGACATTCAATTCAGTCAGCAAGGCATCCAGCCCTGCCTTAGCCTGCGCATCCCCTTGTACGGCCACAACCAGTTGGCCGTAAGGCTCGGTTTTGATGCGACCAATGGCCCCCTGCAATATGCTCACATTCAGCCCCAGTTGGCTGGTAATGCGGCTAATCAAAGGCTCGGTCGTGGCCACACCACGCACACTCAGGCGCATGACACTACCGGGCACACCCTCTGCCAATGCATGCCAGTCGTCAGCGTTCACGCCGCTTTCGCTGAGCAGGGACTGCGTGGTGGGATGATGCGGATGCAGAAACACATCCAGCACTTCGCCACACTCTACAATCTGGCCGGCGTCAATCACCGCCACCCGGTCACAGACGGAGCGAATGACATCCATACCGTGGGTAATCAAGACAATCGTCAGCCCCAGTTCCTGATTGATCTCGCGCAGCAAGCGCAAGATGGACTGGGTAGTTTCTGGATCCAGCGCCGAGGTGGCTTCGTCACAGAGCAAAAGCTGCGGTCGATTAGCCAGGGCACGCGCAATACCGACACGCTGCTGCTGTCCGCCCGATAACTGACGGGGATACTTGTTGGCATGATCCTTCAAGCCCACTAGCTCCAACACTTCCAGAGCACGAGCGTGGCGTTGAACACGACCTACCCCTGCCAAGCGCAGAGGAAAGCAGACATTATCCAGAACCGTGCGGGAGTGCAGCAAATTAAAATGCTGGAACACCATGCCCACGCCTTGTCGGAAAGCGCGCAACTGCGCGCCCGAAAAACGTGTGATGTCCTGATCCTGTACCCAGACCTGGCCTGAACTGGGTTGCTCAAGCAGATTGAGCATGCGGATCAGCGTACTTTTCCCAGCACCCGAGCGACCAATAATACCGAAGACCTCTCCTTGGTGAATCTGCAAGGAAACGTCGTTCAAAGCATGAACGGTCCTGCCTGCCAAAGAATAGGTTTTTGAGATGTGTTCAAGACGAATCAAAATGAACTCAGCCTAGTTAGTCAGTCGAGTTATAAAAGCCTGAGCTGTAAGCGAAATTTACCATAAAGCAAATTTGACAATGACCAGATAGATATAACCCTTGGAAATATTGAAACCATACTGAGGGCTGCACTGTATAGCAAGATTTCCGACCGGCCAATGCGCGGACGTGACCTTGGCTGTGCAAGGCAAGCGCCCAAAGAAAAAGGCCGCTAAGCGCGGCCTTGTTTCTACGTTTCAGTGTAGTGGTGGGTCGTGCGCGACTCGAACGCGCGACCAACGGATTAAAAGTCCGCTGCTCTACCAACTGAGCTAACGACCCCCTACTGAAAGATGAAATTATGACCCGATTCCAAGGGCTCGTCAAGCACTAAATGCAAAATAATCAGAAAAAAAGCATTTTTCTTCAAAAAAGATGAAAACAGCGGCTTTCAACGCCCCAGTCTCAACACTTTTCTCTGTTTCAGAAACAAAATTTGAACTTCTATTCAACAGAGTTTTGTGCTGAAAATAGAAAATGCCTCCCGACACGGGGGCTAACCCCACTGCCGGAAGGCATTCAAAGACAATCAGGTTCGTCTAAGACTTAACGGGCACGAGAAATACGAACCTCGGCACCACGGCGTTTGACCTCCAGCCCTTCGGACGGCAGGATCTTCAATCCCTCCAGACCTTTGATGTAGCTGGAGCCTTGCATCTGCATGACGCGGATCTTGTTGCGCATCACAACCGGGCTGTGCTCGGGCATGCCAAACATCCAGACCTCATCAAGCAAGCGGGCCGAGTTAAATTCAGAGGTGTGCTTGACCACCGGTCCCAGACACAGCATATGTCCTTCGCGACCAAAGACCGGCAAACGATCCAGACCCACTGTCATTTTCACGGTCGTGCCACCCTCGTAGCGCCAACCGGTACTCAGATCCCACCAGGCATCGCCTTCAGGCAGATAGACCTCAACATCCTGCCCCGGCTGCAAGACAGGAGCCACCAGCAAGGCAGGGCCCAATAAATACTGGGTGTCCCACAAACGCGCCTGAGCATCTGCCGGGAAGCTTTGAGCCATAGAGCGCTGTACAGGCAAGCCGGTACGCACAGCGTCCTCAATAATGCCCAATACATAAGGCACCAGACGAAAACGCCACTCCAACCAATGGGCAACCTGAGCCTGCGTTTCTTCGTCAAACGCATCAGGCCGCAAAGCAGGAATACCTTGCAGGCTGAAATTCGCCGAGAAAACCGACATGGCCAGCCACCGCAGGTACAACTCTGGCGTCATTTCGCTGGTCGATGCTGCCGCATTGCCCCAACCATGAATCTGGATAGGCACGCCACTATTGCCGGTGGCCAGGGCTGACTTCAAGGATTCCGTCAGACCCGCCCAGGTATTTTCGACCTGAGGACCCAATTGCCAGGCAAAGCGCTGACAAGATGGACTCAGGTCGCGGCTGGCGACCACCCCTTCTTGCGGCGTCTTGTGACCAGCAACCGCGTCGAACAAGGCTTGACGTGCCAGCACAGGATAAATCGCACGCAACAAAGCGCCAGACTCGCCTCCCCGGCTGGTAACGGCATCAGGAATGTCAAAGCGGGCATTGCACAGCACGGCCCCCAGGCCATCGTCGACCATCTGACGCTGACGCTCGGTCCACATGCGAAATACGTCTTTGTGAGTCAGGTCCAGCAAGCCGTAATCGCGGCCACCGCTAAGCGCGTCGCCCGGGAATACATAGGCGCAGCCGTCATCATCATTGATGAGCAACCAGCCGCGATCTTCCCACTCCTCAAACAAGCTGGTGCCCGCCTGTACGCAGGGACGCGTCCAGGCAGCCAGTTGCAACTGATCATTATGCAAGGCAGAGAACGCCTCGCGGGGATCAGCCATGCGGGCGGCGTCCCACTCCAGCGTCGGTTTGTCCTGCTGGAAATCGTACGGCTCAGGAGGCGGCAAGACGGCCACATCCAGTGCAATACCCTGCTCGCGGCACTGATTGGCCAACTCACGCAAGGACGTTACGTCTTGCGCTTGAGCGCCATCCAGCCACAAGCCCATAGGCGTGACACCGGGTTGACCCGCACGGCCCGTCAATGCGGAGTACTGGTTGATGATTTCGCTGGGATCGCCCAGGAACAGGAAAAAATCCAGTTCGGCAGCGTGTACGCGAGCGCGGTACGCATCCAAATCCTGCTGGCCCAGATCGTGTTCCACCCGCTCGAAGGTATTGATGTACAGCCCCCAGCCTTGCGTGCTCCAGAGCAAAGGCAGGCTGCGATCATCCGGACGATCGGTATCGATCATTTCCTCGCGGCGGTCCAGCTCGCCCAAGGTTTCGCCCAGACCATACAAGGCATCTTCCTCGGCCAGGGCCAGATCCAGCTGCCAACAGCGGCTGGGCTCTTGCACCAGTGTCAGCGGTTGCGCCGCACTGCTCAAGAGCAGTTGATCGCCGCGCCGGACCTCGAAGCGCCAGGGATTGGACTGAATATGCAAGGCGACTTCGCCCTGCTCAATCCGCCAGCCGGAATCGGCTGTTTCCAGTTGAAATTCGCTGACCGCCTCATGGCGGGCCAGCAGCATATCGCCCAAAGCTTTGGCACGGGTACTGAGCTTTTCGTTATCGAGCCGGGCAAGCGGCATACAGCGGAAACGAAAAACACCCGGCGCATGAGCTTCGATGCGCAGCGCAAAATCGGTTTCGACAAAAGCGAAATCGGCCAAGGCCGGTTTCGTCGTCAACAAACTCAGATGATTAAACAATTGTGTCACGTCGTCAGAGTGGAGCGAACGGCACGATGCTGATCGCAGGGTCACGCTCAAGATTACTTAACAAGGCCACTATTTTGACGTATTTGCGCTACAAAGGAAAATGTTGCTTCAAATTTCGCCGAAATAATTCGAAAAACGGGCCTTAGCGAGGTATTAAAGCTTGCTCCAAACGCCGCTCCAAAGGAATAGGTTCCTCCAGACAATAAGCGGCAAACAAACTGGCTGCCAGCAGGCTCCAGCTCAAACCACGTGAGCCGTAAGCCGCAGCCATAAACAAACCGGGCTGGCCCGGCACAAAACCCATCACGGGCAAATGGTCACTTAAGGCACAACGCCAACCGGCCCAACCCTGTTCGGGTATCTCCCCCCTCACAGCAGGATTGGCCAGCATGGCAGAAACTTTTTCGATATTTTGCTGATGTCCCTGGTGGCTGACCTGGGCAGATTCACCAAAACGCTCGTAGGTGCTACCGATGACTTGCCCCTGCGGGTCAACAGGCAGGATATAGCCCTGGCCACTTAAAGTCACTCCACCTTGCGTCAACGCCTGCTCAACAGATAAATACGTCACCTGCCCGGCCAGACGCTGCATGGCTGCCAAGCGAGGCATGGGATGCGCCGCCAGCAGCTCGTCTGGCAACAGGCTCAGGCTTTGGGCCGCTGCCGCTATCACGACACGATTGCTGCTTTCCAGGCATTGTCCCCGCTGATTGCAGACATCCCACGCATTCGGCCCCAGGCCGGCTTGCAAGAACACATGCTCTGGAAGGCATTGAATCAAAGGGTGATCCAGCAGACAGGCGACCAGTGCACTGGGATCCACCACCATGCCTTGCGGGAAATACAGGCCACCGCCTTGCAAAGGCACTCCGGCCAAGGCCGAGCCCTGCTCGCGATCCAGCCATTGCACCCAGTCCTGATCCAAAGCCAAACGCGCCAACGCCTGCTGAATATCCGCATCGCTATTGCCCGCCTGACCAAATACCAGCGTCCCTACTCGGCGCGGGCGTGCCGCCTCTGGCAAGCCTTTCCAGCCTTGCCTGGCATGCAGCACAGCATTACGGCTCAACCGGGCCAAGGGAGCATCATCCAGAGCGAATACCGGAGAGATGGCAGCCAGACGGTGACCTTGATGCGTGGCATCCAGGCCCCGGCTCAAGGCCGGATCACAAACCAGAACAGGCACACCTTTACGCGCCAGCTCCCAGGCACACG
>Ga0265293_10009935_pt1 | contig 13480 bp, 13 predicted proteins | sample Munlanlewell138R_FD_192505 | JGI IMG/M metagenome (GOLD analysis project Ga0265293, IMG submission 192505) | Leachate microbial communities from a municipal landfill in Southern Ontario, Canada - Leachate well 138R | ecosystem: Engineered > Solid waste > Landfill > Unclassified | place: Canada...
GTACAGGCTTCAGGAAAAAAAATAGAGTGCGGGATAAGGATTAATCCTGAGTTTTCGGTCGTAGATACCGACCTCTATAATCCCAGTTCTCCCGGTTCACGGCTGGGAGTTACTGCCGACAAGATTGGAGCACAGTTGCCTGAAGGTGTCACCGGCTTGCACCTGCATAATTTGTGTGAGAATAATTCTTATGACCTGGAAAAAACGTTGGAGGTGGTGGAGCATAAGTTTGGATATCTTTTGGGGCAGGTGCGGTGGCTCAACCTTGGAGGTGGCCATCTGATAACCCATAAGGATTACGATGTGGAACATCTGGTAGGGGTGCTGACCGCTTTAAAGCAACGTTATCCCCATCTGGAAGTTATCATGGAGCCGGGCAGTGCTTTCGCCTGGGAAACTGGTGTGTTGGTAGCTACGGTAGCGGATATAGTGGAAAACCAAGGGATAAAAACCGCCATGCTCAATGTATCCTTTGCCTGTCATATGCCCGATTGTCTGGAGATGCCTTATAAACCCCGTATCCGTGGAGCGAGTCAGGAGCCTCTCCCCGGCAAGCCTACCTACCGCATGGGAGGGAACAGTTGCCTGAGCGGTGATTTTATGGGGGAGTGGTCTTTTGATGAACCGCTACAGATAGGCGACAGGATAATTTTCGAGGATATGATCCATTATACAATTGTAAAAACCACCATGTTCAATGGCGTGTCGCATCCTTCTATCGGGCTTTGGAATACAAAAGGGGAATTTGAACTTTACCGCCGCTTCGGTTATGAGGATTATAAGCAAAGAATGAGTTAATTTAATTGATATTTTTAAACAATTTCTAAACTGATAGTGTTTAACAAATTAAGAGAGTAAATCTCTGATGAGTAAATCAAAAAGTATTAATATTAAAAACTATTGGTTATGAGTTTTATATGGTGGATTATTGTAGGTGCTGTAGCCGGTTGGCTGGCAGGTAAATTAATGAGAGGCGGAGGCTTTGGCTTCCTCGTAAATCTTTTGGTCGGTATAGTAGGAGCCGTCATTGGAGGCTGGGTTTTTGGCCTGCTGGGTGTTAGTACCGGAGATGGAGTAATAGGCAGCCTTGTTACTGCCCTTGTGGGTGCAGTATTGTTACTTTGGATTATTTCTCTCTTTAAAAAGACCAGGTGACAGAGAGAGTCGGTATCTTTTCCGGATCGTTTAATCCCATTCATGCCGGGCATCTCATTCTGGCAAACTATCTCTGCGAATTCACTGATTTGGATAAGGTGTGGTTCGTGGTGAGCCCGCATAATCCGCATAAAGATCCGGGGGAGTTGCTGGATGATGATTTGCGCATGGAAATGGTTCGCCTGGCGCTGGAGGAATTCGATCAGATGGAGGCATCCGATGTGGAATTTCATATGGCCAGACCTTCCTATACGATAGATACCCTTGTAAAACTGACAGACGAGTATCCCGATAAGGAGTTTACGCTTATCATAGGCGGCGATAACTGGAGAAAATTCCGGCATTGGAAAGAGTCTGAAAAACTGATAAGTAATTACCGGCTCTTTGTTTATCCGCGACTGGGTGAAGAGGTGGTGATTCCTGAACACTTACACTCTTCGGTGCAGCTTATAAAAGCTCCCATAGTGGAAATCTCTTCCACTTTTATCCGTGAAAGTATTCGTGAGGGGAGAGATATGCGCGGCTTCCTACCCCTGAAAGTGTATGATTTTATAGTCCAAAACAAACTTTACCGGTAGTTCCCGGTCATGTTTCCTTATCGTATCTGATTTTGTCAAGGATGATAGGCAGGATGGAGGTATTCACTCCTGCCTCTTGTAATTCATTCTCATCTTCGGCGAGCATTGATTGAAATATTTCAAAACTACCTGCTTTGTCGAGAGAGCGTTTATATAATTCAACCGATTCTTTTGTCTGCTCGAGACATAATGCCACATGTCCGGCATTGAGGTAGTCGTGGGCATTGGGTTTTGCTTCCACTATCCGGGCGTAATATCTCTCTGCGACATCGAGTTTGCGCGACAGGAAAGCACACCAGGCTATGGAGCGCCATGCACGGGTATTATTACTGTTGAGCATCTCTACCTTGAAGTAATAGTTGAGTGCTTTTTCGTATTCTTTGAGCTCCAAGTGGCAATGTCCGATGTTGAGTTGGATATTGAGATCGTCGGGGCGGAATTGTTCCAGACGGCGGTAATACTCCAGGGCAGTGACGGGTTCTTTCAGTACCCTGTAACAATGGGCAATACGGTTCAATATCCATGTATTATCTCCTTCCATCAGGTCGGCATGCAGGTAGGCTTCCAATGCTCCTTCCATATCAGCCATCATTTGCCGGCAATAGCCTATTTTCTGCCAGACTTCACTCTTGCCATTTCTGGTTTCTGCCAAAAGGGTATAGGCGTTAAGTGCTTCGTTGAAGTTGTTTTTTTCGAAGTAGTAAAGCGCTATCTTTTCTAAATGGTTGGGCTGCATCACTACCGGTTGAAATGCCGGTAAGCGGTGATAGTTGAGTGGCAATTCAAAAATATCATGGAACTCATTACGGCGGGAAAATAATTTAAAGAAACGGTAGAGATCCTGGATATACTGTTTGATCAGTGTTTCTTCTTTCTGAAAAGGTTTGAGGGTTTCTTCCTCCGTCTGCATACTTTTCAGTTCATCGCTCTCGGCTCCCAGTTGGGAGGCCATCATCTTCCTGTAATTGTCGGGCATCATCATGATGCTGAGACAAAATGAGTATTTATCGGAATTACAGATGAGCGACGATCCGGAGAGGATTTCCACGAGAGAATCTCTTTCCGACCGGTTGACAAAGAGTTGTTGTATGCTGCTGTGTTGCGATGTGAACGGTAGAAACCAGTTGCTCATCTGTTGGAAGAAAGGGTAGGACTTGAGGTTTGAGAAGGTGGAGTGGAACACATCGGCACCTTCCAACTGCAACTCGGTAAATTCCTGTAACTTATCTGTCAGGCCAGTTTCATCCAGTATCTTTTGCCATTCGGGGTTCTTCTCATCGAAACCGGTTTCGCCCATCCATTCGTCTAATTTGATCTTCTTCCCGATCATCGGGCTTAGTTTCATCATCTCGGGGATGATCTCCTCAGTCAGTTTTTTTGTGATCTTTTCGGTTTCGTGTGCCTGGATAAAACCGATGATTGCCGCAATAAAACGGCGTCCAAAGGCCTTGTCGTCGGATAACAACTTCATCCGGTCGCTACATCCGGAGTACAACTCTAACCGTGAATTATATATCTGGAAGATGGGGATGATACCGGTGATGGAACGGATCGCCAATTCCGGTTCCGGATGATTGCACATGTCGAGCAGGAATTCAATCTTCCGTGCATCGAAACGCTGTAAAATATTCATCGTCATTGCCGAAATAAAGAGTGCCTTGTCCTGGAGTGGAATTGACTCGTCTTCTATGAAATGACGGCAGGAGGTGATGAAGTCGTCATTTGCCCGTGGAGAGACAAAAACTGTATAAAACAGCTCTTGTTGCATGTTTTCATGTGCGATTGTGGCTTGCCTGACCCGAGATTCTTTTTCGGGTCCTTCCTCCAGCAGATCGATAAAAGAGAGGGTATCTGCCTGTTTGGAGATAATGCTCTTATATTCTTCTATGGTTATTGGAGTACGTACCCCCATCAATCTCATCTTATCGAAAAAGATGGATGTGCTCTCCTGCAGGAGCAATTGCTCGGCAGCATCTTCCGCCACGGTATATATATCGCGGATTAATTTATTGTAAATGCGTTGCTGTTCAGGATCCCTTTTACCTTCAATCAGGTAGTGGAGCATGAACTGATAATTGGTGGTTAATTCGGTTATTTTTTCTGTCACTATCCAGTTCTGTTGCATGGCTGAAAACTCTTTGATACTTTCAAGGGCATCTTTCAACTGCTTCTGCTCGATGTATGAATAGATAGTGGCCAGTTTTTTTCTTATATCGGATAAGTTCATAATTGGATTGAATTTATTGTCTCTTTGATGATGAGCGTCGACGGGAGACAGTCTGTCCAGGGCAGTGGTGTACAGATCAATTTACGCCATCCTTCGAGACCGATGATAACAAGATCTTGTTCACGGATAAAATCACATTCTATCTTTTTGTTATTATCCCAGAGGTAGATACGCCCTTCTGTTCTCTTGCTGATGAATTGGTAAAGCTTTTGGATCTTCGCATCCGATTCAATCATACCGATCGCATCCCAGATCATTATCTTCACATTCTCCTGCTGGGCGATCCGGTAAAGATAGGTGAAGACATGTATATCGGATTTCTGCAAAATGGGAATAAATAGCCTTTTGAACTGAGATGTGCCGTTATCCATGAAAAGACCTGTAGATACTCTGTTCCTGTTGAGCATAGTATTGAGGTTCTTCAATGTTTCAGCTTCCTTCTCTTCAAATTGATCGAGTATGAAGATATCAGAAAGAGTAGGGTCACTTTTGAGTTGGCCATATTTTTTTATTAACCCGGGACTAAACTCATTATTGTGGATACCCAGTAAAATCAGATTGGATTTCTGCTCCTCAGAGATTTTTATGATATCTGCACAGTAGTCGTCGGACGATTGAATGAACAAACGCAAGGTAATCTTGTCCTTCTCTTCCGTGGGGATGAAGTCGGAGATAATCTTATGCTTATATTCATCCATCTCCTCATTGAGGCGCATCTCTTCCGATTTTTCGATAAAATAAAGAAGCGTGATGGCTGATTTTTCCGATTTCGACCGGATAATCCGGGTGGCCAGCTTGCTCAATACTTTACCTGTTTCCAACGTGGAGAAACAGATCAATGCACTGTTGTTTTTTTTCATTTCCGCCTCACCGTCGAAGCGATTTAATAATATATCTGCAAAATCCATACCACCCTGTTTTTTTAATGAACTGATAAATTAACTGTTGATAATTTCACTGTCGAGCATAGAGTCTTTATAGCCAAGGAAATAAAGGATGCCGTCGATACCTACTGTAGAAAGCGATTGTTCTGCATTCCGCTTTACTTTTGGTTTGGCATGAAAAGCGATGCCCAGCCCGGCAATTCCTAACATGGGCAGGTCATTGGCTCCATCGCCTACCGCCACCGTTTGACGTAGATCGATCTTTTCGACTTGTGCGATGAGTCTCAATAATTCCGCCTTCCTTCTACCATCGACAATATCTCCCAGATAGTTGCCGGTGAGCTTTCCATTCTTAATCTCCAATTCGTTGGCATACATGTAGTCGAATCCGTATTTCTCTTTCAGATAGTTGCCGAAATAGCTGAATCCACCTGACAATATGGCGGTTTTAAATCCCACCTTCTGTAGAACTTTCATTAATCGTTCAACACCCTCGGTGATGGGGAGATTCTCGGCAATCTCTTTCATCACGGAAACATCCAACCCTTCCAGTAATTTCACCCGTTGCCGGAAGCTCTCATTAAAATCAATCTCGCCTTGCATGGCCAATTCCGTGATGGCTTTTACTCGACTGCCGGCACCCGCTCTTTCGGCCAGCTCATCTATCACCTCTGCCTGGATGAGGGTAGAGTCCATATCGAAGCAAATAAGCCTGCGCATGCGCCTGAACATACTCTCTTCCTGAAAGGAGATGTCGAAGTTGAGTGAAGAGGTGAGTTCCAGAAACGATTGTTGCATCTGTTGCCGGTCGGCGGGTGTGCCTCTTACTGATAACTCCACACACGACTGTGCTGCCCGCTCTTTCTCATCAAGCGGGATACGGCCGGTCAAACGTACCATATTGTCGATATTGAGATTTTGCTCGGCGATAATTTTTGAGACGGCAGCAATTTGTTTAGCGGTAAGTATCCTTCCTAATAGTGTGATGATATACCGGTTCTTACCCTGTAACCCGACCCAATTGGAGTATTCTTCATCCGGAATGGGCGTGAAACGGATATTCACATCCATTTCGTAAGCTTTGAAGAGCAAATCTTTCATTATTTCGCCCGAAATATTGGTTTTCGACCTGAACAGAATTCCCAGTGAGAGATTCCTATGGATATCCGATTGCCCTACGTCAAGGATGAAAGCATTGTGACGTGCCAGAATTTCAGTGAGGGCGGCGGTCAGGCCCGGTTTGTCTTCTCCGTTGATATTGAGTAAGATGATTTCTGATTTTTCCATTATTGGGATAATTTTGTAATGTTACGGCATTGAAATTTGTTGCCGGTTTTCTATATCAATCTCAAATAACAGGCATAGAAACCTGTGAATAAATATCTTCAATGTCTTGCTTGCTGATTTTTTCAAAATCCTCTTCTCTCACACAGATCATCATTCCGGCCATGTCGAGTGCACCGGGGCTGATGAGCAGCTGTTTTTTCCCTTTCTCGTAATAATGACCCGGACGATGTGCTTTGCGAGGAAAGATATGGAGTTTGTATTTGCTATTCTCTGTAAAAGCGATTATGTTCATCATTGGCTCTTCCTCTTCCGGCTGAAGATGCTGAAGGTATTGATATACATCTTCAAAAAGCTCTTGCGCTTCGCTTTTACTTTCACTTTCGATTTGGAGGCATGAGCGAAGCTCGTTGTCTCCCTGTGTTAGAAGAGAAAGTTTAAGTCCCGCCTGTAAGTGGAAATGATCGGGTGCGGATGCTCCACATTTGGAACCATTGTAAAAAATCAGGTAATCAGGGAGTTGTTCCGATAAAGTGAGCATATCTTCCGTTTTTTTACGGATACGTTGTGGTACATGCGAATGGAGAGGGATTGTAAGATGATTTTTAAGGATAGGATAGGGGTTGCAGAGGATAACATATTTTTCCATAAATACAATTCCCTTTTGTTGCACAGGCCGGTTAGCCTCACATAAGAAACAGGGGCGTTTTTCAATCGTCTCTTTATTGATTGTGGCCGCCGTAGAGACCATCCGTGCCGGATTGAACTGTAGTTTTACCCGGTAATCGCCGCCCCATGTAAACTCTTTCTCCCGTAGATTATCCATCTGTAAAAGGCCGTTTCTTAATTGTTCCCAATCTCTCTGTTGTGCAGAGAAAAAATGGCCTATTTCCGTTTGAAGATCCATTCAGTATCGATTTTTATGAAAGCAAAGATAAGGATATTTTCTTTTACTCCTTACGGATGTGGAAGGAAATAAAAATAGTGGAGTTACTGTTTGATTATCACCTTAATTTTTATACCTTTGTATCACAAATACAATAGTTGAAATCAAAACCGGATCGATAAAGGTCTACCCAGCGATGAAAATTTCAAATCATATCTTTTTCTGCATATTCCTGCTTTTTCTCTTCTCCTGTACACAGGGTACGGAAAGGAAAGGGAGTGTGACGGGTAAAGGGAAGGCAAAAACGGAAGCAAGCAGGGCAGACAGCGGACAAGAGACTATCTCCGAAGAGGAGAATTTCGATCAGTTTATTCATAAATTCAGTATTTACGAATCTTTTCAATTAGAGCGGATCAAATTTCCAATTAATGTGATCGTTCCCGATAATGAACATGAAGGAATGGCCCCGGTGGAAGAAACTATCGGAAGGTACGAATGGGAATTGCTCGATCTTACCTATGACAGCACTTATCTGACACGTACTTATGACCAGTATTATCAGGGTGTGCGCTACGGAAAAGATACCGCCGTGGTGGAGATCCGTGGGATCAATAACGGTATTTATGCTGATTATTATTTTACGCTGATCGATGAGAAGTGGTATCTGGTGAGACTCTACGAAGCATCATTTTAACATCTTATCCCCGAAACTAAGCGGAAGTAAATCCTTTGCACTTTCGAGTATATAGACGGTTTCGTTGCCATACATCAATATCTTCATAGGCGCATTGAAACGATTTTCCGTCTCTAACAGCACCTGTCGGCAACCCCCGCAGGGAGTGATCACATCATCGGTGAAGCGACCCTTGTGATAAGCGGCTACCGCGATAGCCTCAATCCGCTGATCGGGATGGGTGGCATTGGCAAAGAAGACAGTGGTCCTCTCGGCACATAACCCCGACGGATAAGCAGCGTTTTCCTGGTTGTTGCCGGAAACGATTTCGCCGTTTGCCAACAGGACGGCAGCACCTACTCTGAACCCCGAATAGGGCGCGTATGCTTTTTTTGTGGCCTCTTTTGCTGCCTCTATAAGTTTTTTTTCCATTTCGGAGCATTCCGCTAACGGATAAACAGCTATCTTTGTGGTTAAATTGATTTCTTTCATATGATTAAAATTATTGATCTTCAATAGTGTCGTATGGAACTCGCTTTTAGTCATGTTCTTGTGTGAAAATAATTTTGACTCCGTCGATTACAAAGTAATTCATGCTCGTTTCATAATGCAAAATTTATTTCGCAAATATAGATGTTTTTTACCGCTCTTTGTCGTTTTCTCCTTTTTATTTGTCCCGGATCATCACCTGTCAGCACAGGCCAGGGTGAGCACTTACGAGAATTATATCCGAAGGTATAGTGATTTGGCAGTAGCACATATGGAGAAATACAAAATACCTGCATCTATCACGTTGGCGCAGGGAATCCTCGAATCGGGCGCAGGGATGAGCGACCTGGCGCGCCGTTCCAATAATCATTTTGGGATCAAATGCCATCGTGGGTGGAACGGAGGTGCGGTATATGCTGCCGATGATACACCCAACGATTGTTTTCGGAAGTATAATAATGTGGAGGAATCATATCAGGACCATTCGGAGTTTTTAGCTTATAGTAGTCGTTATAAACCGCTATTCGATCTCTCTGTTACTGATTATAAGGGATGGGCAAGAGGACTTCAAAAATCGGGTTATGCCACTGATAAGGCATATGCTAATAAATTGATCAAACTGATTGAAGATTACGAGCTGTACCGCTTCGATGATAAAAAATACCGTAAAGGGGTCAGCCGTAGAGAACGGAACGAGCAACGTGAAAGAGAGGTGGCGCAGGTAACCTGGACGCATCAACCTTATATCACGCACGGCCTGGTATACGTAGTTGCTGTGGATGGTGATACTTTTGGAAATATCGCACGGGAATTCGGCTTCAAAGAAAAGGAACTGTTGAAATTCAATGAGGTTCCTGAAGATTTTCCCCTGAGTGAAGGCGATATCGTCTATTTCCAGAAAAAGAAAACGCGTGCCGATAAACCGTATGAATTCCATACCGTACAAGTAGGAGAATCTATGTATAGCATCTCACAGAAATATGGAATTCAACTGCGTAATTTATATCGGATTAATAAGAAGAGCTATGAATATATCCCTGAAGAGGGCGATCTGCTTAAACTTAGGTGACAAGTTGTTCAATGGTTATTCGCTTCGCGCTATTTCCCGCCTTACGGGATAATGCAACCGAATAACAACCGAACAACAACCGAATAACAACTGAATAACAACTGAACAACAACCGAACAACAATTGATATATGCAATACAACACACAATTAAAAAAGCTGGCGCTACCGGAATATGGACGCAATATCCAGAATATGGTAGATCACTGCGTGGGTATTAAAGATCCCGAAGAACGCAAAAAGTGTGCCTATACTGTGATCGATATTATGGGGAGCATGTTTCCCCACCTTCGGGATGTCAATAATTTTAAACACATTCTGTGGGATCATCTGGCCATTATGTCGGATTTTAAACTCGATATTGAATATCCCTATGAAGTGATTACCAGGGAGGAGCTGAATACTCCTCCGGGGCATCTTGATTATAGTCGTCCCACAATGCAATACCGCCATTACGGCAAGATCATGGAAAGGATGATCAAGATCGCTGCCAATATGGAGGCGGATGAAAAGAAAAACTATCTGGTAAAGTTGCTACTCAGCCAAATGAAACGCTCCTATTCCCAGTGGAACAAAGAGGCGGATGACCAGAAGATATTTCACGACCTCTACGCATTGTCGGAAGGCAAAATAAAAATTGATGCCGAAGAGTATGTGATTCCTGAGGTGAAAGTGAATGCCAGCCGGGATAAACTGAAGAATATAAAATATCAACGTAGAAAATAAAAAAAAGTGATTTCCGGTAAAGATATCCTTCCGGTTGGGAGTACACAGAAACCTTACGGAATAAAGGGTGAAATTGTTATCCGATTCCGAAAGGTGGAGTATGCCGATATAGATACAGAATATTATTTTCTGAAAATAGAGGGCATTCCCGTGCCCTTCTTTGTGGAGGAGTTTACTTATTCAACCGATGTTACTGCCCGGGTAAAGTTTGAGGATGTCGACGATGAGATAGCGGCGGCACGATATGTCAATATAGATATTTATCTTCCGCGCGATCTGGTGAAATCCCAACCAGAACCGGGGATGACCGACTGGGATTACTTTACGGGCTTTACTGTTATTGATCAGCACGGAAAAAGACTGGGTGTTATAGAAGAAGTGGATAACTCTACCATGAATGTGCTTTTTGTCGTGAAAAATGACGGTAAGGAATATCTGATCCCGGCTACCGAAGATTTTATAGAAGCTATCGATGAAGAAGGGAATCTGATAGAGATGTTTCTTCCGGATGGACTGATCGAAGATTGAATCCGGCATGATGAGAATAATCGTGACTCCTTTTTATTATCTTTGTATGCTTTACTGCAGATGAGTATTCCCCCATATGGAAGATGGAAAACGAAATATTGCTATTTTAGGCTCTACAGGCTCAATCGGGAGGCAAGCGCTGGAAGTTATCTCCCGCCACCGTGACAGATTTGGAGTCTATGCCTTGGTTGCTAATAACCAGGTTGAATTGCTTATTGAACAGACCCGGATTTATCAGCCTGAGGTAGTGGTAATTGCCAACGAATCGAAATATAAGCAACTGAAAGATGCGCTGAACGACCTGCCTGTCAAGGTATGGTGTGGAAGCAAGGCGATTGAGCAGGTGGTGCAGGACGAACCAATAGATATGGTCCTTACGGCTATGGTCGGTTTTTCGGGCCTGCAGCCTACCATAAACGCCATTAAAGCCGGAAAGATCATCGCATTGGCCAATAAGGAGACATTGGTGGTGGCAGGTGAATTGATTACTTCGTTGGCGTTGAAACATAGAGCACCTATCCTGCCGGTCGACTCTGAACATTCGGCTATTTTCCAGTGTCTGAACGGCGAGGGAGATAATAAGATCGAAAAGATATTGCTTACAGCTTCGGGTGGACCCTTCCGTACCTTCTCGAAAGAGCAATTGTGCCATGTAACCCGAAAAGAGGCACTGGCGCATCCTAACTGGAATATGGGTGAGAAGGTGACTGTGGACTCCTCTACTCTTATCAATAAGGGATTGGAGATGATCGAAGCCAAATGGCTGTTTGGTGTGGAGCCAGCACAGATTGAAGTGCTGATACATCCCCAATCCATCATTCACTCTATGGTACAGTTCGAAGATCGTTCCGTTATAGCCCAACTGGGGGAGCCCGATATGCGCATGCCTATCCAACACGCCTTTTCATATCCGGTCCGGTTGAAATCGGACGTGAAACCGCTGAACTTTTTGGAGTTATCCCAACTGACATTCGAGGCGCCTGATACAGAGCGATTCCCGGGTCTTCTGTTTGCTTATGAGGCAATCGCGATAGGTGGAAATATGCCCTGTATACTGAATGCAGCCAATGAAGTGGCAGTGGAGCTCTTTTTACAGGAAAAAATAGGCTATATGCAAATGAGCCATTTGATAGAGAAAACCATGCGGAAAGCATCATTTGTGCAATCACCGTCGTTAAACGACTATCTGCAAACCGATGCCGAAGCAAGAGTAATAGCGAGAGAACAGATAATTGAATTTTCTAATTGATAAAAGTAGCACGCTGTGACGGTGTGCGGAGTAATAACTGAATGGAGACATTTTTAATTAAGGCTTTACAACTCATTTTGAGTTTGTCGATACTGGTGGTTGTGCATGAGTTTGGGCATTATATTTTTGCGAGGATGTTCAAGATAAGGGTAGAGAAATTCTATCTTTTCTTTGATGCCTGGTTTGCACTCTTTCGGTACAAACCTAAGAACAGCCATACGGAATATGGTATCGGTTGGTTACCACTGGGTGGTTATGTGAAAATATCGGGGATGATCGATGAGTCGATGGATAAAGACCAGATGGCACAACCTCCACAACCGTGGGAGTTTCGCTCCAAACCTGCCGGACAGCGCTTGTTAGTAATGGTTGCAGGTGTATTGTTCAACCTGTTACTGGCATTTTTTATCTACTCTATGGTGCTCTTTACCTGGAATGATACCTATCTTCCCCTGAAGAATGTGACCCTGGGGATGGAATTTAGCCAGGCTGCCCATAAAGCCGGTTTTCAGGATGGAGATATTTTGCTGAGAGCGGATAATAAGGAACTGGATCGTTTTGGCGTACGTACGTTGCTCGATGTGGCGGATGCCAAAAAGGTAACTGTACTGCGTGATGGCCAGGAGGTAGTACTGACGATGCAGGAAGGGCTGATGGAAAACCTATTGAGAGATAAGGAGGGGTTCGCTGCCGAGAGAGTGCCTACGGTAGTCTATCAGACAATGGAAGGAAGAGCTGCCGAGCGGGCAGGATTGACCACCGGCGATAGTATTGTGGGAGTAAATGGAGTAGCTACACCGACCTTCACTGATTTGCGCGCAGCACTCAGCAACAATCGTGACCGGCAAATTGAGCTTAATTATTACCGGGATGGGGTGTTACAGACAACAGCGATAGAGGTTGACTCAGCTGGTACCTTAGGCTTTTCCTTGATGGGGTTGGGACAGGTGTATCAGACTGTTACGATTAATTATGGCTTTTTTGAATCATTCCCGGCAGGAATCAAATTGGGCATACAGACATTGAAAGATTATGTGGCACAGTTTAAATATGTGTTCACCAAAGCAGGTGCTTCATCCCTGGGTGGATTCGGAGCAATTGGAAACCTCTTTCCTGCACAATGGAACTGGCAGGCTTTTTGGATGATGACCGCTTTTCTGTCAGTGATCCTTGCCTTTATGAATATTCTGCCCATTCCCGCACTCGACGGAGGGCATGTAATGTTCCTGATTTATGAAGTAATCACCCGGCGGAAGCCCAATGAGAAATTCTTGGAATATGCCCAGATAGCAGGTATGATCCTGCTCATAGGCCTGGTGTTATATGCCAACGGTATGGATGTGGTGAGAGCCATTTTTAAGTAGTTTGGATGGTATAGTGAGGACGAACTTTATATTACATGAGTTTGATAAAAATATCTTTATTCTTTGTTCTTTATTCTTTATTCTAAGAAAATGAGCGTTTCAGAGTTAATCAACAATACAGGCAAAACTGCTTTTTCGTTCGAACTGCTGCCCCCATTAAAGGGAAATAGCATCCAGCAGGTATACAATACTATCGACCGGCTGAAGGAGTTCGACCCGAAATATATCAATATTACCACGCATCACAGCGAAAGTATTTATAAGGAAGATGAAAACGGTACATACCGCAAAGTAAATGTACGCAGACGTCCCGGCTCGGTAGCCATTGCCGCTGCCATACAGAACAAGTATGGAATAAGGGCGGTCCCTC
>Ga0265293_10009936_pt1 | contig 13479 bp, 7 predicted proteins | sample Munlanlewell138R_FD_192505 | JGI IMG/M metagenome (GOLD analysis project Ga0265293, IMG submission 192505) | Leachate microbial communities from a municipal landfill in Southern Ontario, Canada - Leachate well 138R | ecosystem: Engineered > Solid waste > Landfill > Unclassified | place: Canada...
TAATAACATATAAAATGAAGAGCATATAATTTCCTGATTCAATCAATCTCAGGTTTTCTACCGAAAACGCAGAAAAGGTAGTATATCCTCCACAAACACCGACAATAAGCAACAGTCGCAGTTCGTTGTCGACTAAATCGAAGCGGGTTATCAGTCCAAATAAAAAACCGATAAGCAGACAACCTGTTATATTCACAACGAAAGTACCCCACGGAAAAACACCGTGAAGTTGTTTTGAGGACCATACCGAAACAAGGTAACGCAAAACGCTTCCCACTCCTCCTCCCAAAGCTACCAATGCAATTTGTTTTATCATAAATGATCGAATTATTATACCGTTATTTTACATTCGATATCAATACAAAGAAGTATTGCCCATGCATGTACTACATAAGCAACTCTCACTATTTTGTTTTTTGAAATTATCCCGCCAACAGAGAAGTCTATATGCACAAAATTCCCACTCATAATCTCCAATGATTATTTTATTGAGCAGGAACTATCAGCTATTTATATTAGCGGTTTATAACAGGGAAGTCCCATTCCCTTTGATGAGATCACAAAAGTAGAAAAAGTTTTTGAAATATCAGTTTTAAAGGTCTAAAAACTATCAATAGGGTAGATTTTCAAAATAGGCATCTTTGTCTTCGGGTAACCATCCCGGGTTTTGTTTGAGTACTCCATTGGATAGTATTACCTGTGACTCGGGTATAGGAAAGAATCCTCCCGTTTTTACAAAACGAGATGCAAAGGAAGAAGTATAGACATTGTCGGTGCCGATCACTTTAATTATCACCCCTTCCTGATTTTCCGGTATTACTGCTGAAGCTTCATGCCAACGTAGTAAATCCCACCAGCGCAACCCTTCTGTCGCTAACTCATACCGTCGCTCTCTCTTAAGTGCATCTGACGAATAGGCTGTAACAGGATCCAATCCGGCCCTTTCACGTACAATGTTTATTCCTTGTGCTGTGGCGGAGAGTTCACTGTGCATCAGATAGACATCCGCTAAACGAATAAGTATTAAATCATTGGTATGCGACGTCTGATAATCCTCGGCTGTACCAAAAGCCGGACAAGAGTAGGATTTCCATATTTTACCGGTTTCATCGCGCGCTAATACAGGAATATATTTCTTTCCCCAATATCCGGTTTCCTCTACCTGTTTAGTACGGTCGGTACTCCAATCGGGGGGCATTTCAATCTGCTGACTCATAATAGTACCTTCACGACGGATATCATCCGGCTCGTCTCGTAACCATTCCTTCCATAGTGTTGGATTGATAGTACCAATAGCCCACCCCTGTCCGAAAGGGAAGCATTTTTCATCATTATAACTGCCCGGATACCTTAACCCGAAATTCAGGCATAATTGATTGCTATATCCCAATGCATCTTTACCCTCTTCATTCCGTGCATGGTTGCCGAATTTAATAGCAAAAATAGTCTCCCGGCATCCATCCCCTGCCCATTCCAGATCATTAGCGGACGAGTATGGATAATCGGGTTTGGTCCATTGGTTACTATAAGCCCATATATTACGGAAGTCGCTAACCAGTTCATGCCCGCTGTGGTGAATACAATCTTCCAGGTAAGTGATCACATCATGGCTTGTAATCTCTGTTCCATCGGCCGTGGGTAGTGTTTTCTGTTTATAATATCCTGTGTAAAAAAGAAATATCCGGGCTAAAAGCGCCTCGGAAGCCCAACGGGTAGCACGACCGGATTCAATTTGAGTATAGTGTTTAGCCGGCAATAAATCGATTGCGGTTAACAGGTCGGACGCGATACGGAAGTAGATTTCATGGGCAGTTGCTTTGGGTTTGTTTTCAGGTTCCGGATTCAACAAAAGCGGGACTTCCCCAAAGAGCTGTACCAGTTGAAAATAATACAAGGCTCTCAGGAAGTGTATTTCACCCAGGTATTGCTCCTTTAATCCCTCCACATTCCATGTGGATACATTATTGATGGTAGCAATAGCCGAGTTGGCACGAAAAATACCGGAATAGGTCACTCTCCAAAAATCCCGGAACTGGCTCTCTTCCGAATATTGCATCCTGTCAATGGCCTGCGATTCGCGGTTGCTGCGGCTTCCCCCTCCTAACCGGTCATCACCGGCCATTTCCGCAACAAAGAAATGTGAACTGCGGAGATAACCTATCTGACTCTTCAAAGCGCTGTATACACCCGTTGTCATCTGTGTAGCATCTTCCTGCGTCGAGGGAAAATTGGCCGTATCTTTCTTCATATAGTTTTGAGTATCCAGAAAATCATCACAGCCGGCATAAAAGCAGATGATGATTATTATAAGAAAGGTCCTTTTCCTTATCATATTATTCTCCTTTCAAAAATTTAAACTACAACCAATCAAAAAAGTACGCGGAGAGGGATAAAAACCCAAATCAATACCCGATGCCCATGAATCGCCCGCATTGTATCCCACTTCCGGATCCATCCCGGAGTATCCTGTAAACGTAAAAGCATTTTGAACGGTAAAATATATACGGGCACGTTCAAACGGTATCTCCCGGAATAATTGTGTAAAATCGTATCCCAATGTGATACTCCGTATCTTCATATAATCACCGTCCTCCAATAATAAGTCCGATATCTCTTTCCAATTGGTATGGCGACCGCTTGTGAGACGGGGACGACTGTTGGTACTTCCCTCTCCTCTCCAGTAATCATATACATCGATGGTATAATTTTCCTGCGTCATATTCGCATACGCCCGGTATGATTTGGCTATCTGCTGCCCAAATGCTCCCGAGCCGGTTATATTGAAATCAAATCCCCGGTATTCCATGTCCAGGCCAAAACCAACCAGCAGGTCGGGATGGGGGTCACCAATCATATCTTTATCTTCGGGATCAATTTTCCCATCTCCGTTCCTATCCACAAACCGGACATCTCCCGGTTGCGGCTCGGCTTGTAAAACCGCTCCCTGCATCGCTTCGATGTCTGCTTGATTCTGGAAGATACCGTTTGTCTTATAACCGTAGAAATAACCGATAGGATAACCTACCTTTGCCTGATACAATCTCCCGGTATTCTGACTTAATATGTTTTCCGGCCCATATAATACGCCTTCACTATTGGCAATACGTGTTACTTTATTTCTGTTTCCTGAAATATTCAATAACGCACTGTATCGGAAATACCGGATACGGTCGTTCCAATTGGCGATCATCTCAAAACCGGTATTACGGATATCTCCCCCGTTTATCATAGGGGCATTGGTGCCAAAAGAAGTCAATGTGGGAGCTCTTACCAGCCAATCTTTAGTAATCTTCCGGTAGTAATCCATGCTCATCCTTAATCTGTTGCGAGCAACAACCACATCTATTCCGATATTAATCTGTTCTGATGTTTCCCAGGTAAGGTTCGGGTTGGCAATAATATCGGGGTAAGCCCCCGTCACCAGATTTCGCTTGTCATCGTTAAAGTAATATCCGTGATCATTATCAAAGGCAATGGTGGCCAGATACTGAAAGTTATCGATGGCGGAATTTCCATTCTCTCCCCAACCGGCACGTAGCTTGAACATATCCAGCCAATATTGGGAAGACTCCATAAAAGGTTCATTACTCATGATCCATCCTGCTGAAAGAGCCGGGAATTTTCCCCACCGGTGACCACGGGCAAAATTGGATGAACCATCTATGCGCAGTACGGCAGTTAACAGATATTTTCTGTCGTAATCATAATTAATTCTGCCGAAGAAGGAGGATAAGGCTCCATTGGCAAACGGCTGGCCGTTTAGTGATGTCTCTTCGGGACTGATTCCCTGCGTATTGCTGAGCCAGGCATGCTCAAACGATCCAGGAAATATGGAATAGGAGTTTTTACCGTCGAGTGTCTCTCCATATCCCCATTTCTCCAACGACTGCCCCGCCAGCAGGTCAAAATGGTGATAACCGGCTGTTATCTGATAATTAGCGGTATTGTCGAGCGTCCAACTCCAGCCTGACTCCATTTGCTGAGAAACATCATCCGAAATATTTTCGGCTTTATCCGCTATTTTATAGGCAGGTGAATAGGAACGGACACTCCGGGCAGAAGATTTGTAGCCAAAACTACTTCGCAGGGTGAGTCCTCTGGACAAGTTAAGATCGGTATATATATTTCCCTGCAGGTCAAAACCCTTGTTGGTATTGTTTCGTCTCACCAGTTCAATCCAGGCCAGCGGATTAGCCATTGCCATATCGACCTGCCAATTATCGGCAATCATGTCTTTGTAGATGTACAAATCCCCTTTATCATTATAAGCCGGCAATAAGGGGCTGGCAACCAAAATATTCCTTATATCACTACTCCATTGATTTCCTATATTCAGATTGCTGTTCCTGCGATGATGGCTATATGTGAAATTTTCACCCACTTTCCATATTTTTCGTTCGCCTTTTTGCAGGAGCACCATTTCGGAATTTATCCGGAAATTATACCTGTCATACTTTGGCGGTGAGGGGTTACCAAGTATACCTTCCATAGATAGCATCGACAGGCCGATAGCCAACCTGTTCGTTTCGTTTCCTGTCGTCATATTAAAAGCATGGCTCTGTATAGGAGCATTTTTCCGTGTGGCCTCCTCTAACCAGTCGGTGCCGTTCCATTCCCCCTGTTCTATCATGGCGAACTGCCTGGGCATGAGTGAGGAATAGTCGTAAGGTGTAATACCATCGGCCACTGCAATCATATTCATAATTTCCATATATTGGGTGGCATTGAGCAGGTTTGCCTTACGGGCCAGAGTCTGGACACCGTAAAAACCGTCGTATGTGAAACCCGGTTTACCTGATCCGGCTTGCCGGGTAGTAACCAAAATGACCCCATTTGCTGCACGTGAACCATAAATAGCTGCTGAAGCAGCATCTTTCAATATATCAATAGATTCAATGTCGGAAGGATTAAGCATCCCTAAACTGGCTCCTGCCACTCCGTCGACCACAACAAGCGGTGACGAGTTTCCATTTGTACCTATGCCCCGTATAATCACATGGAATCCGTCGCCCGGCATTCCGGACTGCTGAGTGATATTCACACCGGGAGTTTGAGACTGAAGAGCATTGTAGACATTCGTAGTATTCATCTTCCGTATATTCTCGCCACTGATCTGAACGGTAGAACCCGTAATCAGTTTTTTTTGCTGAACACCATACCCTACAATAAGCACCTCATCAAGAAAGTGAGTCCCTTCTCCCATCACAATATGATAAACCCTCTTTTCCGGAATCACTTTAAACCGCAGCGGATCGGAAAGGAAAGTCACCTCCATTTCGGCATGAAGGGGTACTGTTATGGTAAAACTACCATTGAGATCGGTTACAGTGCCGTTTCCGGTACCGCGCTGCACAACATTGGCACCTATCACCTCCTCGCCATTCTGGTAGACAACCTTTCCGCTTATGGTGACCATATTTTGCGGCTGCGATTGTCTTTCACTCTTCTTACTCAGCACAATCTGTTTATGTAAAATCACATACGAAATATCGGTATCCCGGAATAGCTGGTCGAGTGTTTGGGTAATATTTTTATTGGATAGACTAATGGATATTCGAGTTGACACATCGACTATCGCCTTATTATATAAAAAATTGTATTCGCTTTGATTTTCTATCTGATTCAGGATATCTTCAATTGTGGTATTGGTGCAGTTAAGCGTAATAGTATTGGTTTGAGCACAAAGAGGATCATGCATGGTACAAACCAGGCACACTGTAAGAAACAATATTCTTACCTTTAAAGCTATTTGTGTTTTCATATATATATAAGACGACTGTCGGGACAAAAGCCACACTTTTATTTAGAAAAACAAATATACCTCTTTTTTCGTAAGAAACATTGTCAGGAATAGAACGAGTATGAATGATTGTTTTGTATTTCTATTTTTTTGTTCATGAACACCCGGGTGTTATTTTTGAACACCCGGGTATAGTTATTTAAAATGTATAGGGTAAGGTACTGAACATCCAACTATATGTATCCTCCCACCCCGGCGTTTGCTCCAGCACACCGTCCGAAAGGCTGATTTGTGTATCCGGGAGCCGGAAGAAACCGCGGGTTTCCCGGTATCGTTTGGCAAAATCATTACCGCTATGAAATTTATAAGGCACGTTTTCAATATCACGGTATTGAGTGAGCACACCTGCCTGATTGGCCTGAATCATATCTCCTGCCGTATCGGGATACCACCGGCGAAGATCGTTCCAACGGATACCTTCAAATGCCAGTTCATACTTCCGCTCTTTCTGTAAAACTTCCAATGAATAGGTTGCCACAGGATCCAATCCGGCGCGTGCCCTCACCTGATTGATCCCGGTTACTGTCCTGGTAAGCTCGGAATGCATCAACAACACATCGGCAAACCGCATATAGATAACATCGTCCCGGTTACCATACTGGTTATGATTATTGGTTCCGGTGATAATATAACTGTAATTGTTATAGGGCGTATCCTTTTCCGGATCGGCCTCTTCAGTGGAAAAACAGGTAACAACAATATATTTTTTCCCATGATAATAGGTTCGTTCCACCTCTTTTGTCCGGTCGCCCTGATGCTTGGGCAGCTCAACTTTCGTATTGAGTACCGAACCCCACAGGCGAGTGTCCCGTTCCCCATAATCGGGGTCATTTTTCCATTCATCCACAAATTTAGGATTAATGGGTCCGTTAGTATACCCTTGTCCGTAAGGAAAGCTCTCCTTTCTGGATGAACCTCCCGACATATAACGGAGTCCAAAGAACTCGGGAATCCGATTTGTTTGCCCGTCGAGTAAATTGAAGCGGATATTCCACATCGTTTCCTTATCTCCATTACCTTCCCATACAAGATTATTTTCGATACTGTACTTGTAGTGCCATTTGGTATAGGGATTGGCATAGGGCCAGATATTCCGCTGGTCGATAACCAGTCCGAAACCACTATTGCTGATGCAGTCTTCCAGATGTGCGATCACATCGGCTTTGGTTATCGTACCTCCATCTGCCGTAGGCATCGATTCTTTTTTATAGAATCCGGTATAAAAAAGAAATATACGTGCCAGGTATGCCTGTGCCGCCCATTTGGAACAACGCCCTTTTTCAAACTGCCCATACTTTTGGTTGCCTATCAGTTCTATTGCGCTCAGCAAATCGGAACCTATTTGCGAAAACAGTTCATCGACCGTGGCCCGTGGTTGATTCGCGGGCACAGTGGCTGTTATCAGTGGTACGGTTTCAAACAGGTCAACCAACTGCCAGTAGAAGAAGGCCCTCATAAAATATGCCTGTCCGATAAGATTATCGCGTATCGATAAATTATCCCACTTCTCTTCCGGAATATTGGGTATCGTTTCTATGGCATTGTTGGAACGAAAGATTCCTTGCCAGCAAAGTTGCCAGATACTGCCGAATTCGTCTGTCTTTGTAACCAGCAAGCGGTCGAATGCCTGTGCGATAATATTTGAAGTGGACCCCCCGCCGAAAGCCTCGTCGGAAGCCATGTATGCAACAAAAAACGGATTCTGTTCCACATCCTGAAAACTGGCGGTGAGATTGTCATATATTCCGGTTATCAATTGATCCGCATCGGTAGGATAAAGCGGGAAATTGGATGTATCTTTCTTCTTGTAATTGGTTGTATCCAGAAAATCCTCACATCCCATACAAAAAAGAAGGCATATTATTGTTGTAATTGAAAATATTCGTTTCATAATCATCTCCTGTTAAAATTTAAGATTGATACCAAATATCACACTCCGGGGATTGGGGTAATAACCCAGATCGACCCCTGAAGCCCAAGACTCTCCCCCACCATAGCTCACTTCTGGATCCATTCCGGTATAACCGGTAAAAGTGAAGAAATTCTGGAGCGACAAATAACATCGGAGTTGTGACAACGGAAGCTTTTGCTTAAACACCTGTTTGAAATCATACCCTAAGGTCAAATCTCTTATTTTTATATAATCGGCATCTTCCAACCAGATGTCGGATATCTTTTGTAAATTCACATGCTTACCATACGTAAAACGTGGAAATCTATCGGTTGATCCTTCACCTGTCCAATATTTGGCGACCATGTTGTTTGTATAGTTTTCCGTTTCCACGTTGGCATAAGAGCGATAAGATTGTGCGATCTGCATTCCGAACGCTCCTGAACCGGTTACGGAGAAGTCGATCCCTTTGTATTCCAGACGAAGGTTAAAACCGATGGTATGTTTAGGATGAGGATTTCCTATCATTATCTTATCTTCGTCGTTGAATAAGCCGTCGTTGTTCTGATCAATAAATTTCACGTCACCGGGTTGAACATTATCGCCTTGCATCAATGCCTTGCCTGCAGCCTTCCATTCGTCTATTTCTTTTTGGTTCTGGAATATACCGGCCGATTTATATCCCCAGAAATAACCCATGGGATAACCTACCTGCAGACGGAAAAACTCCTCCGTATTCTGGCTCAGCAGGTTGGCAGGACCATGAATAACACCATCGAAATTCTGAATGGCGGTCACCTCATTCTTATTCTGTGCCAGATTAAAAGTGGCTCCATAGCGGAGACCACCTATGTGGTCGTTCCAACTCAACACAAACTCCATCCCACGGTTACGGACACTCCCGGCATTCATAAAGGGTGCCCCTGTACCATAGGAGGCGAGTGAAGTGGCCCTTATCAACCAGTCCTTGGTCGATTTATTATACCAATCGAATGATACCCCAAGCCGCGACCGGAAGAGACGCGCATCAAACCCGATATTGGTTTGTTCAGATGTTTCCCAGGTTACTTCCCTGTTCGGCATAATGTCCGGATAAGCACCGGTAGCTTTGGATATCTGGTCATCATTGAATGTGTAGAATCCTCCCAGTGAAATACTGGCCAGGTACTGGAAATCGGCTATTTCATGGTTACCGTTTTGTCCCCAGTTCGCCCGGAATTTGAAAAAATCGAGGTAATCTTTAGACCATTCCATAAACGGTTCATTTGTAATAACCCAGCCTCCCGAAATAGAGGGGAAATATCCCCAGCGATGTCCGCGGGCAAATTTGGAAGAACCATCGGCACGCATGATCAACGATGCCATATAGGTTTCCCTGAAGTTGTAATTCAACCGGCCAAAGACAGAGGCCAGGGCACCTTCATTGGGACGGCTCCCCCAAAGATTCACATTGTCGGGATTAATATCGCCGGACGCATTGTCGAGGTAGGCAAAATCCCACATATCGGGAAATAACGATATTTTCCTCTGTGCTCCTACATTCTGTCCGTATCCCCACTTTTCAATGGCCTGCCCTATGAGGAAATCGAATGAATGTTCGTTATAGTTAAGCAGGTAATTCAACGTGTTCTCCCAACTCCAGTTATGATTGTACGACATATCCTGCTGGGTCTGATCCTTATCGCGGAAATCCCGTGGGGTAAGGAAATAGGTGGGATTGAATGAGCGATACGACTCCATATAGTAACGATAACCGTAAACACTCCGATATTTCAGGTTCTTAAGGGGAGAAAACTCCAACCATGTATTTGCCTGAACGCGGTATGTCTCTCGTTTAGAGTCGTTGATATCCATTTTTGCCAGGGGATTAGCCACACCATCAGCCCAGTTCCAGCGGTCGGTTTGCTGATCATCATAACTGTAGAAATCACCGCCGCTGTTATAGGCCGGCAACAGCGGAGTAAACACCAGGAAATTATGAATATCATTACTGTAGATATTACCGGTACTCACGCCACTACGGCTATATTTGGAAATAGTGGCATTTTCACCGATCTTCAAAATATCACGGATATTATTTTTCCAAAGGGTATAATCGGTATTCACACGAATAGTGGTGCGATCATAATAGCTTATCTTTGGCCATCCCAATGTTCCTTCCTGACCCGATTGAGAGAAGCCAAGCGAAAACCTTGAGACATCAGAACCCCCTGTAATATTGACGGCATGATTCCGGTTAGGTGCGTTTTTATTGGTGGTTTCCTTAAACCAGTCCGTTCCGTTCCACTGACCGGCTTTTATCTGCGCATACTGTACAGGAATGAGTTTTTCGAAATCATACGGAGTTCCTCCCGCCGTTTCAAGCGCCAAATTCATCAATTCCATGTATTTATCGGCTCCTACCGATTTCACCCCATTGGTAACCGGGTTCTGAAGACCATAATAGGCATCATAGGATATCTTCACTTTACCCTTAGTTCCCTGTTTGGTCGTCACGAGAATAACTCCATTGGCTGCACGGGCACCGTAAATAGCTGCAGATGCGGCATCTTTCAATATATCGATCGATTCAATATCGGCCGGATTAAGGGAACTGATGGAACCACCCGCCACACCGTCAATTACATAAAGTGGCCCGTAACTCTGATATGTTCCCATACCCCGGATATTTATCACATAACTCTCGCCCGGCTGACCGTTACCCTGCACAATATTCAGTCCGGGCGCCTGGCTTTGCAGTGCGCCTAACGCATTCGTGGTATTGAGTTTCTGGATATCATCTCCGGTCACGTTAATTGTCGCCCCTGTGATGAGTTTCTTCTTCTGGACGCCGTAACCAACCACCACCACTTCATCGATAAGCTGAGTATCCTCACTGAGAGTAATATTATAAACGACCCTGCCGGCGGTTATTTTAAAAGATTGGCCGATGTAACCGATATAGGAAATTTCAATTTCAGCACCTTGTGTCACATTAAGTTTAAAATTTCCTTCAAGATCAGTGATTACACCGTTGCTTGTTCCCTTTTCTACTATATTGGCACCGATAACGGGTTCTCCATTATCGTCGGTTACCTGGCCCTGGATCATAACACTGTTTTGAAGGGGAGCTGCTGTATCGACAATGATCGTTTCGGAAGTTTTTGAGGTTTCAATGGCCAATAATATTTGTGGGAGACCACAAACGATAAGGAACAGACAGAATTTCAGGATAATTGTTCTTTTTCCGGCAAAAAAATGCCGTTTCATTTCCGTAATTGAAACTGAATTCATAAATTTGTTGTGTTTAGTTATAAAATAAGATACTAAAAAAACTCTTTTGATAGAGGAACGGCTAAACATCGGGGGAAAAACTCGTACTTTTTCCCCTTTTTATTTTTTATGCGTTCTTCTCTGGGATTAATTTTACTGCTATGTCATAGGCTTTTTGTTTTTTAAGATTATTATTACTGAATACATGCTTTATTGAATGACGATTGAAGGAATGAAAAACCACAATTTAAAAAACTGTTTTTTTCAATTATCTTCAAAATATACTTCAATGGTACGTCTGTCCCGGTATTCTCCTTCAGTTGCATCTCGATCTATTTCTTTAAAATAAATAGGGGCTGACATTTTCAGCAGGTGCATAATCTCCTCCAACGATTCGTCGGTAAATGTAGCCCGGTAAGGATGAGTGACCAACTGAGTGTCCTTGATGATGATATTCACGTTGAATGTTTGATTCAACCGCTTAAATACATACTCCAGGGGATCATCCCGGAAGATAAGTGTCCCATCTTTCCAGGCATACCATTTGTAGGGGTCCGTTTTCAACTGTTGCAGCATTCCGGATGTTTTGGAAAACAGGAGTCGATCACCCGGACTTTGCGGTACTATCCTACTCCCCGATACGGTTGTATGTATAATTCCCTCTATCATGGTTACCGCGGCAATAGTATCCTTGCGGTAATCCTCCACATTGAATTTTGTTCCCGTAGCCCTTACGGTCAGTTTTTCGGTGTGTACAATAAAAGGCCTCTTCTGGCTGGAAACTACCTCAAAATATCCTTCACCATCAAGATAAACTTCCCGTTCTCCCTTTGGAAACAGAGTGGGAAATTTAAGTTTACTTCCGGCATTGATGCTCACCAGACTCCCGTCGGGAAGTACCACTTGCGAGTAGGTACCGTAGGGAGCATTGATTTCCTGATACACTACCGTGTCGGACCGGGATGTTGATTTCTGCAATAGATACGCCGCAACAATGAGCAACGGTATAAATAGCACAGCAGCAGCACGGTTAAATAGTACAATAAGCCTGGCTCTCTTTTTGTTGAATTTCAACTTATCCGTTACTCTCCTGCATGCTTCGCCGGCATCGATTTCATTCGGATTGAATGCAGGATTAGCTGTCTGCCAAACATTTACCAACTGGCTAAAGTAATGCCGATGCTTCAGGTCGGCTTCCAACCACTGTGTAAGTTGCTCTGTCTCATCCGATGTTGCTTCGCCGGATAAATATTTGGCAATAAGTATCTCTTCTATGTTGCTTTCCTCTCCTTTCATATTCAGGTGAAATATGTCTTGTTATTATAATGACGATTATAGTGAAAGTTACCACAAAAAAGAAACATATTTTAACATCAAAAGAACCACCGTGAGATATTCAATTAACTGTTCCCTTAAGAATTGGAGTGCCTTGCTTATCCGTACCTCAATACTTCTTTCGGATACATTTTGTTTTTCGGCTATTTCTTTATATTTAAGTCCTTCGAACCGGCTGAGCTCAAAAGCTTCTTTCAGTGGCGGGGGAAGTTTCCGGAGGGCAGCCTGAAGATGCCCGACCAAATCGGAATAGAGGATATAATCTTCGGTGTCTTCAAGATTATCATACAGCAATTTGTAATTATTTTCATAATTACGCACTACTTTTCCGTGTTTTATCTCATCGAGGCAACTGTTTCTAACAGCCCTTATCAGGTAAGCTTTTAACGAACTTTCAATAGAGAGTGTTTTTCTTTCTTCCCATATCTTCATAAAAAGATTCTGGACAATATCTTCGCATTTGCTTTTTTCCGGGAGAAAAGTACCGGCATACAACACAAGATCGGTGTACCATGATTTAAACAGCAATGAAAAGGCTTCTTCCTTATCATTCCTTAATTCGTTGATGAGGTATTTCTCCAACAGTTTATCTTTCATATTATCCATCCAATTTCTTCTCACAGGAAATTTCATTGTGGTATTCTATATCCTCGGTCGTCTATATGATAACGCTGACTCCTGTTTTTATGTGCTTAGCTGATAAACTCATTATGACAGGACAAATTTAATAGAAAAAAAACAAATTAAGTATTATAAATGAATTTGATGATGAAATACTTTCGCATTACCAATAAATCTCTTAATAATTCTGATATGATAAAAAAAAATTTAATGATGTTATCCCTATGGGGAATTTTCATGACAACTGTTTTTGGACAAGAGTTCTCATTAACTGATTCCGGCTATTTCAAAAACCGGGGTGTCGATATCATGGCTTTTGACGATATCTATCCCGAAGGGCATCAAGGAGGGATATCTATTATTATGCACGGCAACCGTGTAGTGACCAATGGAGATATCCGGCTGGAAGAGACTCCCGGACAATGGCAACCCGTTCCTCTTCAAAAAGACCGCAAAGCGGACTGTCTCAATAATACCATTAAGACATACCTCAGTTATCCCGATTCGTCCAAACATTTACAGGGATTCAACCCGATGATATACCCGGATATGGAGTTTAATTATACGGTAACCGTGAAAG
>Ga0265293_10009937_pt1 | contig 13477 bp, 13 predicted proteins | sample Munlanlewell138R_FD_192505 | JGI IMG/M metagenome (GOLD analysis project Ga0265293, IMG submission 192505) | Leachate microbial communities from a municipal landfill in Southern Ontario, Canada - Leachate well 138R | ecosystem: Engineered > Solid waste > Landfill > Unclassified | place: Canada...
ATTAAGGTAGTTACCGAAAATGCGAAGATTGCTCGTCGTACATTTAAGTTAGTAAAAGAACTTTATAATATTAACTGTATTATTACGACGCAGCAAACCAATCTAAATAAAAATAATATTTATTTACTTAAAATTACTGAAAAATTACCAATAATATTAGAAGATTTATCAATGCATAAAGAAAGATTCGCACCACCTAAACCGTATCTCGTTAGTGATGAAGCTGAAAGGAGAGCTTATTTAAGAGGTGTTTTCTTGGCTTGCGGTAGTTTAAATGATCCCAAGACGGCTAATTACCATCTTGAACTTTTAGTTAACGCTAAAGCAGAGGCTGATTTTTTAAAGACCTTATTAGATGAGTTTAACTTAAACAGTAAGATTTTCAAACGCTATAAGGGTTATATGATATACCTTAAAGAAGCTGAAAAAATAAGCGATTTTTTAAGAATTATTAGTGCTAATCAAGCTGTTTTATATTTTGAAGATATCCGTATATATCGCGATCATAAAAACATGATTAACCGTCTTAATAATTGTGAACAAGCTAATGTTGATAAAATAATTAGGACCGCTAAAACACAATTAGAGGCGATTCATGTTTTACTTACGACCATTGGTCTTGAAGCTCTAGATGAAAAAATTCAAGTAGTAATAAAATACCGCCTTAAATACCCAGAAAGTTCGCTAAGTGAACTAAGCGAATTGATGTCGTTAGAAACAGGCAAAAAAATTACCAAGTCAGGACTAAACCACCGTTTCCGTACTATTAGACAACTAGTTGCTACCATAAAAAAATAAGGCGTATAAGCCTTATTTTTCTAAATCAGTCATATAGTTACCGCATTCTAAAAACACCACATAATCATATTTACCACGAATTAATCTAACATGAATAAAAGAACGTTCTTTATTACACTCTTCCTTTGATTCGGGATCAATTAAGGGGTCTTTTAAATAATGGCCTAAATATAAATTATCTAGTTTTATTGAGTAGTGATTACCATCGGTGGGGATTAGCTCCTTATTATTATTTACGAGGGCCTTCCCAGCCTCCAAAAAGGTTGCTTCTAGTTTTTGGTATTCTTTAGTATAGTCCTTCTCTTTAGGGGTTGGACCACAACCAACGAGTCCAATAACAATAAGTAAAGATAACAATACTTTCTTCATATTAATACTCCTTTACCTTATCTATTTACTGCCTACATTATAGCATAACAGGTAAAAAAGTAAATAATAACTAAAGAATTTTGTCGATTATTCCGTATTCTAACGATTCTTCAGCACTCATAAAATAATCGCGATCAGTATCTCTCTCAATATCAGCAACCCCTTTTCCAGTATTAATCGCTAGTATGGTATTAATTCGGTGTTTTAATCTTAAAATTCGCTCCGCCGCAATCTTTATTTCAATAGCGGGTCCTTTAACGCCGCCTAAGGGTTGATGAATCATGATTTCGGAGTTAGGTAACGCAAACCGTTTCCCCTTTTTCCCGCTTGATAAGATAAAAGCGGCCATACTGGCGGCCATGCCAATACAAATAGTGGTGACATCGCTTTTAACATAGTTAATAGTATCATAAATAGCCATCCCCGCCGTGATAGAGCCACCGGGAGAATTAATATAAAGGTTAATATCATCATTGTTAAGGGAATCTAAATATAATAATTGGGCAATAATACTATTAGCAATTACATCATCAATTTCTCCGCTCAATAAAATAATACGGTCTTTTAGTAAGCGGGAATAGATATCGTACGATCTTTCGCCATAGTTAGATTTTTCAATAACAATAGGTACTAGATTCATTATCTCACCTCATTTTATCATTATTCAATAATAATAATAATATGATAATAATTGAGTGACAAAAAATGCATTGTTTGATAAAATGAAGATATAATATGCAAGGAGTGTCGTTTAAAATGATAACTGTTACTTTTAATGATAAAAAAACAAAACAATATCCAAAACATGTTTCTTGTCTTGAAGTAGCTAAAGATAGGCAACATTTATTTAAAGATGATATTATCATCGCTAAACTTGATCAAACCGTAGTCGAATTAAATACTAAATTAAATAAAGATTGTTCATTAGAGTTCTTTGACTTAAGGCACCGTATTGGTAATGAGGTATATTTGCGGGGGTTAATTTATATCTTAATAAAAGCCGTTAAAGACGTCTTAGGCTTTAATACCGAGATAAAAATTGAACACTCCATTGATAAAGGCATTTACTGTGAATTATTAACTACGACTAATAATAATATTGCATTTAAAATTGAACAAAGAATGCAGGAAATAGCGAGCGCTAATATCCCTTTTGAAAGAAATATTGTGACTAAAAAAGAGGCGGGGGAATATTTTAAAGCTATTAAAAGATTAGATAAGGTAAAGAGTTTATCTTTTTTAACAGAGACAAATATTGTTTTATATAAACTAGATAATTTATATGACTATTTTTTTGGTCATATGCCCTTATCAACTGGCTATATAAGGCGCTTTGCTTTGACTTTCGTTGAACCAAATGGCTTAGTGTTGTTATTTCCGACCATTTATGATTCAGATAATATTCCTACCTATAATCATCGTCTTAAGGTTTTTGAAGAATTTAGACAATACCGTAACTGGGGTAAAATTATTGGTGTTAATAATGCGGCTGATTTAAACGAAAAAATTATAAAAGGGCAAGCAGTGGAATTAATTAAAATATCGGAAGTGGTTCAGAATAGTAAATTATACGAGATTGCTAGTGAAATTAATCGCCGGCGTGATAAAATTAAAATAGTTCTAATGGCGGGTCCTTCTTCGTCAGGGAAAACTATCACTTCCCATAAATTATCGTTATATTTAAAAAGTAAAGGCTTAAATCCAAAAATAATTGGTTTAGATGATTATTATGTTGATAGAGCTGATACCCCTAAAGATGAAGAAGGTAACTATGATTTTGAAACAATTAAATCAATTGATAATGTGTTACTAAATGATCATTTAACTCGTCTCCTTCAGCGTGAAGAAGTATCAATTCCGACTTATAACTTTATTACTGGTAAAAAGGAATATAAAAATCGGTTGTTAAAACTTGATGAAAATGACATCTTAATTATTGAAGGACTTCATGCTTTAAATGAGGATTTAGGGATAAATATTCCCCGTGATAATAAGTTTAAACTTTATATTAGTCCGTTAACGGTTTTAAATATTGATCATCACAATCGCATTTCAACTTCCTTTGTCAGAAAATTAAGGCGTATTGTTCGTGATAACCGTAATCGTGGCTACAGCGCTAATGAAACCCTAGACTCATGGCGTAAGGTAAGAGCGGGTGAGGAAAAGTACATCTTCCCTTTTCAGGAAGAAACGGATATGATTTTTAACACGGCTTTCATATATGAACTAAGTGTTTTAAAAACATATGCCGAACCACTTTTGTATTCAGTGCCCGAAGATTCCATACATTATGATGAAGCGCGACAATTAATTAGATTTTTAAAAAATTTTCTGCCCATACCTTCTGAGGAAATACCTAAGGATTCACTCTTAAGAGAGTTTATTGGTGGCGGATATGAATAATAAAGGAGGCAATATGAAAATAGCTATTAACGGTTTTGGTAGAATAGGCAGACTGGTTTTTAGAATATTAAATAGTGATCCTGATTTTGAGGTGGTCGCGATTAATGATTTAACGGATGCTGAACAACTGGCCTACCTATTGAAATATGATACGGCTCACGGGCGCTTAGAGAAGGATAATATCTCATATAATAATAACCAATTAATTATTAATGATAAAAAAATTACTATCTATGCGGAAAAAGACCCCCATAACTTGCCTTGGCAAGAGTTAGATATTGATTTTGTTTTTGAATGTACTGGTGTGTTTACTAGTAAAGAACAATGCTTAGGCCATATCAAAGCTGGCGCCAAAATGGTCATTCTTTCTGCCCCCGCTAAAGGCGAGGAACCAGTTAAAACTATTGTCTATGGCGTTAACCATAATATTTTAGATGGAACGGAGGATGTTATTTCTACTGCTAGTTGTACTACTAATTGCTTAGCCCCCGTTTTAAAAGTCTTAAATGATAATTTTAAGATTAAGACTGGTTTTATGACAACCGTTCATGCTTATACCAATGACCAAACCACTCTTGATTTAGCTCATAAGAAAGGTATAAGTTCGAGAAGAGGGCGCGCGGCAGCGGCTAATATCATTCCTACTTCAACGGGTGCCGCGAGCGCTATTGGGTTCGTACTACCTGAATTAGAAGGGAAAATGGATGGGATAGCTATGCGCGTTCCTGTTATAACCGGTTCTGTTATTGACCTTACTTTACAACTAGAAAAAGAAGTTACTAAAGAAGAAATTAATAACACTTTTAAAAACAGTGTTAATGAGACCCTTGGTTTTACTAATGACCCAATTGTATCAAGTGATGTGATTACCTCTAGTTTTGGGGCGATTGTTGATGGCCTTAGTACCAAGGTTATAACAACAACGAGCGGTCAATTAGTAAAAGTGATTGCTTGGTATGATAACGAAATGGGTTACAGTGCTCAGATGGTGCGAACCGCCAAATATTTTATGACCCTAATCTAAAAGAGCCAATGTGGCTCTTTTTTTAATTTTTTATTTAAACAATGGTAATGAAACTAGACCTAAGAACGCTTGACTATATTTATTATTTACTATAAACTTAATTTAAGAATAGGAGTGTATAATTTTGCCAAAGAAAAAAAAGACAGCTTTAGTTATTGTTTTATTAATTTTATTAATTAGCGGTTATTTTGGTTATAAGGCGGTAAATTTATATTTATATAATATAAGTAGTTTAACGATAGAAAATTATAATGATTTTATTAACAGTCTAAGAATAAAAAACACGATGAAAATAGACCAAGTAATTATTCCTGATGAGGATTATTTATCATTTAATGATATTAAAGTCAAAAATTATTTTAAAGATTTTAAAAAATTAGAATATCCAGAGAGCACCGATGAATTTATAAAATATGCTTTATATGATGAAAATGATGAATTAATGGCCTCTTTTTGGATAGGGTCTAGTAATACATATGTTCAAATGTTAAAATCAGAAATGACATTTTATGGCACCGATGATAAACGGTTTTTAAAAATAGATAGGGTCAATTTCTTAAAAAGTAATAATATCGAAAATGATATTGACTTAATAAAGTTTTTAGAAAAAAATAAAAAGGCTAATAGTAATATATTTACCAGTGTTAAAAAGATGAAAGGTAATTATGCCCTTCAATTCTTCGCCTCGATAGCTTTCCCAATAGGAGAGGGTATTACTTTAATAGATGGGGATTACCAAGGTTATATTTTTAATATGAAAAGTAATATAAGAGAATGTAATATATTATATAATGACAAAAGATATGTCTTTACGTTTATAAAAACTGATTACTTTACTGATGACTATATAAATGAAATATTAAATACTGTCGTTATTGATAAAAAATAGATATTAATACCACATTTTATGACATTAAAAAGCCTAATTTATTAGGCTTTAATTATTTTTTCAACAAAATCATTACCTTTTTATTTAAGATAAAATATGTTATTATATAAATATAGTAACATAGTGATAATAGCCTTTATAATAGGAGGAAAGCGATGAAAAAAACCGTTAGGGATTTTGCGTTAGAAGGAAAAAAGGTAATTGTTAGATGTGACTTTAATGTGCCCATTGTTGATGGTAACATTACTGATGATAGTAAAATTAAAGCCAGTTTAGATACCATAAGATATATTATTGATCAAAAGGGGAAAGTTATCTTATTATCGCATCTTGGAAGAATTAAGGATGAAATAGACAAACCACATAACACCTTAAGACCAGTGGCTGAGAAGTTATCAGTTTTATTAAACCAAGCGGTTGCGTTTATTCCCGTCACTAAAGGTCCACAAGTAGAATCCGCGATTACTAATTTAAGTAACGGGGATATTATCCTCATTGAAAACACTAGATATGAAGATATTAATCAAAACAAAGAAAGTAATAATGATTATGAACTTGGCAAATACTGGGCTTCATTAGGTGATATCTTTATTAATGATGCCTTTGGTACTCTTCATCGCGCTCATGCTTCTAATGTTGGTATTGCTAGTAACTTAGTAAGTGGCATTGGTTTTTTAGTGGAAAAGGAACTAAATGTGATGACCCCAATTATTAATAATCCGAAGCGACCTTTGATAGTAATTTTAGGTGGTAAGAAGGTCAGCGATAAGATTGAGGTAATTGAACATTTGGTTACGATTGCTGATCAAATCATTATTGGTGGGGCGATGTGTTATACTTTTCTGAAGGCCCAAGGTTATCAGGTGGGATTATCACTAGTCGAAGATAATCAATTGGGTTTTTGTGAGGAAATATTAAAACAATATCAACAAAAAATAATACTCCCCATTGATATTAATGTGGCTTTAGAATATGCCCCTAATGCGAAAGGCAGAATAGTTAGTATTAATAATATAAATTATAACGAAATGGGTTTGGATATCGGCCCCCAAACTATTAATTTATATAAAAATGTTTTACGACCAGCTAAAACCGTTATTTGGAATGGTCCAATGGGCGTTTTTGAATTTAATTCTTTTAATATTGGTACGAAGAGTTTATGTGATTTTTTATCAAAACAAAAAATAACGGTTCTTATCGGTGGTGGTGATAGTGTTGCTTTTGTTAAAAAGTTTGGTTATCAAGATAAGTTTACTCACATCTCAACCGGTGGCGGTGCCACTCTTGAATTACTCTCGGGAAAATATCTACCCGGGATAACAATTATTGATAGTAAATAAAATCTATAATGAACTCTTGAGCCTTATTATATTATAGGGGGTAAATTACAAGGGAGCGATAAAATGAAAAAGTTAGTAGTGGCTAATTTAAAAATGAACTTAGGACTAGAGGCGGTTCAAAAATATATCACCACGATTAAAGGGCAAATTACTAATCAACTCTTAGTTATTATTTGCCCCTCTTTTCCTTTTTTATCATTGTTTAAAAGTGCGGAATATCAGTTAGGATCCCAAAACACTTTTTATAAAAAAGACGGAAATTATACGGGTGAGGTTTCTCCTTCTCAGTTAAAATCATTAGGAGTAAAATATATTATTGTTGGTCATAGTGAAAGAAGACTTATTTTCCATGAAACTAATAAAATAATTAATCAGAAAGTGGCGGCCGTTTTAAAAGAAAATCTATATCCTATTCTTTGTGTGGGTGAAAATAAAGAACAGAAATTATTACATAAAACGCCAGTGGTTATTAAAGAACAACTTAACGAAGCTTTAAAAAAGATTGATCAGGAAATGCTTAATGACGTTATTATTGCTTATGAACCTATTTGGGCGATAGGGACCGGTTTAACACCTACTCCTGGTGAGATTAATTCAATGGGTGAATTTATTAAACGAGTTATGAGCTTTGAATACAATGCTAATAACACCAGGGTTTTATATGGCGGTAGTATTAATCAAAATAATATCAAGAGCATATTCTCATTAGAAAATATTGATGGGGTTTTAATAGGTGGAGCCGCTGTAAATCCTGATTTGTTCATAGAGACTCTAAATAAAATAAGTTAAATAGATAGATAATATTTTTTCTACCCTGATAATATATTTTATCAGGTGAGGACATGGATTTAATCTTGTTTTTTATTATTGCGGTCATTACTATAATTCTTAGTATTAAATTATCCCATTATGCCGATATGTTAGACAAGGGGACCAAGGCGAAAGGTTTTTTTATTGGTGGAGTCTTATTGGCTGGCGTTACTAGTTTACCAGAGTTGGTCACGACTCTTTCTAGTGTTAGTTTAAATAATCCGGCCTTAGCAATTGGGGATATTATTGGGAGTATAATATATAACTTTATCATTATTGTGGTCCTTGACTTAATCTTTATACGAAAAAGGTTTATGAATAAAGTCTCTGATAAGTATGTGATTGTTCATTTAATTTTAATTTACATCTTTGTGATTTTAATCGCCTATTTTAAAGGCGAATTAATCGGTGGTATATATAATATTGGCCTTCCGACCATCATAATAATTATTTGCTATCTAATTTATCTATTGGTGGTCTCTCGAACAAAACTATCTACTTCTAAACCAAAAACTTCTAATAATAAACCAGCCATAATAATAAAATTCACTCTTACCTCAATATTAATGGTTATTGTAAGTATCCTTTTAACGATTAATGTTAACCAGATATCTATTATTTACTCTAATTTCTCCGCCAGCGTTATTGGGGCTTTTTTACTTGGGATTACCACAAGCCTCCCCGAGACCGTGTCCGCATATGTCTTAATTCGGATGGGTAGTTATAATTTGGGTTATTCTAACATTGTGGGAAGTAATATGGTCGATTTTTTAATTATCGCCTTAGCCGATTTTTTTGTGCCAAGTAAAATAATTTATGATTTTTATGATCAGGATACATTACTACTAACATACCTTGGTTTAGCGTTCTGTATTATTTTAATCTATCCAATCATTAGGCAACGGAGCAACTTTAAGATAACTTATCTTATACCGTCACTGGTAATTTTGCTTATTTATTTAATGTTTTGGTTTTATTTATTACTAGGAAATTAATAATATAAATGAGAGCATTTTAATTGGTTTTATGTTTGCAAATAAACTAATTATATGATAAATTAAATAACAGGGAAGTGAGAATGTGGAAACCATTTTATTAATTGTGGCTCTTTTATTAATTGCCATTGTCCTTTTACAAAGTGGGAAAGCCGAAAGCGCCTCACAAGTAATCCAGGGCGGTAATGCTGACCTTTTTAGTCAACGTAAAGAAAGAGGATTAGAATTATTAATAAGTAGAATAACTATGATATTAGGCGCCTTATTTTTTATTTTATCCTTAATTCTATCACTCTAAAATATAAGGCTTATCAAAGCTTTTTTCTTTTATTAGTAGTTTAAAAAAGCAGGTGTAAATATGAAAGAAAGCATACTAACGATTTTAAAAGAATCTAATCAAGCTTTAAGTATTAAAGAATTGAATAGTTTATTATTATTAACAACTAAGGAAGAACATCAACATTTGCTTGAAACAATGAAGTCTTTAGAAGAAGAGTTTTTAATTTATCGTACTCATCATCAGCGCTATCTTCATTTTGTTAATAGTCCTTTAAAACAGGGCCGCCTTATTATCAATAAGAAGGGCTTTGGCTTTGTAGCTGTTGATAATGAAGATGACATTTATATTAGGGCGGATAATTTAAATAAGGCTATTCATAATGATTTGGTTATTATTAAAATAATTAGTAAGCCAGGTATTGCTAAACAGGAAGGACGCATCGTAAAGATTCTCAAGCGGGAACTAGATAATTTAATTGGCGAAGTTATAGGGCGTAAAAATAAATGGTACCTAAAACTAGATGACGACCGGATAAAACTCAAAATAGTTATCGCGCCTGATAAACTTAATGGGGCTGTTGCCGGTCACAAAGTAATCTTAAAAGTTATTGCCGAACTAGGTCTTAATAAATATAAGGGTGAGGTTATCAAAATACTTGGGCATAAGAATGATCCTGGTATTGATATATTAACGATTCTTCATAAGTATCATTTTGATAATACTTTTAATCCTAATTTAATGCTTGAAGTGGAAAAAGTACCAAATAAAATAAATACTCTTGATATTAAAGGAAGAAGAGATTTACGACATAATATGATTTTTACTATTGATGATGCTGACGCGAAAGATTTAGATGATGCTGTTTCCCTTAAAAGATTAGCTAATGGTCATTATTTATTAGGTATTCATATCGCTGATGTTAGTTATTATCTTTCTGAGGAGAGCCTAATTAATCAAGAAGCCAAACAAAGGGGTACCAGTGTTTATTTAGTTGACTCGGTTGTTCCCATGTTACCTCACCAATTATCTAATGGTATTTGTTCCTTAAATGAAGGCGTTGATCGTTTAACCATCACCTGTGAGGTGGAAATAGATAGTCGTGGTCAGGTTATCAAATATGACCTTTATGAAAGCGTTATCAATTCAAAAAAGAAAATGACCTATCAAAAAGTAAATCAAATATTAGAGCATAATTTAAACGCGCCAGGGTATGAACCGTTTTATCAAGTGCTTAGTGATATGCAAGAGTTATCTGATATATTAACTCGCACGAAAGAGAAGCGCGGTTATCTTGATTTTGCCTTAGACGAAGCCAAAATAATAGTTGATAATAATGGAAAACCGCTGGATATTAAGCTAAGGGAAAGAGGCGTTGGTCAAAAGATAATTGAAGATTTTATGATTATAGCCAATGAAACAGTGGCTCATCATATTAATCACTTAAACCTACCCTTTGTTTATCGTATCCACGAATATCCAGAAGAAGAGAAAATCCGTTCCTTTTTAAAATTTCTTACTATATTAGGGTATAATATTAAAGGTAGACCTAAGGATTTACATCCTAAAGCCATTCAAAACATCTTAAATAATCTAAAAGATAAAAAAGAATTTAAGATATTATCTAGCTTATTACTAAGGGCCATGAAAAAAGCTATTTATGCCCCAAATAATGTCGGGCATTATGGACTGGCTAGTCGCTGTTATACTCATTTTACAGCCCCTATCAGAAGGTACCCAGATCTTATAGTTCACCGTTTACTACGAACATATATATTTAATCAGAATATTAATAATAAGACCGTGGATGAGTGGCTGTTAAAACTAGGCCCCTTATGTGAGCACTCTTCCTTAAAGGAAAGAGAAGCCATTGACTGTGAAAGAGAAGTAATGGATATGAAGATGGCTGAATATATGCTAGACCATATCGGCAAAGAATATACCGGCATCATATCTTCAGTCATGAAATTTGGTTTATTTGTTGAGCTTGATAACCTGGTTGAAGGATTAATTCATATTACTGATATAAAGGATGATTATTATTTATATGATGAAACAACCCTTAGCTTAGTTGGCAAAAGAACTAATAAACGTTATCGAATAGGTGATATCATAAATATAAAAGTGAAGAGTGCTTCTAAGGAAGCCAAAAGCATTGATTTTGAATTAGCATGAAAGGAGCTTAAATAGTGCCCGCAAAGAAAACAACTACTTTAGTAACGATTTTAATAATACTATCAATTGGTTTACTATTATGTATAATATATATTAATAAGGATTTACATCAAAAAGAACAAGCTGATCAATTAAAGAAAACAACTGTAATTAATTTTAAAGTATAAATTAATAATAAAAGATCCAAGGGGTGAAAAAATGACCCAAGAAATAATAAACCGGAAAGCCAAATATGACTATTTTATTGAGGAAACACATGAAGCTGGTATTGTTTTAAAAGGGACTGAGATTAAATCAATTAGAAATGGCAGGGCTAATTTTAACGATGCCTATGCGATAATTCAAAATCAGGAACTATATCTTCTAAATATGTTTATTGCCCCTTACCATCAAGGTAATTTATTTAATCATGATGAGCGTCGGACCCGAAAATTATTAATGCATAAAAAGGAAATAATTAAATTAGAAAACAAGTTGCGTTTAACTGGTTATACTTTAGTACCCTTAAAATTATATTTTAAGAATAACAAAGCTAAAATATTACTTGGATTAGGGAAAGGCAAAAAAAGTTATGATAAGAGAGAGATAATAAAGAAAAGAGATCAAGAAAGAGAAATAAGAAAGGAAACTAAATATAATTTGCGGTAGTTCATTGTATAATAAAAGCGTTTACAACGTATTAATTATATGATATAATCTTCAACACATGGGGCTGACTTGGCTTCGACGGGAACAATAGATTTTAAATGGCAAGTCGTAGACATACGTTAAATGTAATCAGTAAATAACTGCAGATAATCAATTTGCATTTGCTGCTTAATTAATTAGTGGCAAGCTTCTCCTTCCTTTGTCCATTGGGGAAGATAGAGGCTCATATTAATGGACTATATTATGTTTATGTTTAGGAAATATAACGAACCAATACTAAACTAGCTATTAAGTAATTTTGTTAGTTAATGCTTAATAGTAAAGTAATAACTAACTAAACTTGTAGAAGTTTAAATATTTATATTTTCGGACATGGGTTCAATTCCCATCAGCTCCACCATATAAGGATTATACGAACACAACCACTTGTTGTGGGCGAATTTATAGTAGAAGTACCTTTAGTAGGTGCTTTTTTGTAAAAAAAAAGAAGACTAGTTAATTTCTATATCTTCCATAACTTTTTTTGTTCGTTTGGATTAAAGTCAAAATCAAAGTAAGAGTATTTTGTTGTTTCAAAACTTAAATAATTATCGATATCCTTTTTTGCTGATCGTGATAGATTATAAACTCTCTCAGCATTCTCCCCGTTTTGTACTAAAGGAATTATGTACCGTCTTTTTGCTTTAATACTAACACAATGTTTATCCTTAACAAACACATGACTATCAAAAACTTGAGTCGCTTCTTGAAACATTTTAAAAGTTTCACTTAAATAATTATCCTTGCAATTTCTTATTCTATTAATTATTTCTTCTTCTGATAATGTATATAAGTCTTCAAGTGTAATAAACTTTCTGTCATACATAGCCTTTACCATATCAGCTAAAAATTGCATAGTTGTTTTCTCGGCATTTGTAATCCAAGTAGGCCATAACTTTGAAACAATAGAAATATATTTTTCGCATACCGACAAATCTTTAAATGCTAATTCATTAATGCCATTTTCATTTTTTACTATAGTTATATTGTTATAGCATTCCTTAATATCATCTAAGTTCCAAACCCTATGAAAAATTAACCCTGTTGAAAAATTATATTCAAACCGATCAGCTGATAATTGAGGTGTATCATTATCAGCTATCGGATATAACTTATAATCATTTACTTCGTCTAAAGTAATGTTGTCTCTTTTCAAAAGAGCCATTATTTGTTTAGAGTTTTCTATTATTTCTGTAGTTTTTTCTTCTGTACTTTCTTGCCTTTCGTGGTCGCCATTTAAAAAATCAATAACATGTTTAAATACTGGTGCAGCAATATCATGCAATAAACCGGCTATAGTTTGCTTTTTATCGTGAGTAAAGTTCCATATAATCAAAGCAACGCCTACACTGTGGTCTAAATTAGAATACCAGTATCTAGTATTAAATACATTTGTGTAGTCTTTTCCGCATCCTAACGCTATTTTGCTTATTCTTTCCATTTCTGGCGTTTCAATATATTCTAGTAACCACTCAGGGAACTCATTTGATAATATTCTAAAATATTCTCTAACTTCATCATTTAAATTTTCTAAATATTTTGACATATACAAAACCACCAATAAAACTATTATACCATTAAACAAATAGATTTTGACAAAATTAAAAGAAAATCTTGTAATGTTACAATTGATGTGAGACCGATAAATATATTCAAAAGCGATTTAATACCTTATAATGTTAATTGATAAAAACATTTAGAAAGGAATAA
>Ga0265293_10009940_pt1 | contig 13473 bp, 11 predicted proteins | sample Munlanlewell138R_FD_192505 | JGI IMG/M metagenome (GOLD analysis project Ga0265293, IMG submission 192505) | Leachate microbial communities from a municipal landfill in Southern Ontario, Canada - Leachate well 138R | ecosystem: Engineered > Solid waste > Landfill > Unclassified | place: Canada...
AACCTTGACGGTTGTCCCTTTTTTTCACAATATGCAGTGAAGGTAGCGCAATGATTACAGCATCGAACATCTCCCTCTCCTACGGAACCCAGGTCCTCTTCAAAGAGGTGAACATCAAGTTCACCCCCGGCAATTGCTATGGCATCATCGGGGCCAATGGGGCGGGAAAATCAACGTTTCTCAAGATCCTCAGCGGCGAGATCGAAGCCGACACCGGTGAGGTGTTCATCGGAAGCGGTCAACGTATGGCGGTCCTGCGGCAGGACCACTTCGCCTTCAACAACTACTCGGTCCTTGAGACGGTCATCATGGGGTATGAGAAGCTCTATTCGGTGATGATGGAGCGCGATGCCATCTACTCCAAGGAGGATTTCACCGAAGAGGACGGACTGCGTGCCGCCGAGCTTGAGGGAGACTTCGCAGACCTTGGTGGATGGGAGGCCGAGAGTGAAGCGGCCCAGCTGCTCAGCGGGCTGGGCATCGCCGACGAATTGCACGAGAGACAGATGACCGAGGTCGAGGACAACGTCAAGGTACGGGTATTGCTGGCCCAAGCACTCTTTGGAAACCCCGACATCCTGCTGCTTGACGAGCCCACCAACCACCTCGACCTTGAATCGGTCCATTGGCTTGAGGATTTCCTCTCCAACTTTGACAACACCGTGATCGTGGTCAGCCACGACCGGCACTTCCTCAATACCGTCTGCACCCACATTGCCGACATCGACTTCGCTAGGATCCAGCTCTACGTCGGCAACTACGACTTCTGGTACCTCTCCAGCCAGTTGGCTGCAAAACAACAGCGTGATGAGAAGAAACGACGTGATGAGAAGATCAGCGAATTGAAGGAGTTCATCCAACGCTTCTCCAGCAACGTCGCCAAGGCAAAACAGGCCACCAGCCGTAAGAAGCTCATCGACAAACTGACGATCGACGACATTCGTCCCTCCAGCCGCCGGTTCCCGTACATCGCCTTCAAGCCGGAGCGAGAGGTGGGACGCAATATCTTGGAGGTGAAGGGACTCTCCAAAGCCATCGATGGGGAGACAATTTTGGACAACTATACCCTCACCGTCAACGGTGGCGACAAGATCGCCTTCGTCGGGCCCAACCACTGGGCCAAGACGGTGCTCTTTGAGATCCTCAGTGGCAATATGGAGGCTGACAGCGGGATCTACAATTGGGGGGTCACCACCAGCCTCTCGTACTTTCCCAAGGACAACGCACACCTCTTTGAGGAACACCTCTCCATCATCGAATGGCTGAGCCGCTACAGCAAGGACAGCGACGAGACGTACATCCGCTCCTTTTTGGGACGGATGCTCTTCAGCGGTGATGAGGCGCTCAAGGATTGCACGGTGCTCAGCGGTGGAGAGAAGGTGCGGTGTGTGCTCAGCCGGATGATGTTGGAGCAGGCCAACTGCTTGATCTTCGATGAGCCGACCAGCCACCTCGACTTGGAAGCGATCACGGCGCTGAACAACGGACTCATCGACTTTGGCGGCATCATCCTCTTCAACAGCCACGACCACCAGTTTGTGGAATCGATCGCCAACCGGATCATCGAGTTTACCCCGGGCGGCGTCATCGACCGCTCGATCGGCTTTGAGGAGTACTTTGCTGACCCGTTGATTCGCTCGATGCGGGACGAGTACTATGGAGGCAAGCGCACCGTCGCTGCGCTGTAGGGAGGGGAATATGCTTACCGTCGTTGACATCGGCAACTCCAATATCGTTGTGGCGGTCCATGACGGGGAGCAGTGGGTCCACTCCTTTCGAATCTATAGTGACCAAAAGAAAACCACCGACGAGTACTTCGTAGTCCTTGACCGCCTCATCGGCTCCACCGACGTGCCCCCTGGGGCCATCGACCGGGCGGTGGTCAGCAGCGTCGTGCCCAACCTCACCCGTTCGATGGAGAAGAACATCATCCGTCTCTTCGGTGTCCAACCCCTGATGGTCACCCACGCAGTACGAACCGGATTGAAGAGCGAGACCATCCCCCCCGAGCTGGGTGCCGATCTTCTGGCCAACGTGGCCCAAGCCCACCACCTCCTGCCCGATCGCCTGGTCATCGTGGTCGACTTCGGTACCGCTCTGACGCTGACGACGGTGGATAGTGATGGGTCGGTCCTCGGTGCGGCCATCGCACCAGGTCTGGTCACCGCCGTCAACGCCCTCTTTGGCAACACCGCCCAGTTGCCACAGGTACAGCTCTCGGTACCGACGACCGTCATCGGACGCAACAGCCAGGATTCGATCAGGAGCGGCATCATGTACGGCTATGCCGGGATGGTACAGGCCATCATCGAGCGAACCGAGAGCGAGGTCGGCAAGGAAGCATACGTCATCGCAACCGGCGGGCTCTCCAAGACGATCGCGCCGCTCATCGGCCGTATCGACCAAGTGTCACAGATGCACACCCTCGACGGCCTTCGCCTGATCGCCGATCTCAACCGCTAGAAGTCCCTCCCCACCGGTGTTTGCTGGAGACGATCATCTGCCAGTACGCTGCCTGCGCACAGCGCCGGGGAGATGTCACCGGGCATATTACCGTCTTCTCCCTTCATATTCCTCTGCAACGAGCTCATGCTGCACAACGCGTGAGGGGGATGCACGCCTGATCCAAGGAAGGGAGTATGTGGTACAGCGTGTGTGGTGAAAGACAGCAGTGAACAGTTTGTTTGCTGAAAGAGAATTTTCTCAATCTGAGAGCATGAATTTTTCTTGCGTGGATGACGATAGGTGCTACACTACACCTAAATATTTTAACCTTTGCAAGGAGAATGACTGTGGCACATGGAACATTTGAATTTAGCGGAAAGGGTGGTGGGTACTTTTGGCTTATTCTTTGGACGACGGTTTTGAACATCCTGTCTGCATCGTTATTATATCCATGGACCGTGACTGCCAAGGAACGATGGAAGGCCAAGCACACGTTTGTTGATGGAAAGCAACTCACCTTCAAGGGAACCGGCTTGGGCTTCTTCGGTACCTGGTTGTTGATCATCATTCTATCGATCATAACCCTTGGCTTGTATGCGCCTTGGGGTGCCTGTCGACTTGAGAGGTGGAAGACCAACAACTTGTATTTTGCCTCACCAGGGGACAATGAACATTTCTGATGACAATCCGTCACTGGACAATATGACAAAACCACCCACTCTCTGAGGGTAGGGAGTGGGTGGCATAGTGGTTTTCCTCAGGTGCGACCGGTTGGTCGATGACCAATGATCCCAACGCTAGAAGGTAAAGACCCCGTCACGCATGATGACCACCTCACCCCCATCCCAGAGGCGGGCGGTGATGGTCATGTCGGGTGACCCGATCATGAAGTCGGTGTGCATCAAACTGGTGTTGCACCCAGCTGAGCGGAGCGCCTCGTCGGTGTCGAGGCTGCTGCCGTTGGAGAGTGCGGTGGGATACCCCTCCCCGAGGGCGATGTGGCAGCTGGCGTTCTCATCGAGGAGGATCGAATGGAAGACGAGTCCGCTCTTGGCGATCGGGCTGGTCTCGTCGACGAGGGCGACCTCCCCGATGCTCCGTGTCCCTTCATCGACTTGGAAGAAGCGATCCATCGCTTCCTGGCCAATGGCTGCAGAGTAGTCGACGACCTTGCCTGCCTCAAAGACGAGGCGCACAGCCTCGGTGGGGGTGTCGAGCACCGAGACGGGGCGGGTGGTGGTCACATACCCATCGGTCCTCCTCCAATCGGGGGTGGAGAAGATCTCCTCGGTGGGGAGGTTGGCAAAGAATGGTCGCCCATCGGGCAGCACTTCACTGCCACCGACAAAGCGGGAGGTGCGGTTCATGCCGATGGTCAGATCGGTGATCGGACTCTTGAAGTGCAGCGAATCGATTCCCAATCCATTGAGATGGAGTTGTCGCTGTTTCAGAGTCTCGGCTTTGTCATCCCAGGCGGCAGCGGGGTCGCCTTGGTCGAGCAGGAGGATCGGTTTCAATACGTCCATCAGGTCGTTGGTCGATGCCCCGGCTCCAAGGACCTGTTCTGCCCACAGTGGGCCGGGGGCAATGCAGACACACCAGGGAAGCTGGTGGCGCATGAGACGGCGGCTACGCTCTTCGCTGAACTGTCGCTTGGCCTTGCTGAGAATCTGGTTCTTGCGTCCATCCAGCGGGGCGTGGTCGAGACGGTCCTCGGTGTTGTCCACCCGGATATACGCCCACTCCTCGGCGATGAATTGATAGTCGAGCGCCTGCATGAAGGCGGGATTGTAGGCAAGCTCCTCGTCGTTTTGGTTGTCCAGCCTGCTGGAGAGGATATCCAGGTCGTCGAGGAGGATCTGGACGAACTTCGCCTTGTGACGGTAGGCGCTCTTTGCCAAGGCGCGGGCAAAGTAGTAGGTTCCCGATCCACTGAGGATCAGAACCCCCTTTTTCTCCTTCACGTTGATGCCCTTCTCGATGATCAAATCTGCATACCGGTCGACCAGGGCCGCATCCATTCCCAAAATACTCTTACTCATTGAATACTCCTTCTTCCATCATCATGATCTCTTCTTCATCTGCGGTGAAGACCACCGACAGGTGCGCTCCACCGATAGGGACCAGGAGGCGGACCAGTGAGTCGGCAAGGTGGCAATCTGCCAAGCTCTCTTCATCGATGTTGCTGTCCAGTGTATCGATGGCAAACCCCCCGAAGCCGATGGCACTCTCCACCTCCGCATGGAAGTGGGGGTGCAACCCCACTTCAAGGTAGCGGCTCTCAATGGTGTTGGTATCACTGAGGGCCACGGTGCTTGCAAGGCGGGCGCCCTCATCGATGTTGAAGAACGCATCGAGGGCATCCTGTCCCCGGTCGGCACTCCAACGGGTCACCACACCACCTGCGATCGTGAATGAAGCCCCCTCCACCCTGCTGCCCAGTACGTAGAAGGGACGGCTTGCATCCACCGTGCCGTTGACACTGTCGACGGCAAACGAGCCGACGACCGCTTGGATGGGCAAAGTCGGAATGAAATGCCGCCCTTTGGTCAGTGTCGAGGCACCACCACAGAAGTGGGTGTTTGGGGCAAGCGACCCACAGATCGACCACCCGTCACCGGTCAGCGTTACAGTTGAGCCGGAGAGCGCATTGAGGCGTTGCTTGCGCCAGGTGATGACATTGGCCTGCTCCTCCCAGAATGAAGAAGCCCAGTGGTTGTCCAGCCTCATCACCGAGGCAAAGAGTTGCCAGACCTCATGTTCGTTCACTACACGGCCGAGGAGGGCTGCTGCCCACCGGGGACCGGGGTAGGGGATGTTGGCCCACGGCGCGCTGACTCTCCGGTCAAGGAAAATCGGGTCAGCCAGAGCTCCGTAGCTTGAAAGGGAGGCTGCATCGCAGCAGATCTCGTCGTACCCTTCCTCCCCGTCATAGGGGTGGTTGTCCAAATCGACGATGTGGCACATCACCGCCTGACCCACCTCAGGGCGAAAGATATCCTTCTCCTTGGGGTCGATGGGGTAGGCCTGCACCACTTTCCCACCGGCGGTTTCCACGATCATGACTGGAAGGCAGGTGACCAACACCGCGTGTTGGGCTAAGAAACGGGCAAAGCCCATGCTGCGCGCCTCGGTATTGATCGAGAGGTTGTCCCCCTCGATGAGTTTCAGCTGTACATCTATGATAATGCGCACGTAGCGCTCCAAGTATTGCTCCATGAATCCTCCGTAACCTCCACACTATACTCACAAGAATAGAAATAAAAAAGGGTCGGCCTGTGTACAGATATACATGACGTAAGGAGCTTCGTTTCTCAAGGAGATCATCATGCGTACGGGAAATTTGTTCTGATGAATAAACGGAGATGTAAGGAGAGTTATGGGCCAAGGCTTATACCTTTGAAACAGACGGATTGTGATTTTGCTAAAGCATAATAGTTTGATGATACTGAAAAGGATTGGAAGATGTAAATTATTTATAATATAAGAATTAAAGAGAAGCTTCTTAGAGAATCTTGTTAATACTTTTTGAAAATATCTTTGATTCATAATGTCAGAATATGGGATAACTAAGAGATTATTCAGTATATATTTCGTCAAAATGATGCAATACAATTTTTATAAGTTGAGTTTCAACATGATGATAAATGGAGGAAAAAAATGAAAAAAGCATTAGTCGTTTTTCTTATCGTTGCAGTTGCACTGATCGGTGTAAGTGCAAAAGGCACAAGTGAAACTGCCAAAGCATCCAACCGACTTACCGTATACTCTACCGTAGCTGAGAAGACCATTGTTGCTGTAATCTCTCAGTTCGAGCAAGAGACCGGCATCGAAGTCGAGCTCGTCACTGCAGGAGTAGGAGAATTACTCAAGCGAATTGAATCGGAGCAAAACAACCCGTTGGCGGACGTCCTTTGGGGAGCAGCTCTCTCGTCGATCCAGGCATATAGCACGGAATTGTTCCACCCGTACCGAACGGAAAACTATGATGCTATCTATGCCCCGTATCGTATTGCCGGAGATTACTATACGCCCTATGCAGTGGCCTTGCGATGCTTGCTTGTCAACACTAATCTAACCAAAGGAATGGATATTACTGGCTACAAGAGCATTCTCAACCCTGCATTGAAGGGTAAGATCTCAATGGTTGACCCTGCCGCCTCATCGTCGGGATATGGTCAGCTTGCTAATATGCTTTTTGATATGGGAACTGACAACAATCCTGAATCCGATGCTGCTTGGGCGTATGTCAAAGCTTTTGCCCAGAATCTGGACGGAAAATTGCTCAACAGTTCATCAGCGGTTTGGAAGGGTGTCTGTGACGGCGAGTATGCTGTTGGTCTTACCTATGAGGAAGTGTCCTTTCAAGCGGTCAAGGATGGATATCCGGTAGAAATTGTGTACTGTGAGGAGGGAGCTTACGGTGAATCCACCACCGCTGCTATCGTGAAGGGTGCCCAAAATCTCACAAATGCGGAAAAATTCATCGACTATTTGACGAGCCTTAAAATCCAGCAAATGTTTGCTGACGATCTTAATGTACGTGGCATACGCTCTGACCTGGCTTTCTCCGATGCTCTGCCTGACACAAGTACTATCACCCTTGCCAAAGCTGACTCTTCTCTCGCTTCTGCTAGCAAGAAGGCTTGGCTCGACAGGTTTATGGACATCTGGACTACAGTCGCGTTCTGATTCGATTTTTTGGAGGGAGGACATCTTCTAAGAGATGTCCTCCTCCACGATATAAGAAATTTGTAAGGGAACATCAATCGATGAGCAAAGATATTGTCATTGAGAATGCCGTGAAAAGATATGGTGATCTGACCATTATCCCAAATCTGTCTGCAGTTATCAAAAACAGTGAGTTATTTACCCTTCTCGGGCCTTCCGGTTGTGGAAAGACCACGCTCTTACGTATGATTGCAGGATTTAATTCAATTGAAGGGGGCACCATCAGTTTCAGCGGGCAGGTGATCAACGATATTCCGGCACACAAACGGAACATCGGTATGGTTTTCCAAGATTATGCCATTTTTCCCCATTTGACTGTAGAACAGAATGTACGGTACGGATTGAAGGAGCATAAGGTTTCGAAGAAAGAGGCTGATGAGCGGCTTGAAAACATACTCAAACTCACCAAGATTGATATATACAAAAATCGCCTTCCTGAGAAACTATCGGGAGGTCAACAGCAGCGGGTAGCGCTCGCCCGGGCTATCGCCATCCACCCTGATGTTCTATTGATGGACGAGCCACTCTCAAACCTCGATGCAAAGTTACGTGTGGAGATGCGTCAGGTAATACGGGACATCCAAAAAACCATTGGGATTACTACCGTCTATGTAACCCATGACCAAGAGGAAGCTTTGGCAATCTCTGATCGGATTGCGGTGATGAATAACGGGGAGATACAGCAAATCGCCACTCCACATACTATATATACACGACCGTCAAACCTCTTCGTCGCAGACTTTATTGGCCATTCAGGTTTTGTACATGCAGAGATGACGGGAATTGGGAACAGCCGTACACTCACATTTTCCAACGGTTATTCAATACAAATGGATAATATCGTAGCAACGGCGAAAGAAGGGAAAGTCGTCGTTGGTATCAGACCCGAAGAATTGTATCCTTCTGAATCTGTCGGTTTTTTGGCAACAATTGCTGAGGCTACATATCTCGGTAAATACATCATTTATTTTGCACATCTTGAAGAAGTTGAAACATTCGGTGATCAAGAACTTTTTGAGATATCTCAGGATTTGGGTACCTCTACTCGGCTTTATGACGTTAACGACAAGGTCCGATTTGCCATATACCCTCATAAGGTGAATGTCTTTGACCTAGTGACAGGCAACTCCCTGATAGAGGTCCTTCCATGAAGCGAATAGGAAAGCTCAAGTTTGATTTTTGGACGATAGTCACTTTTGTGGTTTTCGTTCTGTTCGCACTATTTCTCATGTATCCGTTGTTCAGACTGTTGATATCAGGATTCCGAGATAGTGTGACTGGGATGTGGACACTGGACAATTTCCGTAACTTTTTCAGCAAGAAGTACTACACCAACCCCATCTGGCATTCACTGACCATCGGTATCGGTGTCACTGCATTTACAATCATACTGGGATCTCTGCTCGCATATCTGTTGACGTTTTATGAAATCAAGGGAAAGAAGGTCCTGCAAGTCTTCATTGTCTTCTCCATGATGTCCCCATCATTCATTGGAGCATACTCTTGGGTTATTTTGTTAGGGAGGAGTGGATTGGTCACCCAATTCTTTTCCAACACATTTGGCATTCAAACACCAACGATCTATGGCTTGGGTGGTATTGTGCTGGTACTGGTTCTCAAGATGTATTCCAATATATATCTCTATGTTTCAGGGGCGATGAAGAAGGTGGACATCTCTCTCATTGAAGCCTCTCAGAGTCTTGGTTGCAGCCCCACGAAGGGAATCATCAAAATGATTGTCCCCCTCGTCCTTCCCACAATACTTGCCTCGGCCTTGATGGTATTCATGACTTCTATCGCTGATTTCGGGACTGCGATGCTCATAGGTGAAGGATACCGTGTCCTACCGGTACTGATTTACCGAGCTTTTATGGGAGAGCTGGGTAGCGATGCCAACTTTGCTGCAGCAATCGCCCTCATCATGGTCTCGATTACTGCTGCGTTATACTTCATACAAAAGTATGTTATCAATAAGATGTCCTTCAAAATGAAGGCGGTGAAAACAATCCAGCCGAAGAAGATCACAGGAGTCAAGGCGTTGTTTGCATACCTGTATGCCTATGTGCTAGTTGGCATATCTGTGATTCCGCAGCTGACCGTAGTCTATACCGCATTTCTGCAAACACAAGGAACACGGTTTCTGTCAGGATTCTCACTCGACAGTTTCCGAAAAATGCAGACCACAATCGTCAAAAGCGCCATCAATTCGTATTCGTTTGGTTTGGTTGCCATTGCGTTGATTGTTATACTCGCTGTATTCGTTGCCTACTTATCGGTTCGCAAGAGAAATGCACTTACAGCAACCTTGGACATTGTGACGGTCTTCCCGTATATAATCTCCGGTTCGATTCTTGGTATCATGCTCTTGCTTTGCTTCAATCAAAGACCTATCATACTCAGCGGAACAGCGACAATCATCATCATTGCGTTCGTAATACGCAGACTTCCACATACACTTCGAAGCAGTGTTGCGATACTATATCAGATTAGTCCTAACACCGAAGAAGCTGCGGTGAGCCTTGGCTCTTCGCCGCAGAAAGCGTTCTTCAAGGTTACTTTCCGTCTCATGCTTTCTGGGGTGTTGACCGGGGCAGTCCTCAGCTGGGTAACTGTGATCAATGAGCTCAGTGCTTCTTTGATTCTCTACACTGGTCGGACAAAAACGTTATCAGTAGCAGTCTATGAGCAGGTTGCACGAGGTAACTATGGCAACGCCGCTGCAATTGCCTCAGTGCTGATGATTTCTACAGCGATTTCAATGGCAGTGTTCTTGATTTTGACAAGGAAAAAGGAGTTCTCCATTTAGGAAATGATTGAGAAGCAGACAGAAAAGTCGTTTGCCAATGACATAAGAAAGATTGGGCTACGGTATGCGCTCATCCCAATCTTCATTGTATCCTCGGTAGTCATTACCGCTGTGTCCTTGATATACTTCTTTTCGATACAATATTCAGCCAGAGAATTGAGCATTACAATCTCTGATCGTCTTACCCAGATTGTCTCGACATATTTGCAGCAGATAGAGGCTATTGTCGATGATCCGGTATTGGCACACATAATAGAGGGAACAGAACCCGGCAATGATTTTGCTGAACGAACATATCGGTTCGTCAACAATCAAGACGTTGGGGCACACTTCTTTGTGTTTGACAAAACCGGAAATAACATCTTATCGAGCACAAAGATACTTTCCTCTTTCCCGAAAACAGATGATGCATACCAATGGGGAGTGATGAGGAGCATGCTGTACAGCAGCAACTCTGTTTCGATGAAACTCAACCGCATTGGGAGTATCAGGACTTCTGCTATCGTACTGTCAATAGAGAAGCCTATCATCAAAAAGGGAGAGGTCGTTGGAACTTTTACATTTGAATTGAGTCCAGAGGAAATTCTGGAATATGTCGCACCGTCCAGTCATCTCGGCGATATCGTTGTGACCAACTCTTTTTATACAAGCCTTTTGCAATCAAGATCCATCTATATTGATCGATATTCAAAACTCAAACCTGAGTTCAGAAAGGGAAGTGGACGAGTCGAATCCGATGGTAAAAGATACTACATGACTTCGAAAGCATCCGAGGAGACTGGGTTATTAGTCAATATTTTCATTGAATCAGGGAACTTCTCACGAATGCTTATGAATACATATGTGATTGCAGCAGGGGTGCTCCTCTTAGCATTCGTTGCAATCAGTTTGACCGGAAATCGTATTGTCAAATTACAGGCAGGATCCATCGATCGACTCTTGCAAAGACTCGAAAAAATGCGGATTGAGAACTCCTACACTGAATTGGAACCCCTTGATAGCGAATTTAAGAGTCTGGAAATCTCATACAATGAACTGATCAAAAACATCAAGGAACTTATTGATGCGAAAGAGCAAGAAGCTCTGCTGCGGCAACAGGCTGAAATCAAAGAGCTTGGAAGTTATTTTAATGCCCACTTTATATTCAACACATTGGAGATAATCCGTTGCTTTATCAAAGAAGACACAGAGGCTGCAAATAAGGTTATCTTTGATTTCTCCAACCTCCTACGTTACAGCATTGATGCAACCAAGGAACTAGTTCCTTTGAGTAGAGATATACAATATATCGAAAGTTACCTCGCCATGAATCAGCTGAGAATGAGTGATGACTTCTCCTACTCAATAAAAATATCACAGCAAGCACGACAACTTAAAATCCCCAAACTCTCCATCCAACCCATCGTAGAGAACTCTTTGCAACATTCCAGCGGCAAGAGAATCTTGATGATAGATGTCAGTGCTACTGTCGAGCAAAATACTCTTTTTGTGCGTGTGCGTGATAACGGGAAGGGAATCAGTGAAAAGAAGCTTGTAGAGATTGTGAAGGCACTTGAAGAGCCCTCACCGCCCAGTAAGTTCTATGGCCTCTACAACGTGCACAAGCGGTTACGGCTTTGTTTTGGTAAGAACGCAGGACTTGATTTGGTATCGGGAAGTTGGGGAACCGAGGTAGTCATGCGTGTGCCCGTGGAGTGAGTGATGGTTACGATACTATTGGTCGAAGATGAGAGAATCATTCGGAGAAACCTAGTCAAAGCCATCGATTGGCTAGCTCTGGGGTGTGAAATCATCGCTGAGTGCAGGACCGGGGAGGAGGGGTTAGAAGCCATTGAATCTACTGCTCCCCAGATTGTGATAACTGATATCAATCTCCCTGATATCAGTGGGATTGAAATGCTGGACCGAGCAAAAAAAAACGGATTTATGTTTGAGCCTATTATTATTACTGGATATGGACACTTTGAATACGCAAAACGGGCGATAGAATTATCAGTAGTCGACTATATCCTCAAGCCAATTGATGAAGAGAAGCTTCAACAGGCGGTGAAGAAGGCTATTGCAAACATAGAGAATCGGCAATTACTCGATGCGCTGAAGCTACGGAAGGACGAGGGATTGACGTTGGTCACACTGCTCGACGCCACACATGATGAATATGTTCGCAGTGTGCTGAAGATCATCAGAGATCGGTATACCGAATATTTAAGCATCGACAAGATTGGCAAAGAGATTGGCCTGAGCCCAGGATATCTGAGCAGAAAGATCAAGAGTGAGACAGGGATGTCGCTGTTGGATATTCACCACCGACATCGGATCGAGATTGGATTACAGCTTTTGCAGGAGAATAAAAGCATGAAGTACTACGAGATAGCAGAAGCAATTGGATTTTCCAGCTACAAACGCTTTTCATCGGTTTTTAAAAAAATACTTGGTTGTGTACCAAGAGATATTGCTAAAAGAGAGGGGGAGAAATGAACAGTACTGTTGATTTGATTTACGAAAAAAAAATCGTAGTCATTGTTCGCGGCACGTATGGTGAGGATCTTCGAAGAATGACAGACGCATTGTACCGTGGTGGCATACGGCTCATGGAGATAACATTCGAACAAAACAAGGTTGATTGCGTAGAAAGAACGACACAGGCCCTTCGTATGTTGAACGCAACGTTCGGCAATGATTTTTCAGTAGGTGCAGGAACAGTCCTGAACAAGGAGCAAGTGAAAGCAGCCTATGATGCTGGGGCAAAATACATTATATCGCCCAACACGAATACCGAGGTGATTCAATACACCAAGCAATTGGGTATGGTTTCCATTCCAGGGGCCTTGACACCATCAGAGATCCTCCTCGCTCATGACAATGGGGCGGACTATGTGAAACTTTTTCCTGCTGCAACCCTAGGAATACAGTTCATCAAGGATATCCTTGCTCCAATAAGCCATGTGAAGATTCTTGCCACCGCAGGTATTACCGAGGAAAACTTCGGTCAATTTTTGTCTCTTGGCCTGAAGGGGGCTGGGATCAGCGGGCGATTAACAGATAAGAAAGTCATCGCAGACAAGGATTGGGACGAACTGACTAGACGAGCCGAACGATTCGTTGCAATTGCACAAACACACTGACTTGCCTGAAAAGCGCTACGATGGGGAGTTGGGTGTTTGGTGACAACACAAAGAACATTACCGTTCTGAAGGGCAGGGGGGCTGGGCACCCTCCTCGCCCTTGATGGCCTGATGAGAATCGGCCCCGTACCACTTCCGTTGTTGAAGGACGGTTGTTCCCTATTCATGAGATAGAGGGCAAGAATCGACCAGTCTTTTTGAAGGATTGAAACCGTTTCTCCAATAGAATATGAAGTGTTTCGGGTGGTGCCCTTCGTTCTGTGTAAATGCATCTATCGTTGGGGGGTAGGGAGAAGGAGTGTGTCGTACGCATGACGATATGGGTTCTCCCTGAGTTTATGAAAATCGGGAGAGAAGAAATTTTTT
>Ga0265293_10009941_pt1 | contig 13473 bp, 8 predicted proteins | sample Munlanlewell138R_FD_192505 | JGI IMG/M metagenome (GOLD analysis project Ga0265293, IMG submission 192505) | Leachate microbial communities from a municipal landfill in Southern Ontario, Canada - Leachate well 138R | ecosystem: Engineered > Solid waste > Landfill > Unclassified | place: Canada...
CTTTGGCAAAAAAGTATTTGACACAATAGGCCTTTTTATAGCAGTTGGACAGATAGTGAGATATGTAATTTTTTAATGTACTAATAGGAGTGAACTGTATGAGGTTAGACAAGCGTCGCCTTATCCTGATCCTACTTGTTGCCTTTATCCTCGGGCTTACGATGGTAACGGCGCAAAAGCAGGAAGCCAGAGATGAGAACGTGGTTGCAGATTTTAGCGTGTCGGATGTTCCGGCAGACGACGGTTCCGGACTGATGTTGTCCTGGACGCCTTTGGATCGCAGCAAGCGAATCATCGAATATCGAGTTTATCGAGGGATAAAACCCGATCAATTGTTCTATTTGGAAACCATCCAGGTAAATCCCAAAAGCGGCGTTGCGTCAGATGTGATGTATTACTACGACAATTCCGCCAGCGAACTTTCCGACGTGAGTTTCCCCGCAAAGCTTAAACTGGAGAAGGGTCAGCCAAGCAATGGTATTTTGTATAGAAATCCTCCCCGCGACCTTGAATTCACCGCATCACTGCTAGATCATTTCCAAATGATCTCCCTCTCAAACCGCAATCATTTCTACAAACGCAGTAAAGAAGTGATTGTGGATCCGGACGCGGAAGAGATTTCCAGTTTTGCTGGCTTGAAAGCTAATCAACAGACAGTTTTGGGCTTTTTAAAACCCGGTAGCACATATTACTACACGGTTGTAGCCGTTGATGAGCGTCAGCGCTTACTGCCCAATGCTCCGGTGCAATCCGGCAGCCCGATTCCAAACCGTCCCGATCCCTCTCCTGCGCTGCACAGCGTGATTTTGGAAGACAGCGGCGAGCTGCGTTTTGAATGGGAGTATCCCATTTACAAAAGTTCTTTGGTGCAATACCGCATTTGGCAAATGGCAAATATGCCCGGTGAAAACTGGGATGCCATGAAGGATGAGCTTGTTTCTCTGGAAGGAATGGGACGTCCCGTGGCCCAGGGTGCTGTTGGTGGCGGCGTTCTGCCAAACTATACCAAGGTAGAGGTCGGTGAAGCCATAGCCGGGTTCAAGAGTTCTGCCTTTGTATTGGAGCTCATCGATGCCTACGGTGCGTCGTCTTTCTCTCCTCTTTCTCAGCCCCGCTTGCTGAATAGCGATGCCCTGCCTCCCCGCACGGAATTTTGGGTGGAAGATAAACCCAATGATAAGGGAGACCGGCTTTCCGTGGTATGGGATCATCCCATCATCTTTGTGGTGAAAACCACATCTTTGAACAAAGAAAACACACGCCTGCGCGTGAACTACCAATTGAACAAGACAGAAAATCAGGAAGTGAGCGATATCTGGTTCAGCTTCTATGATCCTGAAACCGATACTGAACTGAGCACCATCAATGAATTCTATCAGGACGACAGCATCATTCTGAAGCTTCCTGAAGATTATGATTTCAAGAAAGGCGTGAAAGTGAAGATCACTATGGCCGGAACGCCTGAGATTCCCGAAGATTATGTGATTGAACAAGATCTGACCTACGATCCGGGGATGATGGCGCTATTGCCGTCCAAAGCCTTGTATCGTAATGGCAGAGACGTATCCAGGGTCTTCAACGTGGTGTATCGCAGATACATGCATTCTCCCGCGTGGCGGCTGATCATGAAAAACACATCCTTCGACAACTCTCTGGATGTAACCATACCTTATGGTACTAATGCCCAAAAACTGATTCAGGGCATCAGCTATGCCAAGGGTGATTCCATGATTATGCATATTGTCGGCGCCGAAGGTGTGCAGCGAACATCCCGTCCGCTGATTTCCGGAGAACGCAAAGCACCGGTTACTTTGATGTCGCATGAAGTGGATTTCTTGTGGGATCAGGAAAACGAAGTCCTGGTGAGCACCAGCCTGTTTGAAGACAGAGCTCGCGAGATGCACGAAAAGGCAATCGCCGCAGCAAATGCTGCCATCACGGAATTGGAAGCCCAAAAAGAGGGCGCTGATGAAGCTACATTGGCAGCACTCAATGCTCAGATCGAACGCCAGCAGGCCATTCTGGACACCTATACCAAAAACGAAACCGTGCAACACGCTCTGAATACCGGCAACAACGGATTGCGCATCAAACAAGTACTCAAAGCCTTTGATGACTTCATGCGCAGTCAGAGCTTCATGGTGGTGAAAACAGACAGCAAGGGATTGTTTGTAGAATCTGAACCCCTGATGGATGATGGCAAGATCGCGTATTATATGCCGGAATCCAATTGGTTTGATAACAATAAGTGGGTTACTCTCTTTACCACCCTGCTCTTTGTGGGGATTGTGGTTGTATTTGTAAGTCTGGCCAAGCGAGGCAGGGATCTCTATATCCGTCCCATCGCGGGCTTGCAGGAGATCGATAACGCCATCGGCCGTGCCACCGAGATGGGTCGTCCCATGCTATATTGTATGGGTAACGGTTCCATATCCGATGTGGCAACGATCGCCTCCATGGGTATTTTGGGATTGGTGGCCCGCCGCGCCGCGGAATACGACACCAAGCTCATTGTACCATGTTACGACTACATCATCATGCCCATCGCGCAGGAGATTGTGCGGGAAGCTCACTATGCTGTGGGACGTCCTGATACTTATGACCGCAACAACGTATTCTATCTTACCAATGTGCAGTTTGCTTATGTGGCAGGTGTGAATGGTATCATGATCCGTGAGCGGATGGCGACAAACTTCTTCCTGGGTTATTTTGCCGCGGAAGCGCTGTTGATGACGGAAACAGGGAACACTGTGGGAGCCGTGCAGATTGCCGGAACCGACGCCGTTACTCAGATTCCGTTTTTCATCACCACTTGCGATTACACCCTGATCGGAGAAGAATTGTATGCCGCAAGCGCTTATTTGAACCGTGAACCGATGCTTTTGGGTACCCTGAAAGCTCAGGACTATTTCAAGTTCTTTATCTTGTCCATCGTGATTGTGGGAGCTATCTTATCCAGCTTCGAAATCACCGGATTAACCACTTTGCTGCCAGAGAAATAAACGAGGTTTTCAATGAAGAAGACAATACCATTACTAATCGTTATTCTTGGAGGTCTGATCTGGGTGGCTTGGGCTTTTAGCCCCCACTACATCCTTCAAGAAGTGTTTTACAATCAGTTCTATCTGCCTTGGGCTTATGCCTCGTCGCCCTTCGCGATGCTTTTGGGCGTGCTGTCTCTTACCATGATGCACTCCAATAAGATCAAGACGAGAGGACCGAAATGGCAATACAGCTATTTCTTCTTTGGCAGTTTCATCATTACCTGTCTGGCCGGCTTCATTGGCGGCATTCAGAAAGGTAGCCTGTTTATGTGGATGTTTGAAAACGTGCAAATGCCGATGAGTGCCACGATGTTCTCTTTGCTGGCCTTCTATATGGCATCGGCAGCGTATAAGGCATTCCGTGCCCGCAGTCCCGAAGCCACAGTTCTGTTGGTAGCCGCGATCGTTGTGATGCTGGCCCAGGTTCCGCTGGGAGTGCAGATATCCAAACACCTGCCCTCCATCTCACAATGGATTCTGGATGTGCCAAACCTCGCTTCCAAGCGCGGGATCATGTTGGGTGTGGGCCTCGGATCCGTGGCCACATCTTTGAAAATACTATTAGGCATCGAGCGCTCATATCTGGGCGGCGGTGATTGATCCGGGGAGAGGAAAAATGAATATCTTTGAAAGAATGCAAAAGTTGGACCGCCGTTGGATCTACATCGTTGTAGCCCTGGCTATTATCATCCCATTGATGATACCCTACGACTCTGATAATGTGACAACCCCACCCACCGAGAATCTGTATCAGATGATCGATAGTTTTGCCGGTCGCGAAGATCGCGCCATCCTGATGAGCTTCTATCACGATGCGGCTACAATGCCGGAGCTGTTTCCCATGGAAGTCGCGATCCTGCGTCACTGCTTTGAACGAAATGTGAAGGTCTTTACCCTTACCTGGTTCCCTGCCGGCGCGCCGATTATCGACTATGCCATAAACTCTGTGAAAGAAGAATTTCCCGATATCCAGAGCGGAGTGGACTACTGTAACTTTGGTTACAAACCTCAAGCCTTTGCGATGGTGCTGGGTATGGGAGATAACATCGCCAATACCATGAACACCGACGCCGAAGGTCGTAAACTGGAAAACCTTCCCATCATGAAGGGCATCAACAATTACAGCGAGATGAATCTGGCAATCGAATTCTCAGGCTCATCCGCCGGTGGCATGTGGATCACCTACGCGCGGCCGAAATATGGTTTGAACGTGGCAGTTGGCGTTACTGCGGTGATGGCTGCCGATATGTATCCCTATCTGCAATCCGGACAGTTGATCGGAATGCTTTCCGGTCTGAAAGGCGCTGCCGAATATGAAAAGCTGGTGGATATCTTTGCTGCCTATCGCGATCCCAAAATCGACTATAGCATCAAGGTGGACGAAGATGGCAATCAAATCCTGCCGGGACGTCCATTTGGCCGCGAAATACTGGAAGACGATTCCAGCAAGAAACTCTCCCTCATTACTACTCAGACCAAAGCAAAATTTAGTATGGACGAGTTTGCTGCCTTCAGCGCGAAATATCCGGAAAACATGGCTTTGCTGAACAGCCTGCGTAGCCTTGAAGATGATATGGTAATAATCGATGTAACTCAGATCACCCCGGAACAGCGTAGCCAGATGGGTGAGACTATGTATCGCGAGCTTGATCGCCTTACCCGCAACACCCTGTACAAATTCAAGGTAGCGCGTATAGGTATGAACGCTCAGAGCGTGGCTCATATCATGATCATCGTCTTCATCGTATTGGGCAACATCGGTTACTTCATCCAAAAAGCCCGTCAGGCGAAGAACTAAGAGGAGGAAGCAATGAGTTTCGAATTATTTAGCAATCTGGTTGGAGCTTTTTTCACTCTGTGCATATTCTCCTTCCTGTACAAAGATAACCCCTTCTACCAAGCCGCGGAGCAGATGCTTGTGGGCATTTCTCTGGGTTATGGCTTGGTGTATACATACAATCGTGTGTTTGTGCCTTACGTATGGCAAACCATTGTGATCAAGCACCAGTTTGTGCTGATCATTCCTGCGATAATGGGTATCCTGTATCTCTTCCGTTTCTCACGGAAATTGGGCTGGCTTTCCCGCTATCCAATCGCGTTTTCCATGATGGGAGTGGGTATGGGCGTGCCGATGGGTATTCATGCCAGTATACTGGTGCAAATGCGCCAGGCCATGGTGCCCATCGAATCCGTAAACCTGTTTCTGATCTTCATCGGTACCATCGCGGTGCTCTTGTACTTCTTCTTCTCAAAAGCTCACAGCGGAGCCTACGGCAAGTTTGTTAATGTGGGTAAGTGGTATATGATGATCGGTTTCGGAGCCTCTTTCGGGTTAACAGTGATGGCTCGTATTTCACTCTTGATCGGACGTATCCAATTCCTGGTCAATGATGTGTTTGGAATCCTGAAGTAAAATAAATATGGATGACCTGGCGCAGCGTAACGGCTGCGCCGGGGCTTTCTTTGAAATACACGTCCGGGGAAACCCGAAGATATAATACCCGTTTTGGGGAAATGATGAAAAAAGCTCTCTTTATACCAATCATGGTGTTGCTCCTCTGTGGCCTCACCGCACTTTTTGCCGCTCCCGCCCTCAGCGGAAAGATAGCGGAATTCTCTGTATCGGATCTGCCGGATGACGATGGCAGTGGCATTATCTTGAAGTGGAAACCCCTTTCCAAAGAACACAGGGTGATCAAATACAACATCTATCGCGGAGTAAGCCCGGATTCACTATTTCTGCTTACCTATCTGGAAGTGGATCCCAAACTGGGTGTTTTGGCGCCATATCTATACTATTACGATACCGGTGATCAACCTTTGGCAGAGTTTGAAAGCTCGCCCATGCGCATCAAAAAAGAAAAGGATCAGGCGGAAAACAGCCCTTTATACGACAAATTCCCGCTACAGCCGGAGATCTTGGCGACCGTTATCGACCGCTATAATGTGCTGGCAGTCACCAAGGCTTCCCGCTTACATAAAGGCTCTCGCCTCATCCTGAAGAATGACGCCAGCTTTGCCGGCTTGAAAATGACTCAATTTGACGGTATTTATGCCATCCCCAAGATGGGTGTCACATATTACTACAGCGTGGCCGCCGTCAACGAACGGGGGCTGGTCTATCCTGGTACCGAAGTGCTGTCTATAGTGCCGGAAGATAATCCTCCGGATACCGGTGCCATTATGCACGCCAGCTTTGTGCAGGATGCGGGTAGGATGAACTTTGAATGGCTGCCGCCCACCGGGGCTGCCGATATCGCCGCCTGGCAGGGATGGCTCTTTCCGCGAGCATCATTGATGGGCGAGAAAGAATTGCCCGAGAACTGGACAAGCAGTGCCATACAGATCTTCGAAATCCCCAATATGTCTGCCAGCTCGGTCTATTATCACAGCGCTGACTTTGACGCCGACGCATATACTCCCGAGCGCTATGTTTCCGTGTTGTCCTACATAGATTATTCCGGGCAAATGGCAGCGGTTACGGCAAACAGCTACCGGTATCTGAAGCGCGAAAACCTGGCGAACCTGCCGGATTTTGTGGTGATGGACAAAGCCAATGACAAAGGCGACAATATGCTGGTATCTTTTGGCAAACCGCTGGCATACATCACTCTGGCTGAATTCACCAACAAACATCACGACAAGCTGAAGCTGAATTATGAGATTTCGGCCAATGAAAACTACACTGTGGATAAAGTAAAATTCACCTTCAAGACTCAGGATGGCAGGAGTATCGGCAGCATCACCGAAAAGTATGTGGACAAAGTACTACAATTCCGCATGCCCAAAGAGTTTAAAGACATAAAACACATACATACCGAGATCGCCGTACTCTTGCTGAAAGCTACGGATTGGGAATCTGAAGTGGTGAGCCAGGAAGTAGTGTATAATGAGTATTTCAAGCGCTTCCAGCCGCAAAGCACTTTCGTGAACGGTGTGGATATCAGCAAACTCTATTTTGATGTGCAACAAAAGTCAATGCTGGATTGGGATTTTAGTAATGGCATCCGTGCCAACGCGCTTACCAGAACCTACGATCACATGGTTCCCTTTGAGGATGTAATCTTCTCTCCGATCACCGGCTTCGACGCCCAAAGTGGCAGATTCCTCTTTGATGTGCGCCTTTCGATAGCCGTGGACGCGGATAATGGCTACAGTTTTGACGTCCCACTCAGTCGCGAGCTTTTCGGCGCCGAGATGGCAGAGCGCGAGCGGAATATCCAAGAACTGGAAACTAAAATTGCCGCATCCGGGGACGCCGAAACCTTGGCCGAACTGGAATACCTGAAGGGTGAATACAGCTTTATTACCGGTCACCCCGCCTATGTGGAAGCTGAAGCTGCCACCGGCGACAAAGCCTGGCGCAAGATTATGCTGAAGTGGCGAGATATAGCCCAGCGTTCCTACCAATACCGTCTGATTGCCACGGATACAAAATCCGCTTTTCGGATTTCAGATATCTATCAGGATGAAACCGGCAATGAGTGGTTTTACCCTGTATCACAATGGTTCGACACCAGCAAGACCCTTACTCTGATCGCGACGATATTGCTCTTGATCTTAGTGGTTTATGCCATCGTGATAACCAGACGCAAAGAGGTATACATCCGTCCGATTGCCGGTTTGCAAGAGCTGGACAACGCCATCGGCCGTGCCACTGAAATGGGCCGTCCCGTGATGTTTGTACCCGGATGGGGTACTTTGGGAGATGTCTGCACGATCGCCAGCTTGATGATCCTGGCCCAGGTGGCCAAAAAGACCGCTGAATATGACATCCGTCTCATCAATCCTCATTGCGACTACATGGTTCTGCCCCTGGCCCAGGAAATCGTATCCACCTCCTACAGTGAGATGGGTCGCCCGGATTCATTCAATCAAAACGACATCTTCTTTGTGAGCTACGATCAGTTCCCCTTCTGCGCCGGTGTGAATGGTATCACTGTACGTGAACGGGTTGCCACCATCTTCTATATGGGCTTTTTCAACGCGGAAGCGCTGCTGCTTACTGAAACGGGCAACCAGACCGGTGCCATCCAGATCGCTGCCACCGATGCCGTTACGCAGATTCCCTTCTTCATCACAACATGCGATTACACTCTGATTGGTGAAGAGTTCTACGCAGCAAGTGCCTATCTTTCCCGCAACCACGATATGGTTAGCATGCTGAAAGCTCAAGATTACTTCAAACTGTTCATCATCTTGGGCATAGTAGTGGGCACCCTGCTCTCAACCCTGAGTATCAGCGGATTCATTCATATGTTCCCGCTGGAGTAAAGAGGATTATCATGGTAAAGATACCTACTTCCACTTTGAAGCGCCTACCTCAGTATCTGGAAGTGCTGAAGCGCCTCAGAAAAGCAGGCCTGAGAGAGGTCTCTGCCACCAAAATCTCCGTCTTTTCCGATATCCATCAAACCTTGGTGCGCAAGGATATCTCGTTCACAAACATTAGCGCCAGCAAGACCGGATATCATATCGCACCGCTGCAAAAAGCGATTGAAGATTTGCTGAATTGGAGCGATACTTCCACCAGCTATCTGGTTGGCGTTGGTCATTTGGGCAGCGCGCTATTGGGTTATCAGGAGTTTTCTCAACGTGGCCTCAGCATTGTGGCCGGTTTTGACAACGATCCTGACAAAATAGGGCAAAAGGTGCATGGAGTGCCCGTATGCTCTGCTTTGGATTTTACCGCCATGGCTCAAAAGGATAAGATCCGCATCGGCATCATCACTGTTCCTCCGGACAGCGCACAATTGATCGCCGACATTATGGTCCACAGCGGCATCAAAGCGATCTGGAATTTTACTCCGCACAAGATTATCGTTCCACCGGATATTATCGTGGAATATGTAGATATGTTCTCTTCTCTGGCAGTGCTTTCCCGCCGACTGGCAGAGCAGCACTAAAGATATTTACGCCCGGAGCAAACTGAATTCATCTGGGCTTTGTACATCGCCTTTGCGGGCAATAAGAATATTAAAATGAAACAATTAGAGGTTTAAAGATGGCTCTGGATTATCAACAAATCAAGGAGAAAATCGGCGCTCCCAAAGCAGAATGCGGCGTGCTGATTGAGAAATTACGCGGCCTCAACATTCCTGCCGAAGTGCCATTGGCAGAGTTTTTTAGAAACTATCGAGACATGGCGCTGAGATCTTGGGATTATGTATGCATTCTACAGCAAGATCCACTACTGAAAAAGACTCCTCTGAAAGAATTGGAGGCCTTATATAAAGATGTGTATGATGCCTTTGAAGCGGGAAGCGGATATGATAATTCGATTCAAAATCCGGACTACGCGCACAAGCTTTTCGGTCCCCGGTTCGGCGCATTCCTCAGCGCCATTTTATCGAATGCCGGGGCAATTCGCCGCAATGCTATCGATGGAAATTTTGTGGGCCTGCGTTATAGTTTGCAGCTATTCTTCGCCTTGTGGGAAAGCCCCGATAAAAACGATTATGATGCCCTTTTAAACATCTACAAGCAAGAGCATATGAAAGACCTCGAACTGCTGGTACAGGCTTCGTATGTGCAAAGATTTTCGCCTCAAAACGACTACTACTACAATATCGTACACGATGCCGATCTCGACGACATCCGCTATATGTATCGCTATGGCGCCTACCTCAGTAAATACGATATGGAAATGGCACAATTCATCGCGGACTATCCGCCCCAAGAGCTGGCGGCAATAGCCCGGTTTGTGGTGAAAAGCTGGGTGGATGGCTTTGTCCGCGCCAAAAAAGACTACAAAAAGAAGAAATACGCAAACTTGATGATTCCCATCGGGATGGAAGCTCTGGGACGACTGATCATCGATGAATTGGAGGCTATCGGCATTACCGCTCTGGTACCCCAACCCCGAGGCAGCGGCCTGAACCGGCAATATGCTTACGACCATCGCTACGATTCTGCGCTGATGCTGGATCGGGATTTTGTGGACAAATCGCTTGCGATCGGCCAAAACACATTGGAAGAGATCAAAGACGAAGTGGCCCAGCAAGCCGGTCCCATCTATGTGGAACTCTTTGGGGAAACCCCCTTTAACCCCATCAATAAAACCACTACTCTGAAGCTGAGTGATGTTCAACAACAGCTGATGCGAGAATATCAGGCGCGCAGCGGGCAGCTGTACTATACCTACTACAAAAGGGATGAAGCCAGTTTCAGCATCATCGCCTTCCCCTCCACCGAGATTGGCGAGCAATTCCCGGAAATCTTTGCCGACACGCTGCGCATCAATCTGCTGGACAGTAAACACTACGCCGCCATCCAGCAGAAGATTATCGATGTTCTGGATACCGCGCAATACGTTCACGTAAAAGGCAAAGGCACAAACCGCACGGATATCAAAGTGCAGATGCACCCTCTCAAGGATCCCTCTCGCGAGACGCTCTTTGAGAACTGCGTGGCAGACGTCAACATACCTGTGGGAGAAGTGTTTACATCCCCGGTCTTGAAGGGAACAACCGGTACTCTGCATGTGGAAGATATCTATCTGAACAATCTCCGCTTTTACAATCTGGAGATATTCTTTGAAGATGGCTGGGTAAAGGACTATTCCTGTAGCAATTACGATGATCCCGATGAGGCGAGAAAGTATGTGTATGAAAACCTGCTGCTGCCCCATAAAAGCCTGCCTATCGGAGAATTTGCCATCGGCACCAACACCGCAGCCTACCAGATGGCCAAAAAGTATGATATCATGGCACTTTTACCCATTCTGATCATCGAGAAAATGGGCCCGCACTTTGCCATCGGGGATACCTGTTTCAGCCATGAAGAAGATTCTGAACATCCCAGCTTTGTGAATGGTAAAGAGATGATTGCGGTGGACAATGAACAATCCGCCAAACGCAAGGATGATCCCGTAAACGCTTATCTGATGCACCATACAGACATCACTCTGCCCTACGAGATGCTGGGCTTCATCTGTGCCGTGACAGCCGACGGCAGCAGCACGGACATCATTCGCGACGGACGCTTTGTGGTACCGGGTACTCAGGAGCTGAACATCCCACTGATCGAGATGGAAGCAAACAGGCAATAGTATTATAGTAAAAGCACAAAGGGAGCCTGAAACCCCGGGCTCCCCATTTTGTGGTCAGATATATTGTTATGCCCGGTTTGATCTTCATTAGCCGGTTACGGACAATGACGGAGCAATCGCGGCATTAGCAGCCATTCTGCTGTGAATGTGTGTAGAAGCGATCCCACAGCAAAGGCTTGACATATAAAGCTGTTGTTGTGGAATGCAATCTGCATTAATATGTTACGTAAAATGTAGATATTTTTGGAGGTATAAATGCGCCCAAAAAGCAGAGCGCTCCTTATATTGTTCATGTTGATGGCAGTGTCGATTGTGGCACAGACGGTTACATTCAGTATATCGGAGAAAACCCTGAAGCCTTCGGACAAGGGGATCATCCGCGCAAGATTGGATATTCCTTCCGATCGCAAGCAAAGCGTGGATCCAAACGATAATCCTTATTTGTATCTGGAAGCGAAACACCCGGATCTGGAAATTGGGGAAATGATCCTGCCCAAGCCCACAAAAGTGGTTTCTGCCACAGAGTGGCAATACTATCCGCAGATCACCCTCAGCCTGCCTTTCACCGTGAAAGCCAATGCCCGGCCCGGAGCCCGGAGCCTAGATGTCCTGATGAGTTACAATCTCTGCTACGAAAGCGGCATGTGTGATCCTCCTGAAGAACAGGAAGGCAAAATCCGCTTTGAGATAGTGGCACCCATTACGCCGGACATGATAGAAGAAGGCCCCATCTCGCTTACTCAGATGGCCGAATCCCCAGCCGAAACTGAGATAGCCACAGAGCAGGAGACGCAAAGCGAAGAGCCGCCTAGTGAAGCTCAAAGTGTGGATGACGCTGCTCTACCGGAAGCCGTTCCTACTACGGAAAGCGTTCCCGAATCCACCACCGGCTGGCAAGAAGTATTAAAATACCTCATATTCGCTTTTTTGGGCGGTCTGATCCTGAATATCACACCTTGTGTGCTGCCGATCTTACCCATCCGCATTATGGCGATCGTGAATCAGGCACAAAAAGACAGATCGAAAGTTTTGCGGCATGTGATGGTGTACGCCTTGGGAGTGCTTATCTCGTTTGCCATCCTTGCCGCTATTTTTATCGGCATCCAAGCTGCGGGGCAATCTGCAGGCTGGGGCACTCAAAACCAGAATCCCTATTTTCAGGTGGCGTTGATGGCGATCGTTTTTGTGTTCGCACTGTCGCTGTTGGGAGTATTTGAGATCACTTTACCGGGGATGGACGCTGCCAGCAAAGCCACCTCCAGGGGCGGATACGGCGGAAGTTTCTTTGGCGGGATCTTTGCCTTCTTGATGGCGATCTCCTGCACGGGACCCTTCCTGGGTGCGGCGCTGCCTTTTGCCATGAAGCTGCCTCCCACGCTGATCATGTTGTTTTTCCTGATGATTGGTCTCGGTTTCGCGTTTCCCTTCATCCTCATCGGTATGTTCCCCAAAGCGCTGAAGATCATTCCCAAACCGGGGGATTGGATGGTGCTCTTCAAGGAACTGATGGGTTTTGTTTTGCTGTATCTGGTCTATACGATGCTAAAGACCACCCTCGCTCTCACCGGTGGATTGTATCTGGTGAATGTGATCTTCTATCTCTTGATCGTGGGCTTTGCCGTGTGGTTATACGGTAAATTTGTGCGCTTTGAATACAGCCGCGCCACGCAGTGGTTTTTCAGCATCCTGGCACTGGTTCTCATCGTGGCGGCTTCCTGGTACTATCTACCGATCAAAGAAGAACATCTGGCGGCGGAGATAGCGGCACCGGTGGGCGATGAAATGGTTCAATCTCCTCATGCCCCCGATGGTTGGTATGTGTTTAGCCCTCAGTTGCATGCCAAATTGCTGGCGGAAGGAAAGAGCGTGTTTTTGGATATTGGGGCAGAGTGGTGCAAGAATTGCAAATCAAATGAGAAGACGGTACTCTTTACCGAAGATATCATGCAAGATTTTGCCGGCAAGGAAGTAGTATTGCTAAAAGGTGATTTTACCAGGAAGGATCCCGTGCTGCTGGAGTGGATTACCGCTCACGACCGCCTGGGAGTCCCATTCAACGCGCTTTACATTCCGAATGAAGACGCGATAGTATTTCCGGAGTTGCTTAGCAAAGGCATGGTACGCGAGGCCTTGACCAAAGTGCCGAAAACAGGAGTATAATAATGAAACTAAAGATAGCGATGATAAGCTTGCTTGCCCTGCTGCTTTTGATAGGAGCATGCGACAGATATGATCACGATTTTACCAAGTTGCTTACAGGCGATGTAGATATTGATTTGGAGACTTTTATGAGTATCGTGGATCAATCCTTTGCGGGGCTTAATGAGGAAAGCTTTGCCCAAGTGCAATATCTCTATGCCGAAGACTATATTCACAACG
>Ga0265293_10009942_pt1 | contig 13473 bp, 14 predicted proteins | sample Munlanlewell138R_FD_192505 | JGI IMG/M metagenome (GOLD analysis project Ga0265293, IMG submission 192505) | Leachate microbial communities from a municipal landfill in Southern Ontario, Canada - Leachate well 138R | ecosystem: Engineered > Solid waste > Landfill > Unclassified | place: Canada...
TTAAAGCTAATGACTTGTTGTTGATTGGTGACATCAATAAACTCAAGTAATTGTTTGTATTCATTGGCTTGTTCAAACATTAACTGATCACTAAAGTAGTGCATTTGTTTTATTAAGTAGTCTTTAATATGTTTATCATCCCCTTTTAAAAAGGTGGTGATTTCTTTAATATAAGGACTATAATCAATGGGTTCTTTATGAATACAGGGCGCAAGGCATTGTTTTATATGATAATATAGGCAGGCTTGTTTAGGTAAGGTATCGCACTTTCTAAATGGGTATATTTTATTTAGTAGTCTTACCGTTTGTTTGGCCGCATAAGCATTTGGATAAGGGCCAAAATACGTGCCTAGTTTGGGATTTACTTCTCTTGAGATCATAATTCTTGGATGTGTTTCATCCGTTAGTAGGATATAAGGATAACTCTTATCATCGGTTAGTCTAATATTGTATTTGGGTAGGTGTTGTTTAATTAAGTTATGCTCAAGTAAGAAGGCTTCTCTTTCTGAATTGGTTTGAATATAGGAAAAATCAGCGATTTCGCTGATGAGCCTTGTTGTTTTTAAGTTATGAGCGCCAACAAAGTAGCTTCTAACTCTATTTTTAAGATTTTTAGCTTTACCAACATAAATGATTTTATCATGTTTATCAACCATGATATAAACACCAGGGCTGGTTGGTATAATGGATAATTTATCTTTTATACTATCACCCGCTTTTATTTTAACATAGAATAAAGGATTATACATACCCCTTAACAAGAAAAAAAGGTAGTTATAACTCTACCTTATCTTCAAATATACATTGAATTTTTCCTGCAAGTACTTCTTCTAAAGCCACACCTACAGGTTTTACGCATTTATACTCTTCTAAGCTTGTTCCTTCAAATTGAATGGTTTTCGCTCGTTTCGCTGCGATATAAGCTAACTTATATTTAGAATCAACGACTTCTAAGAGTTTGTCAATCGATGGGTATCTCATCCCAGCTTCATTTTTCTTCATTTTATCAATCTCCTAATAATTTCATATATTGATGAATCGAACGTTCTGTTTTAGCATGCTCAGCTCGAATAATTGCCATGATTCGGTCGGCTGCGTTATCGACATCATCGTTGACAACAATGTAGTCGTACTTGTGGGCAAGCAAAAACTCACGTTTGGCTTTATCGATTCGTTCTTTTATTTTTGTAGGGTCTTCTGTACCGCGTCCTTTTAAACGATCAAACAACGCTTGTTTTCCGGGGGGTACTAAAAAGATAAATACCGCCTCAGGCATAATACTTCTTACTTGAAGTGCACCTTCAACTTCAATTTCTAAGACCACTTCATGGCCTTCGTCAAGTTGCTGTTCAACTTTATCTTTAGGGGTTCCATAGTAATTACCAACAAACTCTGCATACTCTAGGAATTTGTTTTCTTTAATCCGTCTTTCAAACTCTTCTCGACTAACAAAGTAGTAATCCACACCATCAACTTCACCTTCTCTAGGTTTCCTTGTGGTCATACTTACAGAATAAACTAAATCATGGCCTTTTTTATTAAATAGTGCTTTTCTTACCGTGCTTTTTCCAACACCTGAAGGTCCCGATAAGACAATGAGTAACCCGGTTACGTTTAACTTCATATCTTCCCCCTACTATAAAGTTTCTATCATTATATCAAGTTAATGGCTATAAGTAAAGACAATTTAGGGATTAAGTGTATTAAAACGCTATCTTTTTTAAATGGGTTATTATTTTTAACTTATTGGCTCATTTTTATTTCATTATTTTTATGATATACTACCTAAAGAGGTGGCTTATGCCCTTAGATGGTTATTTTCTAGAAAAACTCAATCATGAAATAAATGAAGCGGTTTCTGGGCATTTTTTAAGGAAAATTAAAATGCCAAATGCACGGAGTTTTTTATTTGAATTTTACAAAAGTAAACCTGTGTATTTATTGATTGATCTAAGTTCAAATAGTCCTCATTTAAGGTTAGCAGATGATTTTGAAAACAATGAAGATAGTCCGTTTTTAAAATCAATGAGACGCCTTTTATTAAATGCCAAATTGACTAAGATTAGCCAAGTAAAAAAAGACCGTATTTTAAAGTTTTTATTCATTAGTAGTGACCCCTTTTTAGGTGAGATTAAAAGGGAATTAATCTTAGAAATCATGGGTAGAAACTCTAATTTAATACTTACAGAAAAAAATATCATTATCGACGCTTATTTAAAACGTTTTAGTGAAACAAACCGTTCCATCTTACCTAAACTTTCTTATGAGCCGTTTCCAACCAATAAAGGCATCTTTAACTATGAAGATATCCATACCTATACTTCCGCAAAAGACTTATTTAACCAGTGTATGGGCTTTAGTATGGAACTTGCTACTTTCGTTTATGAACAACAACTCGATATTGATAATGAACCCATAAAGCCAACACTTTATGAAAACGGGTTTCATGCGTTTGATTTTAACAGGGAAAATCAAAAACATTTTGAGAGCTTATCAGAGTTGTTAAGCGTTGTTTATAAACCTAAAGAGCCGGTGAGCCCACTTTATAAACAACTTGAAAAAGAATATAAAAAACGCATTGATAGAATCAAGCATTTTAAACAAGAACTTGAAACAAACCAAGACTTCGATCAGTATAAACAAATCGCTGATCAGATTTATTCTAGTGGCCTTGATTTAGGTGCGCATCATTCAGAATATCTAGGATATTCACTAGATCACCGTAAAACACTCAATGAAAACGCACAAAGGCTTTATAAAATCTATAAAAAGAAAAAAGATTCCCTAGAGCATTTATCTACTCAAATTTTAAAAAGCGAAGATGAACTCACCTATTATAAAGACTTATTAGACAACTTTGATAACCTTGATCTTTCAGAGTTAAAAGATGAGCTTAAACCACCTAAAAAAGCAAAACCAAAACAACACTATACCTTTGTTGGTGAAAATTTTAAAATTCATGTTGGTAAGTCAAGTCGGCAAAATGAATATTTAACCCACCATTTTTCCAAACCCGATGATCTTTGGTTTCATGTGAAAGATTATAGTGGTGCCCATGTCATCTTACAAGGTGATGTAAATGAAACATCGATTAGAAAAGCGGCCCAATTAGCCGCTATCCATAGTCCCCAAAAATTATCATCAAGTGTTGAAGTTATTTACACAAAAACACGTTTTGTAAAAAAGATTAAAGGTAGACCTGGGTTTTATGTCACCTTTAAACATGAAAAATCCATCTTTATTGATCCTTAACCAACCATCATATCAATCTCTGCATAGGTGACGATATTGATGGTTTCTTTTTTCTCTAACATTTGAATAAACGTTAAGATACCTATTCTACCAATAAACATCGTAATAATTAAAATAAACTTACTCAGACCAGATAATAAAGGCGTTACTCCTAAACTTAAACCAACCGTACCAAAGGCACTCATCACTTCAAAAAAGGCTTGGGTAAAGGTGAGGTTTTCAATGGTTAGGATTAAAAAGGTTGCGATAATCATTATTAAAAAGCCCATTGAAAAGACCGTATACGCTCTTCTAACGGCGTCATCTTTAATCGCTTTACCACCTAAGAAGACTTGTTTTCTTCTTCTACCAAAGGCGTATAAAGCACTCACAACTAACACAAATGTGGTTAAGCGAATACCCCCACCACTTGAGTTTGGGGCTGCACCAATAAACATTAAAACCGCCATAAACAACTTTGTACTTTCTCTCCAAGATATTAAATTGGCATTAGAAAAGCCTGCACTTCTTGCCGAGACACTCATAAACAGCACTTCAAAGACTTGATTTGTTGGTGTTAATAAATGAAGGGTATTGTTATATTCTAATAGTGTATAGATAAACATTGTAATTAATAATGTAGAAAAGTGCAGTGTTACAAATAACTTAGAGATAAAGGAAAACTTATACTTTTGACGTTTTAGTTTTGCTTTAATCCAAAGCGCAAGCTCTGCTAGTGGCCAAAAGCCAATACCACCCATAAAAATTAATAACATCACCATAACCTGCCCAAAATATAAGCCTTCTTGTTGGAAAACCATAAAGCTATTTTTTGTAGGGAACATTTCAAATCCTGCATTTCCAAAGCCGCTTGCGGCTAAGAAAAAACTATGGAATATACTCTCACCAATATGCATCGACCATGGTTGTCTAAGATAGAGATAAATACTCATAATGATTATAAAAACAAGCTGAATTGAAAAAATCATTATAATGGCATTACTAATCAGTTTAATAATCCCTTTAATCGTAAACTGGTTTTGCTCAAAAGCGATAATACTTCGCTCTTTATGACCAATTCTCTTACCAGTAAATACCCAGTAGGATGCGATTAATAAAACAATCCCCACCCCACCTACTTGAAGAATAATGATGGAAATAATGCCACCAAAGACGTTAAATGTATCATACAAACTCACTGGGGATAACCCTGTGGATGACATTTGTGAAACACTTATAAATAAGGCATCTAAAAACGATAAACTGACACCACTTTTATGATTAATCGGTAGCCAAAGTAAAAAACCACCGACTAAGGCAAATAAAAAATAGATTGTAAAAATCGTTCTTGCCGGTGTTTTAAAGAAAAAATTTTTAATGGCTTTAAAGAATTTAATACTATCCCCTACTATCTTATAAAAAATTATAACACAAAAAGGGTTGTTAAAAAAGATAAATCTATTTCTATTACCCAATTGTAAACAAATGAAAATTTATCCCCTTAATGTTTGCTTATCGGCTTAAATTAGCGTATAATTATAACAAATATATACTATATAGAGGTGAAAAAATGTATAGAAAATCAAAAGAAACAAGAAAAATCGCTTGGGAAATTTTAAGAAAGCACTATTGGGGCGTATTTGCTTTTACGATCATTGCAATTTTAATTTCTGGAGCAAATATCGTTGGTTTAATTTTAGGGGGACCCATTTTAGTAGGTGCCGCTTATATGATGCTACGTACTCTTAGAGAGGATAATTCAAGTAATTTAGAATACCTATTTAAAGAGTTCGATGATTTTGGAAGAACACTAGGTGTTCATTTACTTTCCATGATTAAGATCTTCTTATGGAGCTTACTCTTTGTAATTCCAGGTATTGTAAGAAGTTATAGTTTAAGTCAAGTTTACTTTATCACAAAAGAAAACCCTGATTTATCCGTAACTGAAATCCAGCAACGCTCAACAGAAATGATGAGAGGCCATAAGTTTAGATTGTTTAAACTCCACTTTAGTTTTATTGGTTGGGTTATTTTATGTATCCTTACATTTGGGATTGGTTCTATCTTTTTACTCCCATACGTAAAAACAGCTGAAGGCGTGTTTTATGAAGAATTAATCAATCAAAACCCACAGTATAAAAAGAATCCAGATATGGAAATATTCGAATAAAGCAACTTATTTGAAAAATCGTTTCCTATCCTGTAAAATATAGGTAATGAGAGGAGATTAGATTATGTATAAATTACCAGAAATGAAATATCCATACAACGCATTGGAACCTGTAATAGATGCGAGAACAATGGAAATTCACCACACAAAACACCACAACGCTTACGTAAATGGACTCAATGCAGCGTTAGATAAACACCCAGAGTTAAAGTTAAGTTTAAATGAGATGTTATTTGATTTAAACCGGGTCCCAGAAGATATTAGAGGTGCCGTAAGAAATAATGGTGGCGGTCATTATAACCACACCCTATTTTGGGAAATTCTTACACCAGGTGGTGCAACACATCCACAGGGTAAATTATTAGACGCAATCAACAAAGCATTTGGCTCATTTGATTCATTTAAAGATGTATTTTCAACCGCTGCAAAAACAAGATTTGGTTCAGGTTGGGCTTGGTTATTAAAAACGGAAAATGGCTTAAAAGTCACTTCTACACCAAACCAAGATACCCCATTAAACGAAGGTACACCAATCTTAGGTCTTGACGTGTGGGAACATGCTTATTATTTAAATTATCAAAATAGACGTCCTGATTATGTTGAGTCCTTCTTTAAAGTGATTAACTGGGATGTTGTATTAGAAAAATTTAATGCGTAAACATTTATAAAAATACGGCTCGCTTGAGCCGTTTTTTTTATCTTAAGCATTATTTAGTATTGCTTCAAATGGTCCTTTATCGTAGTTTGGAATATAAAATACCCACTTATCTACCCTCACTTCATAATAAGACTTTAAGAAAATATGCCCATAAGCATTGGTGCGTATTTTATAAGGTTTATATTCGCTACTTAGTGGGGGATTTTCTTTATACCAACCGGTTGTTTGAATTTTCTTTAAGACTTCTTTAGTCGTGATATGATCTAGAGAAAGAGCGAGTAATTCTTTATAATTAAAGATGTATAAACTACGCTCTTTAATAAACATCAAAGTTTCTCTTGTTAAAAACTTTGTTAGGAAGGTAAGTTTAGGAAGCGGACCTTTACTTTCATATAAGACATCTATTCTTTTGCGCTAGAAGGGATATCCATCTCTATAAATAAATCATTAAAAAGCGCTCTTTCTTTTTCTAAGATCTCTGCTTTAACGTGATTGGTTAACACCTTTTTGTTGATGTGTTTCATGTATATAAAAAGCATTAAAGAAATCACTAAAAAGATAAGTGAAGTGATAAAGATTGGTAACACTACCGAGATAAGTCGTTCCCTTGAAATATCAGATAACGCATTGATAACAACAACAACAAACAAAAAAAGTCCAATAAGAAAGAAACCATAAAATAGGTTCTTTACCCATTTAGGTCCACTGGACTTTTTTCTAATCCGTTCAACTTCTAGTTGAAACGCTTCAATGCGCTTTATTGTTTCAGTTTCAAACTCTTTAACAATAAAGGTTGGTTTTATTTCTTTAATTTCTTTATCAATAACTTCAAAGTTAAAGAGTTGGTTCACTTAAGCTTCCTTCGTCTCTATGACAGCGTAATCGCCATCTTCTCTAATATAGATAACATTGACTTTTTTTGTTTCTTCATTTAAAAATACATAAAAATCATGACCAATCATTTCCATTTCAATCATGGCTTGATTTACACTCATCGGACTCAATTCTACTTCTTTATTACGAACAATCTCATGAGAAAGGACTTCTTTTGCGATATCTTCGGTATCTTCTAAAAACTCTTTAGAATATAAATCCTTAATCCCTTTCTTCGCTAAATGATCGGTAAGTTTATCTCTATGTTTTCTTACCTGTGCCATGAGTTTATCACTTGTTTTATCAATCGCTCTATACATATCCGCATCCGCAGATTCGCTTCTTAAGGTTATTCCTTTACCAGGAATGGTTACCTCAACTTTAGCGTGATCTTTATAGGTTTTTAAAACCACCCTTACACTTAAGACCCAGTTCGGGTTAAAAGCCGATATGACTTTCTTTAAGCGTTTTTTTACATAGTTTTCTACCGCTTCTGTTGGATTGTATCCATTTTTACCAATAATCTCATATCTCATAATTTTTTCCTCCTTTAGAGATAAATATGGTTTGTTAGTATGTAGATATCGTCATCTAAGTTATCTAAAGAAAATAAAATCTCACTATTAAGTCGATCAACCCAAATAAGTGGGTCTTTTCGTTTTTTTAAGTTTAATAACTGTTTAATAATGTATGCAATTTCACTATTAAAAGCGATTAAATCAAACGATGGTACTTCATCAAATAAACAAAAAATATAAAAACTGCCTCTTTCTTTGGGAATAACTTGATAAGTTAGATTGATTTGATATTTTTTCATACAACTTAAACAACGATCACTTCTTTTTGTTGTAAATAGTGTTTTAATGGTTCTTTTAATAAAGTATGTCTTACCGCATATCAAACAGCGCATATTATCACCTTATTATTTATACAAACCACCATTAAGACTTTCTTTTAAATAAAGGCACGTCAAAAGAGCGTGCCTGTATTTTTATTCTTTATATCGATCAATGATGCCTTGAATTAAATGTTGAGGCACTTCATCGTATCGGACAAATTCACGTTGGAATGAACCACTACCTTGCGTCATTGCTTTTAAGTCAATGGTATAAGATAATACTTCCGCTTCAGGTGCTTCAGCTTCAATGATTTGACCATCAACAGACTGATGCATACCAAGGACTCTTCCGCGGCGTTTATTCATATCCCCCATAACATCACCAACGTATTGTTCTTTAACGTGGATTTCCATTTTTAAGATTGGTTCTAATATGGTTGGGTTTGCGGTTTCACAGGCTTTTCTAAACGCAAGTGAAGCTGCGAGTTTAAATGATATTTCATTTGAGTCAACCGCATGATAAGAGCCATCGTATAATGTGGATTTAACATTAATCACCGGAAAACCCGCTAAAGGTCCGCGTTCAAAGGTTTCTTGAAGGCCTTTTTCAACCGCAGGGAAATAGTTTTTAGGAACCGCTCCGCCAAAGACTTCTTCTTCAAATACGAAGATTTCTTCACTGGGTTCAAAACGAATCCACACATGCCCATATTGGCCAGCTCCACCGGATTGTTTTCTATGTTTACCTTCAGCTTCAACCTTTTTCTTAATCGTTTCACGGTAAACCACTTTAGGTTCTTCTTGGGTCACATCCACTTTATAAAGTGTCTTCATACGATCTAGGATGTAGTTAATATGCGTCATACCTAGTCCACCAAGTAGTAATTGGTTAGTTTCTTTGTTTCTAATGATTTCAAACGAAGGGTCTTCCACCGCTAAACGCGATAATGCGTTTGATATTTTATCTTCATCTTGTCTACTCTTAGGCGTTACCGCAACGTAAATCGTTGGTTTTAACGCTTGAACTTCAGGGTAAACAATGGGGTTTCTAGGATCACTTATGGTAAATCTGGTTTCAATATCATCGAGTTTTGATACGGCACATATATCACCAGCGTTTACTTCTGAAAGGGGTACTTGTTTTTTACCAATCATTGTAAATAAAGCACCAATCTTTTCGGTTTTATTATTATTACCGATATAGATTTCTTGACCCGTTTTAAGTGTACCACTATTGACTTTAATTAAGTTGATTGCCCCAACGAATGGGTCAATCATGGTTTTAAATATATAACCACTAAAGGGTTCACTAGATAATGTTTTTCTTGTGACTTCTTGGTCTGTTTTAGGGTTAATGCCTTTTAATGGTTTTAATTCTTCTGGTTTTGGTAAAAACTCTAACAACATATCAAGTAGGGTTGCAATACCGATGTTTTTATGTGAACTACCTAAAATAACCGGTATTAAATCCCCATTTTTAACACCCAGTGCTAAACCAGAGTTAATCTCATCTTGAGTTATTTCTTCACCACCAAAGTATTTTTCAAGCATCTCTTCACTGGTTTCCGCAACCGCTTCTAAAATTTGTTCTCTTAACGCATCAATGCGGTCACGTTTGTCATCAAAGATTTCAACTTCTGTGGCTTTACCATCTTTATACGAATAAGCTTTCATCGTTACCGCGTTGACATAACCTTCAAAGTTTTCATCTTTACCGATTGGTAGTAAAAACGGTAATGCTTGTTTTCCAAATTTGGCTTGAATATCTTTTAACACTTCATCAAATTTTACGTTTTCTTTATCCATTTTATTAATAAAGACAACGGTAGGAATGTTTCGTTGGCGTAAGAGTTGCCATACTCTTTCCGCACCAACTTCAACACCCTTATTGGCATCAAGTACCAACACAGCCCCTTTTACCACCGCAAGGGATTGTTTTAACTCATTATCAAATTCTTCTGTACCAGGAACGTCTAAAAAGTTAAGTTTAAAGTTATTCCATTCTACAGGAATTAAAGATGTCGATAAACTACCTTGTTTGTTCTTTTCCTCATCCATAAAATCAGATACGGTGTTTTTCGCTTCAACACTACCTTTTTGTCCGAGTTCTCCGCTTACAAATAACATCGATTCAGTCAGTGTCGTTTTCCCAGATCCTAAATGACCTAGGACGGCAATGTTTCTAATTTGGTTTGTTTCATAAACCTTCATATAATATCCTCCTAAATTAAAAATAAAAAGTTTGTCTCTTTTCTTTACTAAATTATATCATAATTAATGCCCATAATCACTCTTTTTGTCAAAAATATGTGATATAATTGTAAAAAGGTGACTTTCATGAAAAAATTAGCAATAAAACTGATCAAATGGTATCAAAAACAAATAAGCCCTAATAAACCACCCCGGTGTAGACACACACCGACATGTAGTCATTATGCTCTGGGGTGTTATGAGCGATTTAACTTTTTTAAAGCCACCTTTTTAACGGTTAAAAGAGTGCTTACCTGTAATCCATTATTTAAACCGAAATACGATCCTGTCCCTGAAAAAAAACAAAAAAGACGCAACAAAAAAGAGCCAAAATAAAGGCTCTTTTTTTTAATAGGCTCTTGCAAATAAAATGGTATGGGTGGCTTGTTTTTTAGTCACAGGGCAAAGCTCATTTAATAAAGGTTCATCAACAATCACTCTCGATGTGGCTTGATGTTCTTCTTTAATAATTTCTTCTGCGTCCAGTGAAACACTCATTTTAATGTATCCACCTTTATCAATTGTTTTACCAAAGTCTTGATAATCTCTAACAACGTGTGTATTTGCCTCTACATGATTGAGTGCTTTTTCATACATTTGATCGTGTATTTCTTTTAATAAAGCGTTTAGATTGTTTAACTCATCGAGTGAGACTTGTCGTTTTTCACGGTTATGTCTAATTGAAATGGTGGCTTGGTTGTTTTCTAAATCTCTAGGTCCTATTTCAATTCGAATCGGGACACCCTTCATTTCATACTCACTAAACTTCCAACCCGGTGATTTATTCGTGTCGTCTAAATGAACACGAATACCTTGTTGTTTTAAGTCATTATATATTTTATCAACGGCTGTTTTTACAGCTTCTCTTTGAGATTGAATTGGAATAATGACTGCTTGTATTGGGGCAATATAAGGTGGCAATGATAAACCTTCATCATCACCATGAACCATGATCACAGCACCAAGTAATCTCGTAGAAACACCCCAGCTTGTTTGATAGACAAACTTATCGCTATTATCGGAGTCTCTAAACTTAATGTCAAAGGGAATAGAAAAGTTTTGACCAAAGTAATGACTTGTCCCACTTTGAAGCGCTTTTCCATCATGCATTAACGCTTCAATCGAATAGGTTTCAATCGCACCAGCAAACTTTTCCCTCTCAGTTTTTAAACCGGTCACAAACGGTCTTGCAAGTAAGTTTTTACCCATCGCTTCATAGATGTGTAACATCTCTAGTGTTTCTTCTTTTGCCTCAGCTTCAGTCGCGTGTACGGTATGACCTTCTTGCCATAAAAATTCTTTCCCTCTTAAAAAGGGGCGTGTGGTTTTTTCCCATCTTAAGACACTACACCACTGATTATACTTTTTAGGTAAATCTCTAAATGAGGTAATAATTTTTCGGTAGTGTTCACAAAAAAGCACCTCACTTGTTGGTCTTACAATTAATTTTTCTTCCATCGGTTCTGAGGTTGTTAAATAGGCCGCTTCTGGGGCAAAACCTTCAATGTGGTCTTTTTCTTTTTGAAATAAACGCTCAGGAATCACCAGTGGCATATAGACATTTTCATGATTCGTTCTTTTAAATTCTTTATTTAAATAATCTTGAATGTTTTCCCACATTGCATAGCCATAAGGTCTATAAATTATAAAGCCTTTGGTGTCACTATAATCCATCAGTTCCGCCTTTAAGCATACATCGGTATACCATCTGGCAAAATCTTTATCTCTTGAGGTTATATCTTGTACGAATTTATTCATCTTTTTCACCTAATTTTGTTATTTCTCCTTCAAAATGAATGAGCCTTTCTCTATATAATATGCCAAGGGCACGTTTAAACGCTTTTTTGGATAAATGAAACGTTTTAAAAATCGCTTCAGGACTTGAATGATTGCCTAAAGGCATTTGTTTATGTACTCTTAAGTATTCATATATCCGTTTCGCATCTAAGTCCATTTGGTTTTCTTTTTGTTTAATGAGTGATCCATTTAGTGTATGTTCATAAGCACGGATGACTTTCACTTCGACTTTCTCACCTAGCCGGTGAGGCTTTCTGGTTTGGGTGTGATGGATGAAGATACACGCTAAGTCTAGAGTTAAAACATCTAGGCCTTCTTGGCTTGTTTTTATGACATAACCTAAAACATGTGTATTTTCTTCCAAATCATAACGAACCGGAATTTCACTTTTATGAAGCGGTTTACCCGTTAATCTGTTTTTATGAACTAACCGTAGATATAAGACATCTCCAATTTCAGGCCATAAGCTATATTGAAGGGGCAGATCATCTTTTGAAACCAACAGATCTTTTGAAATACCCATATCGACAAACACACCTAAATCTCTTTTCACATCAACCACTTTTAAAAACGCATCATTGGTTGTGGTAATGAGTGGTTTATGAAGTGTTGCTGATAAACGCCCTTTACTATCATAGTATAAAAATGCCTCAACCGTATCATTATCTTTTAAGTCTTGAAATTTCGATTCATTAAAATGAAGAAAAACTTCATTACTTCCATCACTCAACATATAACCTATGTCGGTTTTTCGATTTACTTTTAGTTTATTAATATTTCCAATTTTCATTTTATTTCCTCACTCGTTTATTATATCATGTTTCACTTTATAATCAATGAATACAAGCGCAATAGAAGATATAATTGCGACTACCAAATAAAAGGAATAATAGCCAAAGGATACGATGAAATAGCCACCACTAAAGACAAAGACGGCTTGCATTAAAAGTCTTAGTGAACTGTATAACATGATTCCTAGGGTGATGTTTTTCTTATTGACATTTCTACCCATATACTCAATACCAATAAATAAAAGACCGGCCATTGTAAATGCCCTTATAAAAGAAACACCAATCATCAATATATTACCCACATCTAGTGAAAAGATAAAAAACCTAACCACATTCGCAAGCACAATGGATAACATAACATACGTTAGTTTAAAGCGTTTGCCGTATTTTGCATAAACCGCTAAGACAATAATTTCTAAAATAACACCGATAAACGTTACAATACCAAAGATATCACTACCTAAACCTTTAAACTCAAAATACGTTCCTAAAAAGGCATCACCTGAAAATAAAGTTGATAGTGAAATCACATAAAAGATGGCAAACTTAAGGTAGTTTTTATTTTTAACGAGCGCCTTTACATCCGCCTTTTGTGTGAGTTCTTCTTGTAGCGTAAGTGGTTTAATCCAATAAAGAATTAAAGAAAGCATCATAAAAAAGAAACTCGATCCATAAAAGACAAATTGATACCCAATATGTTTGGTTAAGTAACCCGCAATTAATGCCCCAATGGCATAGCCTAAACTTCCATAAAGTCTAATGCTTGAATAGGTCGTGTTACTTTGATAATTATAAATCGCGGTATACCCATCAAAAAGCACATAAAACGGCTGACCAACTACCGCAAGCATCAATACCCCTAAGA
>Ga0265293_10009943_pt1 | contig 13471 bp, 17 predicted proteins | sample Munlanlewell138R_FD_192505 | JGI IMG/M metagenome (GOLD analysis project Ga0265293, IMG submission 192505) | Leachate microbial communities from a municipal landfill in Southern Ontario, Canada - Leachate well 138R | ecosystem: Engineered > Solid waste > Landfill > Unclassified | place: Canada...
GATTTTCGGTCGCCGGGTCCGCCAGGCCAGACTTGAGAAGGTTCCGAACCAGGCCCAGCAGCTTACTGCGTTCCAGTGGGGCCTGACCCCGCAGCTTCTCAATGCCATCGAGAACGGCCATCGGCTGCCCCGGCTGGAGACAGCGAAGAAGATTGCGGATAATCTTGGCATTCCGCTCGACACTCTGACGGAAGGTTTGAAGGGTGGTTCTAACGAGGAGTAGCTGATGAGAAGAAACAGGCTGAACGAATTGTGGACAACCCTACCTCGGAGGTTGATTTCCGAAGCCACCTTCTCCAGGGTATTGCGTCATGTCGCCCACGACCAGGGCTTCGCCCTTGTGACGGCCTACAAGACCATGGCCGACCGGTCGAAGGGCGAACAGGGCAAGGACTGGCGGACGAACGCCGAGAACGCCCAGGCCAACATGGAACTCAGCCGCTACCTGACCAAGGTACTCGGCAAGAGTGTGATCGGCGTCGGTGGTGGCTGGACTCCGACTGATCCCGATACAGGTAAGCCCCTGGGCGAACCGGCAGTTCCGGAGCCTAGTTTCTTCGTCATCGACATCAGCCGAGCCGAGGCTAAGGACTTGGCCAGGTACGCCAGGGAGAAGTTCAATCAGTGGAGCATCATCTGGGGATCGGTCGAGGATGGTATCTGGGAGTTTGAGGGGGGTGGTGGCGAGAAGTTCAAGGGTCGGGCCTTTGACGATGCGGGCCACCTGGCCCATCCAGAGAAGATTCTCGGTGCCTGGTCAACCGCCAGGGGGCGATCCTTTGCCTTCACCGACCAGGGAAAGATCAGCCTGAACCGGCTGAAGGTCCTTCCTGGATTCGAAAAGATGCCGACCGAGGGCGTCCTGGAGTATTACATGGCATACGTGCCGACCGGCATGATGGAGACGATGTCTTGGTACGAGGAGTTGGAACGTCTCCACAAGGTAAACATGGTCGAAGAGCAGATCGACGAATTGCTGTAGCGTGAGCCAGTGTGAACCAAGAAAGATGCTTGAGCATTAAAACTGAGTTGAACCACACCATGGGATGGATCAACAGACAACGAGTGAACCAAGACAGACGGTAGAACAGCCATTTCGTGTGAAGCCCAGGTCATCAAGACCTGGGCTTTTTTCACCCCTCCACTTTTTCTCCCCCGTTTAAGCATCTCATCCGACTGCTCGGTATATTCCCATGACGACTTAGCCCGAGCGGTGGAGAAGAGATGGATAATTTTCAGAATAACGGCCAGCCGCAAGAGACGCCGGGAATCATCCTTGATCAACTTATGCGGAAGATGGCCGCCTTGCAACTGAATGATTACTTCCTCGGCAGTGCTATCAGCTACCCGAAGAACGAAGTCCATGTCTATTTCTCCGACCGAACACCAAAAGAGTCACTGGAGCAACTGCGAGACGCTCTCCAGTCCACACTCTTCCGGGCGAAGATCGAAGAGACTGAAAATGAGGGGGCCTCCTGGCTGCTCAAGGCAACTATGGCCCAAGACTCAGAACATCCGACCGAGGTGCCGATTGACGGCAACGTCCAGTTCGACGTGAATCTCAGCGGCAAAGTTGATGTGAGCTAAAAGGACAAAACATGTCAGTGAAGATCAAATGTGAGTCGTGTGGCAAGTCCCAGGAGTTTGGTGCCTACCGCCTTCTGGAGAAGGCTATCCTGGTCTGCCCTAATTGCTCTGCCGAGTTCTCGCTGACGGCCAACCTCTCCCGTCTACCAGGCGGAGGCGAGCAGGGCGGAGAAGAGCCTAGCGAACCGAGTGCTCCTGGCGATTATCTGGATGATCTTGATTTCGGGTTCCCCGGAGACGAAGAAGGTGATGGTGGCGGAGAAGGGGAAGGTGGGGGCGGTGAACTAGACGATCTCTTTGGTGACGAAGACGAAGACGATGAAGACGAAGACGATGATGACGATGAAGAGGAAGAGCCGGAAGAGTCCCGCCGGACCAAGGCGAATGTCCTCTGTTGCTCCCGTTGCCGTCGGTCTTGGCTGGCTACAGTCACTGAATCCAAGGACTGCCCGAAGTGCGGCAAGCAGGACAAAGTGTCAGAGGCGAAGGTCGGACTGACTGAGCGGGTCAGCCTGGCGATTCAGGCTGTCGAAAATGGCCTGCCGGTCAAGCAGGTGGTGGGCCGTCTGATCGGCCGCAAGTAACTCCAACGAACTCTGGAGATAGTCATGATTGAACGCAGGCATCTTGAAGTCAACGACTCACAGGTTATCGGCAACACGCCGGTTGAGACGCAGGGCATGGCCGTGTTCGTCCAGAACCACTGTGATGTTGAAGTCCGTATATCATTCCTCGGCAGTTCCGACGGGGAGGCCTACGCGGCGATCAGCAGTTCTCGGGCCGGTGCCGCTGCGGCGGAGACGCACCTGGTAGCCCCCGGAGGCCGGGCCATACTGGCCTTCGGTCCTATCCCTGACGCTGATGCTGCCAAGGCGTATCTTAAAATCAAGGTTGAACGCAAGATCGGTACGGACACGTACGTCGAAGGTCTGCAAGGAGTGGTCGGCCTGGACCTGTTCCAGTTCCATAAGTCCATCTAAAGGAGCAAGAAGATGATCGGTGAACGAGTACGGTATGCAGTGGGGCCGACCGGCGTGGCGGTCTCGATATTTGAAGGGAAGTTGCTGGGCGGCGATGTCACTGCCAACCGGGTTTTCCGTGTCAAGGTGACCAACGACGGCAACGCTGCCATCACGGTCACGCCTATGGTTCAGACGGCGGCTCAGCGAGCGGCCAACCTGGCAGCCCATCTTCCTGAAGGAGATGTTTCCGGGGCGAACGCCAGCGTCGCAGGAGTTACCAGCGATCTGACTGGCGGTGATACGGCATTCACGCCGGTTCTTATTGCCCCTGGCAGCGAAAAAGACCTGGAGTTCATGGTGCTCACTGCGACGGACATTGTGGCTGTCGGAGTTCGTGGCCTGGTAGCAACGACCGAGAAGGAATCGGCCACCCGCGTCTTCCCGACCGACGGGTACGCCAGCCGGGTCATCCAGGCCAGCGGCGAGGTTCGGTTCATGGCTGTCGGGCACCGCGAGCCGTTCGGCGTCAATGCCTGATGAATTTGTCGGACATGGCTCCTCTAGGTCAGCCTGGAGGAGCCGCACGTCCGGCAGTTGGAGAAGTACATGCGGAAATTGCCGCCGACTGATCCCAAGCCGACAGAAGTGCTGATAGATCGCAAGCCGTTCTGCGACACTGTGGTGGTGTACCTGCTCAATGGGGACAGTTTCCGCCTGAGCTTCGACGAACTGCGGACGTTTATTCGCCTGGTTGTAAACGATAATTTGTTTGTAAATCACGCATGTGATCGTGTCAGAAATTTCTTCTGTATACATATTGACTTACTGAACAAGAAAATTAGACACCTGCCGCAGCAAGAGATCAGTCAACTGCTCCGTCCTAGCCAAAATAGTAAAGCTGAGGAAGTTAAAGAGGAAGAATTAAAGGCCGCCGGATTGAACGTGGAGATGGCGTGATGAAGAAGCCCCTGCTGAAAGAAACCGCAGCACCACAGTTCTCGAACATGATCGTCGAGAAGGTCGAAACCCCGGTTGGTACTCGCTTGAAGGTTCGCGGCGTCTACAGTTCGATCAACCGAACGAACGAAAATCATCGACGTTACAGTAAGAGGGTCTGGGAGAAGAACCTCGCCCCAGGGTCACCTTTCCAGCGGTTAATTGAAAACAAGATGGCATTCGGTGAACTGGAACATCCGGAGTCCGGACAGACTCACCTGGCTCGCGTCAGCCATCTGATCACCAAGACCTGGATCGAGAACCTGCCTGCTGACAACCCGTACGGTGTCGAGGCCGGTGAGTGGGTGCTCGGCGAGGCGTTGATCCTGAACACCCCGAACGGCTTGATCCTTCAGGAAATCTATGCCGTCGGCGGCAGGCCGGGAGTTAGTAGCCGAGGTCGTGGAGATGTCGAAACCGCAACGGACGGCGTAGACGAGGTCCAGGAAAACTACGACTGTGAGACGTTTGATTTTGTGACCCGTCCTTCCGTGATCCAGGCCCTGCCGCTGCCAACCGAGTATTTCGAGCAGAACAGGTCAAATCTGAAGGTGGAGTCAGTTCTATCGGAGGCCGCGAACATCGGCACGCTGAAGCTCCTGAGTCTAATAGAACTCGGCGGCCGGTTGAGCACTGTTTACGAGCGGACGCAGGGTGAGGAAAAGAACAAGGTTCGCCAGGCTGTCACAAAAATTGTCGAGCGGATCAGGCAACTTCGGAATGACGCCGGTATATTGCTGCAAGAGAATAAGCAGCCGAAAAAGGCGGTCACGGAAAACGGAAAGGGCAATGTTGTGAAGAATAAGCCGAAGAAGGTGAACGAGAATGTGATCGCCATTGTTGAGGAACTCAGCAGCAGAATCGCCGTCCTTGAAGCAGAAAACAAGAGGCTACTGAATGACAGTTCAAAGGCGACTCTCGCCCTCCAGCAGCGGTACGATAAGCTGGTTCAGGCCAGCGACATTCTGCTCCAACGGGCCAGGCAGTTCAAGGCCGAGAGCCTGAAAACTTCCCAGGAGCGTGACAAGGCGATTGAGCTTGGCGAGAAGATTCGCCAGCAGGCTCTGAAGTTCCAAGAAGAGATCAATGTTCTGCGGAGGAAGAGGTCTTCAACCACGGAGTCTCGTAAGCCGAAAGCTCTGACGGAGAAGCAAAAAAAGATTCTGCGTGATCGAATCAATGAACGTATCAAGGCCGGTAAGCCCGGCCTCAAGGAAGGACAGCCGTCCACGGCTCAACCAGCAGCCCCGAAGCACACTGCCAGCAAGCCGCAGATCATCGACCCTGCGGCCCGCACGGCCGGAAGCAAGGGAATTGCAGTTGAAGAGTCTGCCCAGATGACGTTGATCGGTCTGGTCGGTCGTCGGGTGGATGGGTGACGTTCCGGTAGGCCCTGCCCAGGGGATGTAAACAAGAACAGGAACGGTGGCCGAACAGGCACACCCATCAAAGCAAAGGAGTTGAACTATGGACGTGGAAGCCCAGCGTCACGCACTGAGTGAAGCTCGGCAGCAGGGTCTGGCCCTGGTCGAGCGGTGGACCAAGATGCCTGGTAACCGTATTCGCGGTTACTCAAAGTACAAGCAGGTGAATTTCCTGGAGGGCATCAACCCGAAGGATCATGAGCAGAAGGCCGTCCTGCTGGCCACGCTGTACGAGAACACGTTGAAAGAGCTTCAGAAGCTCGACGAGACGACCAGGATGCTCAACGTCGGTTCGTTTGAGAAGTTCGTGTTCCCAATCATCCGGGCGGTCTATGCCAACCTGGTGGCGACCGAACTGGTGACCACGCAGGCCCTGACTGCCCCGACCGGCCTGGTGTTCTTCATGGACGCCATTGCAGGGACTCAGAAGGGTCTGGTCTCCAAGGGTGAGAAACTGTACGACGCCCTTAACGGCCCGTCGAAAAAGAGAAACTACACGTCGGAAGAGGTGGACGGCGAGATTATCGGCAACTGTTCGGAGGCTGCCGAAGTCACGCTTCAAATTTCGCACGTTCCTGTTCGACCCGGTTCAGTCAAACTGACCTATCTGCTGGCCGACGGGGTCACTGGCAAGGTCGTGGTTGATAACGGCAACGGAAACCTGGTCGGTGATGTTGGTGCTGCCAGCAAAATCGACTACGCCACCGGTATGATCAAGTTCACACCCTCGGCGGACTCGAATACCAACGCGGTGACGGCGACCTACGAGTTCAACCTCGAAGCCAACGCCGACATTCCGGAAATCGACTTGGTTCTGTCCAGTGCCCCGGTGACCGCCCGCTCGCACAAGCTGCGTGCTCGTTGGTCCATCGAGTCGCAGCAGGACTTCCAGGCCTACCACGGGATCAACGCCGACGTGGAACTGGTTGCCTTCATGGCGAACGAGATCGCCAAGGAAATCAACTACAAGATCGTCAGCCACCTGCGAGCCATCGCCAGTGCGGGCACCGTGATCTGGGACAAGGTCCCGGCCGATAGCACCGTTCCGTACATCTGGCACCGCGAGACGCTGTACGACGCCTTCATCATGAACTCTAACCAGATTTTCGCCAAGACGCAGCGGCGGAACGGCACCTGGATTGTGATCGGCACCGACGTGGCGAACGTCGTGGAGACCCTGCCGAAGTTCAAACCGCAGGGCGGAAGCTCGAACGGCTCGGCCGGTATCCGCAAGATCGGCACCCTCGGCGAGTTCACGATTTACAAGGACCCGTCGATGCCCACGAACCAGTGGCTCATGGGCTTCAAGGGCAGCAACTTCCTGGACACGGGCTACATCTATGCCCCGTACCAGGGCCTGTACACCACGCAGTTGATCGTGCTGGACGACATGATCGCCCGCAAGGCGATGATGCAGCGTGTCGGCCTGAAGGTCGTCAACCCGAACTTCTACGCCACCGGCACGATGACGACCAACACCAGCGTCCCGCACAACTAAAGCGGAGCCAGTGAGGTCAGAGGATAGTCCTGGGGCCGCACCGCAGCAACCTGCGGCTGCGGCCCCAGATTTTTTAAGGAGAGTCTCATGCGTCTGGTAAACCGTCAGCCTTACCCAATCGGCTTGGCAAGCCAAAACGGAGTTTGTGTTCAATTTGAAGTCGGAGCTTGGACAGATGACCCGTTCTACGAGAAGTACGTCGGGCCAGGTGGCTTGTCCAAAGAAGGAGATGAAGTCTCTCAAGCCCCTCACCCAGATAAGGCCAGTGCTGGTATGACAGCCAAACAGGCTCCGCAAGTGCAAATGCTGGAAAACCTCGGATTGAGAGAGGATGGTGAGAACAGGTTCTGTTCCTTGAAAGATGGTCTGCTGACCTGCAAGCTGTGCCAGACGTTCCGGACAGGCAGTCAGTCTACGATGGACATCCACTTGTCCAGGGTACATAAGATCAACCTCCAAGAGGAACTTCCGCTGAAGAACGCGATCCAGCGTTCCCGAGAGGTAGAGGAAGCCAAGAGATCAGGCAAGAAGGAGGACAAGGTCGAGGATAAACCTGATGATGGGTTCTTCCATTGCCCGCACTGCGATAAGCCATTCAAAACTGAGTCTGGTATGAAGAAACATATGAAGAAGGCCCACGGTCGGGAGGACTAGATGAAGACGCTGGCTGATGTGCAGGGATACATCAAGCGTAAGCTCGGCTGGCCGACAGTGTCTGTCGAACTGACAGAGGAGCAACTGGTCGATGCCGTCGAGGACGCTTTACGAATGTTCAACCGGTACCTGATGGTTCTCCGGCCGAATATCGCCCGCCAGGTCTACACAGCTGACAGGCAGGGCCTGGCTCAGTCTCCTAAGATGACTGTCATGTCTATAACCGAACACGGTACGACAGCCAGGACCATTTCGTTTAACAACGGGGCTGATGTGACGGCTGATAATGAACGGCTGTGGAACATGTCAGATGGGCCGCTTCGCCGGACCGACGCCTTACAGGTCGGGGACATCGTGGTCAGTCTTCAGTCCACGCCATACCAGGACCAGACGTACAACCAGGGAGTCATTCCCCTGGGCGATGAGGTTCTCGGGGTGCATTACTGTTGCTTCCTCATGCCGAATCAGTTGCTGAATTACACGCAGATCAACGTCTTCGAGATTATGAGCCGGATGGTATACCCTGAGATGCCGATGGGCGAGTGGTACATGATCCGCATGTTCTACGAGATGTTCCAGAAGGTCCGGGGCACCGAGCCGGAGTGGCATTACGACCGGGATGACAATACGCTGTACCTGGACTGCCACGGCGGGCCGTTTGACGTGTTCTACCTGACCAGCACGGCAGTGACCATCGAGTCGATCTTGCAGGGCGGAAAGCGGCGGTACACAGACGACTTCTTGACCGTCGCCCTATCCAAGGCCAAGCAGACTCTGGCCGAGGTCAGGGGTAAGTTCGGTGGCGTCCCGGTTCCCGGTGGATCGTTGACCACCAACGCAGAGCGTCTGATTGCCAAGGCTCAGGAAGACATCGACAAGATCGAAACCAGGCTCCGCCGGGCAGCCCAAGCCCGCGTCATGCCAGTTATAGGGTGAACCATGATCGACCTGCTCGACCAGTATCGCACACAGGGCCGCCAGGCCGTCCAGAGGACGCTCCTGGAAGAGCCGGAGGCCAAGGACGATCCGGAAGGCCAGGAAGACGGCCAGGATGCGGAGAAGCCCGCCCAGAAGGCGAAGAATGGTCGGGATAAATCGGAACCGAAGAATGATCGTCCGAAACGTCTGAAAGACCTGCCCAAGCGAGAAAAGAAACAGAAGCCGCTGCCGAAGCCGAAGGGAATCAGCAGCCATGTCTGGAACCTGGTGTCAACCGATACCAAGCCGGTGCTAATGGCTCTGGCTGCTGCGGCTCGTGAGCACTCGACGGTAAGAATCAGGTATGTGCCAAAAGTCACCAAGTGGCCGAAGCATGTTGCCGTCTACCGAACAGTCGAGCCGTACTCGATCAGAGTCCGCCGTATTCACGTCAACGGATACGACAACCCGCCGAAGCCGACAGTCGTGTTCTTCGGGTACGACAAGTTCGACGAGGATGGCGAGACGATCAAGATGTTTGTCCTCGACCGAATCATCACCGTGACGTACAAGGGCCGGAAGTTCAGCCCTCGCTGGGCGGTCGAGTTTGAGTCCAAAGACCCCAACCTGGAGCGGTTCATCGACGAAACGATTAACCAGGGCCTCCACCTGGTGGAATTGACGACCAGTGGCATGGTTGGGGCCTATGACGTGCCACTTGGCAGCAAGCCAATCAGTCAGCGACGGAAACGACGGAAGAAGAGGAAACCCTGATGGATGCGATTTTTCCTGTAACCGGAGACATCGGGGCGATCAACATGATGGTCGCCGACTACTGCCGTCTGTACTTCCCGCCGGTGCCTTACCGGCGAATGCTCTCGGCTCAGACTTACGACGACCTGCACGCCGAGGCCCAGGACGCGGCTAAGACCTTCTCCCCGGACATTCCAGTACACGGGTTTGTCGTTCCGGCCGACGAGGCTCACCCGTTCAAAGCCTGGGGCTTTGTCGAGCGAGTGCGTGACACCACGCTGTTCGTTTGCGTGCCTCACCTGATTGACAGTGGTCTGGCATTCCGCGAACCTAACGGAGATATAGAAATCATTTGCGGTCCTGGCGACCGATTCGTCTGGTCACGGTCTGTCGTCTACGAGGTCCTGGAGTGGCGGCGAGGCCCCGGCTGGGCCAATACCGACATCCCAATCTTTTACCAGGCGACTGCTGAACTGTGGCGTCCTGACAGTGTGTCAGCACAACTCTATTAGCCGGTTCAGGCACCAGGTTATTTTCGCCGGTATATTCCTGTGGTACGGCAGCAGGTTCGGTACAGGTTCATCAGGTACAGTAGGCGGACGCAACATGGGCGTCCAGTTCAAGGTCGAAATCAGGGGTCAGACTCCGCAGCAATGGATCGACCGGCAGTTACGTATAATCCTGGCATTCACAAGTGGCAGTCCGGTACTAGTCCGGAAGATTCTCCAGATTCTTATCAGCCACTTCGACCGCAGATTTTCCTCCTACCAACCTACCGAACAGGCATTAGCTCGTGCCGAATGGGACTTCCTTAAAGACCTTCCGAGACTGCGTTTGACTTACATCCGCAGCCTGATCGTCGAGGAAGTCGGGCCTGGGCAGTGGGGCCTGGCCGTGAACGAGCAGGTGCTAAAGGAAGCTGGATACCCGGCCGACCTGCCGGACTTGCTGGAGTATGGGAACCCGCTCGGTCTGCCGTCGTGTCCGCACTGGCGGCCGTTGCAGAGTGAGATAGATAACGGCCTGATTGATCGAATGGTGGAACATGGTTGAACCGTTGGTTATCAAAGCCATTGCCCGTTGGTTCTCCTCGCTGGAGAAGAACGCCCGGTACTCTCGGTACCCCCCGATTGTCAGCCTGGCCAAGTTCGTTTCCCGGAATCCTAGGTGGTGTCAGCCGACCGATTTGGAACAGTGTAGACAACGATTGACCGAACTTCAGTGCTGGCTCCAGTCACAGCTTCGCGGCGACTATCATGGAGAGGACGTTCTGCTGAAGGCTCAGAAGAAGACCAGGGAGTTGATGGCCCTGGTTCACGGGGTGCATAGTAGAGCAGGGTTGAACCTGGCACAGGTGGTCTGATATGACGATGCCGAAACTCAACATCCAGTTGTACGAGAACTACGACAGGGTGATTGTCGATCTTGTGCATCAAAACCTGATCTGGTCGCCTGACGATGTTCGGCCGCCGAGGCCGGTCGTCTGCGTCTTCGCCAGCCCGGAAAGGGCCTACGCCCAGGTCTGGAAGCGGATGAACCTGACGGAAGATGATGTGCTGAAAAGGCAGAAGGTGACGCCCCTTCCGTTTATCGCGATCAACCGGATTTCGGAGGAGGACGATCCGAGTCGGGCAAATGTGGCTCGGATGATCAGATTGTCGTGGGATGTGGATCGCACAGTGTACTTCGGCATGGACTGGCCGATACCGAAACTGGTGTTGTACGAGATGACGATCTACACCAGGAACCAGCGAGATCAGGACTGGCTGGTGCAGCAGATGTCCACGACCTTCCCACCCGGCGGGTACAAGCCGCTGCTGATCGACCACCCGATGCCTATGGGTCAGAAGAGATGTTCTGTGAGGATCAGCGAGGATAGGCGACAACCGACGATCACAGCACCTGACAAGCAGCGAACATTACTGAGAACACTGACGATGGAAGTCACCGGATGGCTCGTCAGGCCGAAAAAAGAATATCCGGTGGTCGAACGTGTGATCACCACGGTGGAGCAAACACCGGACGATGAATTGAGTCGAGGCGGCGAGGTCCTGGACCAGTTTACTACGGCCGTCGAGGAAGTATAACATTTAGCTCGAAAGGAGCACATCATGTCGATCTACGGCTCTGCTGGTTCGTACGTTCGCGAAGAGGATCGTACATTGTTCGCCGTCCCCCAGGCAACTGCCTCTCTCGGAGCCACCATCGTCTCCAGTCGTGGGCCGATTGATGGCCCTCGTCTGGTGACAAACAAATCCCAACTTATCTCCATGTACGGTCCGCTGACCACGCATGAGAGTATGCGGGAGGTCGGCCGGTACCTCGATGTTGGCAACAAACTTTGGGCCAACCGGGTGATCAACACGGCTGGAGGCACCGAGGCCGACCCGGCGTACATCCTGTCCAATGCCGCTAATGCGATCAAGCTGGAATTGCAGGACGACTGGAAGTACGGTCACTCCTCGAAGTTCACTATCGACGTAGCGGCCGGTTCAGGGGCCGGGACCTACAAGGTCACGGTGAAGTATAACGGGGTTGCCGTCGAAGTGTTTGACAATATCGAGGTCGGCCCTGATGCCGATCCGGCACAGACGGCGGATGTTCTGATTGCCCTGGCGACAAACATCTACGTTGTTGCCACCGTGGTCGATCCGTCAGCCGAGTCTCTGGACGTGACCGGCGGAAGCCCGCTGATCTTCGACAACGGTGCTGACGGCACGGCGACGACCAAGGTCGGGGAAGTCGTCATCCTCCACCAGGAGGCAGGAGATGCCACACTGACGTTCGATGTCACCGACGAGGTCGGCTACGGGTCCTGGGCGAACAACCTGTCGATCAAGGTCGAGACCGGCAGCGTCTCAGGTACGTACAAGATCAGCGTACTTTACGGAACGACCCCGGTCGAGGTGTTTGATCTGCTGGTTCTCGGCTCGACCAAGACAACCGACCAGAACTACCCGACGACCCGGATCAACGGGATCAGCGAGTACGTGACTGTCGCCGTCAATGACGCGGAGAAGACCACTCTGCTGACAGGAACCACGGCTTTCGCCGGAGGTGCGAACGGCACGGTGACCAACGGCGATATCATCGGTTCGGCCGGGACACCTCCGGCCACAGCGGCGACCGGTCTCCAGTCGTTCGCCAATGCCGAAGCGATCCAGATCGACATGCTGGCCGCCCCTGGTTTCCGAACCTCGGATGTCAGCCTGGCGATTCAGGCCATCGTAGATGCCCGCCAGGACTGCCTGGGCATCGCCGAACATCCTGAGAACCTGTCCGTCCAGAACGCCGTGGCCTGGCATAATGGTGTCTACCAGGGCAACCAGGGGGCCAATCTGACCAGCGGGTACATGGTCATCGCCTACGGCTACCTGTACATCCCGGACGAGTCCGGAACACCGGTCAAGGTCGGCAACGCCGGGCACGTTGCGTCAGCCATCGCCAAGACCGACTTCATGCGTGCCCCGTGGTTCAGCCCGGCCGGTTTTGAGCGTGGGCTGTTCCCCGACGTAATAAAGATGGATCACAGCCCGACCCTGGGCGAACGGGATTACATGTACAGCAACGGCAACGTGCTGAACCCCATAGTGACCTTCCAGGGCGAGGGTACCACCCTCTGGGGCGGCAAGACCTGCCTACGGGCCGCCAAGGCATCTGCCGACATTAACGTCCGCCGCCTTCTGCTGTTCATGAAGAAGACCATGCAGCAGAGTACGAAGTACCTGGCCCATCAGCCTAACGATAGGCAGACCTGGCGTGATTACATCAACCTGGTTCAGCCGATATGCGATGACATCAAGACCCGTCGCGGCCTGTACGACTTCCGGGTCATCTGCGACGAGACAACTAACACCACGGCCGCCATGCAGCGGAAGGAGATGCACGGCGTGCTCGTTTTACAGCCGACACTGACGGCGGAGAAGATCGTCACGACGTTCCAGCTTGTCAGCGGAACCATCACGTTCCAGGAACTGTAATCTGTCGAAAAGGCGATAACATAAACACGATAATAAAGGAGTTAAAGGTATGGAGATCGTCAACAGCCACATCGCCGGTTCGACCGGTTCCTTCGAGCCGCAGCGTAAGAACAATTTTATGCTCCGCCTGGCCAGCCCTCGCGGGGTCAACCTGGCGTTGATCGAACTGAGCATGAAGTCTTTCCCATTCCCCGGAATGACGCTGGAGAAGGGTGAGACGGCATACTGGAATGAAGTCCGCACCTGGGCACAGGGTCCTGCCAAGTGTGAAAACGTAGAACTGAAGCTCAACGACTATGTCGATCAGCAGACGGCTGACGCCATGTGCGACTGGCACCGTCTGGTATTCGACCCGGAGACCGGCAAGATGGGCCTGGTCAAGGACTACAAGGTTCAGGGCGACCTGATCCTGTTTGCCCCGGACGGCAGCCAGGAACGCATCTGGGTGGTCTCCGGCGTCTGGATCAAGGACCAGCCGAAGCTGGGCGAGTTGAGCATGGAAGACGGCAAGCAGGTGGAGATAGGTTGCACCCTGGTCATCGACCGGGTGTGGAAGAAGCGTTAAGCCAGACTGGCACCGGCTGGATAAATAGTCATCTAAGGGAGAGGAGTCACTGATGGAAGACGTAGTTCAACTGCCGAGCCGTGGTAAGTTTTACCAGGGCAAGCTGCCCAAGGGCGAGGTTAAGATTCGCAACC
>Ga0265293_10009945_pt1 | contig 13468 bp, 11 predicted proteins | sample Munlanlewell138R_FD_192505 | JGI IMG/M metagenome (GOLD analysis project Ga0265293, IMG submission 192505) | Leachate microbial communities from a municipal landfill in Southern Ontario, Canada - Leachate well 138R | ecosystem: Engineered > Solid waste > Landfill > Unclassified | place: Canada...
GTTAGCTTTTTAAAATAAGCCCTTTTAAGCTTATTTAGAAAAATTAAATGCCTGTCTATTAGGTATTTGTGTGCAATCGTCTCCTGGCAAAGTTTGCTTTGCTCTGCTCAACATAAAGCAACATCTTTTTTTAGCTAATTAGATGAAGTGGTTTGAGGAGACAGGCCGAGGACCGTTCAACGACCAAAGGGAGGCGCTCCGCAGGCCCCGAAAAACCACAAAGAGAATAGCGTCTAGAAAAAAAGCGTTGCTGCTGGTGAGCAGAGAAGCCAACAGCTAACAGCTAGCAGCAAACAGCTAAGTGCCAACAGCATTATAAGAAATTTCATAAATAAAATAATCATTATTATGGAAAACAAAGCTAGGTGGGAAACTTTGGTTAATATTCAAAACTACTCCCACCTATAAACTCCCTCAGAACAGACGTAGGAGGGACTAATGAAATCTCCGAAGGTTTTAACTCTTTAACGTAAGAGAGAAACTTCAACAACCTAATACTCTCTACAGAAGCTGGTGAGTTTGGCTGGATTCTTCTAAGCATGGGTTCTGCATAATACTTTAAAAGAGGTAGCTCATATAAAAGTGCCGAGTTAAACATAATATCGGCATTCTCTTGAAAAGGAAAAATATTATTAATCTCGCCCCTTCTCACACTAGGCCAACGCATTATAGTCTCTTCTGGAGACATGCCCCTAAAGTTACCATCTCTTACTAACCTACGAAGCAGACGAGAGTCTGAAGTAGATATATTATTATTCTCGTCTAAAGAGAGAGAGGTAAGTGCCGAGGCATATATTTTAAATATTTTATTTTTGGGTATATGCGAAATCAGCTTAGGGTTAAGACCATGAATACCCTCCATTATAAGAATATCCTTCTCTCCCAATACCAATTTGTTGCCAGGAAAAACTCTTTTCCCTTGCTCGAAATCAAATTTTGGCACATCTATGGTTTTCCCTTCAAATAGTTGATTTAACTGCTCGCTTAGAAACTCTATATCCATAGCTTCAAGCACTTCAAAATCATAATTTCCACTAGCGTCTATTGGCGTTTTATCTCTATCTACAAAATAGTTATCCATCTCTATAATTACAGGATTAAGACCTAGAACCATAGCTTGTAACGCAACTCTTTTAGAGGTAGTTGTCTTTCCACTACTAGAAGGGCCTGCAATGAGTATAAGTTTCACCTGTTCTCTTCGTTTATAAATCTCATCTGCAATAATTGTATACTTTCTCTCATGGAGGGCCTCAGAGAGTTGAATAAGAGAACCTGCATCACCTTTAATAATTGCATCGTTAACAGAAGCTACACTACGAACTCCTACTATACTACACCAATTTGAGAACTCTTTAAATACCTCAAAGAGTTTATGCTGATAAGGCGAACGGACAATTTTATATGGGTTTGTAATTGAAGGGGAACGCAAAACCATTCCCGAATTATAGATCTCAATATCCCAAGAGGTTATAGCACCAGTAGACTCAGTTAAAGGGCCGTAATAATGATCTGGGTAACCATCTAAGAAATAAACTGTTGTAAAAAACTTTCCTCTCAACTCATGCAAAGATGCCTTCTCTTCTCTATTATTTGCCCTAAACATTTTTGCCGCCTCTTCTGTGCGAATTTTCTCTCTAGTAAAAGGGAGGTTAGCATCTATTAACTCCTGCATCCTATTTTTAATAGCTTTCAACTCATCTTCAGTAATTGTAAGAGATACAGGAGACCTATCTTCGTCTGGTTCGAGCTCACGAATCTCTGCATACATTCCACTCTGCAAATTATAATCTATAATTAAAGAGTGTTTAGGATATAGTTCAGAGATAGTCTTCTGAAAAATAAAATTTAAAGAGCGAGAATAAGTTCTAGCTCCATCGCTATGTGAAAAATCTATAAACCTAATATTATGTGACATATATATTAGGAACCCCAACTCTTTCAATTGATTATCTACTATAGCGGCAAGAATTGGCCATCTTAAATTTACACCACACTGCTCTGCAAACTGGCTTAATGTTGTACCAGGCTCACACTTGAAAGATTTATTCAAGTTTTCACAATATACTTTAATCATATAATTAAATATTAAATAGTTTCTAAATATTACAAATAGCTTCCTGTTACAGAGGCACTGTTTTTTTTAATCTCTTCTGGTGTCCCTTGAGCAACCACCTTACCACCATTAACTCCACCCTCTGGGCCCATATCAAAAATATAATCTACACTCTTTAAAACATCTAAATTATGCTCAATAATAAGAACAGTATTGCCTTGGTCTACAAGTTTTTGAAGAACCTGCAATAGAACCTTAACATCTTGGAAATGGAGCCCTGTTGTAGGTTCATCTAAAATATAGAGAGAATTACCTGTTGCCCTTTTAGAGAGCTCTGCTGCAAGCTTCACTCTCTGGCTCTCACCTCCACTCAAAGTTGTAGAAGATTGCCCCAACTTAATATACCCCAATCCAACTTGGTCTAATGCCCTTATCCTTTGTACAATATGAGGGATATGCTCGAAAAAAAGTAGCGCTTGAGAGATAGTCATCTCTAAAACGTCATTTATAGATTTACCTCTATATTTTACCGCAAGAGTATCGGGAGTATATCTCTTACCATTACAAGCTTTACAATGTACATTCACTGTAGGTAAAAAATTCATCTCAATAAGCTTTACTCCTGCACCTTTACACTCTTCACAACGGCCACCTTTAACATTGAAAGAGAATCTTCCTGGTTTGAAACCTCTTATTTTAGCATCGGGAGTATCACCAAATAATTTCCTAATATCTGTAAAAACATTAGTATAGGTAGCAGGATTGCTTCTTGGAGTACGCCCTATAGGGCTCTGATCTATCTCTACCAGTTTATCAATATTCTCTATCCCTTTTATAGAGGTATATGGCAAAGGATTATAGAGAGATCTATAAAAGTAGTTGCTAAGAATAGGCATTAAAGTCTCATTAATAAGTGAAGATTTACCACTCCCACTTACACCACTCACCCCAATAAAGCAGCCTAGAGGAATTTTAATTCCAACCCCTTTAAGATTGTTTCCTGTAGCCCCTTTTATCTCTAAAAACTTGCCATTTCCTGGTCTTCTCACTTTAGGCTCTTCAATTTTACGAATACCCCTAATATACTCAATAGTTAAAGAGTTCATAGATGCAATCTCCTCTTCACTCATCTTATCTATTACTTCTGGGTTACCAGAAAAAAGAACTCGGCCCCCTTTCTCTCCCGCACCCGGCCCCATATCTACAAGCCACTCTGCACTAGTAATCATCTCCTGGTCATGCTCTACAACCATAATTGAGTTTCCCTCATCTCTTAATCTTCTCAAAGACTCAATTAATTTTCTATTATCTCTCTGATGAAGCCCTATACTAGGCTCATCTAAAATATAGAGAACATTTACCAATTTAGAGCCAATTTGCGTAGCCAACCTTATCCTTTGGCTCTCTCCCCCACTCAAGCTTCTTGTGCTTCTATCTAACGAAAGGTAATTTAACCCCACATCTTTTAAAAATCCAACTCTATCTATAAGCTCCTTAATAACATCTCTTGCAATTTGCTTTTGCCTTTTGTCTAGATTCTTATCTAACCCTTTTACCCACTCATAAAGTAAATCTATATCCATAGCAGAGACCTGGGCAATATTTTTATTATCTAGTTTAAAGCTCAAAGAGTCCTTTTTAAGCCGAGTACCATTACAAACCGGGCATAGAACCTCCTCTACAAATCGCTGCTTCTTTCTAACAATATTGTCACTATCTTCTTCTTTCTGCTCTATCATAGCAATTACACCAGCAAAACTTACCATTTGAGGAGTAAAAGAGCCCGAAATTGAGGTGTTACCACTTATTCTAATAAGTTCATCTGAACCATATAATATAAGATTTAAAGCATCTTCTGGTATCTCCTTAATTGGACTATGAAGGGAAAAATCATATTTTTTAGCAATGCCCTCTAGTTGAGCAAAGAGTAGTGTGTTTCGCATAACTCCCAAAGGAGTAATTCCACCATTAGCAATAGATTTTGTATTATTTGGAATTATCTTAGAAAGATCTGCTTTTGATATCATGCCCAGCCCTTTACAATGAGAGCAAGCACCTTGAGGCGAATTAAAAGAGAAGGTATGCGGAGCTGGTTCGGCATAAGAAACTCCACTTGCTGGACACATTAAGTTTTTACTAAAGTGTCTTGGCTCATCTTCTTCCAATGAAAGAACGGCTAAAGAGCCTTTCCCGTGATGTAGAGCGCTTAAAACAGAATCCCTTACTCTTTTCTCGCTCTTGGCATTTGGAATGATTTTATCTATAACTAACTCAATGTAGTGAGCTTTATACCTGTCTAAAGGCTCTATGGTAGCAAGATCAAACAGTTCTCCATCTACCCTTACCTGCACAAAACCTTTTTTAATTAAACTCTCAAAAAGATCTCTATAATGGCCCTTTCTACCCTTAACTAGAGGCGCAAGCAAAAGAGAGCGTTGCTCTTTATACTCCTCCATTATAAAAGAGACAATCTCACTATCTGTATACTTAACCATCTCTTCTCCCGTAACGGGGGAGTAAGCTTTTCCAGCACGTGCATAGAGCAACCGTAAAAAGTCATAAATCTCTGTAATTGTTCCAACGGTAGATCTAGGGTTTTTTCCCGTTGTTTTCTGCTCTATAGCTATTATAGGGCTCAACCCTGTAATACTATCTACATCTGGTCTTTCTAAAGCACCCATAAATTGACGAGCATAGGCAGATAGGGTATCCATATATCTTCGCTGTCCCTCGGCATAAATAGTATCGAAAGCCAGTGAAGATTTCCCACTCCCACTAAGACCAGTAACAACAACAAATTTACCTCTAGGAATAGATACATCTATGTTTTTAAGGTTGTGAACTCTTGCTCCTATTATCTCTATAGTCATAAATAAGTTAAGCCTATACTTGTACTATCTGTTTAAATTTTTAATTATTCTCTCTAAAGCCTTTTTTAGGCACTTTAACCATATAAGAGCGTCTTTGAATATTATCTAACTGATTGGCTCTAATCCACTGGTTATACATTTTTATTAACTTAAAGTTTGTATTGTGCTTAGCTGCAAAGTGAGACCAGTTTTTAATAGCTCCCTTTACTTCAACTAGGTAATACTCAAGCTCTGGATATAAATCTTCTTCAGATAAATTAAAACCATATCTCTCTCTATTATTTAATATAGTTTTAAATGCAATTGCACGAAACACATAACGCCCTGTCTCTTGCAAAAACTGAGTGTCATAGTAATTAGTTTGCGATTGAATATCCATCCTATATCTAACATTTTTGAATCCCGTATTATAAGAGGCAGCAGCCATGGTCCACGAACCAAACTCTTCGTATGCTTTTTTAAAATAGGCTGCTGCTGCTCTGGTAGACTTCTCTATATTGTACCTTTCATCTACCTCGGAATCTACAACAAGCCCATACTCCCTTGCCGTTCCTGCAAGAAACTGCCAATAGCCTGCTGCTCTAGCAGGAGAGACTACAGGCTGCAACCCACTTTCGGCTATGCAGATATAGTATATATCTTCTGGAACACCCTCTTCTTTTAAAACTCTCTTTATTGTATTGCCATATCTATTGTCTAACTGCATAATGTAAACCATTGTGCCGTGAAAAAAACTTAAACTTGTAATCTCCCTTTTGAGTGACTCCTTTACATCTAAATACTCAAGTGGAACTCGCTCTCCTGCAAATGATGCTTCGGCAGGAATAGGTGGTATTCTTATATCTTGATAGAACTGATCTACTGAATCTTTAGAAAACCAGCCACTAGATCTAAAAGAAGAGAGTAGTTCTTCGGAATCTGCACTGGAACAAAAAGATAACAGAGGAATTAGAATAACTATAAAACGGTTAAACGGGAACTTCATAAATAAAAAAATCTTTTAGTAGTGAAATAGAGGACTATTCATAGTGCAAAAAAGGGTTGGTAGCCAACTCCTTGCCTATTGTAGTATAAGGGCCATGGCCAGGATATACTCGGTACTCTTCTCCAAGCTTAACTATTTTATTTAGCAGGCTCTCCATTAATTGGTCATAATCGCCACCAGGTAAATCTGTTCTACCAATACTCCCAGAAAATAGAGCATCGCCTGTTATTACAATTTTATCTTCTTTGTTGTAAAAAGAGACTCCCCCTTGAGTGTGACCTGGTGTATACAATACCTCTAAGTATGAATTGCCAAAACTTAATTTATCTCCTTGGTCAATATCTACGGTATCTAAAGGAGGTTGCTCAATATTGTATCCAAACAATTCGCTCTGCATTAATGCTCTCTCTAAATGAGGCTTATCTAAAGGGTGAATATAAGTTTTTATAGACCACTTTTTAGCAACAAATGCATTACCCATTACGTGGTCGAAATGGCCATGAGTATTTAGAAGCTTTACAGGCTTTAGCTCTGTCTCCTCTATAAACTTCACTAACCTCTCTTGCTCACTTTGAGTGTGACAACCTGGGTCTACAATTACGCACTCTTTACTGCTATCCCAAAGCACATAGGTACATACTCTTAAGTCGTTAAAATAAAAAGTTTTTATCTGTATCATTTTAAATATATTATCTAGTTTAAAATTATTTATCTTCTACTCCCTCCAACATAGGAACAAACTTATATTGCCCATGTTCAGTTTGTTCAAATTCTGTTTTAGAGATTCTATCTATAACCACCATTTTCTGAGTCTCTTGGCCCAGCGGAATAACCATTCTACCACCTATAGAGAGCTGTTTAAGCAACTCTTGTGGAATCTCTGGAGCTCCACATGTTATTAAAATCCCTTTAAATGGAGCAAACTTAGGTAGCCCAGCAAACCCATCGCCATAAAACAGTAGTGGAGAGTGATATTCCAATCTCACTAAATTTTTTTGCCCAAGCATATATAATGCTTTTTGTCTCTCAACACTAAAAACCCTATAACCCATCTCAGACAAAACTGCTGTTTGATATGCACAACCCGTACCAATTTCAAGAACCTTATCAAATTTATTAACTTTAAGGCTCAACAAATGGCTCTGCATAGCAACTGTATAGGGCTGCGAAATAGTCTGTTTTACACCAATAGGTAAAGGTCTGTCTAAATAAGCTAAATGGTCTAACCCACACTCTACAAACATATGCCTAGGCACTTTGTCCATAGCATCAATAACCAATGTATTAAAATCAAACTTAGATAAAAGACTAGCTAAAAGCTGCTTTCTCCTACCCTTATGTAATAAACTATCTAACATAGGGCAAAATTACTAAAAGAATTTCTTAATTTTGCCCTATCTAGAAAGGAGCTAAAATTCAACAAAGTTATGTATATCGCTATTGCAGGTAATATTGGCAGTGGAAAAACCACCTTGACAAGACTTTTATCTAAACATTACAATTGGAGTGCAAAATACGAGTCTGTAGATACAAACCCTTACTTATCTGACTTCTACAACGATATGCATAGATGGTCTTTTAACTTACAAATATATTTTTTAAAAGAGAGATTTAAAGGGATAGTAGAGATTGAGAAAGAGAATAAAAATGTAATTCAAGACCGTACAATTTATGAAGACGCTCGTATTTTTGCACCCAACCTTCACTCTATGGGACTAATGAGCTCTCGCGATTTTGAAAATTACAACTCGCTGTTTAACCTAATGTTATCACTTGTAAAAGCACCCGATTTAATTATCTATCTCCGCTCTTCTATTCCCAACCTGGTGTCTCAAATTCAAAAAAGAGGCAGAGAATATGAAAGTGGAATTAGAATTGATTATCTATTAGGGTTGAATAAAAGATACGAAGAGTGGATCTCTAACTACAAAGATGGAAAAGTACTTATTGTAGATGTAGATAAAGTAAAATTCGAAGAGAACCCAGAGCACCTGAGCCAAGTTATTGACCGGATAGATGCCATCCAAAACGGCCTATTTTAACAACCCAGTAAGATCTCTTATTTGCTGTTTTGCAATTTTCCAACGGGGAATATCAATTTTAGGGCCTATTACCTCCACAACCTTAGCTGCTACTATAGAGCCAACCTGGCCACACTCTCTAAGAGAGAGACCATGTGAGTGCGCAAAAAGAAAACCCGCAGCATAAATGTCGCCTGCTCCTGTTGCATCTATGGTATTGGCAGGCCATGCTTCTATATAATGATAGTTTTCACCTCGCTTTAACATTGAGCCATCTTTACCAATTTTAACAACAGCTATTTCGCATAGCTTTGCAAGTTCATCTAAAGCCTTTCTTGGCTCCCTCTTAGTAAACACCTGAGCCTCTGTCTCATTTGCAAAAACAATATCTACATAATCTTTCACTATCTCTAGAAGAAAGCTATAATTACTCTCTACAACATTATAGCTTGCCATATCTATTGAGATTATCATTCCTGCCTCTTTTGCAAGCTCAACAGCTTTCCTTAACAGAGCATGATTTTGAACCAGATAACCCTCAATATGAAAATAGTCATGCCCCTGAAATTGCTCTAAAGAGAGATCTTCTGGGCCCATCTCTATAGAAGCTCCTAAATAGACAGCAAAAGTCCTCTCTGCATTTGGAGCAGTAATAAAGACCATAGCTCTACCAGATGCTGCCACCCCTTTAAAAAGAGTAGATTTTATTCCATTCCTTGCTAAATCAGATTTAAAAAGAGAACCCAACTCATCATTACCTACCTTACCAATAAAAGTAGAAGGCATCCCTAATACAGCCGTTGCAGTTATAGTATTTGCAGCTGACCCCCCTGCTACATACTGGACACCCATTGTTTTAAGAGTCTTCCATATTTTTTCTCCGGTCTCTCTATCTACATGTTGCATACTCCCAATTGGCAAGTTATAACGAGTAAGCAAAGTGTTGTCTTCTAAAACGGCTAATATATCTGTAAGCGCATTCCCTATTCCTAATATTGATTTCAAAATCTTTTTTTTTAATTAATAATCAACAACAATTACTTATTGCCCTTAGCAACCCTGATTGCCTCTTTAGCTACTACCTCCATACTGTTAACAAGAGGGACAGATACCATTTTATGGGTTAAAACTAAAGGCACCTCTGTGCACCCTGCAATAATAAACTTGGCTCCCCTATCTATCAATAAGATTGCTGCTTGCTTTAAAAGTTGGGCTGGCTCTTTATGGTACCCAGCTTTAACTCCCCTCTTTCCATAAATTGCCTCCATAACAATAGACTCCTGCTCTTGCTCTGTTGGTATAATATATTCTAAATTCTGCTTCTCTAAATAGTTCTGGTAAAGCGCTGTTTTAATAGTTCCTGTAGTTGCTAAAATACCAACAGGAATCTTAGAAGCTCCATTATATTCCGGCAATTTTTTTGCCTGTAGAGCAATATATTTACAGGTAATATCCAACATATTCAAAATAGGTATTTTAATAGCCTTAGATATTTCGGGTACAAAATAGTGAGCTGTATTACAAGGGATAAGTATCATTTGTGCTCCTGCTTTCTCTAATAGTAAAGCTCCCTCTTTTAATAGTGGTAGAGGAGACTCTTGGCCATAAACAATATGGAGAGTTCTATCTGGAATAGCGGGGTTACTATTAATTATAACATGAATATGATCTTGGTCTTTTTTTGCTGGAGTATTATCTATTATTAATTTATAAAGAGCCAAAGTAGCTTCTGGCCCCATTCCTCCAAGAATCCCTATTGTCTTACCCGTTTTTTTATTCATATCAAATTGAAATAACTACATCTTACAAAGTTCATATTTTTTCGTAGGTTTGCAAAAATTTTAACTTAATGACTATCTGTTATACCATAGAGAGTTTCAATAAAGCACTCTCTTCTCTACCAACAAATTGCAAGGTGGGTTTTGTACCTACTATGGGTGCTCTTCACCAAGGACATATATCACTAGTGCAGAAAGCAAAAGAGTTTACGAACCAAGTAGTAGTGAGTATATTCGTAAACCCTAACCAATTTAATAACTCTAATGATCTTGCCAACTATCCTAGAACAATTCAAGAAGATTGCAAAAAGCTAGAAACAGAAAAGGTCTCAATAGTTTTCATTCCATCTGTAGAGGAGATTTATCCAAAAAAAGATAACCGAACTTTTGACCTAGCTGGGTTAGATAGCACAGGAGAAGGACCAAGCAGGCCAGGACATTTTAATGGAGTTGTACAGGTAGTTTCAAGGTTGTTCAATATTGTAAAGCCTAGTTTTGCCTTTTTTGGAGAAAAAGATTTTCAACAACTTGCAATTATAAAGCATATCACAAAAGAGCTTAACTACCCTGTAGAGATAGTAGCCTGCCCAACTAAAAGAGAGAAAGATGGAGTAGCTATGAGCTCTAGAAATATGCTACTTACTCCACAACAAAGAGCCGCTACCCCTATTATTTATCAATCCCTTGCCAAAGCAGCGGAAATGGTGTCGGCACAAAATTTGTTCTCTCCTAGAGAGCTCTCTATATGGGTTACATCTCAAATTAACAAAGAACCTCTACTAACAACAGAGTATGTACAGATTGTAGATTCAAATAGCCTTCAACCAATTGAGTCTTGGGAGCAACATAATAACATTCAATTATGCACAGCTGTCAAAGCTGGTTCAGTAAGATTAATTGACAATATAAAATTGAAATAAGATGTTTCTAGAAATAATGAAGTCCAAAATACACCGCGCCCGTGTAACCGAAGCTAATTTACATTATGTAGGCAGTGTAACAATAGACCAAGATCTTATAGATGCAGCCGCATTATATAACAATGAAAAAGTTGCCATAGTTAACATAACCAATGGAGAAAGAATTGAAACTTATGTAATTCCAGGTGAAAGAGGAAGCGGCAAAATTGGAATAAATGGAGCAGCAGCACACAAATTCAGTGCTGGAGACCTAGTTATTATTATGTCTTACGCTTTAATGACACCCCAAGAAGCAGAAGAGTTTAAACCTTCTGTTATTTTCCCAGATTCAAACACAAATAAACTTATTTAATGAAGAAGCTCTACTCTGCCATAAAATATATATTACTCTTGGCAGTTGCAGCTCTGCTACTTTGGGCCTCGTTCCGTGGAGTACATTGGGAAGATTTTGTTGCTGGCCTTAAAAGTGCCAATTACTACTGGATAGCCACCTCTATGATGGTAAGCGTTGCTGCCTTTTGGTTTAGGGCTCAAAGGTGGCGTCTAATAATGCTCCCTCTAGGATTTAACATTAAACGTAGAGATGCATGGGATGGAATCAATATTGGTTATATCACAAACTTTGCAATCCCAAGGGCAGGAGAGTTTGCCCGTTGTGGTGTTATTACAAAAAAAACTGGGCTCCCTTTTGAGACTGTTGCAGGAACAGTGGTTCTTGAAAGAAGTGTAGATCTTATTTCACTTATAATTGTCACCTTTTCTGTACTTTTTTTTCAATGGGATAAATTTGGCTCTTTCATAAATCGTGAAATTATAAACTCCCTAAGTGAGAGACTCTCTTTTAACCTGCTATGGATATTGATAGCTGTGCTTTTTGCGATAGCTGTATTTGCATACATTGTTTTCTACTTTAGAAAAACCAACCCCCTCTTTAGAAAAATTTCAAAAATTGTAAAGGGAGTTATCTCTGGTGTAATATCTGGCTTTAAAATGCCCCAAAAATGGATATTTCTAATATATACTTTACTCATTTGGTTCTGCTATTGGCTAATGAGTTATACAACTATAATGGCATTTCCTGCAGCTGCCTCTTTAGGCCTAGGTGCAACAGACGCACTTTTTCTTATGGTAGTAGGAGGGTTAGGATGGGTTATTCCCGTACAAGGAGGCATAGGAGCATACCACTTTATTATTTCCCTAGCACTAACATCTATTTATGGCATAGACCAAACTACAGGAGTTATATTTGCTACAATTTCGCATGAATCTCAAGCAATAACTATGCTTCTATTTGGAACACTATCTTTAATCTCTTTTTACTTTAGAAAATCTGAACAAGAACTAGGTTAAATTCTTTCTTTTTTATTACTTTTATTTCTATTGGCTCAAAAGTTAGCAATGATTAGAAAAAAAACTTTCTTACACATACTGCTTGCAGTAACTTTTCTATTTACTCTCTCTTTACCTTCTACTTTAATAGCAAGGGCAAATGATTCTGTAAAAAGCCCTCAGGTAGCACTTGGGAGTAGAGTTAAATTACACAATACATCTATAGATCACTTTGGAAAAGAGACAGATGTTTTTCTTATAATATCTTCTTTTAACCCAGATACCAAAAGAACTGTAGAGTACATTGCAGAATTTGAGAACTCACTTGCCAATTCATACCCCAACAACTATATAGTTCTAGTAGAAGACCTAGCTGCAAAAGATTTTTCTAATGATGCATTTTTATGGGAATCTAGAATAAAGAGAGTAGTTGACAAATACCTAAATAGAAACTTAAAAGCTATTATTGCCATTGGACAAGAGGCATGGGCAGGACTAATATCTCAAAAAAATATACCAGATAGTGTCCCAATTTTTGGCTCTTTTATTAGCTCAAACGGTTTAAACCTCCCTACAGCACCCTTAGATGAAACATGGGAACCTATGTGGATAAACTCTGCTCGTAAAGCTCGAAAGATTTCTCTTGCAGGGGGAAGCATAGCCACTTACAGCCCTTTTAAAAACATAGAGCTAATCCTCTCCTATTTCCCGAATACAAAAAACGTTGCACTAATAACAGATAATACCTACGGGGGTATATCTCTCAAAGCGTGCTTCCAGAAAACTCTAGCAGTATTGCCTCCGTTGAATTACATATATCTAGATAGCCGTCTTTATTACTTGGCTCAGCTTAAGGAGACTATCTCTAAGTTGCCCAAAGAGAGTGTAATACTTGTAGCTACCTGGAAGGTTAATAAAGATGGTCAATATTATTTGCCTAATTCACTTAATGATCTTCTCTCTTCAAGACCAGATATCCCAGTGTTTACCTTGACTGGAAAAGGGTTAGAAAGCGTAGCAATAGGTGGTTATATACCCCAATACAACCACTCGGCAACAATAATTACAAATCAAATTATAAATTACGAAAAAGGCAATTTAGACTCACTAAGGTTCATTAATGATGGAGGGGTGTACAGCTTCAATCATAAAAAGCTAGAAGAATATAACATTACACCAGAAACACTTCCGCTTCACAGCAGAATCATAAATACCTCAGACCCTAGGATTAAAATATACAAACAATATCTATATATAATCTCTTTTATAACTTTAATTCTCGCCTGTTTTATTATAGCTCTCACTATTATACATAACCACAATAAAAAGCTAAGAAATAAACTAGAGAAAAATAGACTAGATCTTCTAAAAGCAAAAGAGATGGCAGAAGAGAGTGACAGGTTAAAAAGTGCTTTCCTAGCAAATATGAGTCATGAAATTAGAACTCCACTAAATTCAATTGTTGGGTTCTCTAATCTTTTAACCGAAGAAGATTTTCCTTCCCAAGAGAGG
>Ga0265293_10009947_pt1 | contig 13465 bp, 7 predicted proteins | sample Munlanlewell138R_FD_192505 | JGI IMG/M metagenome (GOLD analysis project Ga0265293, IMG submission 192505) | Leachate microbial communities from a municipal landfill in Southern Ontario, Canada - Leachate well 138R | ecosystem: Engineered > Solid waste > Landfill > Unclassified | place: Canada...
TGCGCTACTTCGAAGACCAAGGTTACCAAAAGCTGTTAGCAATGTTGACAGATATGTCGTCACCCCCAGCGCAGGTACCCACGGATGACGAGGAGCCAACACCTGGTAGCGATGCTGGAGTCCGCGAACCCAAGGTCGAGTATGTGCACTATCGTCAGGTGCCCGTCTCCTACGACAAGGCCTGGTTGGCCAATGAAAATGATGTGGATCGTTTTCTTGAGTCCATGCGTAAAGCACTGATAGCCGATATACAAAAAGGGAAAAGGATTCAGGTATGATCGAGCGCCTTCAGCTCAAAAATTTTACGGTTTTTTCTGATCTAACCCTGGAGCTGTCTCCCAAGGTCAACGTCATTATTGGCGAAAACGGGACCGGAAAAACTCAGCTTCTGAAAGCGCTGTACTTTGGGAATAAGGCACTGTCGTGTCAGGACGCATCTTCCGAAGAGCTGATGCGACTCTACCGCCCTATGAGCAACGCCCTAAAAGGGCTGGTTGGGAACGATGGGAAGTCCAGAGCAGAACTCATTTGTCACTTGGCGCATGGCCAAATCTGCCATATCAATTTTTCCGCCAACTCAAAGCATCTGGCAAAGGAAAAGTTTGTCAGCACACCTGTTGTTGGTGAGCCAAACTTTATTCCGGTAAAGGAAGTTTTGTCACTGATGACAGGTATTCTTTCGGGGAATAGCGACTCAGAGACGCTACGGACACTTTTCGATCAGAGCTATTTGGATATCGCAGAAAAAATGGCCACGAAAGGGCCAGTTAAAGCAAGCGAAAGAATTGATCAAGACCCAAGATTCGCCGAAATCTACCTGAAGCTGGTTGAATTGTTGGGCGGTAAGTTTGGCGTATTAAAAATTCAAGATAGCGTCAATGCCAGCTTTAACTCTGGGAGCTATGAGCGAGTAAAAGATCCCGAAAGCGACAATTTTCGCCAAATGTCTTTCAGGTCCTCCCGGCGTGACTCCGCTGATATGACAGCTGAGGGACTGCGAAAGCTGGGCACATTACAGTTGTTGCTGGAAAATCATGAACTGGACCCTGGCCGCAGTGGTGTTTTGCTGTGGGATGAACCAGAAGCAAACCTGAATCCGAAATTGATGCGGCTAGTGGTTGAGCTTCTGCTTGAACTGGCACGCAATGGGCAGCAGGTTGTTGTGGCAACCCACGATTACGTACTGCTTAAGTGGTTCGATCTCCTGATGGACAAAGGCAAGGACGATCACGTCCGTTTTCATAGTTTGTACCGTGATTCACCATCCCGAGACATAACAATCTCGTCTACTGATGAGTACCTCGATATTTCGCCAAACCCTATCGACGAGGCTTTTGGCTTCCTCATCAACCAGGAGATCGAGAATGACATGGGGGGACTTGGAAAATGAAGATCGTTGAGGCGGACGGTTTCGAATTCCGGTTTGAGGGCGCTTTGGACGCATTCGTCTTCGACGAAAAGGACAGGTCGAAAAGCACGTTCCACGGTGCGCCCATGAAAGGCGTCGACATCGTCGCTGAGTTCGCGGACGCCTATGTTTATGTGGAGTTGAAGGACTACGACGATACATCGATTTATGATGTCATTGGCGCCTCAACCGAGGACGAAAAAAAATCTCGGCAGGACGGTTTTAAGTGGCTGAAGAACTACCTGAAGTACAAATTCCGGGATTCCTACCTCTACCGGCATGCCGAACAGAAAGTAGAAAAGCCGGTTCACTACGTATGTCTGATCACCTTTGACAACGCCTTGAACAGCCGGATGCAGAAATCCCTGAAGCAGGAGCTGCCGGTAGGCATAAAGTCACGTCGCTGGGTTCATGCGCTCGCTACCAGCTGTCATGTCGTCAATGTGGATAAATGGAACGAGAATTTTCCGAAGTGGCCAGTGTCACGCCTTGCCCCTGCTGATGCTTTAGGAACTTGAACTAGATGGAAACCGCAAAACTCAAAAAATTCGCCCAGTTCGCCCGCCGCAACCTGCTCGAGCAGGTCTCCGCCAAACTGAAACTGGTGCTCGCTGAGAACAGCGCCGCCCGGCGTGAACGTGCCGAAGCTATCAAGAAGCTCGAAGAGGCGATCAAGGGGCACGGCAAGGAACAGGTCCTCGAACGGGTGGCCTATATCTGGTTCAATCGCTTCTGCGCCTTGCGCTTTATGGACGTGAACCGCTACACCCGCATCGGTGTGGTGTCGCCCGCTGAAGGACAGTTCCAGCCCGAGATTCTGGCCGAAGCAAAAATGGGGCATATCGACGATGAGGTGGTGCCAGAAAAGACCCGACAGAAAATCTTCGCCCTGCTCGACGGCAAAGCACCCAGTAGTGACCCCCAAGGTGAGGCGTACCGCCTGCTGCTAGTGGCCGCCTGCAACTTCTGGAACAAGGCCATGCCATTCCTGTTCCAGCGCATCGATGATTACACGGAACTGTTGATGCCGGATGACCTGCTCTCGGGCAACTCCATCCTCGCTTATACCCGCGAGGCAATGACACCGGATGCCTGCGAAGATGTCGAGGTGATCGGCTGGCTCTACCAGTTCTACATCTCCGAGAAGAAGGACGAGGTGTTCGACGGTCTGAAGAAAAACAAGAAGATCACACCCGATAACATCCCAGCCGCCACCCAGCTGTTTACCCCGCACTGGATCGTCCGCTACCTGGTGGAAAACTCCCTCGGCCGGCTGTGGCTGCTCAATCGCCCCGGCTCAAAGCTGGTCGAGCAGATGGACTATTACATTCGTCCCGAACAACCGGAAACCGACTTTCTCAAAATCAGCAAGCCGGAGGAGATCAAGATCTGCGACCCGGCCTGCGGCTCCGGTCACATGCTTACCTATGCTTTCGATCTTCTCTATGCCATCTACGAGGAGGAAGGCTACGAGCCAGCCGAGATTCCGGAGAAGATTCTCACGAACAACCTCTATGGCATCGAGATCGACGAACGCGCCGGGGAACTGGCGGCGTTTGCGCTGACCATGAAGGCCCGCGCCAAACAGCGCCGGTTTTTTAACAAGGGCGTCAAACCGAATATCTGCGTGCTGGAGAATGTCAAGTTCGACAAGGGCGAGCTGAAGGAGTATATGGACTTTGTCGGGCGCGACCTGTTCACCGCGCCACTGCAAACCACCCTGCGCCAGTTCGAAGAGGCCGAGAACTTTGGCTCCCTGATTCGTCCGGATGTCACCGACTTGGACGACATTCTCAAGATCCTGGAGTCGAAGAACGTCTCCGGTCAGCTGTTCATTAGCGTGACTCATCAGAAGGTGTTGCAAGCCCTGCGTCAGGCCGATTACTTGAGCCCGAAATACCATGTGGTGATCGCTAATCCACCGTACATGAGCGCTAAGGGAATGACCGATCGGACCAAGAAGTTCGCCGAAGATTATTATCAGAATGTTAAGTCCAACCTCTTTTCGATGTTTATGATTCGCATACGAGAGATTGTGAAATCGGGAGGGGATTTTGGTTTAATGACGCCAATTTCTTGGATGTCACTTAGCTCCTTTGAGGCCCTGCGGCTATCATTGCTAGAGCAATCGACGATAACCACCTTTGTGCAGCCTGAATACAATGCTTTTTGGGACTCTGCGCACGTAGCAATTTGTGCATTTACATTACATGCAATCCCAAACCAAGAATACAAAGGTACGTATATAAACTTGGCTGGTTTCTATGGTGCGGAGCTTCAGCCTACAAAAGTCCTCGAGGCGATAAAGGATAAGTCATGTCCATACCGTTATCTTGCTGCTGGATCGAGCTTCAAAATGATTCCGGGAAACCCGATCGCGTATTGGATAAAGCAGGTCTCCAATTTCAGCAAGAGGAAAATCGGGGGGCTCTTCGTATCGGGAGGTAGGAACAAAACGCACAACAACGAAAAGTACTTAAGGTTTGTGTGGGAAGTTAGCAGAGCATCTTCCAAGTGGGTTCTGTATGCGAATGGCGGTAATTTTAGGAAGTACTGTGGTAATGACTTGGAGTTTATTGATTGGTCAGAAACGGCTAAGACATTCTATGAATCTCATGGAGGCTTAGTTAATCCCAAGTTTTGGGGGAAAGAGGGTATAACATGGTCGCTTATTACATCGGCTATTACTGGCTTTAGAGTTAAGTATGAGCATCAACAGTACAGCTCCGGATCGCCAACAATATTTAACCAAGAGTTTTCATGTGATCATGTCCTTCTAGGCATATTGAATTCTCCCGTCGCTAACTATTACCTAAAAGCCATTACTCCGACGGTTAATACAACGGTAAATGATGTATTTGCGCTACCGTATTTGGAGGTGAATTGGCCTGTTAGTGTTAGCGAGAACGTTACGATAGCAGTAGCGATATCCAGAAGCGATTGGGACGCCTTGGAAACCTCCTGCGACTTCACCAGCATGCCTTTGCTGAAGCCTGACTATCGTCAATCAACCCTGAAAGCAACCTACCAGAAACTTCGTGCCCACTGGCAAGAAATGACTCAGGGGATGCGGCGATTGGAGCAAGAAAACAACCGCATCTTTATCGACGCCTACGGCCTGCAGGATGAGCTGACCCCCGAGGTGCCGCTCAACGAGATAACCCTGACCTGCAACCCGCACTACCGCTACGGCAATGACAAGAGTGAGGATGAGCTGGAAGCGCTGCTGTTGGCCGACTCCATGCGGGAGCTGGTTTCCTACGCCGTGGGTTGTATGTTCGGCCGCTACGCGCTGGACAAGCCCGGGCTGATTTTGGCCAACCAGGGCGAGACGCTTGCGGACTATCTCAAGCAGATCCCGGAGCCGTGTTTTATGCCGGATGCCGATAATGCCATCCCGATGATGGAGGGAGAGTGGTTTGCGGACAACATCAATATCCGCTTCCGTGAGTTCCTTCGTGTCACCTTTGGCGAGGAGCTCTTCGAGGATAATCTGGAATTTGTCGAACAGGCTCTGGGTAAGGATCTGCGCAAGTATTTCGCCAGGGACTTTTATAGCGATCATGTGAAGCGTTACAAGAAGCGCCCCATCTACTGGCTTTTCTCCAGCCCCAAGGGCAGCTTCCAGGTCTTGATTTACATGCATCGCTACCGCCCGGATACCGTCAGCGTGGTGCTTAACGACTACCTGCGCGAGTTCCGCACCAAGCTCACCTCCCACAAGAACCATCTGGAGGCGGTCAGTATCAGCGCCAGCAGTAGTCAAACTGAAAAGACCAAGGCCCTGAAGGAGATCGAGAAGATCACCAAGATGATCGCCGAGATGGAGGAGTACGAACACGAGGTGCTTTACCCACTGGCCACTCAGCAGGTGGAGATCGACCTCGACGACGGCGTGAAGGTCAACTACCCCAAACTCGGCGCGGCCTTGAAGAAGATCGTCGGCCTGGATGCGAAAGAGGATTAAGGAGCGCCATTGATGGAAAACCGCATAGCCCAGGCTCTGACCAAACTCTTCGACCGGCACCGGATCATCTTCTGGTACGACGCCAAGCAGGAGTTGCGCGACGATTTCGAAACACTTCAGCTGACCGGCGTCGAGAAGATAGAGCTGATCAACAACGAGTACGGAATCAAATACAAGATCTTGCGCGAGCAACCGGAACAGAGGTTCCTGCTTTACCGCGAAGGCCCTCAGCCTCCCGATCTGGATAACTGGCTACTGGATGTACAACTGGCCCACGGCGAGTTTCGCACCGATCAGGTGGCCATCTGGCTGTCCGAACTGGAGCTCGGCCTGGAGTTCACGGATGTGGTGCAGGCCCATGCGGAGTTCTTCCAAGCGATCAAGCGCAAGGACGCCCTCAAGAAACTGCTGAAAGCGGACGACACCGCCGGACAGATTCGCCTGAAGATGCTGGCGGTATGCACCGGCAGCGAGCCGCGCATGGATGCGGTGGTGGAAAACCTGCTGCAGGAACTGGCCGACGGCCGGGATGAGAAAGTCAGGCTAGTCGGGCGGTGCGGCCTGGATGGGTTTCTGTGGGAGCAGATGACCCGTTGCTATGGCTACAAGTCCGACGAGCCGAGCATCCGCGATTTTACCGTCGAGTTGTTCAAGTCATGTTATGCCATGACAGTTGGCAAGGGTGGCTCCGATGGCCAGGTTAAGCTGAGCGGTGATGCGCTGGTATTCCTCAAGCGCTGGAAGGATAGCCGCCAGTTTGAAGCTGGCTTCGAGACTCTGTCGGGAGAATGCGCCGAGGTTCTCGGGATTGAGCAGGACTTGGCCAAGCGAGATTTTCGCGAGCTGATAGAACTGGATTATTTCCGCCTTATAGATCAGAAGATCATCAGCGACCTGGTGCGGGCAGTGGTGTCGCGAACGGTATCCAGTGGCGATGTGTCACTTTGGGTGCGCCAGCGACGGCAGGGTCACTGGTATCGCGACTACCGACACCTGTACGAGGCAGTCGATTATGCGGCTCAGTTCACCCAGGCACTGGGCGAGGCCAAACTCGATATGGGCACAATGGCCGAGGGTGTGGAGCGCTACAGCCGGTTCTGGTACCAGCTCGATCAACTTTACCGCAAGTTCATCTACCACGTGCGCATGTCGGGGCAGGCCTCGTTGATGAGTGACCTGTCTGATCAGATCGAAAACCTCTATTCCAACAACTATCTGCTGAAGCTGGGTGATCGCTTCCAGACCTTTGTGGATGGGGCCCTGAACTGGGAAGCCTTGCCGGTGCGCAGGCAGAAGGAGTTTTTTGAGTATTGGGTGAGGCCGTTCCTGCGCAAGGACAATAAGGTCTGCGTGATCATCTCCGACGCCATGCGTTACGAGATTGGCGACGAACTGCTGAGCCTCATCCGCCAGGAGGACCGTTACAGCGCCGAACTGGAACCGGTGCTTTCGATGCTACCGAGCTATACACAGCTGGGCATGGCCGCACTTCTGCCGAACAAGGAGCTGGCCATCGCCGATAACGAAACGGGGACCGTGCTGGTTGATGGGCAAAGTTCTCAGGGCACGGTGAATCGCACCAAGATTTTGCAAGCGGCTCTGGATGGACGTGGTGAAGCCATCACTGCTGAAGGTTTCATGCAGCTTGATCGGGATGGTAGCCGCGATCTACTGAAAAGCAACGATGTGCTCTATATCTATCACAATCGCATTGATCATACCGGCGACAAAATGCATTCGGAAGGGCAAGCCTTTGAAGCAGCCGAGCAAACACTGGGGGATATCGTCAGGCTGGTAAAGAAACTGACGGCGGCCAATGCGAACAATATTCTGGTCACAGCTGATCATGGTTTCATCTACCAGCATCGGCCGCTGGATGAAAGTGATTTTGCCAGTGTTGAGGCTAAAGGTGATCTTGTTTTGTACCGAGACCGTAGATTCGTGCTCGGCAAGGGGGTTGTTGAGTCGCCCGCCCTGCATAGGTTCACCCCTCAGCAGCTCGGGCTTGGCGGTGATGTGGAGGTCCAGATACCCAAGTCGATCAACCGGCTGCGGCTGAAGGGGGCGGGTAGTCGCTTTGTGCATGGTGGTGCATCGCTGCAAGAGGTGGTGATTCCGGTGCTCAAGATCAACAAGAAGCGCCAAAGCGATGTCACCGCAGTGGAGGTGGACATCCTACGTGGCGCCAGCTCGGTGATTACGTCCGGGCAACTGGCTGTGACCCTGTATCAGACCGGGCCGGTGACGGACAAAATCCAGCCACGTGTATTGCGGGCAGGAATTTACACTGAGGCTGGTGACTTGATATCTGACAGCCACGACCTGAGCTTTGATCTGGTCTCGGACAACCCACGGGACCGGGAGCTGCAAGTGCGGTTTGTGCTGACTCGCAAGGCTGATGAAGTCAACGGCCAGGAAGTCGTTCTGCGGCTAGAGGAAAAGCACGTCGGAACTTCACATTACAAGGAATACAAGTCGCTCCGCTACCTGATGCGGCGTTCATTTACCAGTGACTTCGATTTCTGATACAGGGACTTTTAGGGCAGGTGACCGATGAACGATCTTGACCAGAAAATCAACGCGCACTTCCCGGGACTCGTTGTCCGCAAGGATCTTGTCAAGACGGTCAAGGGAAACGCCATCGTTCCCTCCTACGTGCTGGAGTATCTGCTGGGACAGTACTGCGCCACCAGCGACGAACCAACCATCCAAACCGGTATCGAAACGGTCAAGGAAATTCTGGCCAAGCACTATGTGCACCGTAACGAAGCGGGACTGGTACGTTCGCACATAAAGGAAAAAGGTCGGCATAAAGTTATCGACAAAGTCACGGTATCACTGAACGACAGTCGTGATGTTTATGAGGGGGAGTTCGAGAACCTCGGCATCAAGAAAGTCCTGGTAGACTCCGGAACCATCAAAAAGCACCCCAAGCTGTTGGTCGGTGGGGTGTGGTGTATCTGCGATATCGAATACGACTTCACTGAGGATAGCCAATCAACGCCCTGGGTTATGGCTTCACTCAAGCCGATCCAGCTGTCCAGCCTTGACTACGATGCCTACATCGAAGGACGCAAGCAATTCACCACAGATGAGTGGATCGATGTGCTGATGCAGAGCATTGGACTCAATCCCGAGGCATTTGGTCGCCGAAGCAAACTCATTCAGCTTGTGCGCTTGATTCCGTTTTGCGAGCGGAACTACAACCTCATCGAGTTGGGTCCGAAGGGTACGGGCAAATCACACGTTTATTCAGAGTTTTCACCCCATGGCACCCTGGTGTCAGGTGGCGAGGCCACTCTGGCCAAGCTCTTTATCAACAACACCACGGGCAAGATCGGGCTGGTTGGCTACTGGGATGTGGTGGCGATGGACGAGTTTGCCGGTGCCGGGAAAAAGCCCGACATCAAGCTGATTGATACCCTAAAGAACTACATGGCGAACAAGTCCTTCAACCGAGGCACCGGGCCGCAAGGTGCTGAGGCATCCATGGTGTTTATCGGCAACACTTCTCACAACGTGCCCTATATGCTCAAACATGGGCACCTGTTTATGGACCTGCCTGAAACCTATAGAAACACCGATGGCCAGGCGATCCTGGACCGGTTGCATTGGTTCCTTCCGGGATGGGAGATGGACAATCTGCGTAACGAGATGTTCTCGACCGGATTTGGCTTTGTTGTTGACTACCTGGCAGAGGTGCTGCGCTCACTCCGGAGCTACGACTTTTCGGATCGCTATCAGGACAGATTCACCCTGTCTCCGGATATATCCACCCGCGACCGAGACGGTATCAACAAGACCTTCTCTGGTCTGATGAAGATTCTATTTCCGCAGGGTGGAGCTACCGACGAAGAGACTGAAGAACTTCTGCGGTTCGCCATAGAAGGGCGTAAACGGGTCAAGGACCAGTTGATGCGCGTAGATGCCACTTACGCCCAGGTCAACTTTTCCTATCGAGATGCTGGGGGGAGTGCCAAGACTGTCACGACGCTTGAAGAAGAGGAATACCCCGGTTACTACCACAAGACAATCGCCGAAGTTGAGGACGGGGAAATCCTGGAAGCTGCGCAATCGGGCTCGCCTCATGGGCCATCCGAACCACTGGCACAGGCCGAGCCAGTCCTCAAGGAAAAGCACCTCACATTCCAGGAGAACCAGAAAGGCCTCTCCTTCGATATGCTGCTCGGCCCCTATCTCAAGGGCGCGACCGCGATCACAGTCACAGATCCATACATCCGTCTGTTTTACCAGATGCGCAACCTCATGGAGTTTTTGGAGACAGTGGTCAAACAAAAGACACCGGATGAAGAGGTGTCTGTACATCTGGTGACGGCGGAAGACGAGTTCAAAGGTGAACAGCAGAAGGAAAACTTCGAGAAGATGAAGGAGTCCGCAAGCAGCGTTGGCGTGAACTTCACCTGGGAATTCGACGGCACCGGTACGATCCACGCCCGCCATATCGTGACCGACCACGGCTGGAAAATCTCCCTGGATCGCGGCCTCGATATTTTCCAGCGATACGAGTTAAACGATGCCTTCACCTTTGCCAATCGCCTGCAGCAATACCGGCAGTGCAAGGCGTTTGAGGTGACATTTATTAAAACCGGAAGAATTGAAAATCGCCATTGAATGGATAAGCAAAATCAACAGCCATTTACAACCGCGAAAAGTATAAAATTCACGAACAAGGATAGTGTCCAAAAATGAAAATATCACAGGTTAAAATTACAAACTTTCGAGGCTATAAAGATGAGAAAGCCATTGATTTGAATGATTTGACGGTGTTTGTTGGAAAAAATGATGTTGGTAAATCAACTGTCCTTGAGGCGCTTGATGTATTCTTCAATGAGGGCAAGGGAGTCATAAAACTGGATAAGGAAGACATCAACAAACAAGGTCTTTCCGAGGGGGATAGTGCTATCTGCATTGCTGTTGTTTTTGAGGAATTGCCGACCAGTTTGGTGATTGACAGTACAAATGCAACAACGCTTCAAGATGAGTATTTGCTAAATAGACAAGGCAAACTGGAGATCCTCAAAACCTACCCTCATACTGGAAAGGAAAAGGTATCTGTAAAGGCTCATCATCCCTCGAACCCAGATTGTGCTGATTTGCTACTCAAAAAGCAGAAGGATTTGCAAGCGATCATTAGGAAAGAATCGATTCCCTGTGATGATGAAAAGAAAAATTCCGTTATGCGCAAAGCCATTTGGGCGCATTATTCGGATGAACTCCAACTTAGCGATGTTGAAATAGATGTAACCAAAGAAGACGCAAAGAACATTTGGGATCAGCTGAAAAATTACATGCCTCTGTATACTCTCTTTCAGTCTGATCGAAAGAATAGTGATGGCGACAGCGAAATTCAAGACCCCATGAAACTGGCTGTTCAAGAAATTTTGAAGGGCTCATCTATTCAAGCTTCGCTCAATCAAATTGCAATGGAAGTTGACTCCAAACTTAAAGAGGTCGCTGGTCGAACGCTGGAAAAACTGAAAGAGATGAACCCAGAAATTGCAAACAGCCTGAATCCGGTCATCCCTTCTGCAGAGACTCTGAAATGGGCTGATGTTTTTAAAAATGTCTCTATTTCAGGCGATGAGGATATCCCAATCAATAAGCGTGGAAGCGGTGTGAAAAGGCTTGTTTTACTGAACTTTTTCAGGGCTGAAGCCGAGAGAAGAAAAACTGAAAAAAATGTTCCTGATATCATTTACGCAATTGAGGAACCAGAAACATCACAGCATCCTGATCATCAGAAAAAACTCATTGATGCTTTTATTGAGATGTCTAAGGGCCAACACACCCAGATCATTTTGACGACTCATAGTCCTGCGATTGTAAAAATGTTGGATTTTGAACATTTGAAGTTAATCAAAGGGGAGCAGAGCAAAGAGGTGATCACTGTTGAAAGACATAATTTGCCTTACCCATCACTGAACGAAGTAAACTTTCTTGCCTTCAATGAATCAGACGACGGCTATCACAATGAGCTGTATGGATACATTGAGAGCGAAGGATGGTTGTCCGATTTCAAAGATGGCAAGGCAACAAGGTCATATACACGACTTAAAAGCAATGGGCAGACACAGCAAGAGCAAAAGATTCTCAGCGAGTATATCCGCCATCAGATTCATCACCCTGAAAATACCCATAACCAGAGATTCACAACCGAAGAGTTGCGGCAATCCATAAGTGAAATGCGAACCTTTATCGTTGGGAAACAAAATGCTTAGCCTCTTCCTTTCGTGCCATTCCGTGTTTTCCTTGGTTCAAGAATCTGTGTCCATTAGTAGGCATTCGTGGTTCCAAAATATTCAGTGCCTTTGGTGTTTTCCTGGTTAAAAAAGAGGCTCAATGAAAATTCTCCACACATCCGACTGGCACATTGGGCGCACTCTTTATGGCAGAAAGCGCTACGAGGAGTTCGAAGCCTTTCTGACCTGGCTGGCTGAGACTATTCAGCACAATGAAATAGATGCCCTGCTGGTAGCGGGTGACGTCTTTGACACCAGCGCTCCGAGCAATCGCGCCCAGGAACTCTATTACCGGTTTCTGTGCCGGGTGGCCGCCTCATCCTGTCGGCATGTTGTCGTCGTCGCGGGCAACCACGATTCACCGTCCTTTCTCAATGCTCCCAGAGAGCTGCTTAAGGCCCTTGATATCTACGTGGTCGGTAGTAGCACGGAATCCCCGGAAGACGAAGTGCTGGTGCTTCGCAATGAGCAGGACGTTCCGGAATTGATTGTCTGCGCCGTGCCCTACCTCCGCGACAAGGATATCCGCGTGGCTGAGGCTGGGGAGAGCGTTGAGGACAAAGAGCGAAAACTGCTTGACGGCATTCGCACTCATTACAAGGCAGTCTCCGCCTTGGCCGAACAGAAGCGCGAGGCACTCGGGGCCGATATTCCCATCATTGGAATGGGACATCTGTTCACCGCAGGCGGACAAACCGTCGATGGTGATGGCGTGCGCGAACTCTATGTTGGTTCCTTGGCCCATGTGACAGCCGGGATTTTCCCTGCGAGTTTTGATTACCTGGCGCTTGGACACCTCCACGTGCCGCAAAAAGTGAACGGCTCAGAAACCATACGGTACAGCGGCTCTCCTCTGCCTATGGGGTTTGGAGAGGCAAAACAGCAGAAGAGCGTTTGCCAGGTTGAGTTCCACAGCACAGCTGCATCCGTACAACTGATCGACGTGCCGGTGTTTCAACGGCTCGAGCGCGTCATGGGAGACTGGGACGGCATTTCAAGCCGCATCCTTGAATTGTCGGCAATGGACGACTCAAACCTATCAAGTGCCTGGCTCGAAGTCATCTATGACGGTGACGGCGTCATTGGCGACCTGCGTGAGCGCCTGGAGGCAGCGATTTCCGGCACCCAAATGGAAATTCTCCGGATAAAGAACAACCGCATCATCGACCGGTTTCTGGGGCAAATCCATGAAGAGGAAACACTCGACGACCTGAACGTGGACGACGTGTTCGAACGATGCCTCGTCTCTCATGAGGTGCCTGAAGACCAGCGACCAGATCTGCTTCGGGCCTATCAGGAAACGGTCTCCTCTCTCTATGAAGACGATGTGCAGGCGCAATAGAGAGGCTATCGATGAGAATACTGCAGGTACGCTTCAAGAATTTGAACTCACTGGTTGGCGAATGGCAAATCGACCTGATGCATCCGGCCTTTGCCTCTGACGGTATTTTCGCCATCACCGGCCCCACCGGCGCTGGGAAGACCACCATCCTCGATGCTATTTGCCTCGCCCTTTATGGACGGACGCCTCGCCTGAACAAGGTCACCAAGAGCGGAAACGAAATCATGTCCCGCCAGACCGGCGAATGCTTTGCTGAGGTGACCTTCGAAACCCAGTCTGGGCGTTACCGCTGTCACTGGAGCCAACACCGGGCACGCAAGAAGCCGGATGGCGAACTCCAGGCTCCGAAGCACGAAATTGCTAATGCCGATTCCGGCGAGATCTTCGAATCCAAGATCAGAGGTGTAGCCGACCAGATCGAGTCGGCTACCGGCATGGACTTTGATCGTTTCACCCGATCCATGTTGCTGGCCCAGGGCGGCTTCGCC
>Ga0265293_10009948_pt1 | contig 13464 bp, 10 predicted proteins | sample Munlanlewell138R_FD_192505 | JGI IMG/M metagenome (GOLD analysis project Ga0265293, IMG submission 192505) | Leachate microbial communities from a municipal landfill in Southern Ontario, Canada - Leachate well 138R | ecosystem: Engineered > Solid waste > Landfill > Unclassified | place: Canada...
TCGTGGTTATTAGCATTCTTACCCCGCTTTTTTTATAGATAATATTCTTATTAGTTTATCTAGTTTTTTATTACTCTTTATTAATTGGGTTTCTATATTATCCAGTTTATGTTTAGTGGTTTTGCCCGTATTTCTAATTAAAAACCACCCACAGATAACCACAGTCCAAAGTGTTACTGAAGCTAAAAGCCCTAGCATATCCCACCCCGTTTTGATTGCATAGTTAAAAGCAAAGGGCAATACAAATAAGGCAATAGTGAATGTATATTGTATTCTGTTTTCGTATCTATCCCAATTGCTCTCAATATGTTCAATCTTACCTTTAATCCAATCATTTCTCTGTTTTCCTTTAGGCATATAATGCTCCTGAATATATTGTTTATGGCATTATACGCTGATTTACTTTCAGAAACACTCATTTTTATAGCCTCCCTGTTCCCAAACTTGGTTTGGTTTCTTTATTTACCCTGCGCCCACGCTTGCGCTTGTATAGCTTCTTTCCTGTTAAGTCTATCTTTTGTCTTGGTGCTTGCTCTTTCGGTTGTGGCAATTGGCTTAGCTGTTTCCAGTTCTTAACATCGTAATCTACTTTGGCTGCTTCAGCGGGGGTTTTACCATCCAGGTATTCATGCGGTTTGAAGTAGTTGTAATAGACTACAAAGCCATCGGTAAACTGAATTAACGTATCAATATCCCTGAACGCCCGCATTACCTTTGTTCTGTCTTTGAGTATCCCATGCCAGCGTTCAATTAAGTTAGTATTCTCTGATACCGTAAAGCTTTTGCTCTGGATATGTTCGGTATCAGCACCATAGGCAAGTTCTATACCGTCTAGATAGGCTTTCAGCTTATCTGTAACTACTACTTTGGGGGTTTTGCCTGCTACCTTTGCGGCTTTATTCATCAAGGCTTCAGCGTCTTGGGTAGTTCTTGATACTGATACCCTTGAAGCCAGTAAGAACCTTGTATCGGTGTCTATAATATCCCAAAACCATATTTTATGATTACCATCTAGGTCTAACATGGTTTCATCTGCTATCCATGTATCACCCACTTGGGGTTTGTAATCCCTGAAGTGGTCTATTGCCATATCGGTATATTTATCTACCCACTGATAGACTACCGACTTTGACGGGTAATAACCTTGTTCTTGGTTTAAGTGATTTCGTATATCATTAAAGCTCATGCCCATGTAATACATGGATAATGCGCTTGATATGTATTCGGGGGGTACTTTCATATGGAACAGGCAATCATCACCCTTGAACTTCCGCTGGCAATCTTTACACCAATATAACTGTGTGCCTTTGTATTTACCGTATTTAAGAATATTGGTTGAACCACAATTTTTACAGGTTATTTCGTCATTTACCATATATATTTCCCTTCATATTTTTTATTTCGCTGTATTCCGCATTTATGGCAAGGTTTAAACATAACTTCGCTTGGCAGGACTCCGCTTTTTATATCTAACCCTATGCCGGTAATATCTTCATGACCATGCACTCTTAACATAGTTCTTGCCATGCTAATTAATTCTACTTCTGAAACCCTTATTTTATTTGGTATAGGCTCTTTGTTGTAACTAGTATTTATAAATTCATTATTGGATTCTTTTTTATGAATTTTCCAATACGAGATTATTAACATGGGTATTGCGATTATCAATAAATATAGCGCCCATGCAGGTGATACAAATACCCCCACGGCTATTTCAACCCCCACCCATGCTGCTGTATGAAGCAAGAACCATTTATCCATATCACACCCCTACTCTTTAATAGTAAGAGTGTATAATATGGAAATAAGATAAAACAACTAAAAGCGAACTTTACCATAATACTTCAAAATTCACGTTTCAGGCTTTGAAGGGTGACTCGAATAACATTGCAGCTAACCTTACTCATTACATCAAGAGTTTTTCTCCAAGAGCAAGAGAGATTCTCGATAATTTTAAACTGGAAGAGCATATAGCCAGCCTGGATAAATCCAACCGCCTTTTTCTAATAGTTTCCAGATTCAGTGAGCTGGATCTTCACCCGGATACTGTTACCAATATTGAGATGGGCTATATCTTTGAAGAGTTAGTACGCAGGTTTTCTGAGCAAAGAAACGAAGAGGCAGGTGACCACTTTACCCCAAGAGAAGTAATCCGGCTGATGGTAAATTTGCTATTTGACCCGGATGAGTATGTTTTAACCAAACCAGGAATTATCAAAACGCTCTTTGATCCTGCTTGTGGTACCGGGGGGATGCTCTCCGTAGCAGATGAATATCTCAACCAGCTTAATCCGGATGCAAAGCTCATAGTATTTGGTCAGGAATACAACCCGGAATCTTATGCAATCTGTGGTTCGGATATGATGATAAAAGGTGAAAGCCTGGAAAACATCAAACTTGGGGATAGTTTTACCGATGATGGTTTCCCTCACAAGAAATTCGATTATATGCTGGCCAATCCACCCTTTGGAGTTGAGTGGAAGCCCGAAGAGCATCATATCCGTAAAGAGTATGATGAGCAAGGGCACAACGGGCGCTTTGGTGCCGGGCTGCCACGTATAAATGACGGCTCCTTTCTTTTCTTACAGCACATGATATCCAAGATGAAGTCTGATGGCAGCCGCATAGGCATCGTCTTTAATGGCTCCCCCTTATTTACCGGGGATGCTGGCTCCGGGGAAAGCAATATTCGTAAATGGATTATTGAAAACGATTGGCTTGAAGCAATAATTGCTCTGCCGGACCAGCTTTTCTACAACACCGGTATTTATACTTACATATGGATTGTAACCAATAAAAAGGCACCGGAAAGAAAAGGCAAGGTTCAATTAGTCAACGCTACCACCTTTTTCCAGAAGATGAGGAAAAGCCTGGGGCAAAAGCGTAACGAACTTTCTGAGAAGCATATTCAGGATATAACTAATATCTATGGTGAATTTCAAGAGAATGAGTACTGCAAGATATTTGACAACAAAGCCTTTGGGTACAGCAAAATAACGGTTGAACGACCATTAAAACTCAGTTTTCAAGTATTACCAGTGCGGATAGAAGCATTAAAAGAAGCAACAGCTTTCCAGAATTTAGCCAAAACTAAAAAGAAAGGGGAAGCCGGCCAGGCTGAAATCGAGAAGGGAAAAGAACTGCAAAAAAAGATAATAGAAAGCCTTAGCGACATGGATTCAACCATGGTATATAAGAACCGAAAGGATTTTGATATAGCTCTCACCAATGCCTGTAAAAACTGTAGCGTTGTACTAACAGCAGCTCTTAAAAAAGCAATAATAAGCGCCTTATCTGAAAGGGATGAAACGGCTGAACCATGTACCGATTCCAAAGGCAGGCCAGAACCTGACCCCGAACTGCGTGATTACGAAAATGTTCCACTCAAAGAAGATATTCACGAGTACTTCAAACATGAAGTTCTGCCCCACGTATCAGATGCCTGGATTGATGAAGATAAGACAAAAATAGGTTACGAGATACCATTCACCCGGCATTTTTATAAGTACGTTCCACCACGCCCTCTCGAGGAAATTGAAGCCGACATAAAAGAGGTAGAGACGGAAATAATAAGGATGATAAATGAGGTAATAGAATGAGCTTGCCCGTTCCCATTTCTGAAAACAGCAAGCCAGTGCATACCCGTTATCCTGAGTATAAAGATTCGGGTATTGAGTGGCTAGGTGAGATACCGGAACATTGGGAAACAAAAACAATAAAACGATTATTTAAAGTATATAACGGCTCGACTCCCAAAAGTTCGGAACCTATTTATTGGGATGGCGCTATCCCGTGGGTGACACCTGAGGATTTAGGGGAATTATCTAGCAATGAAATCGACAATACAAAGAGAAATATCACTGAAGCAGGCTACTCAAGTTGCGGAACAACAATGGTTCCTGTCGGGAGCTTGGTTCTTTCAACTAGAGCTCCAATAGGGCATTTGGCTATAGCTCAGGTAGATCTTTGCACTAATCAAGGCTGCCGTTCTCTAGTGCCATATGGGAACATAAGCCACAATTTTGGCTTCTATGTTCTGTATTCAGCAAGGCAGGAGCTGGTTTCATTTGGTCAAGGTAGCACATTTATGGAGTTGGGAAAATCAAAACTGGAAGCCGTTTCTCTAGCTCTTCCCTCAATCGAAGAACAACAAGCCATCGCTGATTATCTGGATGCAGAAACCGCCCACATAGACCAATTGGTCGAAAAGAAAAAAAGATTAATCGCGCTTCTGGAAGAACAGCGGACAGCTATGATAACCCAAGCTGTTACCAAAGGGCTTAATCCTGATGTTGAAATGAAAGATAGTGGGGTTGAATGGTTGGGCGAGATACCGGCACATTGGGATTTGAAAAAATTAAAACATGTAACGACTTGTTTAGATGGAAAACGTGTACCACTCAATTCCGAACAAAGAGGTTATATACAAGGTGGATACCCATATTGGGGCGCAAATGGAATATTAGATTATATTGATAATTGGCTGTTTGATGAGCAATTAATTTTGTTAGGCGAAGACGGAGCTCCCTTTTTCGAAGCCAATAAAACTGTGGCATTTCTTGTAGAAGGAAAGATATGGGTTAATAACCATGCACATGTGTTAAGAGTCTTGAATTCGACAAATGCTCGTTTTTTAACAAATGTGCTTAATGTTGTTCAATACAGACAATTTATTGAAGGCAGCACTAGAGATAAGCTCACACAAGATTCAATGAATAATATTCCCATACAATGTGCGCCAATCGAAGAACAACAAGCCATCGCAGACTATCTGGATAAAGAAACAGCCCGTATTGACAATCTTATAAACAAAATCAACCAGGCTATTGAAAAGCTTCAGGAATACAGGTCTGCACTCATCACTGCAGCAGTCACCGGAAAAATAGATGTGAGGCAAAAAGCGGCATAGGGGGTTCAAATGCCAGTTGATCATAGAGAAATAGCATTTGAAAGCGCGATCGAAAGCTCACTGCTTAATGAGGGTGGTTACATTAAAGCAAACCCGAATAATTTTGACCGCGAGCGAGTACTAGATCCTACTATCCTTGTTCCCTTTGTTAAGGAAACCCAGCCCAGGCAATGGCAGTATCTGGAAAACACCATCAAAGAGAACGCCGAAACGGTATTTCTGGATAGTCTTTGTAAAGCAATGGATTCACAGGGCAGCCTGGATATACTTCGCCATGGTTTTAAATGTTACGGCAAGAACTTCCAAATAGCTTACTTCGCCCCTGCTTCCAGTATGAATCCGGAGCTAAAGAAAAATTACGAGGCTAACCGGCTTTCTATAACTAGGCAGTTGCATTACAGTTTGAACAGTGAACAGTCTATAGATTTACTGATAAGCCTCAACGGCATCCCGGTGGCAACTGCCGAACTAAAAAACCATCTTAGTGGCCAGTCTGTAGAAAATGCCATACACCAATACAAGAACGACCGTGACCCACGAGAGAAAATATTTACATTTAAGAAACGCAGTCTAGTGCATTTTGCGGTAGACCCTGACCTGGTGTTTATGACTACAAAGCTGCAGGGAAGATCAACTGTTTTTCTGCCTTTTAACAAGGGGGACGGCACAGGTGCCGGCAACCCCAACAATCCTGATGGTTACAAGTCCAACTATCTGTGGGAAAACATCTGGCAAAAAGACAGTTTCTTAGATATTCTGGCACGTTTTTTGCATCTTGAAATAATCGAAAAGGTCGTTGATGGCAAAACCATCCGCAAGGAAAAGATGATATTCCCCAGGTATCACCAGCTTGACGTGGTAAGAAAGCTGGAAGCGGATGCCAGGGAACAAGGACCGGGCATAAATTACCTTGTCCAGCACTCTGCTGGCAGTGGTAAGAGCAACTCAATTGGCTGGCTGGCGCACCGGCTGGCTTCTCTTCATGATAAAAATGATAAAAAGATATTCGATTCGGTTGTAGTTGTTACCGACAGATTAGTAATAGATAAACAGCTGCAAGATACAATCTATCAGTTCGAACATAAACAGGGGGTTGTTGAAAAAATTGATGTTGATTCAGCGCAGTTAGCTCAAGCCTTGTTATCTGCAACCCCGATTATCATAACTACATTGCAAAAATTCCCCTTCGTTACTGAAAAAGTTGGAGACCTACCAAATCGAAATTATGCCGTAATCATAGATGAAGCCCACAGCTCACAATCAGGTGAAAGCGCAGCTGACCTCAAAGGAGTTTTAGCCGGACAAAGCATCAAGGAACAGGCAAGGGAAGAAGCAGAAGCGGAAGGTCTGCCCGATTATGAAGAGGAAATCTTGAGAGCAATAGCCAGGCGAGGCAAACAGCCCAATATCAGTTTCTTTGCCTTTACTGCTACACCAAAATATAAAACACTGGAAGTATTCGGCCATTCAGGCGTAGATGGCAAACCGGTGCCATTCCACCTTTACAGTATGCGTCAGGCTATTGAGGAAGGGTTTATTCTGGATGTACTAAAAAACTACACTACCTATAAAACATACTACCGCATTATTAAATCAATCGAAGATGACCCGGAAGTAGAAAAGAAAAAAGCGGCAAGGGCACTGGCACGTTTTATGTCCCTGCATCCGCATAATATAGCCCAGAAAACTGAAATAATGGTTGAACATTTCAGGAAGTTTACCAGCCACAAGATTGGCGGTAAGGCCAAAGCTATGGTAGTAACCTCTTCGAGGTTACACGCAGTGAGGTACAAACAGGCTTTTGACAAATACATTTCTGAAAACGGGTATAGGGATATAAAAACCCTGGTTGCTTTCTCGGGCACAGTTTATGACCCGGATATCAATGATAGAACATACACGGAAGTTGAAATGAATAACGGCATTCGGGAAAAGGAACTTCCGGAAAAGTTCTCATCGGGCGAATACCAGGTTCTTTTGGTTGCTGAAAAGTACCAGACAGGCTTTGATCAGCCTCTTCTTCATACTATGTATATCGACAAACGTTTATCTGGGGTTCATGCGGTTCAAACCTTGTCACGCTTAAACAGAACCTATTCGGGCAAGGAGGAAACCTTCGTTCTTGACTTTGTAAATGACCCAGAGGAAATCTACGAAGCCTTTAAACCCTATTACGAACAAACCTCAATAAAAGAAGAGGTTGATCCTCAACAGCTCTATATTCTGCAAGCACAGTTGGATGAGCAACAAGTGTATCACCAGGATGAAGTTGCAGCTTTTTGCAAGGTGTTTTTTAAATCGAAGGAAAATCAGGAGCAGCATGATCATGCCATGCTTTATTCGTTTATCGATCCAGCAGTAAAGCGTTTTAAAGCTTTGGATGAAAACTCCCGGGAGGATTTCAGGCATCTGCTGCTCACCTTTAGGAACCTCTATTCCTTTCTTTCACAGATTATCCCTTTCCAGGATTCTGATCTTGAAAAAATATATACTTATGTTCGTTTCCTCCTGAATAAATTGCCCAGACGGCAAAACGATGCTAAATATGAGTTTGATAGCGAGGTTAATTTAAAATATTACAGACTTCAAAAGATTAGCGAAGGGAGCATTAAACTAGAGCCAAACGAAGCAGGCGACATATCCGGACCAGTCTCTGTTGGAACAGGGGCAAACTATGGTGAAAAGATAAAGCTCTCCAAATTGATAGATATCGTCAATGAGCGCTTTGGAACTGAATTCAAGCCCGCCGATGAGCTGTTTTTCAACCAGATTCGGGAAGAGGCAGTGGCAGATGAATCGCTAAGGCAGGCAGCGCTTGCCAACCCGATAGACAACTTTAAATATGTTTTCGATAAGGCCCTGGAAGACCTTATTATTGATCGTATGGAACAAAACGAGGATATATTCGCCAAGTTTATGAATGACAAGGACTTCCAAAAAGTGGTTTCCAGCCACTTGTTAAATGAGGTGTATGAGAAGATTCATCAGGCGGGTTAAACATGAAGAAGGAAGAGGTTAAAAAGACGGTCAGAGAGCGGTATGGAAACATAGCCAAGCAGAGTGGCTCCAGCTGCTGTTGCGGGCCTGCGTCGCAAGTTAGCTCGTGCTGTGGAACAAGCGCCGGTGTTGCTGCTGGAATCAGTAAGAAGATTGGCTACAGCTACAAAGAGCTCAATGCTGTGCCAGAGGGATCGAACCTCGGTCTTGGGTGCGGTAACCCGGTGGCTCTGGCATCACTGAAAGAAGGAGAGACGGTATTAGACCTTGGCTCTGGTGCTGGCTTCGATTGCTTCCTGGCGTCTACCAAGGTTGGGGCGAAAGGTAAAGTCATCGGTGTTGATATGACTGCTGAAATGTTGGACAAGGCTAGAGAAAACGCTAGAAAAAACGGTTACACCAACGTGGAATTTCGATTGGGCGAAATCGAGAATCTACCTTTGGCTGATAACTCAGTAGACGCCATTATCTCGAACTGCGTTATCAATCTTTCAAGCGACAAGCAGAGAGTTTTCGATGAAGCATTTAGGGTGCTAAAGCCAGGTGGAAGGTTGATGGTTTCGGACATCATCATTCTAAAAGAACTCCCAGACTTCATCAGGAATTCAATTGACGCTTATGTCGGGTGTGTAGCCGGAGCTATGAAGAAGAATGACTATCTAAAAGCCATTAGGAAATCAGGCTTTGAAGAGGTTAAGGTCGTAGAGGAATCGACATTTCCTTTGGATTGCGTAGTGAGTGACCCCGTGGCGAAAGCCGCTGTGGAAGATTTGAATTTGACTAGCGAACAAGTCAAGGATATATCGACTTCAGTTGCCAGCGTTAGAGTCCAAGGGCTGAAGAAGTAAGCGAATAACCATGAAGATCTGTTATTGCTTCAATTATACTGATCTTGACATTATTGAAGACGCTCGGAGATACCACGGACGATCGTTAATAGAAGACAGAATTGCCGAGGCTAAGAAGGTTGGGACCTGCCGGTGTGACATTAAGAATCCAAAGAAACGATGATGTCTGCCGGATGTCCACCGTGCAGTGGAAAAAGCAAGGGGGGGGTCTCTGATAGATAGTAAAAGCCTGCCTGACAACCTAATTACTTAGGCTAAAGACTAATTCGAAGGTTTTGGTTCTGCGTATTGTACAGTACCACCCACCACTTTGACTCGAACCTTTAATTACCCATCGTGAAAACCAATCGAAAGGTTCTGCCTTTCGTACAACATGCTCTACGGGGCAGGATTCGAACTTCTGTCTGTTAAATTAAAAGTAAATGAAAAGGTTCTGGCTTTCATACAAAGTGGCCCACCATGTTTGACAGTTCCGATAGACGCGCCTTTTTCTGCGGTGAACATTCCGCCAGATTGTTATCCTGAGGAAATTACAGTTGCGATAATCGGGGATTTTTATGAGGTACTAATAGTACCTACTTACACAAATCTATAGTAGATATTTATAGTATTGTAAAGGCTATTTATAGATGGCGTAGAGAACAATTCGTTATCAAACAATGACTACAATCTATTCCACTACAGGGTTCTACATGAATATCTACATCAGTATTAGTTAATCTGTCCGTGATATCTTTCTCAAGGTGATCACACATCTGGTGTGATTCCTCAACACTCAAATTTCTTGGCATAACTAAATGAAGGTCGACAAAACGTTTGTTCCCAGATCGTCGACTACGCATAGAGTGAAAATTGACTAATTGGGTATTATGCTCCTGAATACACTTTTTAATAAGATCTTGTTCTGCCGTGGGCAATTGATAATCTGTAAGCTCATTGAAAGCGTCCCGTGAAACTGCAAATCCAGCTTTTAAAACAAATCCAGCCATTATCAAAGCTATGATAGGATCAAGAATAACTAGATTAGTTAGACGTACCACTAGAAGTCCTATCAACACACCGGCGGCCGAATAAACATCAGCGCTAATGTTGCGTGCCGAGGCTTCTATTGCCAAAGAACCGGTGGATTTAGCCACTTTCTGCAAATGTCGTGATAGAAAGAAACTGGCTATAATTGAAATAACCATAACGACCATGCCTTCATTTGGCTCGATCGGCGTGCTATGCAATATCCGTTGTATTGCTGAATATATAATAAAACCGCCTGCTCCTAATACTAGTAGCGCTTGAATTAATGCGGCAAAACCTTCCATCTTCCCATGTCCGAAAGGATGTTCATTATCTGCCGGGGCTACTGACATTCTTATTGCAACAAAGGTGATACCAATTGAGAAAAGATCTAGAAGACTGTCGGCTGCTTGCGCCGAAATGCTTATACTTTTAGAGATGATGGAAACTAGAACCTTTAAAATGATAAGGCTGATAACGACAGCCAACGCAAGCTTGACAGCACCAGTTCTGGTGGAAATGCTTTTATTTAGATTATTCATAACTGATTCGATTTAGATTGGAATAAAGCTGAATGTCAGCTTGATATAGTTCCAAGGGAATATATGACCTATCCGAGCACTTTACATCAATTAGCTGTAAAAGTCCATAACGTATTGGAATTTATATATGTTTTAAAATAGCCATTTAATATTGTTATTGCCTATTAAGACTTGTTATTTAAATTAAACATTCCATCTTTTGAGTGTGATAAGAAATCAGAATTTGCTCTACGGCTGGAATAAGCCCTTTCTTCTCAAACACAAGTTCGGGAACTGTCAACCAAGGCTCACCATTAGTGTACAAAACCCGTACGAATGCATCATAATAAGTGTATCAGAGTTCACACTTTACCCGTTTTTACCCGCAGGTAAAGCCACAATGAAAGTACTGCCTTTGCCAAGTTCGCTTTCTATTATGTTCTCGCTCCCATGTTAATGAACAATAGACCGGTGCATACAAATTTATTTTTATCTTTAATAACCATGAATTGGCCCTTGTGCAGATTTACAAATTGTCTAACCTATTGTTCTGATGCGCATATTAATGATACTCTGGGGCCAGTATTGTTAGTATAGATAGCGTTGTCCTAATGGAACGAATTCACATTAACCTGCATCTTGTTTATTGAAGGTACTTTTAAGGAGCACTCCTGTTGAACGAACAAGAAGAGGAGAATATCATCCGCCAATGCCAGGTGGGGAATAAGGAAGCATTCGATAAGCTTATAGCCAACTACCAAGGAGTACTCTTCGGTACTGCATATTCAATAATACGTGAGCGATGCGGTGCTGAGGATGCGGTTCAAGAAGCGCTTGTAAAGATATGGCAAAACCTGCCATCATTCCGTTTCGAAGGTAGTATAAAATTCTGGATGGTGCGTATTGTGGCTAATGAGGTAAAACAAGCCTTCAGAAAAAAGAAGTTCCAGACAGTGCCCTTTGATCGTATAACCGAAATACCTGACAGTCACGAGAACGTGGAAGAAGCCGTAGTTGTTGCTGAAAACCGCAAGGAATTGCACCATGCATTGAGCAAATTGCCCTTGGAACAAAGAGAAGTATTAGTATTGCGCTATTTTGTGGAGCTTACGGTTCCGGAAATTGCATCAATTATTGGCAAGCCGGAAGGCACTGTTAAATCCCGCTTGAGCCGCGCATTGAGGCGCCTGAATCAAATATGCGTTTATCAGGATATGAGGGGATAGGGGATAATTATGTATAAGGAAAATATAAAAGACCAAGTTCAGAGTTTTTTTAAGCTTGAGGCTGAAATGCATAAGCCAAAGCCCGGGTGGTGGCAGGAAGCGATATCTCGTGCGAGTGCGCATGAGCAAATATCAAGCGATTGTGGATTTGAAAACCATAAATGCCTAAAAAGAAGTGGTTTTATGGAGAGAATGAAGTACACGTTTGAATCTTTGGCCATGAGAAAGAGGGCTTTTCCTGTAAAGTTATCCGTATATATAGCCTTGGCATTACTATTTTTGGGCTTGAGTGCTGGTATAGGAATTGTAATGGCAAACATGGGAAAGAGCGAAAATCCGCCGGTAGTTGAGCCCAATGAACTGGCAATTATAATAAACGGTTTGGCACAAGGTGAAGAAGCTTTCTTGCATCTGGGCACTCAATCCGGTCGCCTGGAGATAGAAAACCTGGTAAAATCCCGGCAGGTTGAAAGCGATTGCGCTATCCTGATGGAAGATCTTGTTAACAACTTGGAAGATGGCTACTATCTCTTGGTACTGGAAGTGCCGGAGCACTATTTTCGTGATCCAAAAGGATATTCTTTTATGGTGCAGGATTCTGTAATAGTTAATCCCCATGGGAGTATGTTTAATTTTAAACTCGAGGAAGCTTCTAGCCACTTGCCTAAGGAAGCCATAATAGCTTTTTCAGGTCCCTCAAAAGAACCGATACAACCTGTCCCCTTGCCACTCTGGCAGCGCTTGCTTCAACCAGCGGCAATTACTGGAGCAGCAATTATTGTGATAATGCTGGTAATTTTCGTACGTCATCGTAGATTAAAAGCAAATCGATGAAGGCAAAAGACCATATTTTAGAATAGCGTCTGGCCTGCCGGATACTACTGTTAAAGTCTTTTTATTTAATACCCGGGTGCTACTTCAATAAACTTCAAAGTGTTTTTCAAGATAAATTTGGTTGATCTAAAATCAATCTAATGGTACTCACTTTCATGCTGTACGCCATACAGGTTAGGATTCGAACTTTATGGCTCCTCATACCTATCTGAGGCTATTTACTAACAGGCATTGCAGTTCTGGGATAATGGTTTGCCTCTCAAACATAAGTTCGAAATTTGCTGACCAAAGTCAACACCAACCGGCTTATCAGCGCCAAGCTGTCTCAATAAACTTCCGGGAAATAAAAATTATCCCTTGGTTGTGGTATACTAATAATAGACACTAGTTAAGGAAATGCGCTACAGAAGTACCGCCTACCCTTTATGGGTGAAGAAGGCGGTACTTTTTATTGGAAATAGATCTTCTTGTTTGCAGACGGCACCAACTGCTGAGAGTGAAAAGCGAAATATTATTGGCGAGCAAGCCGTAACATAGTGGATTAAAAAAATGGAACCAGGAGTACAATGACAACCGATATTACACAATCAACAGACGTTTCCCGACCAACTGATAATACCAATGCAAGCGGATTTTTACAATTTGATTTCAAGCCGCAACTAATGCGCGGCCTCTCTGATCTTGGCTATAGCATGCCCACGCCAGTTCAAGAAAAGGCCATTCCGATATTACTGCGAGGTAGCGATGTCATCGCCCAAGCACTGACAGGTACGGGGAAAACAGCAGCTTTTATGCTGCCTATTCTTCAAACCTTAAAGCAAGGACATAATGGCGTACAGGTTCTTGTGATGGTCCCCACGCGAGAGCTGGCTCTACAGGTGGCACAGGCTACGCTCGAATACGGAAATTACCTGAATGTAGACGTACTGGCAGTTTATGGGGGCCAACCTTACGGCCAGCAGATAGGGCGCTTGAGAAAGGGTATAGATATTGTAGTTGGTACGCCGGGAAGGCTGCTGGACCTTATTCAGAAGAAGGAGCTTGATCTGAGCAGCCTGAGCGCAATAGTTCTAGATGAGGCGGATGAAATGCTTAGCATGGGTTTCATTCAGGATATTGAA
>Ga0265293_10009949_pt1 | contig 13463 bp, 15 predicted proteins | sample Munlanlewell138R_FD_192505 | JGI IMG/M metagenome (GOLD analysis project Ga0265293, IMG submission 192505) | Leachate microbial communities from a municipal landfill in Southern Ontario, Canada - Leachate well 138R | ecosystem: Engineered > Solid waste > Landfill > Unclassified | place: Canada...
ATGAGTTGCTGTTAAAACTTACCTACCCTTGGCGGAGAAATCACTCTCCGTCAGGAGTTGTGTTTCTCCGCTTTTTTATTTGGAGAAACACCATGTCTCAGAAAAAAACCAACACCCAAACCACTCCAGCCACTTTGACTGCTTTTCTTACGAGTCCTGAAATGATTCAGCTGGTAAGGGATGTGGCAGTCGTGGGTAAAGCAGAAGGTGCCAAGCTTCGCGCTAGCGCCGGTGCTCGCCTGTCACCTCGGTTGACTCAGTGCAAAACTGCGCTGGACTCTGCCAAGGCAGAAGGCTCTAAGCTTCGTACCAGTACTGCCACTCACCTGCACTCTGGGCTGACTCGATGCAAAGCTTTACTGACCTCTGCTAAGGCAGCAGTTACTCAGCTTCAGCAGCAGTCTGCTGTATCACCAACAGTTAATTACGATACTCCCACAATCATGCGCAAGCTGGGCACAGCACAGTTTGAAGCATGGCAGCATCTAAACGGTGTTACTGAAACACCCGATACAAACATCCACGTCCAGGTTTACAACATGGACCTTTGCTAAGGCTAAACACCTTTAATAACCCTGGCGGAAAGCTCTTTTCCGCCAGGGTTAGTGTTTTTCCGCCGTATATTGGAGAAACACATGCTAATACTTTGGTTTCTGTCTTGGATAAAGGCAGGTTTTGTTCGTAATGCTGCCGGAGCTGGTGAAGATCTTCGCAAGCTGGGGTTGGGAATGATAGGAGCAGGCCTCTTTGGCTTTTTTCTTGGTCCAGCGCAGTCGAAATCAGCTATACTTGTTTTACTAGGGATAGTGTCATGGGCTCTTGGCCTATTGATGTCAGCCCCCAAACCTAACACAGAGGAGTGAATAATATGATTTTCGGAATAACAGTTGCTATGTTACTCACATTTATTTCATTCATAGCTTACATCGGTTTGAAAGATCAATTCCTTGAAGACCTAGCCTCACGTCAGTTACAAGACGAAAAATAACCCAAAAAAACCCGCTTCGACGGGTTTTTTCATGTCTGCACACAATAGCAAATTATCATTATCCCAGCGTTTTTATAGCCTGCCCCAAAACCCGTCTGTTCGGACATCGGGTTAACGCCCTATCCAACTGCCGTTATATTTAAGATTGACCCAGAATCGAATTTTGGGGATTTCAACGACATGAAACGTATCACTATGCTTGGCTTATTGATTTTGGATTGCACAATCCAAAACGGTGAGCACTTATGACTGACCCAACCACCCAAGCATACGCAGAACTGCAACAGGCTTTTGAACATTACAACGTAGAGCTTTTTGACGGCCAAATTCCACGCTGCCTGATCACAATGCAGCGCGAGAAGCGCACCTATGGCTATTATTCGACCCAGCGCTTTGTACATCGCGATGATCACACCACAATTGATGAAATTGCTATCAATCCAGCCTATTTCGGTATTGTCCCATTACTTGAAATTTTACAGACATTGGTTCACGAGATGGCCCATGCCTGGCAGCAGCATTTCGGTAACCCAGGCCGACGCGGTTACCACAATGAAGAGTGGGCGGACAAGATGGAGAGCATTGGCCTGATGCCGTCGAGCACTGGCAAGCTAGGCGGCTCTCGCACTGGCGAGAAGATGGCTGATTATGCGATTAAGGGAGGCCTGTTCATGCAAGCCACTGACAAACTATTGGCCGCCGGCTGCCAAGCGTCCTCGGTTGACCGCTTCTCTCCTCTGGTGCAACACAAGGATCGCCTCAGTATTACCTCGACTATTATGGCTGCACTTTCAGAGTCTGTGACAGTAGTTAGAGAGGCAGCCCTGCCAGCTCAATCGAAATCTGTTCGATGGCAAGCACCTGAGCAATCGAAGCTGCTATCGCCTCCGATTGCTGGAAATCGCAGCAGCCGTGTGAAGTACCGCTGCCCAAGATGCACAACCCAAGTCAGGGGCAAGCCTAATTTAAAAATCCGCTGTGGCGAAAATGATTGTGCTGACTCAGTGTTCGAACCGATTGCCTGAGCCTGAACAAATCACCCATATGACAGGGCCCATGCCCTTATGAGCAAAGATATACTGGATCAAATGGCCAAGCAGGAGCTTGTGTTCTGGATCCGCAGGCATGTGATGCAACGCCATAAAAAAGTGATGTTTTATACGCTCGCTGGGTGTCTCTGGCGCAGAGGCAGAAGCAGCTTTCTGAAGTTTCAACCGCTGCTTTCCAGATATCAGACATAGAGACGATGTGTATTTTAAAGGAGGAGCTCAACGAATGCTCTGATGCTTCCCGCAAAGAGGCTTTGCTCAAACAAATAATGACGCACCACAAGGAAGCGGAAAAGTACCGCTCGATATACCGCGAATTCAACGCCCTGCTCCTCGAGTCTGAGCGGCTTTTCGAGCAGTATAAGGTCGCCTTAGGTTTAGAGAGTCGTTAATAGTGTGAACACGCAGGTTGTGACAAATACACTACAGCCGAAGAACTGTATCAGGCGCATGCAGACTGACGGCTGGAGTAACAGAGTGAGAACCTTAATGAAGTCATTAATCCTCAGGCACAAAAAAACCCACTAAAAAGTAGGTTTTTTTGAATCATACGTCCGCGGGGGGAGGCATCCGCCCTCAAGTCCCATGGCTAACTGTATCAGAATGAAGCTTTTTCAGGTGAGATGTCAAACTCAGGATTCATAGCGGCGAAACCTTCACGCTGATGGCGGCCATTGCTGCGCAGCATGTCGCACACGCAGTATTCGAACAGTAAGAGCACCCTCTTCGTATACAAGAATATAATTCGCGCTGGCAATCAGCTCCCTAGTTCCTTCGACTCGGCCAAAGCGACCCATTCTCGGGAAAGTTGACAGCTATTTAGCCTTTTCCTCGATGTCATCCTTTACACGCTGCGCCGCATCCAGATTATCGTCTGATATATAATCTATTATCTCCAGCAAGTCGATACGTGCCAGTTCCGACCATTCCAGCTCAGCCACGATGACGTTTCTTGTCGATCAAAGCTTGAGCCTCATCCATGACTTGTTTATGCGTAACTGTGGGTCGTGTATCCATCAAAGCCTCTTTCACTTTGTCTCGAAACCAAGCATCGTGTGCTTCTGGATCTGTCGTTAGACCAGCGGGTAACCCACCCTCTTTAGTAATGCGGGTCAGCAAGATTCGGACGGCATCAGACATAGTTAGGCCGAAGCTGGCAAGTTTTTCTGTCGCCTCAGCCTTCAGCTTGTCATCGACACGAACATGCAACATTGAAGTATGAGCCATGATGTATCCTCCATTCGTTATTCATAATCTTATTCTGTATCTCAATTGAGATACAGTCAGGGCGTTCACAGTTTATAGACCGTTAAACGATTACCGCAGTGGTGCTTGCTTAAAATCTACTTAATCAGTGCTAAAGGGGTGTTCTGGTCAACCAAAAGTAGACACTTTGTTTTTACAATTCTCATACTCAACAGGACTCACATCACCGTTAGCAGTATGAAGCCTTTCCAGGTTGTAATAGCGCATATACGCCGCCACATCCTGAGCCATTTCTTCACGCGTAGCGTGATGCACTTTTAGTATCCAGTCGTGCTTTAAACTGCCAAAGAAACGCTCAACGACTGCATTATCCCAGCAAGCTCCGACATCACCCATTGACGGCTTGATGTTCATTTTAACGAACTCTTTTCTCAGCAATTTACTGGTGTATTGAGAGCCACGGTCACTGTGAAATATAACGCTTTGTGGGCGTTTACGCAGCCAATAGGCTTGCCGTATAGACTGCAAAATCAAGTCTGTTGTCATGCGAGGACTGATTGCCCAGCCGATAATCCGGCGTGAGTATAAGTCCATAACAATGCTTAAATATATCCAGCCTTCACCTGTTTTCAAGTAGGTTATATCGCCTGCCCATACTTGATTGGGTCCAGTTGGATTAAAGTTCATGTTCACCAAATTAGGTACAACTGCATGCGTTAGATCACGCTGCGTGGTGACTCTGTAAGCTCGGCGCTGCCTAACTATTAACTTGAGTTTACGCATAACACTACGAGTTTTAGTTCGTCCAATGTTAAAGTTTTTCTTACGTAATACCTTCATAAGCTCACGGCTTCCAAGGCTCTCTCGGCTTTTGTCAAACACGTCCTTGGCGGTGTAATACAGCTTTAACTCTTGCACGCTGATCAACTTGGCAGGGCGTTTTCTCCAAGCATAAAAGCCTGAGCGACTGAGCTCTAAAAGCGAGCAGCAAAGCTGAACCGGATAGCCTTCTTGCACCACAGAGTGAACGAACTTAAAGCCTAGCTCATCTCTCTGGCGAAGAAGGCCGACGCCTTTTTTAAGATGTCTTTCTCCATCCGCAAGCGCTTATTTTCAGCTCGTAACTTTTTTAGCTCTTCACGCTCATCGGTACTCAACGCAGCACCGCTGGCTTGAGCTTCTTGCTGCTCTTTCCACTTGTAAAGCAGGTTCGTATTGACACCCAAAGATCGAGCGGCTTCGGCCACGCTGTAGCCTTGATCAGTAACTAGAGCAACGGCTTCTTTTTTAAATTCCTGAGTGTAAGTTTTATACACGCGCTTCTGATTCATATTTCACCTCAAACTAGACAGGGTCTATTGTCTCTCATTGAAGTGTCTATTTGTATTAGGCCAGAACAATTGCGCGCGGTTCGGCCGGGCAGGTCTGTTAGCGCCACCACCATCGACAGGCCTGCAGCCGCCCACAGCGTAAGGGCGATCAAGCGAACAGCGGGCTGCAGCACCTGATGCCATAGTGCCAGTGCGCCCCACGCAATCAGCAGTAGCACCGCAAAGCCGATCACCAGGCGCACAGGGAGATGCCTGTATTTTTGCCTTACCCTGCTCATCGAGGCTGCAAAAGCTCAAGCAGCAGTTGCCGATGTGCATCCCGTAACTGCACCAGCGATATGGAAGGGTTGCCCCTGGATAGCATCGAAGAGTTCAGCCACAGCAGTGCGGGAGCGAGCGCCAGCGGGAAAAAGTGCTCAGTCAGGACACTCGGACAAACAACCCCCCGGTCTATGTTGCCTTGGATGATGAGCTGTGCTCGCCTGCGCAGTCCGCGCGCTACCTCATCATGCCAACGTTTCACCAGTTCCGGTGCTCTGGCGCTTTCGGTCAGAAGTAATCGGTAGATCGATACCGTAGCGGGGGATTCAAACGTCGCGTAAAGGCGATCAAGATAGGCGTCTACCAGCTCTGGCAGCGTCAGTTCTTCATCCGGAAGCCAGCCCTGAAAATCGCGAAGCTGCTGGGTTGTACGTTCGAGCAAGGCGTGAAAAATCTCTTCCTTGCTTTTGAAGTGGGCGTAGATGCCTGCCTTGGATAAGCCCGCACATTCCGCCAGGCGCTCCATCGACACGGCGTTGTATGTCCGATCCGCAAACTCGATCAACGCCGCATCCAATATTTCCTTTCTCCTGGCCACAGAAGACAGATAGCGGCGCTTGCCTGGTACGTCGTCTTTTTTGGTTGGCATACAAAGGTCCCTGTTCAAAAATTGACTGGATTGTCCCATGGGCTGGTCACCGGTTCCACCATGGGCGCATGGTCAGCCCAGGCTGAGCACTTCCAACTGGCGGGTGTGCAGTGCCTAGTGAACGGCTAGTTGCGTTTTCGGGATTGTAACGTATAATCACAAACAACCGTCCAGTCGTTTTCTTTATAGTGTGCGATAACGCGCACTATTCGCAGGGACGCATACGAACCCGGAACGCCGGAAAATGAAGCAGGAGAGCCCCATCGACCGGTCGCTAGAGGCGAGAGTGCAGACATTAATAGGGAGGTGGCGTGAACAGCCATCAAAGTCGCGCTCGATTGCAGCGTTCGTTGGTGACCGACATGCCTGCGCGTCGCTGTACGTGGGCGGCTACTCCTCTACAACCAGGCCCTATTCAGCCCGAACCCCGTACGGAACGTGATCATGCCTCCAGCTTTTCCTTTATTGTCTGAGTTCAAATTGCGCACTGCCTCGCTGGCACTGAGCGCCGTCGTACTGACCGGCTGCATGTCGCTCGCTCCCGCTCCTGATACTCCGCCCCCGCCGGTGCCAGCGGTTTGGTCTGGTCATCCTGAATCAGGCGCCAAGGGTGCTCATGCGGGAGAACTTGCCTGGCAGGCGTACTTCACGGATCCCTTGCTGCAACGCCTCATCGAGACAGCGCTAGAGAACAACCGCGATCTGCGCCTGGCCGCGCTGCGTGTCGAGGAAGCCAGCGCTACGTTCCGCATTCAGCGCTCGGATCGATTTCCTGCCGTGGGCCTCGGTGCCCAAGGTGGGCGCGCCCGCGTCCCTGGCGATCTAAACATGTCGGGCCGATCGCAGGTCGGCGGCGAGTACCGGGCCGAGGTGGGGTTGAGCACCTGGGAGCTGGATCTGTGGGGCCGGGTCCGCAACCTCGAGGACGCCGCCCTGCAAACCTGGCTGGCAACCGACGCTGCGCGCCAGGCCGTCCACCTGGCGCTGATCGCCCAGGTGGCGGACGGTTACCTGGGCTTGCGCGAGATTGACGAGCGTGTGGCTATCGCCCGTCAAACCGTCGCGACTCGCGAGAATTCCTACCGCATTTTCCGGCGCCGCGTTGAAGTCGGCTCGACCTCGAAGCTGGATCTCACCCAAGTCCAGACCCTGCTGAACCAGGCTCAGGCGCTGCTGACCCAGCTTGAGCAAGCGCGCGCCACGCAACTGCACGCGCTGGCGCTGCTGGTGGGCGCTGATCCTGGCCCGCTGCCCGCCAAAGCACCCTTCGATGAAACAACGGTGCTGGCCGACCTGCGGGCCGGTCTGCCTTCGGAGCTGCTGGTCAGCCGCCCGGACATCATTTCCGCGGAACACCAATTGCGCGCTGGCGATGCCAACATCGGGGCCGCCCGCGCGGCGTTCTTGCCGCGCATTGCGCTGACCGGCAGCTTCGGCACGGCCAGTTCCGATCTGGACGGCCTGTTCGATTCCGGCAGCCGCGCCTGGACCTTCATGCCCACCCTGTCGCTGCCCATCTTCGATGGCGGGCGGCGGCGCGCCAACCTGGAACTGAGCGAAGTGCGCCGCGACATCGCCGTTGCCGGCTACGAGAAGACCATTCAAACGGCCTTTCGCGAGGTGGCCGATGCACTGAGCGCCAAGTACTGGCTGGCTGAGCAATTGACGATCCAGCGGGCCAATCTGGAAGCGCAAAGCGAACGCGCGCGGCTGGCCCAGTTGCGCTACGACAACGGCTCGGCCGCTTTCCTGGAGGTGCTGGACGCCCAACGCGATCTGCTGGATGCCGGACAACAACTGGTGCAGGCGCGCCGTGCGCTGCTGTCTAGCCAGGTGGCACTGTATGCCGCGCTCGGCGGCGGCACCCTCACCGCAACCGGCCAGGCGCAGAGTGCGACCTCGACGCCCGCTTCCACCCCATCAACCCGTTAAGGCACGCGAAACCTATGACTGTCTCATCCTCTCTCAAGAAAAAACTCCTGGTTGTTGCCGCCGCAGCTGTTGTTGTCGCGCTGGCCTGGTGGGGCTGGACGAAGTTTGCCGATACCGGCCCCGGCGAAGGATTCGTCAACGGCAATGGCCGCATCGAAGCCACGGAGATCGACATCGCCACCAAGCTGCCCGGACGTATCGAAGACATTCTGGTCCGTGAAGGCGATTTCGTCTCAGCGGGCCAGCCACTGGCCAGGATGCAACTGGAAACGCTTGAGGCGCAGCGCGACGAAGCCTTCGCCATGCGTGAACAGGCCGAGCACTCGGTGACCGCAGCACAGGCCCAGGTGGCGCTGCGTGAAGCCGACGTGGTTGCGGCGCAGGCACTCGTCGGCCAGCGCGAGTCGGAGCTCGATGCCGCGCAACGGCGGCTGAAACGTTCGCAGACATTATCCCAAGAAGGCGCCGCCTCGATACAAGAGTTGGACGATGACCGGGCGCGCGTGCGGGGCGCACAGGCGACGCTCGCGGCCAGCAAAGCACAGACCGCCGCTGCCCGCGCCGCGGTCGAGGCCGCCAAGGCGCAGCTCGTAGGCGCGAGGTCCAGCGTGTCCGCTGCCACGGCCAGCATCAACCGCATCGAAGCCGACATACGCGACAGCGAACTGCGCTCGCCGCGTGACGGTCGGGTGCAGGTGCGGGTGGCGCAACCCGGCGAGGTGCTGGGATCGGGCGGACGCGTCCTGAATCTTATCGACCTGTCGGACGTCTACATCACCTTCTTCCTGCCCGAGACCGTGGCCGGCCGCGTCGCGCTGGGTTCCGAGGTCCGCATCATTCTGGATGCCGCGCCGGAGTATGTGATACCAGCCACTGTTTCCTTCGTCGCCAGCGCGGCGCAGTTCACCCCCAAAACGGTGGAAACCGCCAGCGAACGGCAGAAACTGATGTTCCGCGTGCGCGCGCAGATTTCGCAGGAGCTGCTGCGTGAACACCTGCAGCAGGTCAAGACCGGTTTGCCCGGCGTGGCCTGGGTCAAGCTCGACGCCAATGCAGAGTGGCCTCAAAACCTGTCCCTTCGCGTGCCGGAGTAAGGTATGAGCCACAGTGCGAGTGCGCAGCCCACGACCGTTGCAAGCGTCCGTCAGGTGCGCTTGCGTTACGGCGACGTCATCGCCCTGGATGGCATCGATCTGGACATTCCCGCCGGACGGATGGTCGGCCTGATCGGCCCCGACGGCGTGGGCAAATCCAGTCTGCTCTCATTACTGGCGGGTGTGCGCATCATCCAGGAGGGCACGGTCGAGGTGCTCGGTGGCGACATGGCCAACAAGGCCCATCGCAAGCTGGTGTGCCCGCGCATCGCCTACATGCCGCAGGGGCTGGGCAAGAACCTGTATCCGACGCTCTCGGTCGAGGAGAATCTGCAATTCTTCGCGCGCCTGTTCGGCCACGGCGCCGCGGAACGCCGCCAGCGGATCGATGAGCTCACCCAGGCCACCGGCCTGTTCAAATTCTTGCCGCGCCCGGCCGGCAAGCTTTCCGGGGGCATGAAACAAAAACTTGGCCTGTGCTGCGCGCTGATTCACGACCCGGATTTCCTGATCCTCGACGAACCAACGACCGGCGTGGACCCGCTGGCGCGCGCACAGTTCTGGGACCTGATCGAGCGCATCCGCGCCGATCGCCCCGGCATGAGCGTGATCGTGGCTACCGCCTACATGGATGAGGCACAGCGCTTCGACTGGCTCGCCGCCATCGACGACGGCAAGGTCCTCGCCACCGGTACGCCGAAGGAATTGCTGGAGAAAACAAACAGCCCGAACCTGGAAGAGGCATTCATCCGCCTGCTCCCGGAAGAGAAAAAGCGCGGACACCAAGCGGTTGTCATTCCGCCTCTGCCTGAGGACGGCGCGGACGATATCGCCATCGAAGCCGAGGGGCTGACCATGCGCTTTGGCGACTTCGTTGCTGTCGACAGTGTCTCCTTCCGTATCCGGCGCGGTGAGATCTTCGGCTTCCTCGGCTCCAATGGTTGCGGCAAGTCCACGACCATGAAGATGCTCACCGGCCTGCTGCCGGCGAGCGAGGGCCGGGCCTGGCTGTTCGGCCACGAAGTCGATCCGCATGACCTGGACACCCGCCGCCGTGTCGGCTACATGTCGCAGGCGTTCTCGCTCTACAGTGAACTCACGGTACGCCAGAATCTGGAGTTGCACGCCAAGCTGTTCAGTGTGTCCCCGAACGATATTCCGGGCCGCGTGGACGAGATGGTGGAGCGCTTTGGGCTGGCGGACGTCATCGACAGCCTGCCGGCCAGTCTGCCGCTGGGCATACGCCAGCGCCTGTCGCTGGCCGTTGCCATGGTGCACAAGCCCGAGCTGCTGATTCTGGACGAGCCGACCTCCGGCGTCGACCCGGTGGCGCGTGATGCGTTCTGGCGGCTGCTTATTGAATTGTCGCGGCGCGACCGGGTGACGGTCTTCATTTCCACTCACTTTATGAACGAGGCCGAACGCTGCGACCGCATGTCGATGATGCATGCCGGCAAGGTGCTCGACAGCGACGTGCCCGCCAGACTGGTCGAGAAACGCGGCGCCAAAACCCTTGAAGAGGCCTTCATCGGCTACCTCCTCGAAGCCGAGGGCGGCACAGCCGCCCCGCCCAGCCAGCCTGAGGCCGACAATCACGAGGAGCCGCCATCCGCGGTACCCGCTGAACACCGCGGGCACCGCTCTGGAGGCTTCAGCTTGCAGCGCATGTTCAGCTATCTATGGCGCGAGACCCTGGAGCTGCAGCGGGATCCGGTCCGCGCTACCCTGGCGCTGGGCGGTTCGCTGCTGCTGATGTTCGTGATCGGCTTCGGCATCACCATGGACGTCGAGGATCTGAGTTATGCGGTGCTCGATCGCGACCAGACCACGCTAAGCCAGAGCTACACGTTGAACCTGGCCGGCTCGCGCTACTTTACCGAGCACGCGCCGATCGTCGACTACGACGATCTTGACCGGCGCATGCGCAGCGGCGAACTGTCGCTGGCCATCGAAATCCCCCCTGGCTTCAGCCGCGATGTGTTGCGAGGCCAAAACGTGCAGATCGGCGCCTGGCTCGATGGCGCCATGCCACAACGCGCGGAAACCGTCCAGGGCTACGTTCAGGGCATGCACCAGCACTGGCTGTTGGCACAGGCCAGCGAGCGCGGCGGCGCCAGCGTAGCCGGGAATGCCAGCGTCGAGACGCGCTTTCGCTACAACCCCGATGTCAAGAGCCTGCCGGCCATGGTACCGGCCGTGATTCCTCTGTTGTTGCTCATGCTGCCGGCGATGCTGACCGCGCTGGCGGTGGTGCGCGAGAAGGAGACCGGCTCGATCACCAATCTGTACGTGACGCCGGTGACGCGCATCGAGTTCCTGCTCGGCAAGCAACTGCCCTATGTCGGCCTGGCCATGGCGAACTTCCTGTTGATGAGCCTGCTCGCGGTCACCGCCTTCGGTGTGCCGGTCACGGGCAGCTTCTTGACCCTGACGCTGGCCGCGCTGATCTTCTCCTTCGCCGCGACCGGCATGGGGCTACTGGCCTCGGCCGTTACACGCAGCCAGATCGCGGCCATGTTTTTTGCCATGATCGGCACCCTGATACCGGCCACCCAGTTCGCCGGCCTGATTGATCCGGTGTCCTCACTCGAGGGCTCCAGCAAGTTCATCGGCGAGATCTATCCCGCCACACACATGATCTCCATCAGCCGCGGTGTGTTCAGCAAAGCGCTCGGCCTGGCCGATCTGGCAGGGCCGCTGTGGTCGATGCTCTTGTCGGTCCCAGTCATTCTCGGCGCAGCCGTTTTGCTACTCAAGAAGCAGGAGCGCTGAGATGAACAGAAGAAGCCTGGCCAATATCTACGACCTCGGCGTCAAGGAGCTGTGGAGCCTATGGCGCGATCCGATGATGCTCGTGCTCATCGTCTATGTGTTCACCGCGTCGGTCTACACCTCGGCCACGTCCATGCCGGAGACGCTGCACAACGCGCCCATCGCCATCGTCGACGAGGATAATTCGGCGCTGTCCCAGCGGGTTGCCTCGGCCTTCTACCCCCCGCAGTTCACACAGCCGGCCATGATCGACTATAGAGACGTGGACCCGGGCATGGACGCGGGGCTGTACACCTTCGCCCTGGTTATTCCGCCCAACTTCCAGCGTGACGTGCTGGCGGGGCGATCGCCCGCCGCGCAGCTCAATGTCGATGCCACCCGAATGAGTCAAGCCTTCACCGGCAGTGGCTATATCCAGCAGATCTTCACCGGTGAAGTCAATGAGTTCGTCAAGCGTTACCGCGGCACCGACGCGCCACCCGTGGATCTGGCCTTGCGCGCACGCTTCAACCCCGCACTGGACAAGGCCTGGTTCGGCTCGGTGGTGCAGATCATCAACCACATCACGCTATTGTCCATCATCCTGACCGGCGCGGCGCTGATCCGGGAGCGCGAACACGGCACCATCGAGCACCTGCTGGTGATGCCGGTTACACCCGCGCAGATCATGCTCTCCAAGGTCTGGTCGATGGCCCTGATCGTGCTGATTGCCTCATTTCTGTCCCTCAATCTCATGGTGCGCGGCGTTCTGGGCGTTCCAGTCGAGGGTTCCATTGCACTGTTCTTCGCTGGCGCGGCGCTCAGTCTGTTCGCCACCACGTCGATGGGCATCTTCATCGCCACCCTGGCGCGCAACATGCCGCAGTTCGGTATGTTGATGATGCTGACCATCATGCCGCTGCAGATGCTCTCGGGTGGCACCACGCCACGCGAAAGCATGCCCGAGATAGTGCAGAACATCATGCTGATCGCACCCACCACCCATTTCGTGGAACTGAGCCAGGCTATCCTCTACCGGGGCGCCGGCCTGGAGACGGTGTGGCAGCCCTTCCTGGCGCTGGCACTGATCGGCACAGTTCTGTTTTTCCTGTCGTTAGCACGCTTTCGCAAAACGATCGGCCAGATGGCTTGATCGTTTGACCGCCCGAGTGAGCATTTCACCCCCGGCAAGGAGTTTTACAATTAGCAATGAAACCATCCCTCTCAACCCATTCAAGGCGAACTCAGAACTGCAACTGCGCTTTCCAGCGCCTGACGCTGGAAAGCGGCCAACAATGGATGGAGAGCGCGACGGGTGTCGGTGAACACAATGCGTTCATTCGCGAGCACATCTGTGCAGCACTGGCCTTTCTGGGCATTGCGCTGGATGCCGACGCCAACACCAGAAACGCGGCGACGCTTTCAAGCGCCCACAGGCAGGTCGTCGTGGCCGTCGAACCAACCAACGAAGAGTGGGCGGACAAAATGGAGGGTATTGGCCTGATGCCGTCGAGCACTGGCAAACCAGGTGGTTCTCGCACTGGTGAAAAGATGGCTGATTACGCGATCGAGGGCGGCTTGTTCATGCAGGCTACTGACCACTGCACGCTGGGTACGGTTTCGATAATGGGTTCGTAGTATCGAAACTGGCCGACGGCCACTTGCTGCTTTAACGCTTGCACATAGCGGCGCACGCTGCGCTCTGACACTTGTAGTGTGCCAACTTTGTTTTTCAGCCGCCGCATCAGCTTCACAGCGGACAGTTTGGGGGATTCCTTGAGCTGGTTAATCAGGTAGTCACGGTAATGATCCAACCACTTATAGCGCGACGGATCGGCTTGCATAATGGATGTCTAAAGAGCGCTAAAGGGGAAAGGGCAAATGGCTTGAAGGGATTAATGGAAGGGAGGTTAAGGGCAAAGGGGCTACCCTTAAAGGGCTTGTTTGCAGGGAAAAGCAAAAGGCCAAAAGGCAATCCGTGCCAGCCAAAAAATCATATAATCAAGAGCGGGATGAGACTGTAATTAAATCTGTGTAACTGTTTATCATTGACCCCTAACGGGAAGGATAGACAGACGATGAACAAAAAAGACCTCGAAGCCTTTGCACGCGAAGCGGCAAAAGGTATCAAAACTGAAAAAGACCTGACAGACATGCGAGCTATGCTCACCAAGGTCATGGTGGAAGCAGCGCTTAGCGTTG
>Ga0265293_10009950_pt1 | contig 13463 bp, 12 predicted proteins | sample Munlanlewell138R_FD_192505 | JGI IMG/M metagenome (GOLD analysis project Ga0265293, IMG submission 192505) | Leachate microbial communities from a municipal landfill in Southern Ontario, Canada - Leachate well 138R | ecosystem: Engineered > Solid waste > Landfill > Unclassified | place: Canada...
GTGCGTTCACGACCGAGGCCCCGACCCCGTGCAGCCCGCCCGAGGTCTGATAGGCGCCCTCGGTGAACTTGCCGCCGGCGTGCAGCGTGCACAGGATCACCTCAAGCGCCGATTTGCCGGGGAATTTCGGGTGCGGGTCGATGGGGATGCCGCGGCCGTTGTCGCGCACGGTGACGCTGCCGTCGCCGTGCAGCTCGACCTCGATGCGGCTGGCGTGGCCGGCGACGGCCTCGTCCATGGCATTGTCGAGGATCTCCGCCACCAGATGGTGCAGCGCGCGTTCATCCGTGCCGCCGATATACATGCCGGGGCGCTTGCGGACGGGCTCCAACCCCTCGAGCACCTCGATCGAGGCGGCGGAATAGCTGTCGGGGGCCGCTTGCGCGCCCGAAAGAAGGTCGTCGGACATCGGATCTGCCTGCTCGTGATTATGGCGCGTCATGCCATGACGGGGCCGGGCGGGGCAACCCGCCGTGGCTCGCGGCCGTTCAAGCCCCGTCGCGCAAGCAGGATCGCCACCGGCTTGCCGCCCGGGCGTTCCAGCACCTTGTGCGGCTCGTGCAGCGTGGTGAACATGGCGATGTGATTGGCCGGCAGGCGGGTCACGGCGGGCACTCCAGCCGCGCCGCATTTCGGAAATCCCTCAATCTGGTGCTGGAATCCCGCCCCGGATCGGCATAGAGCACCGCAACCGTCCACCGGCGGATGACCCGCCAACCCGAGGAAAACGATGGCCGCAGAACCGCGCATCATCACGACGACCGACGAACTCGCCGCGTTCTGTGAACTCGCCAAGTCGCAACCTTACGTCACGCTCGACACGGAATTCCTGCGCGAACGGACCTATTATTCCCGGCTGTGCCTGGTCCAGATGGCGCTGCCGCCGGCGTCGGGATCCAAGGCCGAGGGCGGGCCGGCGGTGCTGGTCGATCCGATGGCCGAGGGGCTGTCGCTGGAACCGCTTTACGATCTGTTCCGCCACACCCCGACGGTCAAGGTGTTTCACGCCGCGCGGCAGGATCTGGAAATCTTCTTTCACGATGCCGGGGTGTTCCCCGACCCGCTGTTCGACACGCAGGTGGCGGCGATGGTCTGCGGCTTCGGCGAACAGGCGGGGTATGAGACGCTGGTCAAGCGTATCGTCCGGCAACCGCTGGACAAGTCCTCGCGCTTTACCGACTGGTCGCGCCGGCCGCTGACGCAGGCGCAGGCGGAATATGCGCTGGCCGATGTGACCCACCTGCGGGCGATCTATGAATATCTGTCGGAGCAGTTGAAAAAGACCGGGCGCGAGGCGTGGGTGGCCGAAGAGGCCGGGGCGCTGGTCGATCCCGAAACCTATATCACCCGTCCGAATGAGGCATGGGCGCGGGTGCGCACCCGCTCGGGTTCGCCGCGGTTCCTGGCGGTGGTGCGGGAACTGGCGCGGTTTCGCGAAAACTACGCCCAGACCCGCGACGTGCCGCGGTCGCGGGTGTTCAAGGACGATGCGCTGATCGAGCTGGCCTCGGCCAAGCCGCTGACGGATGAAGATCTGAGCAAGTCGCGGCTGCTTCTGCGCGAGGCGCGGCGGGGCGAGATCGCGCAGGGCATCCTCGACGCGATCAAGGCCGGGCTCGAAACCCCGGACCTGCCCAAGCCGGCCCCCGAACAGCCCGGTCTGCCGGGCAATGCCGCGCTGTCGCAGTTGCTGCGGGTGCTGCTGCACGCCAAGGCCGACGCGGCCGGGGTCGCGCCCAAGCTGATCGCCTCGTCAGCCGATCTGGACGCCATCGCGGCCGGGGTGCGCGAGGTGCCGGCGCTGTCGGGCTGGCGCGCCGAGGTTTTCGGGAATGAGGCGCTGCTGCTGGCGCAAGGCCGGATCGCCCTGTCGGCGCGCGGCGGGGCGGTGCTGGTGGTGCCGGTAGGGTAAGGGGGCTGCGGGCAGAGGCGCCTGCGACTGTGATCCTGCGCACCCGCCCGAGAACAGTCGCGAGAACCACCTGCGGCGTCGCGGGCGTCACTGTCGATGGGTTTTGCCGCCTAAATCCCACCTGTTCCCGCCTGAGCGCGGCCAGGCCCTGGAACACCCATGTTTCTGTCGCGTTACAATTTTGCTGCTCATTTTTCAGCACACAGCTTCGGCATGAGGCTGTAAACACTGGCTATATGGGGATTGAATGGCGGAGGGGATGGGTCTGACGTCCAACCTTCTCCACCTTAAGGGATTGATTTCATTATACAAGATCCCAACAGCTCTCGCTTCAGATCACGAACACCGGCGCGAACCCACCCCCTAGCGTCCTGAAATTTGTGGTCTGGCCTTGATAAAGGCGCGCGGCCACCAGAAGCACCTGCCCATCATAGGTATACAGTCGCACGTCCATTTTGCGCCTCTGGGGTGTCTCGTCGATCTTGATCATGCGCTCGCTGGGGCGGACCAGCGTCTGGGCAACGTATCCGCCTCCCGCGATCTCCGCCCAGACTCCTTTCGTCAGCTTGTCGCCACGATATACCGCCTTGCCACCATGTCCTCCTGTCGGCTTGAAGAACAGGTCCTTGCGGGATTTCCAAAGTGCATCAGCGTTGTCGGGATTGACCAAAACGGTGCGTGGAACGGCAGCAAGCCCGGCCCGAATCCCCGGGTCGACTCCCCATGCCTCAAGTGTCGCGGAATTCGAAAGAAGCGAAAGGTTGCGCTTGTCGGCAAGGAGCGCGTGGTTGTGCGGATTCGGCGTTACGACAACCGCGCCATCACGGTAGGATTCCTGCAATGCCTTGTGCTCGGGCTGATCAAAGGCGAAATCGGTGACCCGATTGTAAACGAGATCGATCGTCTTTCCGTCGACGCTGAGCCGACCATCGTCGTAGCTAAGGTGACCGGCGTCGGCGATGACCGCGTCTACCCCTCGTGCCGCCAAAACTTGCCGCGCGAGCACGAACTCGGGATAAAGGTACTGTTCCGGCGGATTGTCATCGATGATGGCGATGCGTTGTGGCGTGCCCGTTCCCCGCTGCCGAATCCATTCGTTCTGGAACATGCGAAACGCCGCGTCCTCGAACGATGGCAGCGCCGGGGGGATATCCATTTCGGCGCAGCACGCGCGCTGCGCTCGTGCAAGAAAGGCATTGAGAAACGCGCCGCCGGCGTTGGTGTTGATTTCGATCAACCGGGGGCCGTCTTCGCCGAGATGAAAGTCGTAGCCCATCAATGCCCCGAGCGGGCCGTGATCCCCCCACGCGATTTCCGGCGCCCAGGAGAGGACCGCGGTCTTGTATGCCTCGAGTTGGGCGGTGGTCTCCACAGCCACTGCGATCGCGCGCATCTCATTGACGGTGGTGGCCGAAAGGAACACCGGCACGTGCGAGAACAGGTGGGTCTTGGGGCCGATGAACGTCTCGAAGAACGCCGGCTCACCTGCCTCCTGCTCCAGCGCCTCGCGCAGCGATGGAAGGTCCAGTGTAACGCAGAAGCAGTTCTTGTTGAGCCGCTCCGTGCGGTCTTGAACCCGCTTCGATGAACTGGAGCCGGGATTGTTCATTGAGGGAAAACCCGACGCTGCGCCATGATCGGGCGCGCTTCAAAGGCCAAGTAATCCATGAATAATCCCACGAACATCGCTCCCAAAGGTGTCGCCATCGGGTTGATCCAAATATGCCGCTTCTGTCCGGCAGCCACAACTGTCACCGGGTGGGCCTCGGAAAACTGAGCAGCCGGTCGCACGGGCAGCTCCGGCCTGCAGCGAAGCTCCATCCCGAAGGTGCCATCAGCGCTCAGCGTGCTTGCGACACATTCTCCTGGTAGGTCCGCTCGCGCTCCGGCCAGGTGCTCTTGATATAGGCGAGCGCAGCCTGGATCTCTGCGTCGCTGAGGACGGCAAAGCCCGGCATGTCGCTCTTATAGCCGCCCCCGACGATGGCGGCCGTGCCCTCCTTGACGATCCGGAACAGGATGTCATCGGGATGGTGCCACGTGTGGCCGTCGGCATCGTGTGGTGGCGCCGGGAGACGCCCGGACGGAAGGGGCGTCTTCCAGTCCGGCTGCCCCTCGAGCTGCGCACCGTGGCAGGACGCACATTGGTCCGCATAGATCTGCCGGCCCTGTTCGATGACTTCTGCAGATGACGCGGCGTTGGATGCGGTCTGGGCATAGTGCCTGCCAGCGAAGACCGCCATGACCAGGCCTCCGACGAGCAACCCGGGCCACAAGATATTACGGAGTTCTTTTCGCATGAGTTGCATGATTGGTGGCGAGGAATTTCTATTGGCTACATGCCGAGGATGAATTTCTGCCAGAGGCGCGACGCCGGAGGCAATGGACATTCCCGTGACCAGCGCCTATCTTTCCGGCATGTTCTCGCGCCTCGTCACCATGCTTGCCGTACTCGCGATCGCCGTCATGACGACGGTGACCTCCGCGCATGCGGCGCGCTTGAGCGCAGAGCCGGATCACTCGGTGCATGTCGGCGAGATGATGCAGGTTGCGGCCGGCAGCGACCGTTCCTGTGACGGCGAACAGCACTGCGGATCGATGGATGCTGGAAGCTGTGAGTTGCTTTGTTCAGGTCTTTTGGTCTTTCTGACATTTCCGAGGGAAGACTCGCCCAGCGTTTACGCGCCTGCCAGCCATGACCTGCCCACCGGTGCAGTGCTTGCCGGTCGGGCACCTGGACTGAACGAACGACCTCCCAAGCACCGTCTCCTCTGATCGCGCGTCCGGGCCGAGGCCCGCGGCGTCCTGTCGGTTTTGATGAACGGGACGAGCTGTCCCGAGGAGACGACCATGAATACCCTTTCACGACGCGGCTTTCTTGCCGCTGGCGCCGCCATGCTGGCCTATGCGCATCTGCCCCGGATCGCGGCAGCGCAGGGCGCCGCCCCGCTGTCGCTGCACGCCGCCACCCGGACGCTCGACATCGACGGTCGCGCCGCCACCGTCTGGGGTCTTGCCGGGCCAGCCGGACAGGGGCTGACACTCGATCCCGGCGCGCGGTTCCGGGTGGATCTGCGCAACGATCTCGATACTGACACGCTGATCCACTGGCACGGCCAGATCCCGCCCAACGCACAGGATGGCGTGCCCGACATGCCTTTGCCGATGCTCGCCCCCGGCGAGACTCGCGCCTATGACTTCGCGCCGCTGCCCGGCACCTACTGGATGCACGCGCATGTGCCGCTGCACGAGATGCGCCTTCTGGCCGCGCCGCTGATCGTGCGCAGCGCCGAGGATGTCGCCGCCGACCGGCAGGAGGTGGTGCTGTTCCTGCATGATTTCTCGTTCAAGGCACCCGAGGAGGTGATGGCCGAGATCCTTGGCGGCCACGGGACCGCCGGCGGTCATGGAGGCGGCCACGGCGCGGTCATGGGCGGCATGGCGGCCATGGACCACGGCGCGATGGGGAACATGCCGATGGGTGGCATGGATCACGGCGCCATGGGTGGCATGACGGGAATGGGCGCCATGGACGGCATGGCGATGGACCTCAACGACTACGACTGGGACGCCTATCTTGCCAACGACCGCACGCTTTCGGATCCCGAGGTGGTGCAGGTCGAGCGCGGCGGGCGCATCCGCCTGCGGGTGATCAACGCCGCCGCGGCAACGGTGTTCTGGATCGAGACTGGCGAAGCGCAGGCCCGGCTCGTCGCGGTCGATGGCCATGCCGTTCAGCCCGTCCCCGGCACGCGGTTCGGCTTGGCCATGGGCCAACGGCTCGACCTCGAGATCGACCTGCCGCAGGAGGGCGGCGCCTGGCCGATCCTCGCGCTGCGGGAAGGCGCGCGAGAGCGGACCGGGCTGATCCTTGCCACGCAGGGCGCCGAAATACGGCGCATCGACACCATGGCGGAGGCCGAAGCGCCTGCCTTCGACAGCGACCTTGCGCAGGAGACGCGTCTGATCGCCGCGGGCGCTTTGCCGGATCGGCCGGTGGACCGCAGCCACATGGTGATGCTGGGCGGCTCGATGCAGCCCTATGTGTGGACGATCAACGGGGCCGTCTGGGGCCAGCATCGCCCGCTTGCCGCACAGAGCGGCGAGCGGGTCGTGCTGTCCTTCCACAACATGTCGATGATGGGCCACCCGATGCATCTGCACGGACATGTGTTCCAAGTCGTCGGGTTGAACGGACGTGCGGTCCGAGGCGCGCTGCGCGACACGGTATACGTGCCGCCGATGTCGATGGTCGATATCGCGCTCGACGCCGGCGAGGTCGCGCGCTGGATGCTGCATTGCCACCACATGCCGCATCTCGAGACCGGCATGATGACCGAATTCGCAGTCAACGCATGATCGGGCAAACCGCCAAGGAGGCGTGAGAAATGGCCAGCAAGACAGATCACCATCACCACAACCACGGCCATGTGCACGATCACGCGCATGACCACGCCGCCGTCGCGCGGGACGACACGCACAAGGTCAAGGACCCTGTCTGCGGCATGATGGTCGACCCGCACACGACCGAGCACAAGGCCGAGCATGCCGGCCGGCCGTATTACTTCTGCTCCGCCGGCTGCCGGGCCAAGTTCCTGGCAGAGCCGGAACGTTACCTCGATCCGGCGACCGCGGCGGCCACGGCAGAGCCGGTGCCCGAGGGGACGATCTATACCTGCCCGATGCACCCGGAGATCCGGCAGGTCGGCCCCGGCTCCTGCCCGATGTGCGGCATGGCGCTGGAGCCGGTGCTGGTCAGTCTCGAGGCCGGACCCAACGAGGAACTGATCGACATGACACGTCGGTTCTGGATCGGACTGGCGCTGACGATACCAGTGGTCGTCCTCGAAATGGGCGGCCATTTTCTTGGCTTGAGCCATTATGTCGGCCAGCTGACCTCGAACTGGCTGCAACTGATCCTCGCAACGCCGGTCGTTCTCTGGGCCGGCTGGCCATTCTTTCAGCGCGGCTGGCAGTCGCTGGTCAACCGCAGCCTCAACATGTTCACCCTGATCGCCATGGGCACCGGGACCGCCTGGATCTACAGCGTCGTCGCCACAGTTGCGCCCGGTATCTTTCCCGATGCGTTTCGCCAGCATGACGGTTCCGTCGCGGTCTATTTCGAGGCGGCGGCGGTCATCACCGTGCTGGTGCTGCTCGGGCAGGTGTTGGAACTGCGGGCGCGAGAGAGCACCAGCGGCGCCATCCGCGCGCTGCTCGACCTCGCCCCCAAGACCGCCCGGATCATTCGCGACGATGGCATGGAGGAGGAGGTTCCGCTCGACAGCGTGCATGTCGGCGACCGCCTGCGGGTGCGTCCCGGCGAGAAGGTGCCGGTCGATGGCGAAGTGCTGGAAGGCCGCAGCGCCGTCGATGAATCGATGGTGACGGGTGAATCGATGCCTGTGACCAAGGAGGCCGGTGCATCGGCCATCGGCGGCACCATGAACCAGTCCGGCGCGCTGGTGATCGAGGCGCGGAAAGTTGGCCGCGACACCATGTTGTCGCAGATCGTCCAGCTTGTCGCCGAGGCGCAGCGGAGCCGCGCGCCGATCCAGCGCCTCGCCGACCAAGTGTCGGGCTGGTTCGTGCCGGCGGTGATCGTGATCGCGATCCTTGCCTTCATCGCCTGGTCGATCTGGGGCCCGGAGCCGCGTTTCTCCTTCGGTCTGATCGCTGCCGTGTCGGTGCTGATCATCGCCTGTCCCTGCGCGTTGGGGTTGGCGACGCCGATGTCGATCATGGTCGGCGTCGGCCGTGGCGCGCAGGCGGGCGTGCTGATCAAGAACGCCGAGGCGCTGGAGAATATGGAGAAGGTCAACACCATCATCGTCGACAAGACCGGCACTCTGACCGAGGGCCGGCCCGCTGTGACCGCCATCGTTCCGGCTGCTGGCTTCAGCGAGGACGAGGCGCTGCGGCTTGCCGCCAGTGTGGAGCGGGCCAGCGAGCATCCGCTGGCGCTGGCCATCGTCCGCGCCGCCGAGGAGCGCGGGATCGCGACGGCGCCGGTTGCGGATTTCGACTCGCCGACCGGGAAGGGCGCGCTCGGGGTGGTCGAAGGCAAGCGCATTCCGCTTGGAATGCGAAGTTCCTCGCCGAGCAAGGCGTCGATGTCGCTCCGCTCGCCGATGAAGCCGACCGGCTGCGCGAGGACGGGGCGACCGCGATCTTCATGGGGGTGGATGGCCGCGTCGCCGCGATCTTCGCTATCGCCGATCCGGTCAAGCCCTCGACGCCGGAGGCGCTGGCCGCGCTGAAGGCGCAGGGCATCCGCGTGGTCATGCTGACCGGCGACAACTGGACCACAGCGAAGGCCGTCGCGCGCCATCTCGGCATCGACGAGGTCGAGGCCGAGGTTCTGCCCGATCAGAAAAGCGCGGTCGTGCAGCGGCACAAGGCGGCGGGCGAGGTGGTGGCAATGGCAGGCGACGGCGTCAACGATGCACCGGCGCTGGCCGCTGCGGACGTTGGCATCGCCATGGGCACCGGCACCGATGTGGCGATGGAGAGCGCGGGTGTCACGCTGCTGAAGGGCGATCTGACCGGCATCGTGCGGGCGCGGCGGCTGTCGCAGGCGGTCATGGGCAATATCCGCCAGAACCTGTTCTTCGCCTTCATCTACAACGCGCTCGGCGTGCCGGTCGCAGCCGGGGTCCTCTATCCGTTCTTCGGCATCCTGCTGTCTCCGATCATTGCGGCCGCCGCCATGGCGCTCTCATCGGTCAGCGTCATCACCAATGCCGCTCGGCTGCGGAGGGTGAAGCTATGACGATGCCGGTGCCACGGCCCTCGGTTTGCCCATCACTCCCTTGTGAGCCGGATGCGGACCGTGACGGCGAGACAATACATCCATGAAAAAAGGTGTGACTATGAGAAACGACAGCAACATCAGCCGGCGCGCCATTCTGGCCGCTGCCGGCGCGCTGCCCCTGCTGATGTCCACGGCCGGCTGGGGACATGCCGAAACGCTGCCGCTGGTGAGCGTTACCAAGGATCCGTCCTGCGGCTGCTGCGATGGCTGGGTCGCGCATATCGAGGCCGCGGGGTTCCCGGTGCGGGTTGTGGAATCCACCGACATGGACAGCTTCAAGCAGCGCCTCGGCGTGCCGGCCGAACTGGCATCGTGCCACACCGCCGAGGTGGACGGCTATGTGATCGAGGGTCATGTGCCTGCCGCGGCGATCCGCCGCCTGCTGGTCGAGCGGCCTGACGCGACGGGGCTGGCCGTTCCCGGCATGCCTGCCGGCTCGCCCGGCATGGATTTCCCGGGCGTCGATCCCGAGCCGTATGAAGCGTTCCTGTTCGGCCCGACCACCCGGAGCTTCGGGCGCTTCCTCGGTTCGCGGGAAATCTGAAAGGCGCCGCCGACATGAACGCCAGGCTCGCGGATGATCTCAAACAGCACCTCGCTGTGGCGGCCTGCCTCCGTCCGCGGGGCTGGCGCCCCACGTCGGGTGGCGCGCGACGTGAACGCGACATCGCGCAGGGCCGGCGTGCCGCCGGCAAGGAAGGTGGCGCATGACCGAACGGGCGGGGGTCAAATTTCGGGCGAGTTGCGGCCGACTGCGCCGGTTTGCGATCTGCATCCTGCTGCTTGCCATCGGCGCACTGGTTCTGCAGGTCCCAGTCCATGCGAGCCCGACCGGACACGCCATCCACCAGCAACAGGCCGCTGCCCAGGCAAGCCACTGCACCCAGCATCACGTGTCGGACGACCATGGCGCCAATCAATCGGCAGGCTGCGTGAACACGGACAGTAGCCCAAACCTTGCGGATTGCTGTCAGACCTGTCTGACCGCCGCAGTTCCCGTCGCGCCGCCGGAGTTCGGCCCGCCGACGAGCGGTGAGGCTTTCACGGTTGTGCGCCCTGACCCGCACGACCGATTCCCCGAAGGCATCCTGAGACCACCACGTCCTATCGCTGCGTGATGCGCAGGGGATCGCCGCGAGAACGAATGTTGTCTCCGGCCGCTCCTGTGCAAACCCGAAAGACCAGCGAACAGAACGGAGAACCGCGACCCGAAACCCCGGGTCAGCGCTCTGGATCCAAAGGATGAAATCAATGAACCGAACCGCAATCGCCCTTTCCCTCGGCGTCCTGGCAGGCCTGCCTGGCGCTGCCCTCGCTCAGGCCGGGCATGACGCCCACCACCCGGGAACCCCGCCCGCGCAAGTGCAGCAGGCTCCCGTGCCGACGCCTCCCTCAGGCCAGATGGCTGGCATGCAAGGGATGATGCCAGAGCAGTGCCAAGCCATGATGCAGGCGATGGCCCCGGAATGCATGAGCGCGATGCACCAGATGATGCAGGGCGGAATGATGCAGGGGATGATGGGCGCGCCGAACGAGGGTGCCGCCCCGGCCCACGAAAGCCTTCCGGAGTTCACCCGGGCCTACGTCGAATCGATGAATGAAATGCACGGGCCGATGATGGACGGCGTCATGGCGGATGATCCGGATGTCGCCTTCGTCCGGGGCATGATCCCCCATCATCAGGGCGCGATCGACATGGCCCGGATCGTCCAGCAATACGGGGACGACCCGCAGACCAGGGCATGGGCGGACCAGATCATCGCGGCGCAGGAAGCCGAGATCGCCGAGATGCAGGCATGGCTGGAGGCGAAGGCCGGCGACGCGCCGTCGCCCTTTGCTCAGACCGGCGGAACGGTCTACTCCGCCAACGAGGGCGGCAATTCCATCAGCGCCTTCGATCTCGGCACGGGGGCGTTCGTCACGGTTACGATCCCGGTCGCGCCTCACAACGTCGATCTGACGCCGGATGGCAAGCTGCTGCTGGCGGTCGGAGATCCTGCCGCCGAGGGGGATCACGGCTCGGACGGCCATGGGCACGGCGCGGAGGGCGCGGCCGAGGGTCTGCTGGTCATTCTCGATCCGCGGGACCTCTCGGCGCCCACGGCGACCGTGACGGTAGGCTCGCACCCGGCCCATGTGGTCGCTGACCGGCAGGGGCGCGCTTTTGTCTCGCTGGCCGGCGGCAACGAGATCGCTGTGGTCGACCTCGCAAAGGCCGAGGTCATCGGGCGCATCGCGACGGGGGATTATCCGCACGGCCTTCGCCTCAGTCCCGATGAGAGCCAACTCTATGTGGCTAATGTCGAGGATGGCTCGGTTTCCGTCATCGACACGCAGGATCTGACGGAAGTTGCGCGCATTCCGGTGGGCGCAGCGCCCGTTCAGGTCGGGTTCACGCCGTCTGGCGATCAGGTCTACGTCTCTCTCCGGGACGAGAACCGTGTGGCCGTCATCGACACCGCCTCCCGCGAGGTGACGAACAGGATCGACGTCGGGCCGAACCCGATCCAGATGGTCGCGACACCGGATGGGGCCTACGTCTACGTGGCCAACCAGGGCACCGACGCGGAGCCTAACAACACCGTTTCCGTGATCGACACCGCGACCGGTCAGGTCGTGAAGACCCTCACCACCGGCGGCGGCGCCCATGGAGTCTCGGTATCGACCGACGGGGCATTCGTGTTCGTGACCAACATAGCCGACGATACCGTGTCGATCATCGACGTGGGGAGCCAGGACGTCGTCAAGACCCTACCAGTCGGTGATCGCCCGAACGGCATCGTCTACGGCGGCGCGGCCCGCTGAGTCTCTGGCGCCGGGGTTCACTCCGGCGCCAGCTTTCGACCACCGTTTTCACGATCGACGATGACCGTAAGGCTCGATGACGCGGGCATGACGTTCGCGAGCTTGCTTGCCTCCGACGGCCTTCCGGCGGCGGGGGCGCCCGCAAACCTCTAACGGCCGATGCGCCCGTTTGTTAACTTCTTCCAGACGTCCTTCCGACTTGCCTGGAGGAGACGAGAGGGGCGCTGATCCATCAGCGATATCATGCGCCGCGGACCCGGCTGAGCGCTTTTTTTGCGGCCTGCGATCCCGCGTGACGGCGTACGCAGCAAGCCTATCGGCATTGCGGGGATGTCCGATCAGCAGGTTGCCACTCTGCCTCGGGTTGGCTCGCTGCCCGCCGGCCGAGTCTTGGCAGCGGCGGCGCGCTGGTCTAGACGGCAACAAACCCGCTTGGACCCGGTGCAATTCCGGGTGGCTCTTCCGGCCGCCGATCCGCCGGACAACCTGTTTTCACCAGACACACAAGACGGCACCGATCCGGGTGCCGCCACAGGACGGTTCATGACTTTCTTCCCTAATTATCGCGACGAATGGCTTGGCAACATCCGAGCCGACATCCTTTCGGGCCTCGTCGTCGCCCTGGCGCTGATCCCCGAAGCGATCGCATTTTCCATCATCGCGGGCGTGGACCCCAAGATCGGCCTCTACGCCAGCTTCTCCATCGCCGTGATCACCGCCATCGTCGGCGGGCGGCCTGGGATGATCTCGGCCGCGACCGCTGCGACTGCGGTGCTGATGATCACCCTCGTGAAGGACCACGGGCTGGAATACCTGTTAGCTGCGACGGTGCTGGCGGGGCTGATCCAGATCGGCGCGGGACTGCTGAAGCTGGGCCGTTTCATGCGATTCGTCTCGAAGTCGGTGATGACCGGCTTCGTCAACGCGCTCGCAATCCTGATCTTCATGGCACAGCTGCCCGAGCTCGACCCAACGCGGGCCGGCCCGCTGACCTGGGCGCTGGTCGCAGCCGGGCTCGCGATCATATATCTGTTCCCGACGCTCACCCGCGCGATCCCGTCACCGCTGGTCACCATCGTGGTCCTGACCGCGCTGGCCTGGACAATGGGCTGGGACGTAAGGACGGTCGGCGACATGGGCGCGCTGCCTGACACGCTGCCGATGTTCCTGATCCCCGACGTGCCCGTGACCTTCGAGACGCTGGCGATCATCCTGCCCTACTCGGTCGCGGTGGCAATTGTCGGGCTGCTGGAAAGCCTGATGACCCAGAACATCGTGGATGAACTGACCGACACCGCCAGCGACCGCAACCAGGAATGCATTGGCCAAGGCGTGGCCAACACCGTCACCGGCTTCATCGGCGGAATGGTGGGCTGTGCGATGATCGGGCAGTCGATCATCAACATCAAGTCGGGTGGACGCGGCCGGCTGTCCAGCTTTGCCGCCGGGGTAATCCTGCTGTTCATGGTCGTGGTGCTGGGCGACCTGGTCGCCATCATCCCGATGGCGGCGCTGGTCGCGATCATGGTCATGGTGTCGATCGGCACCTTCTCCTGGTCGTCGATTAGCAACCTGCGCACGCATCCGCTGTCGTCGTCCGTCGTCATGATCGCGACGGTCGTCACTGTGGTTTACACGCACAACCTGGCGATCGGGGTGCTGGTGGGCGTGCTGCTGTCGGGCATCTTCTTCGCGGCAAAGATCGCGCAGCTGTTCCGTGTCACCTCGACGCTCAGCGAGGATGGCCGACACCGCACCTATGTCGTTGAAGGCCAGCTTTTCTATGGCTCGGTCGAGGATTTCATGACCGCCCTCGACTTTCGCGAAGCGGTCGAGCGCGTCACCATCGACGTCAGCCGCGCGCACATCTGGGACATTTCGTCGGTCCAGGCGCTGGACATGGCGGTGCTGAAGTTCCGCCGCGACGGGGCT
>Ga0265293_10009951_pt1 | contig 13460 bp, 14 predicted proteins | sample Munlanlewell138R_FD_192505 | JGI IMG/M metagenome (GOLD analysis project Ga0265293, IMG submission 192505) | Leachate microbial communities from a municipal landfill in Southern Ontario, Canada - Leachate well 138R | ecosystem: Engineered > Solid waste > Landfill > Unclassified | place: Canada...
AGCATGAAAGAACTCACTCAGGAAGACCTCAACGCAGTTGCTGCCCGCCTGAACTCACGGCCTCGGAAGACGCTCGATTTCGATACACCTGCGGCTAGACTCGAGACACTGTTGCGCTGATCGGTTGAGTTCACCGCGGCCTTCTTCGCGAAGGAGCAGTAGCGGACGTGAAGTTCCAACTGATCCACGAGGAGAAGGCCCACTATACGATCGGCCTCATGACGCGCCTGCTGAGGGTGTCGCGGGCCGGCTATTCCGCTTGGGTGAAACGCCAAGGCGCCACCACGCCATCGCAGCACCGGTGTAACGAATTCGCCGCACTCATCAAGCAGATCGACGCTGAGAAGCACCAGACCTACGGGTTCCGCAGGATGCTCCACGAGCTCGCCCGCCGAGGCTTCAGGGCGTCAGCGGGGCTGGTGCGGAAGCTGATGGGTCAGCTCGGTGTGTACGGGGTGCAGCCGCGTGCATCGAAGCGGACCACGATCCCCGCGCCCGACGCGGCTGATCGGCCGGACTGGCTGCGCCGCGATTTCACTGCCGTACAGCCGGGGCAGAGGTTCGTGGGTGACATTACCTACCTCCGCACCGGGGAAGGGTGGCTGTATCTTGCGACCGTGATCGATCTTTTCAATCGTGAGGTCGTGGGCTGGTCGATGGCTGAGCATATGCGTGTCGAACTCGTCTCTGACGCGCTCGCGATGGCGCACACCCACGGTCGGATCGGGGAAGGGGCCGTGTTCCACTCCGACCGCGGCTCGGTCTATACCTCGGCCGTCTACGCCGAGCTCGCCGACAAGTGCGGGGTACGGTTATCGGTGGGTCGGACTGGGGTGTGCTGGGATAACGCGGTCGCGGAGTCGTTCTTCTCGATGCTGAAGAACGAGATGTATCACCGACAGAAGTTCGCGACACGGGGCCGAGCACGGTTCGCGGTGATGGAGTACATCGAGGTGTTCTACAACCGCGGCAGGCTCCACTCGACCCTGGGATATCGCACCCCGGCCGATGTGCGCCGTGCTTACGAGTTGGGCGATGACCTTCAGGACGCGGTCGCGGCCTGATCAACAAAGAGACTGTCTACAAAACTTGACACAGCCCACTACTGGCCTGCGATGATTTCGGCGACGGCAAGTTTGGCGGTACGCCCGGCACCCACAATGGTTGCGGACGCTGCACCCGTCCAGTCTCCATAGCCCAGCAGATGCAGGCCTGGAACATCCACTGAACGGGTGCCTTGGGCCGTCTTCGGGTGCCCCTGCTCGAAGGTCAGGCCAAGTGGAGCGAGATGATCAAGCACAGGCTGGAAGCCTGTGCACCAGATAATCGCATCGCATCGTAATTCCGTACCGCCGTCCCAGGCGATGCCGTCTGGGGTGAGTCGTTCAAACATCGGAGCCCGATGCAGCACTCCTCGGTCGCGAGCAGCTTTTACGCTCGGCACCATGACCACGTCACCGAGCGCTGAGACCCCGGGTGCCGAAATTCCTGCACGTTTGGCGGCTTCGCGTTGGCTTGCCACGTCAAAGAGCACGCGGCCATCGACATCGTCAGGCATGAAGCGGGGTGCTCGTTGGGTCACCCAAGTGGTGTCCGCGACCATGGAAACTTCGGCGAGGATCTGAGCGGCTGAGTTCCCTCCGCCCACCACCACTACCCGTTTGTCGCGGAACGGTTCGGGCGAACGGTAGTCGACAGTGTGTAACTGTTCCCCGGCAAATTCTGAGGCCCCAGGATACTTCGGCACAAAGGGCGCACCCCACGTCCCTGTCGCGCTGATCACATACTTGGCCTGCCAGATGCCGTGGCTCGTCTCGACGACAAACCCGTCACTGTCACGATCTACGCGTTCAACCCGGACAGGGCGATGCACGGGCAGATCGTATCTGCGCTCATACTCGGCAAGATACCCGACGACGTGTGCGGCCGTCGGGTACTTTTCGCCTTCCTGTGGCGGCATCCACCATCCCGGCAATGGACTGTACTCGGCAGGTGAGAAAAGCCGCAACGACTCCCACCCGTGCAGCCAGGCTCCACCCGGCTCAAGGCCACTGTCGAGAATCGCAAAGCTCAGCCCAGCTCGACGGAGATAATAGCCCGCGGCAAGGCCTGCTTGGCCGCCGCCGATAACCACGACGTCGATTCGCCGCTCGCCAGCTATTAGGCCTGAGGAAAGCGGCGATCCGGTGGCCGTCATCAGTCTTCGATCAGTTCCGAGACGAGGTTCGCGATTCGACTCTTGATGTCGTCACGGATGGGCCGGACCGCATCGATGCCCTGACCTGCGGGGTCGTCGAGCTTCCAGTCTTCGTAGCGTTTGCCGGGGAAGTATGGGCAGGCGTCGCCGCATCCCATGGTGATGACCACGTCAGAAGCCTGCACGGCCTCTGTGGTGAGTACCTTGGGCTGCTCGGTGGTGATGTCGATGCCTTCTTCGAGCATCGCCGCAACGGCGGTCGGGTTGATTTGGTCGGCGGGCATGGAGCCTGCCGAGCGCACCTCGATCCGGTCCCCAGCGAGGTGGCGGAGGTAGCCGGCGGCCATTTGCGAGCGCCCGGCGTTGTGTACGCAGACGAACAGGACGGAGGGTTTGGTGTCAGTCATGATTCGGTGCTTTCTTTACTTGGTCAGTGTGGTCAGGAGTGTGTGTACTCGGGTCGCGATGTCATCGTGGATCGCCGCGGTGCCAGCTTCAGAGGCGAGGGCCGGGTCACCCACGGGCCAATCTTCGTAGTGCACGCCCGGGATGATGGGGCACACGTCGCCGCAGCCCATCGTGATGACGACGTCGGCCGCGCGGACTGCGTCGTCGGTCAGCGGCTTCGGGAAAGCCTCATCGGCGAGCTCGGGAGCTTCGATCTCCGCGAGCAGCTTGCGCACGCTGGGGTGCACGTCAGCGGCTGGTGTTGAGCCCGCGGAACGGGCGATCACGGTGCCTCCGGACAGCTGATTGAGGAGAGCTGCAGCGAGCTGCGAACGGCCCGCGTTTGCGACGCACACGAACAGCACTTGCGGCACCGCAGACGCCGGGGACTTTGAGAGGTCAGCAAGGCGTTGCCTCGCGAACCGCTCCGTCAACGGGATCATGTGCTGCGTCAGCCTCGCACTTCGCACAAGCCCTGCATAAGACTCACGCACAATCGCGACCACCAAGTCACGGTTCATATCGGTGAGTTCGTTTGCGAGGTCTTCCGAGAGACGCGTCACTCGCGCGTCCATCGTGCGCAACGCCTCAGCACGATCGGCGTCGTCCTCAGCGTCCTCCAGCAGGGTTGCTGGCGCAAACGAGTCGAGCAGGGCTGTGACCGCGTTCTTGCGCGAAGGGACGATGCGGTACCAGACCCACGTCCCTCGTCGCTCCGAAGCCAGGAGTCCCGCGTCTTTCAACACCTTCAGGTGGTGTGAAACCGTGGGCTGGGACACATCCGTCAGCTCCGCCAGGTCACACACGCAAGATTCCCCGCGAGGATCGGTCGCAATAGCGGAAAGCATCCGAAGCCGCAGCGGCTCTGCCAATGCCTTGAGCGTGCTGGCGACGGCAGTGGCGGCGTCCGCACCCATTGCGTGTTCTACGTTGGGGGTGCAGTTCTCGGCTTCAAGTACTGTGGCAGTCGTGGTCATGCTGTCCTCGTTTCGTTCGCGTAGGGATCAACTTTGAACCAGGTTCTCGCCAACCAGAGCGAGACATAGACGAGTCCAACAAGCACCGGCACCTCGATGAGTGGGCCGACGACCCCTGCGAGTGCCTGCCCCGAGGCAGCGCCAAAGGTGCCGATGGCGACCGCGATGGCGAGCTCAAAGTTGTTGCCGGCCGCGGTGAACGCGAGCGATGTCGTGCGAGCATATCCGAGCCCGATCGCTTTGCCGACGACCATGCCGACGAGCCACATGATGGTGAAGTAGGCGAGCAGCGGGACGGCGATGCGCGCAACATCGAGCGGGTTCTTGGTGATGGCCTCGCCCTGGAACGCGAACAGCAGCACGATGGTGAAGAGCAACCCATAGAGCGCCCACGGGCCGATCTTCGGGAGGAACTTCTCCTCGTACCATTCGCGGCCGCGGCGCTTTTCGCCGATCCACCGCGATGCGAAGCCCGCGAACAGTGGCACCCCGAGGAAGACGATCACGTTGAGGGCGATCTGCCAGACCGAGACGTCGAGGCCCTGTGAGTCAAGGCCGAGCCAGCCGGGCAGCACGGTGAGGTAGAACCAGCCGAGTACCGAGAACATGACGACCTGAAACACTGAGTTCACGGCGATGAGCACGGCGGTAGCCTCGCCGTCGCCACAGGCGAGGTCGTTCCAGATGACGATCATGGCGATGCAGCGCGCGAGCCCGACGATAATGACGCCGGTGCGGTATTCGGGGAGGTCGGCGAGGAAGATCCAGGCGAGCGTGAACATGAGCGCGGGGCCGACGACCCAGTTAAGCACGAGCGACGACACGAGAAGCTTCTTGTCGCCGGTGACCGCGGCAACCTTGTCGTAGCGCACCTTCGCAAGCACCGGATACATCATCACCAAAAGACCCAGCGCAATCGGGACAGAGATGCCGCCGATTTCGAGTTTGGTGAGGAGCTCCGAAAGGCCCGGAATGAACCGGCCGAGCATGAGCCCAGCGATCATCGCGAGACCGATCCACACCGCGAGCCACTTGTCGAGGGTGGACATGCGCTTAGGGCCTACGCGTGAAGTTTTAGTGTTAGTACTCATTCCGAGACCGCCATCTCGAGATCTGCGCTGCGGTCAGCCATGGTACGGCTGGACAGGAAGTGTTGTGCGTCCTGTGCGGCCGCGCAGCCAGTGCCAGCTGCAGTGATCGCTTGACGGTATGTGTGGTCGACGAGGTCGCCAGCGGCAAACACCCCAGACAGGTTGGTACGGGTGGATGGGTGCTCGACTTTGATGTAGCCGTCGCCATCGGTCGTGATTTGATCAACGACAAGTTCTGAACGTGGGTCGTGCCCGATCGCCACAAACACCCCAGTCACATCCAAGACGCGCTCTGAACCATCAGCGGTCGACTTGAGACGCAGGCCAGTGACCTGATCGTCACCCAAGATTTCGGCGACTTCCGAGTTCCAGGCCACTTCGATCTTGGGATTAGCAAGCACTCGTTCAGCCATAATCTTTGACGCCCGGAACTCGTCCCGGCGGTGAACGAGAGTGACCTTGGAAGCGAAGCGGGTCAAGAACAGTGCTTCTTCCATCGCGGAGTCGCCCCCGCCGATCACGGCGATGTGCTTTTCGCGGAAGAAAAAGCCGTCGCAGGTGGCGCACCATGAGACGCCATGACCGGAGAGCCGGTCTTCCTCCGGGAGTCCGAGCTTGCGGTACGCGGAGCCCATGGTGAGCACGACAGCGGGTGCAGTGAATGTTTCACCGCCTCCTGTGTGGATCGTCTTGACTGGTCCTTCGAGTTCGAGCAGTGTGGCGTCATCGTAAATGATGCGTGCACCGAATCGTTCGGCTTGAGCGCGCATTGAGGCCATCAGCTCCGGGCCCTGCACACCGTCAACAAACCCTGGGAAGTTCTCCACCTCGGTCGTTGTCATCAGTGCGCCACCAGCGGTAACGGAGCCAGCGATCACCACAGGTGCGAGTCCCGCGCGCGCAGCGTAGACCGCCGCCGTGTAGCCAGCGGGGCCTGAGCCCACAATTACTAACTCAACTTCTTGAATCGACATGCGTCTATATTGACAGGCATCGAAGCGTGTTGCAAGTGAACAGCTCATTGCGGGTAGGCCGCCAGAATGGCCTGCTCGAGGCCCGTCCCGCATCTCTCATGACCTCCATCTCGACAGCAGGAATGCCTCTCCTCACTCTCTGCTTGCATCTCTGCCGTGCAGCATGCACCCAGTCGGGCCCACCAACTTTCAATTGCTGGAGTCCGCGTGCCGACGTGAAGCCAAATAGGTCGGGTGAGAGCAGCGCCTGGCAGGCTGGAGTTCGCTTCCGAACGTGCCACGTGAGAACAGCACCAAGCGTCTAGGGACGATGTCGTAGGTCAGAGTTAATCTCAACCCATGACAATTGCTCGCCAGTTTCAAGCTGTGCTGATCGACTTTATTTCGATTGAACCACTACCAAGTAGTAGTTCAAACCGAGATCATTACCTGATTGAACTTCGCTATGCACCAGCACGGTGAACCCCACTGTCGGAGGTCCTGGGTAGCCTCGCCTCCTTGCCCGCCGACCAGCCCAGTGAGCCCCAGTCTCAGGTGGCGCTGATCGACTGTGTGTCGTTCTACGCCTCCGCGGAGCGAGTGTTTGAGCCGGCCCTTCGAAGCGTGCCAGTCGTCGTCCTCTCGAACAATGACGGATGCGTGGTCGCCGCCTCCGTCGAGGCGAAACAATTGGACCCGGGCATCATGGGGAAGCCGTGGCTCCAGATTGAGGCGTGGGCGAAAACACACGGCGTCGTCGCGCGGTCCTCGAACTACGAGTTGTACGGTTCACTCTCCGCGCGGGTGATGGAGATTATCGGACGGTACGCAGCCTGGCAGGAGGTGTACTCAATTGACGAGTCGTTCGTCGGCCTTCGCGGCACCGTCTCAGAGCTCACGGACCTTGGCCGCGAAATTAAGCGGGAAGTGCTCCGACTCACCGGGATCCCCGTGAGGGTCCCGATCGGTCGCACCAAAATGCTTGCGAAACTCGCCTCGCTCGGCGCGAAAGCGGACCCCGCAGCGGACGGTGTCATACACCTCGGAAAGTACACGGAAGAACGCCTCACCCGCATCATGGGAGCGCTCCCCGTCACGGACCTGTGGGGCGCACAGGGAAGAAGCTCGCGGGCCTCGGCATCCATACAGTGCAAGACCTCCGCGACGCAGACCCGAAACTCATCCGGAAGCGATTCTCCGTGGTGCTCGAGCGCACCGTGATGGAGCTCCGCGGCATCACCTGCATTCCGCTGGAACTCGCTCCGAAGGCCGCGAAAGATCAGCTCATATATTCCCGCAGCTTTTCGAAGAAGATCACCGAACAGCGGGACATGGAGCAGGTGATCTCCATTTACGCGCAGCGCGTCTCCGCCCGCCTCCGCGCGCAGTGATCGCTCGCCGGTCACGTGTCTGTGTGGGTGGCAACAGAGTGGCCGGACACCGGCACCCGAGCCATCCTCGATGAGTTTGCGACGTTCTACAACGAGTCCCGGCCACACCGAACCCTCGGACGGAAAACGCCTGCGTTCGCGTACGCACTCATTCCCAAAGCCATCCCCACCGCACCCGATAATCCAGACCTGTGGCAGGTGAGATACGACATCGTCGACGCTGGCGGCACAATCATGCTCCGTCACGCAGGGAAACTTCGCCACCTCGGCATCGGCCGCGCGCACGCCCGCGTCGAGATCATCTGCCTGGTCCACGGACGCGAGGTCACTGTCATCACCCACAACGGTGATGTCCTCGCAGAATTCGTGATCGACCCGGGCAAGGACTACCAAAGCAAAAACAGGTGAACCCGCGAAAACGCGGGTTCACCTGTCCGTGATGTCCTGAGACATCACCTGGTCGGGCTGACAGGATTTGAACCTGCGACCCCTTGGAAAACCCCTGGTCAGAGCGGGTTTTTCCGAGAATCTTGGATTGTCTCGGGTTCCCTAGTGTTTACAGGGATTCAGGCGAACTGCCTTCTCCGAGTGTAGCCGGTTGGTGGCGGTACGTGACGAGTGATTTTGTTGGGTTCTTGATGGATCACCTTACATATCGCGACCACACCGCCATCGTCAGGCCGCGTAGATGCGTTCGACCCAGAAATTTTTGCGAGCAGGTCGCACTCGCTGCCTGACACAGTTGTCACCTACTCGTGCAGCAGGCCCGTAGGAATCCGAGGCTTGGCTCAAGCCCTGAGCTCCAGACGGCTTCCATCTTGTTGCCGAGAGCACTGGAGGGGAACGGGGTAGATCCGGGAGCAAGGAGGCAAATGCGTTTCGGAGTCATGCGAACCAATATGAACGTTAGGTGTCAGCTGGCGAGTTGCTTTCCAGAGCGCGGGCTCAACGGCAGACTTGGTGGGATGGGACTCCCTGATTCAGTTGCGTCTCGCCCATTCCCGGGTTCATCGGGACGGGTCTTCCTCGTGTTCCTGCGGCTCGGGTTGACGTCGTTTGGCGGGCCGGTCGCTCACCTCGGCTATTTCCGCACCGAGTTCGTCGAGCGGCGAGGATGGCTCAGTGACCGCGCCTACGCGGATCTCGTCGCGCTGTGCCAGTTCCTGCCCGGGCCGGCGTCGAGTCAGGTCGGCATGGCGATCGGCCTGCAGCGCGCCGGTATCCTCGGCATGCTCGCCGCCTGGGCCGGCTTCACGCTCCCCTCAGCCATGCTGCTTTTCGCTTTCGCGCTCGGTATCGGCGCGAGCGGGGATCTCTCGCAGGCGGGCTGGGTACTCGGTTTGAAGGCGGCTGCGGTCGCGGTAGTCGCCCACGCTGTGCTCGCCATGGCAAGATCGCTCACCCCCGATGCTCGTCGCGCGACGATCGCGGTCGCGGTCATGGTGCTCGTGCTGCTCGTGCCGGGCCCGCTCGCGATGCTTGGTGCCATGATCGCCGCGGGCATCGCCGGGTTGCTGTTCCTTGCGCGCACCGCGCACACCGGGGCACCCGCCAGGACTGAGGATCGATTTCCGGTGCGCCTGCACCGGGGCGTCTCGATCGGCTGCCTGATCGCGTTCGCCCTGCTGCTGGTGACCCTCCCGATCCTCGCAACAGCGACAGGAGATGCGGCACTCAGTCTGTTCGACCTCTTCTACCGTGCGGGCTCGTTCGTGTTCGGGGGCGGCCATGTCGTGCTGCCGCTCCTGCAGGCGGAGACGGTGCAGACAGGGCTCGTAGAGCCCGGCGCGTTCCTGGCCGGGTACGGAGCCGCGCAGGCGGTGCCTGGTCCGTTGTTCACGTTCTCCGCTTTCCTTGGCGCGGTCACGACGAGCGGCCCCTCGGGGGCGCTCGGAGCATCGATCGCCCTCGTCGCGATCTTCCTCCCCTCGGCCCTCCTCATCATCGGCGTACTGCCGCTCTGGAATCGGCTGCGCCGAGCCCCGAGGGTGCAGCGAGCGCTGAAGGGCGTGAATGCGGGAGTCGTCGGCCTGCTCGCGGCGGCCCTGTACGATCCGGTGTTCACCGAGGGCGTCACCGGACCGCACTCTCTCGTAATCGTCGCAGTGGCATTCGTCGCACTGACCGCGTGGAAGGCTCCCGCTTGGGCGGTGGTGCTCGGTGCTGCTGGGCTGGGGGCGCTGCTGCTCTGAACCACGCCCTCGGCCGAGACCGAAGCATGCTGAGGCAAGGCTCGCCTGCGATGCGCCGACGCCCGCGATCTGGGAAGCTTGCAGCGTGAGACGAGTTTCTGCCGCAGCCAAGGCGTATCCGCTGGTGTTCGCGACCCTGCTGATCGCGATGGTCGGCCTGATCCTGCTCACCACCCCTGCCCGAGAAACCGCCCCGTGGCTCGTCGGCGCGTATGCGCTGGCGATCGCAGCGTGGGAGGCGGTCGGCATGATCCGCCAGCTCCTCAAAGGCCACGCCGGGCTCGACATCCTCGCGGTCACCGCGATCACTGCGGCTGTGCTCGTCGGTGAGCCGTGGGCCGCGCTCGTGGTCGTGCTCATGCTCACCGGCGGCGCGGCCCTCGAAGACTACGCTGAGAACCGCTCCAAGCGCGAGCTCACCGCGCTGCTGCGCAAAGCCCCGCAGCAGGCCACCAGGCTGCTGCGCGACGAGGCCGCCCCGGCGGGCCGCTCAACCCTCGAGGCGGTCGCCGAGGACGTGCCGGTCGAAGCCGTCGAGGTCGGCGATCTGCTGCTTGTACGGCCCGGCGCGCTCGTACCGGTCGACGCGGTGCTCGTGTCAGAGCATGCTGTGCTCGATGAATCCTCGCTCACGGGTGAGAGCCTGCCGGTCGAGCGCGTGGCGGGCGAGCGCGTCTCCAGCGGAGTGGTGAACGGTGCGAGTGCGGTCACGATGCGGGCTGTCGCGCTCGCCTCAGACAGCGAGTACCAGCAGATCGTGCGTCTGGTCGAGCAGGCCGCGGGCAGCAAGGCGAAAGTGGTGCGGCTCGCCGATCGCTATGCGGTGCCGTTCACGGTACTCTCGCTCGTCATCGCGGGCGTTGCATGGGTGGCCAGCGGGGAGGCGGTCAGATTCGCCGAGGTGCTGGTGGTCGCAACGCCGTGCCCCCTGCTGATCGCCGCACCGGCCGCGTTCCTCGGCGGCATGAGCCGGGCTGCGCGCTTCGGGCTTATCGTGAAGGGCGGCGGCACTCTCGAACAGCTCTCGCGGGTACGCTCCGCGGCGTTCGACAAGACCGGCACCATCACGACCGGGCGGCCCGTGCTCGAACGCATCCTTGCTGAGCCCGGCTTCGACGAGATGAGCGTGCTTCGGTTCGCCGCATCGGCCGAGGTGTACTCGTCCCACGTGCTCGCAGAATCGGTCGTCGCGGCGGCCAAGCAGCACGGATATCCGCTGCTGGAAGTGCTCGGAGCCGAGGAGATCGCCACCAACGGCGTCGCCGCGCAGTTCGCGCCCGACAGCACAAACGGTGCGGTGGCGACGGTACGGGTAGGCAAGCCCTCCTGGCTCCGCGAGTTCGCCCCGACCCTCGCGCTCGCCCCGCTGGAGCCCGGGGAGCTCGCGATCTACGTCGCCGTCGACGACCGCTTCGCGGGCGCGATCGTGATGCGCGACCAGACGCGGGACGAGGCTGCGCAGGCGCTTCACGAGCTGCACGGGCTCGGGATCGAACGCACGCTCATGGTCACCGGCGACGTGGCGACCACTGCCGAGCCGATCGCCGCGAGCCTCGGCATCGACGAGGTGCACGCCGAGTGCCGGCCCTCCGACAAAGTACGCATCGTGAGCACGGTGCAGCCCAGGCCGCTCATCATGGTCGGCGACGGCCTCAACGACGCCCCGGTGCTCGCCGCTGCCGATATCGGTTTCGCGATGGGGGCTCGGGGCGCGACCGCCGCGAGCGAGTCCGCCGACATTGTGAACCGGTACGACACCCTCGCTTCCCTCCCCCTGGCGGTACGCGTGGGAAAGGACACGGTGCGGATCGCTCTCCAGAGCATCTGGCTCGGCATCATCATCAGCGTGGGTCTCATGCTCGTCGCAGCGTTCGGGTTCCTTCCCGCGTTGATCGGGGCCTGGCTCCAAGAAGTCGTCGACCTCGTCGCGATCCTGGGCGCGCTGCGCGCCGTCGGCCCGCGCGCCGAGCGCAAACTCAAGGCGTCGCGAGCCAACGCAGACGGCGCACAGCGCACACCGCTGACAGGCCGAGAGAGCCAGCGAACCCACTGAGAATCACTATGGAGGCACCGAGCCATGGCTAGAAAAACAGCACCCCAAGCCCATCCCGGCGAACCTCACGACCGGGGCACCGGCCAGCGACTCAACTGGCTGCGCGCCGGGGTACTGGGAGCGAACGACGGCATCGTCTCGACCGCTGGCGTCGTGATCGGTGTCGCAGCGGCGACCCCGAACAACGTTCTCGCGATCGCCACGGCAGGAATCGCCGCAGTGGTCGCTGGCGCATTCTCGATGGCCGGAGGCGAGTACGTTTCGGTGAGCACCCAGCGCGATACCGAGAAGGCGCTGATCGCCAAGGAGAAATGGGAACTCGAGACCATACCTCAGGAAGAACTCGAAGAACTCGCCGGCTTCTACCGTCAGCGTGGGCTCTCGGACGACCTCGCGCATCAGGTCGCGGTCGAGCTCACCGCGAAGGACGCCCTCGCAGCCCATGCAGAGGTTGAACTTGGAATCGACCCCGAAGAGTTCACCAGCCCCTGGGCGGCGGCTGTCTCGTCATTCGTCTCGTTCGCGCTGGGAGCGCTCATCCCGCTCGTAATGATCCTTTTGCCATTCGGCGAGAATCGCGTCTGGATCGCCGCGGTTGCAGTGGTGATCGGCTTGTTCCTCACCGGCTGGATCAGCGCCGCCCTCGGCGGGGCCCCGCGCGGCCGGGCTATCCTCCGGAACGTGGTGATGGGCTCAGCGACGATGATTGCGACTTACCTCATCGGCCTGCTCTTCGGCGTCGCTGTTGGCTGAGCGGAGACGACCGCTGAACCCAGCTGTGAATCGCCGTGGGTTTGGTGCCGCTGTTATGCGGGGAGCAGCTCTCGGTTGAGCGCTGCGTAGTAGTCAGCCTCGAACTCGTCCGGGGAGACCATTCCGAGGCTACCGTGGAGCCTGCGATGGTTGTACCAATCCACCCACCCGGCTGTCGCGTATTCAACGTCAGCGATCGTCTTGTACGAGCCCTCGTGGAAGATCGTGGTGCGCACGCACTCGGTCTTGTAGAGCCCGTTGATCGTTTCCATGAGCGCGTTATCGAACGCATCGCCGATCGAACCGATCGAGGGGGCGATGCCATCGAGGGCGAGTTTCTCGGTGTAGGCCACAGCGGTGTACTGCGACCCGGCATCCGAGTGCGCCCGTAACTGCGAAGGCTCGACCGGGTGGCCCTGCCTGGCCCGCTCCCAGAGCGCCATCCGCAGCGGAATCATCACGAGATCAACATGCTTCGTGGTCTGCGCATGCCAAGCGACGATACGCTGCGAGTAGACATCGACGATGAACGCGACGTACACCCAACCCGCCCAGGACCGCACGTAGGTGAAATCCATGACCCAAGTGTGATCCGGCCGGGGCGCGGTGAAGTCCCGATTCAACAGGTCCCCCGCACGCACCCCATCTGTTGACGGGATTGTGGTGCGCACCCCCTTGCTGCGGCGGATTCCTTCGAGCCCGAGCAGCCGCATCGCCCGATCGACCGCACCCCAAGATGCGGACGCGAGCCGGGTGCGTCGAATGAGCGCGGTCATCTTGCGCCGACCGTACAACCCTTCCGGGGTCATCTTCCTCTTCGTCGTCCCGTCAGCAAGCGTCACCATGCTCCAGGCGGTGTCACGGACCGCGTCAACCACCATCGCGTCGGTGACCGTCCGAGACGAGACGCGCCCTCGCCGCCAGGAACGGTAGGTTCGTGCAGCAATCTCCACGCCCTGCTCCCGCAGGACGCGAATGACCGACTCGACTGCATACCCCCGGGCGCGCATCTGATCGATGAATTCCACGATCATCGGTTGCGGGGGTCGAGTTCCCCCGCGAAGAAAGTCGTTGCCGCCTTGAGCACCGCAACATCTTCACGGAGCCGTTTGTTCTCGGCCTTCAACCGTTTGATCTCGGCGAGCTCAGTGCTGGTGTGGCCCTCGCGTTCACCGGCATCGATATCGGCTTGGCGCACCCAACGCCGCAGCGTTTCCGAGCCGACGCCTTCCTGGCGGGCGACTGCGACGATGGCCTGCGCACTTGACGGGTATTCGCTGCGATGCTCACGCACGAGCCTGACGGCGCGCTCACGGAGCGCGGGATCGATTTTCTTTGGCATGGTGCCATCCTTTCAACTCGAAAAGATGCGGCACCAAACCTACGGCGATTCAGAATGAATGAAT
>Ga0265293_10009954_pt1 | contig 13455 bp, 10 predicted proteins | sample Munlanlewell138R_FD_192505 | JGI IMG/M metagenome (GOLD analysis project Ga0265293, IMG submission 192505) | Leachate microbial communities from a municipal landfill in Southern Ontario, Canada - Leachate well 138R | ecosystem: Engineered > Solid waste > Landfill > Unclassified | place: Canada...
GGCAACGGAGGATTTCCGTCTGCAGCCGGCCTATCCGAATCCCTTCAATCCGGCCTTTACCGTTCCCTTTGAGCTGCACCGCGCCATGGATGTCCGCATTGCCATGTACGACCTCAGCGGGCGTCAGGTCCGCAACATTGTCAACAGCCGCATGGATGCCGGCAGCTACGATCTGCACGTCGATGCCTCCGATTTACGCAGCGGCATTTACTTTGTCCGCAGCATCATCGGCGATCAGGTCAATACGCAAAAAATGCTCTTAGTCAAATAAATCTCTCTCTCCGCATAAACAAACGAGCCCCGGCCGCCAGGCAGGGGCTTTTTGTTTTGATCCGCGAATTATCACGAATAAACGGTCCACGAATTTCCAGACTTCGCTCCGACGTTTCGGAGCTACGTCCGGCAGGCACGAATTAAAACACACGAATAATTTTAAGGTTGTGGACTTGTGTGTGTCTGATGATATCATTTTAAATTTCATGCCTTTTCTGGTTTAATTTACATTGTCAAACTTCAATATTTTGTGCAAGAATTGTAAATAGCTTTATGGAACTCAATTATTAAATATCTTTGTACTATCGCTCTTCTTTATCCGAAAGTTCCGTAAGGACTTTTCCAGAGTTGACAGACTACGAAGGATATTCAGAAATAGAAATTAAGGATATATGGCTGTTAATTGTTTACGACTTACAAGGAATTTTTGCATAATAAGTTAATAATTTAAAACACTCATTAACTCTTGCACCCATATCCACAGCTATAAAAATAATTCGTGTAAATTAGTGAAATTCGTGGACTGTTTTATTCGTGGATATATTCGATGAGATCAGCGGATGAGTCTGGAATATTTCAGGTATTCCGGATCTTTTCCGTAGATGAACAGCACAGAACCTTCCTTGATCCGGTCGATGATCTCCTGGGTCAGGTCCGGTGGTAAGGCGGGACAACCCCAGCTGCGGCCCAGGCGTCCGTTCTCCCGGATAAAATCTTCTGTGACATAGTCCGCCGAATGGATCACGATATAGCGCCGGCGCGCGTTGTTGTTGAATCCGTATTCCAGTCCGTCCAGTTTCAGGGAACGGCCGTGCTTACCTTCGTAGGTCTCGGCGGTCAGGTAGAATCCCAGACTGCTCTGCCGGCTGTTCTCCAGGTTGGAGAAGACCAGGGCTTCGTTCTCGCCGTTGTTGACTCCGTGTGAGGTATAGGTGTGATACAGCAATTTCTTTGCGGTAAGATCGATGAGGTAAAAACGTTTCTCGATCGAAGGCATGGAAAAATCAATAATACTGATTACGGAATCGTTTTTAGGGCGAACCCGGGAATAGCCTTTCATTGCCATACGAAAGACTTCGGGATCCAGCGTGTTATCCAGTCCGGCTTCCCGGTACAGACCGTCGATGGCGTCGTCACTCATCGCCGTTTTGAACTGATACATGCCTGAACATCCGAAAAATAAAGATAAACACATGAGTAATAAAAGTCCTTGCCGCATTACTTGTTCCTTGTTGTTTTGATCAGATTCAGCAGGCCGTCCGCGATGACCAGCCGCTGAGCGGCGGCGCCGAGCGGAGCAAAGCGGTAACTTTTTCCGCGATAGCTGATCTTTGCGGATTCAAAATCAACCCGGATGCTGGCAAGCGGAACCGTTAGCGCCGTGTTATCGTTGCCGGCCTTCAGATCACGTGCCAGCGCCGGACACTCGATCACGATAAATCCGTTATTAATGGCATTACGCTTATAGGTCTCGTTGAACGACCCTGCTATAACCATTCTTATCCCTTTATACTTCAGGGCCGTTGCCGCCTGTTCGCGGGAACTGCCGGTCCCAAAGTTAAATCCGCCGGCCAGAATATCGCCGGCTTTTGCAATGCGCACAAATGCCGGATCGTAATTTTCCATGACCACTTCCGCCTGCTGTTCCGGCGTCATACTGTCTATATAGGTATATTTTCCCGGATAGATGCCGTCGGTATTCAGATTGTCCTGCGGACAGAACAGCAGTCTGCCTTCCAGGGATGCCGGGAAACCGTCCAGAATTTCCGTTGAAAGATCCGCTTCGGGGGAAGTATGTTCGCTGATACGGAATACCGGCTTATAGGGAACCAGATCTTCGGCGCTGATGTAGCCGTTCAGCGCGGATAGTGCGACCGTTGCCGGGGAGCCCAGATAAGCCTCGGAATTCTTGGAGCCCATGCGTCCCTTGAAATTCCGGTTGGTCGCCGAGATCGCAACCTCGCCGTCGTTCAGCAGGCCTTTTCCGAGTCCGATACAGGGACCGCAGCCGGGCGGAAGCTCGATAGCGCCCGCAGCCAGCAGATCCTGCCAGATCCCGTCCTTTTCCAGACGCTCCCGGATCTCGCGCGAAGCGGGGCTGATATAAAGTTCAACACCCGCTGCGGCTTTTTTGCCGCGCAGCACATCCGCGGCGGCGGAAAAATCCTCGTAACGGCCATTGACGCAGGAAAGCAGGTAGGCTTTCTGTACGGGAATGCGTTTGGGATTGATATCCTTGGCCGGCTGCATGACCTTGAGATTATGCGGACCGGTAACAAGCGGAGAAATGCTGCTGACATCCAGTTCGATGACCTTGGAGTAAAAAGCACCGGGATCCGGATCCAGCGGATCTTCGCGCAGTGCGCCGATCGTATCCGTATTGATGCGCGGATGCCGGCCCTTGCCGTCAGCGTCCGAAGGGACTCCCAAGAGTCCGCGGCCATTGATCGCGGCAAGGCGCTGTTCGTACCAGTCAAGCGTCAGGCTGTCAACGGGGAACAATCCGGCCAGCGCACCCCATTCCGTAGAAATATTTGCGATGGTCAGACGCTGCTCGATACTGATATACTGCAGCGCATCGCCGTAGAATTCCAGTCCGCAGTTCAGGACCTCGTCATGATTGAACAATCCGCAAAGCGCCAGAGCGATATCCTTGCCGCTAACGCCCCGCTGCGGTTTGCCCGAGAGAATAACTTTGACGATCGGCGGAATTTGCCACCAGGTCTCGCCGGTAGCCCAGAGTCCCGCAGCGTCCGTGCGGACGATAGGCGTGCCCAGGCAGCCCAGGCCGCCGTACATATTGGAATGGCTGTCCGAAGCCACGGCCATGGTATTGGCGAAAGCATAGCCTTCGTCGCACATGATCTGATGTCCGATACCCGTGCCGGCGGGATAAAAATCGATGCCGTATTCTTTCGCAAAGGCTTCGATCTTTTGATATTTGCCGAGATTTTTTTCATCCGTGTTCTGCACGTCATGATCCAGGGCGAATACCGGCTGGCGCGGATCGGCGATGCGCATCAGTCCGATCTCCTTGAATTTCGGGATCACGGCGCCGGTATTGTCGTGGGTTAATACGTGTTCCGGGTGGATACTGATATAATCACCGCTTTTTACGGGAGCGAAAGTCCCCGTAACGTAGCGCTGTACGATCTTTTCAATACGGGTTTGCGGCATGCTTATTCTCCATGATTTATCCGTGAAAAATTAGTGAAAATAAAACTCAAAAGCTATAAAAAACCCCGGTGATCCGGGGTTGGGGGGTGAGTGTGGAAGGAATCGAACCTTCGACCAACGGCTTAAAAGGCCGCTGCTCTACCGGCTGAGCTACACACCCGTTTATAAAAAAGCTAAAAAGTATAATTAAATTACCCAGCTAAAGCAAATAAAAAGATGAAAAAAACATCGATTTCATCATCTTTTCCCGATATTTAACGCAGATCTCAGAATTCGCGGCATATCCCCTGATACAGCTTGTTTTCCCGCATATACTTCTGCAGGTCCATCACAAAAGCGGTTGTGGTATGCTGCCATAGCGGAGCGATCAGGCAGCTGTCGGGGGAGCTGCTGAGCACGCGTTGCAGGATGAATTCCGGTCGAAGAAGCGCTATGAATTCCGCGACAAAAGCGAGGTATTCTTCGTAAGTGAATAAAGGAAAGGGCTTTTCGGCATAATGTTGTGCAAGGGGGGTATCTCGGATGATCTGTAAATGATGCAGTTTAAGGAATTTCAGGGGCAGGGCGTTCAGTTTTTCGGCGCTTTCCAGCATTTGCTTCCGCGTTTCCGTCGGGAGTCCCAGGATCATGTGGCCGCTAACATCGATGCCAAAAATCGCAGCCCGTTCCAGCGCGTCCAGCGTGCAAGCAAGATCGTGGCAGCGGTTCATCCAGTGAAGCGAAGTATCCGAAAAGGACTCAATCCCGATCTCGAGATTGACATCATAATCCTTGTTTATATCCTTTAATATCTCCAAAACACCGTTATCCAGGCAATCCGGCCGCGTAGAAACGGCCAGACCCACGATCTCCGGATGATCCAGCGCCTGACGGTAGAGCGCTTCCAGTTTTTTTAACGGTGCGTAGGTGTTGCTGTAACTCTGGAAATAGGCGATGAATTTTTGTGATCCGAAGCGCTCCTTTAAAAACCGGATACCCGCTTCCAGCTGTTCGGGGATGCCCGGTTTTCCGGCGGAATAGGGGGGCGAGAAAGAAAGGTTGTTGCAGTAGATGCAGCCCCCGTTCCCGCGTGTTCCGTCTCGGTTTGGGCATGTGAATGCGCCGTCCAGGGAGACACGTTGTACCCGTTCGCCGAAACGGTCTTCAAGATAACAGCTATAAGTGTTATAGTGAAAACCCCGCCGGGCATAGGGCAGGGAATTCATAAGCAAAGGTCCTCATAAAAGCGGGTGTAGTCGGGAATTACAAGACGATGTCCGGATTTTTTGATATAACCCTGCTTTTCCAGGTAAGATAATTTGCGCGAGACAGTTTCTCTGGTCGTTCCCGCAAGCGAGGCAATTTCCTGCTGGAAGGGGATCTTTTCAATGATCACGGATTTTTTTGAACGGTAGCCGCACATCATCGCGATTTGATTAATGACCATGCTGACGCGCCTTAAGGAACTGCGGCAGTTCAGATTTTCGATACAATGATTGGTAAAGCGCAGGCGCTGGCTCATTGAGGATAAGAGGCGAAATGATAGTCCCGGAATTTCACGAAGCATTTTCCGGAACTTGTCGGTACGGATGCTGAAAATGTCACATTTTTGCATACATTCGGCATCCGCGGAGCAGGAGTCATGGTCCAGTATCGACATTTCACCAAAAAAATCGCCATCCTGAAGAAAGGCAAAAATGATATCTTGCCCCTGTTCCTGGGGGGAAGAGATCTTGACCTTCCCCTTTTTTATAATATAAAAATTGTGATTTCCTTTTCCCTGGCGGATAACAAACTCATGGCGCTTATATCGCTGACATGTCATTTGGCTGCTGATCAAGCGTAAATCGGAGTCCTTTAAACGTTCGAACAGCGGGACGACTTCGAGATCCTTGTACATGGTCCTTAACCCTCATGGTATTTATTCTTCCTTCCCGTCTTTTTTTACCTGGGGGGCAAAACGTTCTAAAATACCGGGCACAAGATCAATGAGTTTGTTAATCGACCTGTCTTCCTTATCAATCCACAGCAAACGGGATTCCTGGCCTTTTTTTACGACTACGATCACAAGCGGCGTAATACTGATGCCCCCTCCGGCTCCCTCCCCGCCTTTCTTTCCCGGTTGCTTATCCTGCTCGGCGCTTCCGGCGGCAAAACCGACACTGATCCTGGAAATGGGGATAAGCGTCACATCCTGAACAACAATGGGTTCTCCCACGACCGTTTCGGTTTTCGCCAAAGCCCGGACCTTGTCCAGCAGAGTGGAGAGCGTGTCATTGACTTTCATGTTTTCTTTCCTTCCTGATCTTCAACAATAGTTGTAATAATGTAACACAAATACCATATAACTTCATAGAAAATTTTGTTTTCAGATCCGCATGGAAAACCGCATCTTGAAAATTCCAGTTCAGATCGATGTGTTCGGGTATGGCGTAAGTCTTTGTAGAATAATAAATTGCAGCTGCCATTCCGGTCTGTGCGGGATCCTCAAATCCGATCTCCGCTTTCAGGGAGAATGAAGAAAATGTGATATAACGCACAAAAATACGCTTTAAATAAGCATAATACTTTTCCTTTGCCGCTTTTAGCCGTTCCGGCAAGGAATCGAATTGTCTGAAACGTTCACGCAAGGGTTTTTTTGCTTCTGCGGCTTGCTTCTCTTTTTCAAAGCGGGGTTGCGCCGGGGCCGTTCCGAAATCTTGCACGCTTTTGCTTAAGGGCAGTTTCAGGGGAACGGGAATACCGAAGATCCAGAGGCGAAGGTCCAGATTTTTCAGATCGTGAACGGAACAACGGACTCCCAGAAAATATTTGATCCAGAAACATTCCATCTCGGCAGCGGAGGCCAGTCCGGAGTATTTCCCGTGGATATGGATGCGAAAACGCACAAAGAGCAGAAAGGCCAGCAGCAGCAGCAGGAACAATAGAAGTCCGCCAAGGATATAAAGCACAAGCATCATAAATTTTCCTTTGCCCAGACGAGCTTAAAGCGCAGACGATAATTTTAAGCTCCACCTTCCGTTTGACGACGGAGCGCCGCCACTCTTTGTCTCAACCTCTACCTTAACCTTAATTGCTGTTTATAGCGTTGGCGCAGGGTCAAAAAATCGGCATCGTAACGGCCGGATTTAAAATCGGGGAAGCTCCATTCGTGGGCATGGAAGCTTTTGTCAAAATAATACAATGTCGGATCGGCGTAGATGCCTTTACCAAGGCAGATCTTCTGACGTCCGTATTTGGCGGATGCAAGCACGAACTTATCCAGGTCCAGATAGCCCGGATCAAGGTTAACCACTCGTTTACCTGCAAGCGCAAAGTGTTGTTCGATCACATTGCAGAGCCGCTTGATCTCCGCCAGATCATCGGGTTCGATGAGCTTTTGGTAAGCGGTAAAAATCCGGATCAGTCCCGCGCCCATTTCCGGTGCATAGTAATCTGTCAAGTCAAACGCATAAGCCGGACTCTGAAAATCCTGTTTTCCGAACACCCGCTGCAAATGCAGGGTAAACACGGCCGGATCTTCCTGTGCTGCAAGAATGATACCCATCACCAGCTTTACGGGTTGAACGGTTTTTACATCCATGAGGTAAAGATACGGAATATTTTGTTCAGGCACAAATAATCAGATCAGCTACTTTTTCATGACCGTAAGTGAAGCCGCTTATTTCAAAGCTTATTTGATCAGAAGGCATTTTTCCATGAAGATTTGCCGGTATCCGGCTTGGGCGGCTTCCGTACGGAGCAAGTAAATGCCGGAGGGAAAGTCAGCGGCATCCCAGATCAGCGTATGCGTACCGGCCGGCAGCCACCCCTTATTCAAAAGTGCGACAGAACGCCCCTGCAGGTCTGTTATCTCGGTTCTGATGTGCATGTCAGCCGGAAGTCCGATACGGATCTGCAGACGCGGATTAAAGGGATTGGGGAAGTGGCGTATTTCGGGGGACAGCGGTATCCGGGGAGACAGTGAAGTCTCGGGGATATCTTCGATTTCCATGGAGACAGTGACCTGGCTGTTTGCCGGCAGATTTGTCCGGGCGTAAACCATTTTTGGAATGCTCAGACTGTCGATCTGATACAGTTCCGCATTTTCCAGGGAAAGCAGGCGTTTTCCTTGCGGAAGCGGAAATTTTACCCGGCAATCCTCAAAATCCATCACCGAATTGTTTGCTAAGGTCACGCTTAGGGCATCCGCGCTGTAAACTTCATTGAGAATCTCTCCCTGTTCGCCAGCCTGAATGGACCAGGTCTGGGTGATGCTGTTATCTTCAACCTTGACGATGCGGTACCAGCGGCGTCCGTCGCACACCGCTCCCGTACTGAGGTTCAATGGTTTTGCAGAAGTATTTCCGCTATTATAGTGAACATGTCCCCAAAAGGCAGCATCTACCCCCAGCACCTGCAGGTCAAGCTGGTCCTCAAAATCATAATGATAGAACAGGACTTTCAAATCGGCATCCGAATGTGCGTCCACGGTACTGTTCAGCCATTGCAGCTGAGCCGAAGTAAAACCCTGGTAGCCGTAGATATCTTCGCGCCAGCGGTCGTAATTTACATAAGATTCCAGTCCGATATACGCGTGAGCGCCGTAGCGGAAGGCATAATTCTGGGTATTGACGGCAGAAGCAGCGGTATTGTTCAGGCTGTGCCATCCGAAATACTTCCACCAGAAGCGGCGGGCGGTTCCGTCGGGGGCGGGCGTGGCATCCCAGCCGCCGAGATCATGATTTCCGGGGACCAGAAAAACGGGAACCTCCAGTTCTTTCAGGATCTTTTTCGCACGGGAAATTGCGGGAATTCCCAGCGCTTCCAGTTCACCGTCGTTGATCAGGTCGCCGGTATGGAGAACAAAAGCCGGATTGATCAGGTTGATATCCCGGATCACTTCGCGAAAATCGTCCATTTCGCTGGAATCGTTCTCTACTCCGTAATCATCCCAGAATTTATGCGAGGGCAGATGCGTATCCGTGATGTGGATAAAGGTATATTTTTCCTTGTAAGAGGGTATGACATAAAGCGCATTTTCCGACAGGTCCGTTCCGGGATTCCCGCTGCTGTAAATTTTAATGTCGTACATCCCGTACAACATGGATTCCGGAAGCTTTGCCCGAATACGTTGTTCGCCCGCAAAGGGCGCTTCCGGTCCCGGACGGAAAGGCAGTTCAATTTCCCGTTCATCCTGCAGGAGGCTGACAAAAACGAGCTGCTCCGCTTCGGGCAAAAAAATATCGACACTGATGCTGTCGCCGGGAAGTGCGATCACAGGGATATTGACAAGAGGGGACTGGATCATACGCAATGTATCAGCAGATGCTCCTTTCAGAGGGGAAAGGGGGGAGAGGGAAAGAATGATGATCAGAATAAGAGCCGTTGAAAGGGGGAGGTATGATAAACGCATGCGTGTCCTTTATTTGTCAGGTCCGTATAATAAGCATATACCATAAAAAACGCCAGCGATATTGAAGCGGAAATAAAAAAGCCTCCGGTATGGAGGCTTTTGAAAACGGAATGAATCGGGATTATTCCGCCATTTTTTTGTAGGTTTCCCAGCGTTCTTTAATGAAAACCTGCAATGCTTCGCGCAAGCCTTTCACGTTTTCGGGGAAGGTCGTTTCCAGCATCGTATAGCGTTTTTCGCTTTTCAGGAAATCCAGGACCTCAAAATTGGGTTCCTTTGAATCCAGAACAAAGGGATTCTTGCCTTCGTTCTTGAGCAGCGGATTATAGCGGTAGAGGATCCAGTAACCGGTTTCCACGGCTTTTTGTTCGTGTTTCTGACTGTAACTCATATTGATGCCGTGGTTGATACAGGGTGAGTAAGCAATGACGATAGAGGGACCGTTGAAAGCTTCGGCTTCCTGCATGGCTTTGACCAGCTGGTTCTTATTGGCGCCCATCGCAACGGATGCCACGTAAATGTAACCGTAGGTCATCAGCATGCGGCCAAGGTCTTTCTTGATGGTTTTTTTGCCCGATTCGGCAAATTTTGCCACGGATCCCAGGGGCGTGGACTTTGAGGCCTGACCGCCGGTATTGGAGTAAACCTCGGTATCCAGAACAAGAATATTGATGTTCTTTCCGGAAGCAAGAGCATGGTCCAGACCGCCGAAACCGATATCGTAAGCCCAGCCGTCGCCGCCGAAAGCCCAGACCGATTTATCGATAAAATAGGATTTGAGTTCATTGATCTTGCTGATCAGCGGATCCTTGGAATCTTCTTTACTCAGGAGGGACTTAATCTTTTCGGCGTTAGCTTTTGCCTCGTCGGAAACATCGTCCCAGTTTTCCAGAGACCGGGAAAGGGCTTCTTTCAATTCGGGAGTGATGTTCTTGTTGAGGAGTTCCTCAACCTTGCTCTTTAACTGTCGGCGGTTGGAGTCTACGGCAAGGCGCATTCCCAGTCCGTATTCCGCATTGTCTTCAAAGAGAGAGTTAGCCCAGGTGGGGCCGTATCCATCTTTGTTCTTGCAGTATGGGACGGTGGGGAAGGTACCGCCGTAGATGGAGGAGCAGCCGGTGGCATTAGCAATGATCATCCGGTCGCCGAAGAGCTGAGTGACGAGCTTGATATAGGGCGTTTCGCCGCAGCCGGCGCAGGCTCCGGAGAATTCAAAGAGCGGCTGTTTGAACTGGGAACCCTTAACGCTGTAAAGGCGGTTAAAACCGATATTGTCACTCGGAAGCTGATGGAAGAATGCCTCATTGGCATTTTCACCGGCTTCGCGTTCTTTTTCGATGGGACTCAGTTCAAGCGCCTGTACCGGGCATTCGTTGACGCAGACCGCACAGCCCTGGCAGTCTTCAATGTAGACCTGGATCTTGAATTTCTTGTCGGCATCCTTGCCTTTGACATCCAGGACCTTAAAGGTATCGGGAGCGTCTTTGAGATCTGCCGGATCGATGAGCTTTGCACGGATGGCGGCATGCGGGCAGACGAAAGTACACTGGTTACACTGGATGCATTTATCGGCGAGCCAGTGCGGAACAGCCGGTGCAACGCCGCGTTTTTCCAGCGCGGCGGTTCCCGTGGGAATACAACCGTCGTAAGGCATTTCAGAAACCCGGATATCGTCGCCTTTTTCGCGCATGATACGTTCGATCACATTTTTGGTGAAGTCATCCGCATTGTCCGGTACCAGTTGCCGGGGCTCCGCGGCCTTGTCGGGCAGGCTGGAAGGAATATTGACTTCCAGCAGCGCGGCTTCGGTCGCATCCACGGCTTTCCAGTTCATGTCAACGACTTCCTGGCCCTTTTTCTTGTAGGTTTTTTCGATGGCTTTCTTGATCAGAGCGATCGACTCTTTTTTGGGCAGAACGCCGGATATAATAAAGAAGGCGGCCTGCATGACCGTATTTATCCGTCCGCCGAGTCCGACTTCTTCGGCGATCTTGAGAGCGTCGATATTATAGACCTTGATCTTTTTATCGATGATGGTCTTTTGCATGTCGCGGGTAAAATGATAGAAAACTTCTTCCGAGCTCCATGCGGAATTCTGCAGATAGACACCGTTTTCTTTGATGCCTTCAAGAATATCATAGCGTCCGATGTAGGCGGGGTTGTGGCAGGCGATAAAATCCGCATGCTGGATCAGGTATTCGGACTGGATCGGAGATTTTCCAAAACGCAGATGCGAACGGGTAATCCCGCCGGATTTTTTGGAATCGTACTGGAAATAGCCCTGAGCGTACATATCGGTATTGTCGCCGATGATCTTGATGGAGTTTTTGTTGGCGCCGACCGTACCGTCCGATCCCAATCCCCAGAATTTTGCCGAGAAAGTGCCTTCGGGCTGCGTGTTGAGTTCTTTTTTGATCTCAAGCGAAAGGTTTGAAACATCGTCGGTAATACCTACGGTAAAGCCGTGTGTGCATTTGCCATCCAGGTGTTCGTAAACGGCATTGACCATCGAAGGTGTAAATTCTTTGGAGGAGAGTCCATAACGGCCGCCGATAACGGTGATATCTTTATCCTTCAACGCAGCAACGATATCCAGATAGAGAGGTTCGCCCAGTGAGCCGGGCTCTTTGCTGCGATCGAGCACGGCGATCTTTTTGACCTGTTTCGGCAGGGTCTTGAGCAAAGCTTCGGCCGAGAAGGGGCGGTAGACGCGGACTTTGATCAGGCCGAGTTTTTCGCCTTTTTTGTTCAGGTGATTGATGGTCTCTTCGATCGTGTCGCATCCGCTGCCCATTGCAATAATGACATTTTCGGCATCGGTAGCTCCGAAATAATCGAAGAGGTGATACTGGCGTCCGATGACTTTTGCGAGTTTATCCATATATTCCTGGATAATGCCGGGTGTTTCGTCATACATCAGATTAGTGGTCTCACGTCCCTGGAAATAGGTATCAGGGGCTTCCTGTCCGACTTTCAGGTACGGTTTTTCGGGATCCATGGCGCGCGCACGGAAATCCTTGATATATTTTTCTTCGACCAGTTCTTTCATCGTATCGTAGTCGATGATCTCGACTTTCTGGATCTCGTGGGAATTCCGGAAACCGTCGAAGAAATTCAGGAAGGGTATTTTCGATTTGAGTGTAGCCAAGTGAGAAACGATGGCCAGGTCCATGATCTCCTGAATATTGGATGCAGCGACCAAAGCATAGCCCGTATTGCGGGCAGCCATCACGTCCGCATGGTCGCCGAAAATGGAGAGGGATTGGGCGGCGAGGGAGCGTGCTGAAACATGAAATACGGTCGGCAGCATCTCGCCTGCGATCTTATGCATATTCGGCAGCATCAGCATCAGTCCCTGGGAGGCGGTAAAGGTTGTCGTGAACGCACCTGCGGAGAGTGAACCGTGAACCGCGCCGGCTGCGCCGGCTTCGGATTGCATTTCGACAACGTCGACGATCTGGCCAAAGATATTTTTCCGACCGTTTGCGGCCCAGGCATCGGCGTATTCGCCCATATTTGAGGAAGGTGTGATCGGGTAGATCGCGGCGACGTCACTGAAGGCGTAGGCCACATGCGCGGCAGCGGTATTCCCGTCGATAGTTGCTTTTTTGAATTTACTCATGTCGACTCCTGCTATTTTAAATCAACTTGTTTTTAACAACTTTAAAGATACGATTAAAAAGTATGGAGATAAAGAGAATTTTCAAAAATCGGGGAGGATGGGGCTGATTGACTCAATCAAAATATATCTGATTGAGTCAATGAGAAAATATTGCATTGATTCAATCATTTAAAGATAAATTGATTCAATGCGGATTTGTTAAAATGAATCAAAGAGTTTAATTAAAATTAAGTCAATTGAAATAACCAATTTGCAGGCAAGCAAAAATATTAGCTAAAATAATAATATATGGAATTATATAACACTAATTGAGTTTACATAATTAATATAATCCTGTGGATCCGGAAAATAGATTTTATGAATATTTTCTTTAAAAAACTGGCTTTTTCGTTTATTAATCCATTCCAAATAATTGGAATACTGCCAGTCTTCAGGTTTATCGACCAGGTTTGCGTACACGGGATTCAGGTGGATATACTTACAAAGCTGTATCAGGTATGTCTTTGTGCTTACATAAATATGTTGAAGCGGAGAACGAAAAATATGTCCTTTCCTGTTGTAACGGTTGTTGTAGTATTTTGCATAAGAAATATAAGCATGATTAAACAATCTGTAGATTTGTATTTCGCTTTCCTGACGAATTAAAAAATGGTAATGATTTGGCATCAGGCAAAAAGCGAAGATTGTTGCAGGAATTCTTTCCAGTTTGTTTTTAAAAATATTTAGAAAATGATCATAATCTTCTTCATCGTAGAATAACATGAAGTTGTCAATAGCGTGATTATAAATATGGAGAATTGCCCCTTTTACGAATTCTTTATTTAAACATCGCATTTTAATCCTCCTCTTTTTACTGCGCGTAAAATATAAGCCTAAAATATTACCTAGATTCAAGTAGTAAGTGCAACTTTATGACTTCCAAAAAATACTTCATTTGGCGTTAAAAAGCCAAGAGTTTTTCTGGGTCTGTTGTTTAGTTTTTTCATTGCCATTATGAGCTCTTCATCCG
>Ga0265293_10009955_pt1 | contig 13455 bp, 9 predicted proteins | sample Munlanlewell138R_FD_192505 | JGI IMG/M metagenome (GOLD analysis project Ga0265293, IMG submission 192505) | Leachate microbial communities from a municipal landfill in Southern Ontario, Canada - Leachate well 138R | ecosystem: Engineered > Solid waste > Landfill > Unclassified | place: Canada...
ACTTCAGCAGCAGTCCAGCTCAGCTTCATTGCGTTTTGAGCCATCTCTAAACCAGAAACAGCAACACCCCCTGCATTGGCAGCTTTACCTGGGGCATATGGAATCTTTTGCTCAATGAAATAACTTTCCGCATCGTTCGTGCACCCCATATTCGAGGTTTCTAATACGTACTTAACTCCATTTTTGACCAATACCTTAGCATCTTCAAGTGTCAATTCATTTTGAATGGCACAGGGGAATGCCATATCGACTGGAACCTCCCAAGGCTTCTTCCTAGGGATGAATTTAGCCCCAAACTTATTTGCATAAGGAGCAACAACATCATTATTAGAAATACGGAGTTGCACCATATAATTCCATTTTTCGGGAGTTCCAACCCCCTCCTCATCGAGGATATACCCATCGGGACCACTAATGGTAACTACCTTAGCACCAAGCTGGGTCGCTTTCATGGCGACACCCCAAGCAACATTACCAAAACCAGATATCGCTATCCGCTTTCCTTTTAGACTATCGTTGCGCACCTTAGCCATCTCATTTGCAAAATAGATTGCACCAAATCCAGTGGCCTCGGGTCGAATCAAAGAGCCTCCCCAAAAAGGGCCTTTGCCTGTAAGAATACCAGAATTTTCATCTTTAATTCGCTTGTATTGGCCATAAAGATACCCAATCTCACGTGCACCAACACCAATATCTCCCGCAGGAATATCGGTATCAGGGCCAATATATTTTTGGAGCTGGTTCATAAAAGCACGACAGAAACGGAGAATCTCATTATTAGATTTCCCCCGAGGACTAAAGTCTGAACCACCTTTGGCACCACCTAAAGGTAACGTTGTTAAACTATTCTTAAAGGTTTGTTCGAAACCAAGAAATTTGAAGGAACCCAAGGTTACACTTGCATGGAAACGCAAGCCCCCCTTGTAAGGACCTAAAGTGTTATTAAATTGTACGCGATAACCTCGGTTAACTTGGACATCGCCGTTATCATTTTCCCATTCTACTTTAAAACTAACAACACGATCTGGTTCTGTAATTCTTTCAAGAATCTTAGCATTTACGTAGGCAGGATTATCATTAACAACATCAATTATCGACTCAATAACACCAGCAACTGCTTGGATGAATTCGGGTTCCGCAGGATTACGGCGTTCCAGATTTGCCATAAATTCTTCATAAATATACATACATCCCCCTTGATTGTACCATTAATTGGAAACACAACTATACACGAAAATGTAATAACATTCCCAAGGTGTGTCAATAGGAGCTACTCCTTGCCGTACCCTTATTTTGCAGATATCATAAATAATTCATACATATATTACTGTATATTGTACAATAAATAGCATTTATTTACTAATCCCCAAATAGAATCCGAAAACGAAGTGACTTAAAACAGAGCCTGCCACTCCAGAACAAACCTAGGTAATATTTGTATTCTATGCTACGATTGCCCATCATGACTAGACTAGTAACTACAAGCGATCCCTTTGGAGAACTGATGCCTCGCCACATCTATAAAGTCGTGCTCATTTGTAGTGAATATGACCAATTTCTCATTGAGGAAGATGGTCGAGTTGAAGAAGAATTGTTCCGAGAATACACCCAGTTAGGGTTAACGACTCCTCCTAAAATAACTTTTGTACGGACAGTTGATGAACTCTCATTACTTTTAGCAAGTAATGAATTTGATCTTGTAGTAACGATGTTGGAACTGGGTAAAACTAGCGTAGTAGAGCTGGCACAAACAATTAAGAACCAATATCCTGATTTGCCAATCGTAGCTCTTTCTCCATCTCCCTCCCACCATGTTAGCATCACATTAAAAAAACGCAATGTCGCTGCTGTAGACTATCTCTATTATTGGCAAGGAAATCCTAATATATTCCTCGCTATGATCAAACTCATAGAAGATAAAATGAATGCCCTCCACGATGCCCAAGCAGTCGCCGAAGTTCCTGTAATCATCCTTGTTGAAAACTCTATCAGATTCTATTCATCCTACCTGCCAATTCTCTATACTGCCATTATCCAGCAAACCCGGATGAGCATGAGCGAAGGATTAAATCCTTGGGCAACTGGATTGCGCATGCGAGGTCGCCCGAAAATCCTACTTGCCCAAAACTACGAAGAAGCTATTGAATTATACTCAACTTTCAAAGAACACGTCTTGGGCATCATAACCGACATCAACTTTGAACGTGAAGGCGTTGGTGACAGTGAAGCAGGCCTAAAACTGTGCCACTTTATTCGTTCTCAACAACCTAATCTCCCTCTCTTGCTCCAATCAACTAAAGCAGAATATGCAGAACAAGCTAAAGAAGTTTCAGCTTCATTCATTTGGAAACTAAGCTCTTCGTTACTTAACGACTTAAAACAATACCTTTTTGAAAATTATGGATTTGGTCCATTTGTTTTCAAACATCCCGAAACTGGAGTAGAAATCACACGGGCAGAAAACTTGCGAGAATTGCAACATACATTGCCTGAAATCCCTATAGAATCCTTTATTAATCATGCCAACCGCAATGATTTCTCACGGTGGCTCAAAGCTAGGAGTCTTTATGTTCTTGCTAATCTCTTTCGACCTTACTCTGTCGAAGATTATCAAGATCCCGAAGAATTACGAAACCAACTAATAACCATAATCAAAGATTTCCGCTCTGCACGAGGCAAAGGTGTTATTGCCCAATTCAATCGTGATAATTATGACGAACTATCATTTTTTAGCCGTATTGGCTCAGGATCTTTAGGAGGAAAAGGGCGCGGACTCGCATTTATTGATTCCCAATTACGCCGAAGTGATATTATTGAAAAATATCCCTCAATGTATCTCTCTATACCACGAACAGTAGTCATCGCGACCGATCTGTTCTCACAATTTATGGAAGAAAATGATTTGTACGATATCGCAAACGCTTCATTACCCGATGAAACATTGCGTAAAATATTCCTCTCTAAACCACTTCCCGAAGAATTAATGCTCGACTTAGAAAGAATAATTAAGACCATTAAAGTTCCCATTGCTGTTCGCTCATCAAGTATGTTAGAAGACTCTCTTTATCACCCGTTCGCTGGGGTCTACGAAACCTGCATGCTTCCCAATACTGGGACCGATGCAGAACGATTGCAAGCATTAGCTAGTGCAATCACGTGTGTATATGCCTCTGTCTATTACAATAAGAGTAAAGCTTATTTGCGGGCAACCAATCATATGGTCGAAGAAGAGCGGATGGCAGTCATTATTCAACAGGTCATTGGTAGTGGTCATGGAAATTATTGGTATCCTAATTTTGCAGGAGTCGCCCGATCACTTAATTTTTACCCAGTTGGAACAGAACAAGCTGAAAACGGCGTTGGTATGTTATGTTTCGGATTTGGCAAGACAGTAGTCGATGACGGCGTTGCCTTCCGATTTTCTCCCACTTTTCCTAAACGAAACTTACAATATCTGGGAGGTATGGAATCAAGCTCCCAAAATTTCTTCTACGGCCTCGATATGACAAAACCCTACACCCCCGACGAAAACCCCGAAAACCTGGCAGCACTTCCTTTAAGTGAAGCTGAACAACACCCTGAAGCACTACGTCATATTGCCTCTACCTTCGATCCTACCAGAGGAGTTTTGGTAGATCAATTAAGTGCCAAAGGCCAAAAAGTCATCACATTTAACAGCATCTTAAAATACAATAGCTTTCCAATAGCGGCCATCATTAAGGATTTACTTACATTCGGCGAGAAGGTAATGAGCACCCCGATTGAAATTGAATTCGCTGGAAACTTGAACCGCCCAGATTGGAAAAAACCAGAGTTCAGCCTCCTCCAAATTCGTCCGATTGTTACTGGCTCTGAATCTGCAGATTTACAAGTAAAAAAAGCGGAGCTAGAACGAGCATTTATAGTGTCACACCATGTCATGGGTAATGGTTATTGTGACACCATTAAAGATATTATCTATATAAAAACCGAAAGATATAATCCAGCCGAAACTGCTGAAATGGTATTAGAAATTGAAAAGATTAACACCCAATTTATTGCCAACCAATCAAAATATATCCTGATTGTAGCAGGGAGATTAGGCTCGAGCGATCCTTGGTTAGGAATTCCCGTCGTTTGGTCACAAATCTCCCAAGCAGCGGTAATTATTGAAACTAACCTTCCTGAATTTCAAGTAGAACCGAGTCAGGGAACCCACTTCTTTCAGAATATCACATCCTTAGGAACTATTTATTTGACAGTTAATCCGACCCTAAAAGATGGAAAACTAGACTTTAACAAAATCAGCCAGTTTCCGTGCCTGGGAGAGACAAACCACTTCCGCCACATCCAAGCTGAAAAACCATTCATCGTAAAAGCGGATGGGCGTAATCGCATCGGAATAGTTGCCTATTTTGAAGAAGATTTTCACTCTCCTAATCGCCAGCTAGGTTGATGCTCTTCAGCCGCCACCGAAACAAAATAATCCCAGATAGCTTCTCGTGGAGGTAAGGCCGTTACCGTTAACCGTTCATCCTTGACTGGGTGAATAAAAGAAATTTCTCGGGCATGGAGATGGATCCCTCCCATCTCATTCGACCGCTTAGCGCCATACTTTAAATCACCTTTCACGTGGCTACCCATAGCTGCTAGCTGGGCTCGAATTTGATGGTGACGCCCAGTTAAAAGGCCAATTTCCAACAAATAAAAAGATTTAGAAGCTGCTACACCACGATAAGTCATACGTGCTTCTTGACTCTTTTTACGCCGCTCCTTTGTCGCAAACGATTTATTTTTTTTCGTATCTCGAGTTATATAATGGACGACTAACCCTTCTTCGGCGTCTGGAAGACGATCGACGGCAGCCCAATACGTTTTTATAACGGCATCATCGGATCGAAAAAGTGCATGCATGCGCACTAATGCTTTTTCTGTTTTTGTATAGACAACAACACCACTTGTGGGACGATCAATGCGATGGGGAATTCCTAAAAAGACATTTCCAGGTTTTTGGTAGGTAACTTGTAAATACTCTTTTACGGTATCGGCAAGGGTCTTATCACCTGTAATATCTCCTTGGACTAATTCTCCGGGAAGTTTATTAATTATTATAAGATGGTTATCTTCATATAAAATTCTGGGTTCTAACTCATGCATCAGGGTTATCTTCTCCTACATCATCGTCGAAAGGATCAATACCTTTAAACAATGAAAGTTCATTATCTTCTTCTGTTTTAGGGTCGTCTTCACGCTTAAGCCGAATAGTTTGAGCCTCTTTGGTGGTTAAGCGGACACCACTTGCTCGCACTCCCTTGATAAGAAATCGAGAAAAATAGGTCCGATCCTCTAAAATTTTATACCCTTTCCCTTTCTTATACACAATCGTAATTCGCGCATCGTCATGGGTTGAAAGAGTATAGAGTTTGAAATTACCTTTCGGCAATAATTGATATGTTTTGTTCAATATAAATTGGGTGATCTGACACCGTTTTATAAATAAATATTTAAGTGTTTTTTCTTGATAAATAATAGTAAAGGTGACTTTCTCAAGTTCTTCTTTATCAGCAAGGCCGCAGTAACGCATCCCTTTTCCTACAAAAAGTTTCTCGGGGGCATCCGTCACAAAATAGGTACCATCTTTTTGTATAATAAGGATCCTATCAAACAGAGATACAACACATTGATTGGTCCCTTGTTTAAGGTCATAACCAAGATAACCAGTACGTGCATCATACTTTAGGGTCAAATCACGAATGGCTACTTCTCGTACATCAGTTTTCTCAAATGATCCAATTGTTGTCCGTCGAGGAGAAGAAATGAGATTAGCCATCTCTTTAACTTCACGTAAATATTGCAAGGCATAGTCCACTAGATGTGCTAAATGATAATTAATTTGCTCCACCCGTTCATTAATTCCCTCAATCTCAGCTCGATTTTTTTCGATATCAAAAAGACTAATCCTGCGGATTGGAATTTTTAATAACCGCTCTACATCATCGATTTCTACTGGGCGGGACAATTGTTCTAAAAAAGGCTTAAAGCCAGAAATAACAGCCTTAATAACTTCTTCTTGAGTTCTCTTTTGTTCAATTCGCTTATAAATACGCTCTTCCACAAAGATACGTTCCAAGGTACGGGCATAAAGGCGATCCAATAGATGTCCCTTTTCTAATTCCAACTCTTTTTGCAGGACTTCTACTAAAAATTTGGCATGGAAGTGAACCATCTCTGAAACTGGTATAATACGTGGCATGTTGTCATGTATTACCAAGGGATTAATAGAGATAGATTGTTCACAAGCCGTAAAGGCATAGAGTGCATCTTCTACCTCATGTGAATAGGTATTACGTGCCAATGTAATTTCAATATTTACTTTGTCGGTAGTGAAATCATTGATACTCGCTATCTTCAACTTGCCTTTTTTCGTTGCATCTTCCAACGATTTGATCATTTTCTCGGTAGTCACACCATATGGTAATTCTTCAACAATGATGCGCTTGGGATCTTTTGTATTAAGCTTCGCCCGCACCAGAATCTTGCCAGTTCCATCGGCATATGCAGAAACATCCATGAAACCACCCGTAGCAAAATCGGGAAACAATTCACATGATTTGCCTTGTAGAACTGCCTCCATGGCATCTATAACTTCAAGTAAGTTATGGGGCAAAATCCGTGTCGACATGCCAACGGCAATTCCTTCAGCCCCTTGGACCAGAACAACTGGTAATTTCGCAGGAAATGCAACCGGTTCTTTATTTCTTCCATCATACGAATCGACAAATTCAGTCAACTCCGGGTTGTAAAGGACTTTCTTGGCAAAGGGGAGAATACGACACTCGATATAACGGGGGGCAGCAGCTGAATCCCCAGTCATTATGTTGCCAAAATTTCCTTGGCGTTCAATAAATAGCTCCATATTTGCTAAATTCACTAAAGCGTCACCAATTGAAGCATCTCCATGAGGATGATATTTCATGCAATGTCCAACCACGTTGGCCACTTTATGAAACTTCCCATCATCCATCTCAAAAAGAGAATGTAAAATCCGCCTTTGAACCGGTTTTAGTCCATCGGTAATGTTAGGAATAGCCCGGTCTTTAATAACATAAGAGGCATATTCAAGAAAATTTTGTTTAAATACTGTTTGCGCATGTGCCATTAAATGAGATTCTCCATGATGAATTCACGACGTTCGGGAGTATTATCACCCATGTAAAATTTCATGGTAAGATGCATCTCCCGAGAAGTAGATATTGAAACGGGTATAAGACGTATCTCATCTCCAATAAACTGACGGAATTCTTTAGGATTAATCTCACCCAACCCTTTGAAGCGGGTAATTTCTGCCGCCCGAAGACGAGAAAGGGCTTCGACTTTTTGAGCTTCATTATAACAGTAGATTGTTTCCTGTTTATTACGAACCCGGAATAAGGGAGTTTCTAAGATGAATAAACGCCCAGCTAAGACGAGGTCTTCAAAGTAGGTCAAAAAGTAGGTCATCAAGAGATTGCGAATATGAAATCCATCGGTATCGGCATCGGTTGCTATTATAACTTTTCCATAACGCAATCCTTCAATCCCATTTTCCAATCCTAATGCAATCATAAGATTATATAACTCTTCATTCTTATAGATATCGGTGCGTTTTTTTTCAAACACATTGAGAACTTTACCTCTTAGACTGAAAATAGCTTGGGTATAGACATCTCGCACACTGACCATGGAGCCTGAGGCCGAATCCCCTTCAGTAAGAAATATCATAGAATTCTCACCCTTCTCTTTGTTCTGATGCAGATGATATTTACAGTCTTTCAGTTTTGGAATATTGAGCGAAACCTTCTTGGCTGCCTCTCTAGCAGCTCCTTTTACAGCAGCCAGTTCCTTCCTTAATTTTTCATTATTAGCAATTTTTTCCGATAATTTATCGGCCTCGTCTGGGTTTTTCATAAGGAAATCGACAATAGCTTCTCGTACATTTTGAGTAATCCAAGTTCGAACTTCCGTATTTCCCAGTTTATTCTTAGTTTGACTTTCAAACACAGGATCTTGTAATTTTATGGAGATGGCACCTGTTAATCCATCACGGACATCGGGGGCAGTATAAGATTTCTTATAAAACTCATTGATGCCCTTAAGAATGCCTTCCTTAAAAGCCCATAAATGAGTTCCTCCATCACTGGTGTGCTGTCCGTTCACGTAAGAGAAGTAGTTTTCCCCATAACTCTTGGTATGGGTAAAGGCAAATTCAATTTGGTCTTTACGAGAGTGGATAATCGTGTAGAGTCCTTCCGTACCAACCTGTTTATCGAGTAAATCAAGTAGACCGTGCTTACTAGCAAAGATCTTGCGATTAAAATCGATCGATAATCCAGTATTCAAATAAGCATAATTCCAAAGGCGTTCTTCAATGAACTCTTCTCGGAAACTATAGTCACCAAACATGGCAGGATCATGGTCGGGAATAAATTCAATTAACGTTCCATCAGGTTCTTTTGTTTTTCCTTTTTTCTGACTGACAAACTCCCCTTTATTGAAAATGGCCTCAAAAAAAGCACCCTCGCGATAGGAGACTACTTTAAAGAAAGAAGAGAGCGCATTAACGGCTTTCGTCCCAACCCCATTTAAGCCAACCGAAAACTGGAAAACCTCATCATTAAACTTACCACCGGTATTAATAATTGAAACACAATCGATTACCTTCCCCAAGGGAATACCACGCCCAAAGTCGCGTACACTTACAACATCACCCTCGACCCGGACAGTTATACGGGCTCCACAATCCATAATGAATTCATCAACACTATTGTCGATTACTTCCTTGAGAAGAATATAGATGCCATCTTCAATATGGGAACCGTCACCAAGTCGTCCAATGTACATCCCTGGACGCAATCTGATGTGCTCTAAAGCGCTTAGAGTCTGTATTTTACTCTCGTCGTAGGCCATCGGCCCTGCTGCAGATTTTTTCTTTGCCATTGGCTCTCAGTATATACGCTTTGATGATAATTGGAAAGTATACCCTTCCCTATAAGATGCTAAGGAATCACTGAATCCAGAAATTCTAGTAGGATTGCATTAAATTGCTCAGGATGTGTTTCCATCGGGATATGGGCGGCCTCAGGAAGCACGGCGAGCTGTAATTGGGAAACTCTTTCTAAAATAATGCTCTTTTTCTCTAGAGGGACCACCGTATCTAAAGCTCCCCAAATAGCAATTACAGGCATGCCTAATGTAGATAAAGCCTCCAAGGGAACAGAGTGAGAAGTTTTAACAAAAGAGATTGCTCCGCGTGCTGTACCAGGTAGTTGTAAAGGTTCAAGATAAGCTCGAATCTCTTCTTCATTTGCCTCGCGCCCATAAGCTTTAAAAAGTATGTTGCCAACCTGTTTCTCTGTAAGGAGGGTGCGTTCCAGATAAAGTTGAACCCAGCGAGCTAGTGGAGGAAATTTGAGAAGCAAAGAATTAGAAAAAGAAAAATCTTCTAGAGCGCCAGCGACCAAGACTAAACTCATAGTATCTTTAGGACGCTCAAGGGCCATGGCAGTGGCCGTTCCCCCTCCCATACTATGACCTAAAAGCACCCAAGGTTGTTCTGAGTCATCGAGAGTATCTAATAATTGCCAAAGTATTGTAGCTCGATGGGCCTGGCTATGATCGAAATTTTCTGGTCTCCCACTATAGCCAAAGCCAGGCAAATCTACAGCAATTACCATATAACCAGCCTTAACGAGTGCTGGTATAACAGCTTGAAAAGAGTAAATAGAGCCTCCCAATCCATGTACCAAAAGAATTTTACCTACCAAAATTTCCTTTTTTGGAGCTAGTAAACGATAATGTACCCAAACATCATCGATTAAGGCAAAAGCGCCATCACTATACGGTGATTCTAATGGTAACTCCTCAGGTTTAGTTAGCTCTAAAGCATAGGGCAGAAGACAGGATCCAAAGAGGATTAACATCAAACACAATCCTAAAATTTGCATATATTTGCCCATTCTCAACTTTTACTCTTAATTAGGGATTCAACTCGTTTCACATATTCTTTTATGTCAAATTTACGTTCCAATCCTTTAGCGTTCATATAGCGAACATTACCAAAGATGGCCCTATTCGCCCACGGACGATCATGTTTGCCAAAACACCACGCCACACCAGCAAAACCATTGGGATCACGCCCATCTAATTGATATGTGTTGTTTAAGTGTAACGCAGTTTCAAAAGCTATTTTCGACGAAGGGCTCCATTCTAAAATTTTCTTACCCCAATACATTCTCATATAGCCGTGCATAAAACCAGTTCCCACTAACTCTTGTTGAGCGGCATTCCAATAGGGATCATGAGTCTGGGCTGTCTCTAAATCAGTATATGAATACAGATATTCTCGTTCATCAAATGCGTGCCCCGCTAGTGTCTTAAGAGCCCAAGCTGGCAATCCTTCATACTTGTCATAATTGGGGTTAAACAGCACATAATTGCAAGCTAGCTCGCGGCGCACAATGAGCTGTTCCAAGAAAACAGGAACATCGGGAAGATTAATTGGTGCAATACGGTTATAAATCTCTACCGGTGAAATCTGCCCAAAATGCAAGTAGGCACTCAATTGTGAAATAGCAGGATTTGCTGGATTGTTATGCTCTTTAGCATAATTACAAAGGTGTTGATCTATAAAACGATCTAAAGCGTCATGGGCAATATGTTCTCCACCTTTCAGTAAGGCACTTGGAGTTTGCACTAACGAGAGATTATCAAGGAGGCGTTCTATTGAGTCTAGCGAAGCTTCTTCAATGCCAGTTTCAATATCATGAGAACTCACAATGCAATCAATTTCTCCTACTTCCTGTCCAAAATAAGATATCATTGGTTCTATTTTTCTTCGCAGTGTGGCGGCCGAATATTCTTCTTTCTGTGAAGCAACACCTACGGGAACTACCACGTTACCTTCAACTTGAATAACGCTACAAGGTGCTAATTGGGCCACTTGCTTACGCCATAATCGTTCTACCCTACTGTAAGCACAGTCAGTAACCAATACTGCCACTTGACCTAATAATTGACTTACACCAGCAACAGGTCCTTGTGTTCCTAAGACAAATCGAATTCCTCGTTGCTTCAATTGATTCTTTATTTCTAGCAACCCTTCCAACATAAACTGATAGTGCCTCCGAGTGGCTTCAGGGAAATCAGCAGTTAAGCCAAAGAATACAACCAAAGGTTTTTTTAATTGATTGGCCTGTTCTATCGCAAAATATAACGCTGGATTTTCCGTTACTCTCTGAGAGGCTTGCATCCAGTAGAGGACAAACTGATGTTCACCTAAGACCGGATTATTATTTAGTAATTGGATTCGTTGTGGGTTAATCATACCCACAAGATAGCACAGCCTCTCACAATTGACAGCACCAAGATACCCTATAGAATAGAAAGAGGAGGAATTTCTATGTTATCATCTCAAGCTATTATATTTGGCATGTTATATCTGGTCGTTGCAGCAGGTAACATTATTGGTAACTACAGAGAAAGCAAAAGCATCATTTGGATTACGAAACCACTTTTAATGCCAATCTTGTTGCTCATGATTCTCTTCTCTAGTGAAAAAGTAAACGCCTGGCTCCTTTACGGAGCATTGACCTTTGGCTTCATCGGTGATGTATTTCTTCTTATTAATTCTCAAAAAGGAAATAAATGGTTCATTTTAGGAATGGCCTCGTTCATGGCAGGACATATTTGCTACTTCACCTGGTTTCTTACCTTTTCCCAACCACTACGAATTGACATCCCCCTTGTCGTGGGACTTTTTATTTGCATAGCTATAACAAGGTGGTTTTGGAAAACCGTCCATGCCAGTCAACACCACCATACTTGGCCTATCTGCTTCTATTGCCTTATGATTGACTTAATCGTATTGGGAGCACTCTTAACCTGGGGTCATGGTCCCCTGTTAGGGACGCTACTCTGCCTCACAGGAGCAATCTTATTTGGTTTCTCGGACTTTCTTATCGCCATGCGAGTCATCGGAGAACCCCTCGATGATAATGCCATGGTAATGCTGACCTACACTCTTGCCCAATTCTTGTTAATATGTGGAATCTTGGTCGTATCGTGAATTTGGACCAAACAAACCCCTCGTGCCTATCAATAATGAAATAAAACCCTTAATAATCCAATTCAACCTTGTAAAACCAACTTTGTTGCACTTATAATGACAGCTCCAGAGAATAAGGAGGCGCAAGTATGAAAAAAATAATGGTACTTTTATTCTTGGTGCTATCGCTCTGTTTAATCGGATGCGATTTAAACTTTTTATCAGGTACTGTCTATTTCTATAGTCTCGCAGGAGAAGGCAACGAATCCTCCACCGCATCATTACGATATAGAAAGGATGGCTATACCATCATAATGAGCAGGGGAAGCGGAGGTGAATCGGGATGGGATACTAAAGAAGGGGCCGAAGGTTATAAAGAAAAAACAACTTTTACGCTAAAGTTAGATGGTACGCTTGTCTCCCCGATAGAAGGCAGCAAATCGGTCGCCAAGTTAGGTAAAAATCGCTACCACGTGGTAGAGTCCTTTGAATTAAAATCGTTACCCAAGGGAACGCATACACTAGAGGGGAAAACAACTTTTACAGATCACAGTGGGGGTACACGTACAAATGTGGTAACGCTTACTATCAACTGATGGCATAAGAGTTACTAGGGGATACGTCTCATTCTTCTTCATCCCTATGGGAAGTGAGCATCTCATCCACCCAATCTTCCTCTTCATACACCATCCCGTTTCTTCCGGGAACCTTGCGGGTAGGACCGCTAGCGTACAATTTGCAATTTTTAGGCCCATAGCAGAACGTTTCCACTCTATATTTTCGTTTCCTAGGATTCCAATGATCAACGATGATCTCAACTGCCATCTTACACCCCCAGATGCACGCTGTACATTTGGTCTCATACGTTCTGGCAGAGAGCCTTCTAGGCCCTCTCTCCCGGTAGACAGGAATAGGGGGAGGAATAATTTTCCACGGCGGAAAGGTGCTATCCAAAGGAGCTTCGCTAAGCTTCTTCAGCTTGGAAAGACGATAATAATCGACTGTTTCCAGCTGAGGATTTAATACGGGAGTGCATGCACCAGAAATGGTCATACCAGCTCTTAGTTGCTGTGTCTCTTGGGCCTTTTGGCTAATACCAATCGCTAACATTTGATTAGATTCAGTATCGGCAACAGCCAAAGCATACCCCAAATAGGAGTGGTATGACTCGTCAAACGATCGGGTCAATCGCATCCGAGGCTGAATCGAGATAATTTCCCCCTCAAATATTCTCTTTTCCACAAAGTTCCTCCTTATTTGATAGCCCATAAAATACCCACGTATTTAGTCCTTGCATTATTCACCTAGTCTCTTGTATAGTAAACCCCTATGGAAAATACTTTACCTAGTACAGACATTTCGGAGCCTGAGAGTAGAGACCCTTTACCTAAACC
>Ga0265293_10009957_pt1 | contig 13454 bp, 16 predicted proteins | sample Munlanlewell138R_FD_192505 | JGI IMG/M metagenome (GOLD analysis project Ga0265293, IMG submission 192505) | Leachate microbial communities from a municipal landfill in Southern Ontario, Canada - Leachate well 138R | ecosystem: Engineered > Solid waste > Landfill > Unclassified | place: Canada...
ATGACTAAATGAGCCCTTTTATTATTTTTCATCAAGACGATTACAATACACCATGATCCCACCAAATAAAAAATAATTTCAAACTTCTCTCGACATTTATGAAATCGGAACGATTTCAAAATCAATGAATCCAAAAATCAATTTTCAAATACACTTTGGTCCAAGACACCATGTGAATTAAAAAATAAAAAAAATAATTTCAAACTTCTCTCGACATTTATGAAATCGGAACGATTTCAAAATCAATTTTCAAATACACTTTGGTCTAAGACACCATGTGAATTAAAAAAAAATAAAAAATAATTTCAAACTTCTCTCGACATTTATGAAATCGGAACGATTTCAAAATCAATGAATCCAAAATTAATGAATCCAAAATCAATTACGACATTTGCTAATGTCAATGTTCAAATTTTTCAAAATATTAGCTTCCTCATTGAATCTTACATAGAAATCATAATTCGATACTAATATTTTGACATTAGTGTACTTTTCATCAAGGCCTAAGCATCCTTTATTGTGAACATGATCAGGATCAGATACTATTTTGATGCATTCGATAGGTTCGATATTCAAAATAGTATAGATAAGGTCTCTTAACTCTGTTCTATTCAAAACTAACCTTTTCTTATAATTCTTCTCTCTCAATTTCTTATATAAGAATTTGTACACATTGCGTTCAACTTCAATTGGCAATTCACTCTCTTTCTCTATCTCTTCAATTATTTTTGATTCGTTTAAGGTTTCTGTGATCAAAATCTGCTTATTGATTGATCCATCTTCTAATACTTCAACAGATTCCTTTTTTAGGCATGGTGTGATAGTTTGTGGAGGGATGTCTTCTTTTTTGACTGTAACGTCGGACGGAATTGAATACAGTATTCGTCGATGCATATTATTTTTTTTGTTTCAATTAAAATGTCCGATTCGTCACTGATTTCTATATCTAATGAGGGTGACACGATACCTTTTATCAAAAAGAATGGTCCTTTACATCAATATGATAAGAAGCATACAGTTTGCACATACTATATTGCTAAATTTGGCCGATTACCGCCTATGAATGCTCGTTATGGCATTTTTATGGATGTTAAGGATGACAATGACCTTGTGTATTGTGATACTCTCCAAGATTATTGCACTAAATGTTATGTAGTTGATAAAGTTAAGCACGATTATATCAAAACAGTACGTACTAAGACTCATTTGTATCGATTACATCATTGTGGTCATATTAATTATGGAAAAATTAAAATTGACCTTGCAAAATATTATTTCATTAAAGAACGAATCAATGAAGCAAAAAATAATTCTTTTTTTCGCAAGACGATTACAAAACAAAATGTAAGGCAATTTTTAGAAGATATCGATTTGAAATCATTGCCTGTGTTCAATATGGAAGAGTTTGAAAAAATAATTGATGAAATCAATGATGATGAGAGCAGTGAGGTGATTGATGCAAAAATTATTGCACCATTAGTGGCCACAATCGATACTATTATTGAAATGCAAAATAATAGACATCCTTTTGAATACTTACGTGATGTGCCAGGACGCAAAAATATAGCAAAAGAGTTCCTAACAATACTAGAACTATCAAAAAAGGCTGATTTGAGTCATAGGATGGTTGTGGATGGTTTACGAATGCATGGGAGCAATAAGATTGATAAGAAAGTGATCAAATCTTTTATTGAAACTCGAGATTGTGTAGAACTTAGCAATTATCTAAATAAATGATGAACAAATTATTTTTATGAAAATCAAAATTGTGTACAAATGGACAATCAGAATATTGTCGATAAATTTGCATCTATTTTATCTAGTGATGTACTGTCTGCTTATAGTGATTTGCAAGCGGTGCTAGCTGAGAGAAACATAGTTCCAGGTTCATTTAAATATAGCCAGAATCAATGTACTGATATGCAAAGGGATCAATTAAATAGCAGTAATGGACAACTGTTTACTAGACTTCGATTAGGTCCTGTAGTGAACTGTACTCATCCTAGTACAAATCAGATTCGTTGGGAGTTCACGATTCCAGCCAATAGTATTGGTATCCAATTATTCAATTCATTTGATAGTCTTGCTAACACAAGAATTGATCATTTTGGACGTACTGATAATAATGAGTTAACTAATTTGAATGGGATGACTATTGGGAACACTGATGAAAAATTAAGGATATGGATTGGTTATTGTAACGCTGCTCAAATTGCATCAGAAGTTGCCATTACTTATCAAGGTAGTGTACCAGGATGGGATTCCGGTCTATTTAATGAAGAGCATACTATGCTAGCACAACATAGTCTTTCTAACACAATTCATGAGAACAGTACAGTACTGACTAGCCTAGATGCTTTATTTGAGAAATCTAGTCCTGGTTGTGGGACTGTTATTGAGGTTCCATTTTCTACATTACGAGGTGTTGCAAACCCTACTTATTCTTATCCTAATCCTATCACGATTTCAGGCATTATTGATCTTAATCAATTGAATCCAATCTTTAATCATTTTCCTATTATGACTCCAGCTTTTAGCAATGTTTGGATTCGTTTAAGAATGAACAATTTCTTACGTTCATTACAAAAAGTAGTTCTGAATAAAATGAATCCTGTAACTGGCGAGTACCTGCCAATTCAGTACACACCACCTGAGAAGCCAGATGTGATCATTGTACCACGTGTACCAGTAGCAGCAATTTTAGGTAAAGGGAATGATGCTGTGATCACTGATATAGCTGTGCCAGTCGCTCCTGGTACTCCTGCTACCGATAATTATGTTGCCACAAAAATTAATGAATTGGCTGGCAAAATTTGCACAAACAATTCTATTACAATAAATGGTGCAATGGCACCATATGAAAACATGTTATGTAGATTAGTAAATGTAAATGGACTCAATGCTGGAATCCCATCTAATTCAATCGCTAATTTGCCTAATGTTGCATTTAATATTATGGAAACTAGACAACTTACATATCAATTAGAAGATCAAATTCAAGTTGATAATATGTTCCGTTCCAAAGGATTCTTTCTTCAACCAACACGCTTTTTCAGAAGCATCAAATTTAACAATAGAAATGAAGGTAGTTCTGGTAACCAATTGCAAGTCGTAACTGGCATACCAAATATTTCAAAATTCTTTGTCACATTTAATTATCGACCAGAGTACCCACTTTATTGCCCATTTCCTATGTTACGAGAAATCAATCCATTATGGCGTAATGCTCCAGTGCTATCATCTCATGACGATTCAATAGATAAAAATGCTGCTTATAGAATCTTTAATTGTTTTGTTGATGTAGATTTAGTGTCTCCTCCAACTAGCTTATTTGACTCTATTGTATTCAAAAATAATGGCATTTCAAGAACAACTCCATATGGAAACATTAATATATTTGATGGTCCAAATGGCCTATTCAGAAGAGGAGCTGCAACACCTTCTTACATTCCTAATCAATTCGTCTATGCTTTTGATGCTAGTGGTGGTTGTTATTTAAGAGGCTATAATGTTGTAGGAAAAGATTATGATGGAACGTCTCAATTTGAAATGCAAATTACTGATGCACAAGCTGCTGCTGCTGCTACAAATCCTACAGCAACTGCAGATACAGAAAGTCAAACAACATGGCAAGAATTCATTAGAACTTCACATTTTGGTGCATTCAGTCATAGTCCTGGAACCAGTTCTCTTCATTGCTTATGTGACGGAATTTTGAGGTTCCAATTTGGGCCTGATGGTAATGTGTCAGAAATCCGATGTGATGGATCAATTTAAAAATTTCAATGGGGTCGGACATAAATGATCGTAATCGTCTTTATGAAAAATTATTTTTCTCTATACAAATATGGGACTTTGGGATTCTATTAAAAATTTCGGTTCACGAATCTTTTCACGCGTCAAAGAAGGAATTCAAAAAGTGATACCAGTTGTCAAGAAATTTGCTCCAATTGTTCAAAAAATAGCTGGAGCCGTGCCTCATCCGTACGGACAATCTATTTCTAAAGGAGCTGGTTTCTTAAGTGGCATATTAGGTAACGCAGCTGGTGGTGAATAATTAAGCAAAAATAAAAAATATGTTCAGATCAGTTAGCTGAATCAAAGTGAATTAGATTACGAAGCATGAAACATGTACGAGTAATGTATTGGATTACATCATCGTTAGTTTGTTCAAATGTTTCGTTATCTTGTGCTTGCAATACATGTTCTGACATGTTCAATTCATGCATAATTCGATTATAGTAGTATCGAAACTGACTACTGAACATATTTCTTTTATTTGCATATTTGATATCATCAATTGCAAATGACACTGCCATTGAAAACGCTATTAGCTTGTAGACATTATTTTTATCATTAGCTAACACTAATTCAGCATACTTACAGATAATGTCAGTTTCAATTTCAAATTCATTAGCGAAGTCTTCACAAATCTTCAACATTTATGATCTACTAAAATAAAAATGTCACAAACTCAAAAATTACTGGACAAAGTCACTTTAGCACAAGACGATTCTTTAGAACAAATGAAGACTCAAGGAATCGTTAAGGATTCGCCTTTTATATTAAATGGTACGATTTCAATAGTGGGAAACATAGGAAGTGGCAAAACGTCATTGATTGCAAAATTATTAGTGATCTATAGCACTGTGAAGAAAGATGATTTGGACATTTTCTATTTTCATAATGGAATTATGGATGGAACGATGGCTGAGAACATTAATAAGTACAAATTAAAGATTGTAAGCATTACTGGACAATATATGGAAGAGTTCATCAAAAAATATCGAGCATTGAAGACAACAGTCATTGAATTGTACAAATATCTCGTACGAGATGATTATTGGTCAGAAACATTGACTGAAATCAAAAATAACTTATCATCTGATTCAATTTTGCCATTTGCCAAAGAAATGATTAAGAAACATTCAGTTCCATCAGAATTGAAGATTGATAAGAAAAGTTTTGCAATAAAGGCTATTATTGATTTGAAATCTAAAGATATTGTGCCTTCATTGATGGTTTTCGATGACATCACCCAATTCAAAGGCTTCACAGGCAAGTATGCCAATAGTTTCTTTAAGGAACTCACAGCTAACACGAGACATTTTTGCAATACATCAATCTTTTCTATGCAACGATTCACATACTTGCAAAAAGACGTTAGAGTCTTGTCCAATACTTGGTGTCTAGGATATGGTATCGCCGAAGATGATATTAAGGATCTCTTTAAGCAAAGCATAGCTGTTGGGGGATACAGTACCAATGAATTGATTCAATTGTACAATAAAGTTGAAAAGTACAATTTCCTAACCATTAATAGTGGAATGGAAAAGGTCGAATACATTAAAGTCAATCTATAAATTTAATGAAACATAAATGTTCCATCGTGAAAAGTATTCGATCATCAAAGTACCAATTGATCAATTATGCATCTTCACAAAAGCCGATAGTCAATTATCAATATCAACTAAATTGATTAATAATGAACCAAATACTGATTTGTATGCTGGAATTGTACGTAGAGCTGATGGATTGAATTGCTATGTTGAGGATGATAATTGTACAATCGTAATGTTGCCACCAACAGTTACCAATAAAAGCTATGATCATGTCATTTTTCATCGTTTCCAAATTGTGTACTCAATTAATTATGGGAAACCAGAAGTGGCACCTGTTAATGGAAGCAAATTGATCGAAACATATCAAATGGACTCACGAGAGACATATTATCTGAAATGTTACCAAGCTGCCAATAGAAGTAAGGTTGTGTCATTATCTAATAATGATGACTACAAATCATATCACAAAATGGCGTTACCTGTCCATTTTAATAATTCTGATGGTCTGAAAACATTCATAACCGATAGAATCAATTCAAACAAGATGATTACAATAAAAGATCTAATTGAAATGATATGTAAGAGCGAAAGTGCAAATGGCATTATGTTTGATGAGAATGAAATTTTCATTGATCAGGGTGATCCTATAGTGAAAGTCTATTGGATCACTATAAAAGATATTATAATTGATGTAGATTGGAAATGATTAGTCAATCGCTTTTATTTTTAATCAAATCATGCAAACATCAATTAGAGAAACTTATTCATTGCTAAAAAAGGATCTAAAAATTAATGTTCTATATAATTTGAGATTATCTTTAGATCCAACCTATGTATACGATCCACAAAATATTAATAATTTTGTAAGAAGAGATGATGGTTTCAATTGTTATGTAGAGGATGACAATGAAAAAATTATTCTATTGGCAGATAAAGCTTTTGGCAATTTCAAAAAGGTCACTTTTCATAGATTCTATATCATTTATGATGCTTATTATTATGAAACTGATTCTGATGTCGCAATTCTTCATTTTCCTAAAATCACAAATGACATTCCTTTTTATCTATGTTGCAATCACTTACCTAATTCATCGAAAATTGCTATAATGAATGATGATGACACTTATCATTCTGAAGCAACAGCATATATTAATGATGATAGTGTTGATTGCTATCTAAAACATATAATTCACTATCCTGAAATTGTCAAAATAAGTGATTTGGATATGTGTTTTGATAACTATTTGAAAAATATAGTTAAGCTATCATATTTCACGAATCGCGTGTTACCAATAATGATAAAAATAAAAGATATCGTAATTGATGCAGAATGGAAATTGTAGATTTCATTTTTGATAAAATGATCAATAGTGTAAAGGAAAAGTATTCAATCATCAAAAAACAATTCCTTTATAAGCCTAATTATGATAGTGGATCATTGATGAGAAACAAAGATTTATCTAACTGTTATGTTGACGATGATGATAAAAGAATCTGGCTAAAGAAGCCAACTACTTTCAAAGCTAATGTTCTGGGATTTGTGAAATTATCGTTCACGTACTGTATTGAGTATGCCTATAGAAGACTGGGTGGAAGAAAAGGTTTTATGGACCTCTTCGATTTATTAAAATTGCCTACCACTTATGTCCTAAAACATAAAGGCAAACCTATATTGTTATCTAATAATAAAGATTACAAAAGCATACATAAAATTAATGTAACTGGAAATGATGAATGGATCGATGTCACTTTACATGATAGTATCAATAACAATGAGCCACTAAATATTATGGCTTTAATTGATAAGCTAAATGAAACTGTTGCATTTCGTAATGCAATGCTACTCAATAAATTGGCAAACATTATTAATGTGATACCATTTAATGATGACAATAAGCATAACTTCCTATTATTTGATATCTATATCGATGTTGAATGGCAACACTTGTAATCGTCTTGAAAAAGAAATGAAAAAAATAGTTTAGTCAATATCAAATGTTGAAATATTTAGTTAGGAACACCACCAATGAAACAAATCATGTAAAATGGAATGTTGTGATACCGCCAGGCTATGATACATATAGCATTGAAAGCACTCATGGATTCCTATTCAATCAAATATCAATTAGTGACCAAGATGTTATTGAAATTGAAACCAATCTAGAAGAACAAATTCAAATTTCATTCACTTATGAAACCTATACAGATGATCTATTCCAAGGTGTCTATGATAAATTAGAAGATGTGAAATTTGTAGATCAATTCACTAGCAATAAGATAATATTAATTAGAAAAAGCGATACGTCCATTAGATATGATGCTTATGAATACAATATCACAGATCATCAATTTCATTTAGTTAGAGAAGCAAGATTTTTAGGATCACAAATGAACGTTTACAGAAACGACAATACTGCTTTTCAGAATACTTCTGTGCTATATGATGAATTGAAGTCAAAGGAAGAATTTTGCTACGGTGATTTTTATTTTGATATTAGTAATGCACTAAAGGTCTACATAAATAAATATAATGGATCTGATATTGGCTTTCACAAACCAGACACCAATGAAAATTTTAAATTTGGATTCCAATATATCATTAGACTCTACAAATCTTTCTACACCGATGAGGACTTTGCAAAAGAAGACACTTTTGATGCTGATGATCCTAGAGCATATGAAAAAAATGAAAATGGTGTTGACTTATATAATTTATTGTTGTTGAAAGAGATTGTTAGCTTTCCAAAGATAATTTTAAATCTTCATGACTACATAGAAAATGAATATGATGAATTGTTAGAAGACAAAAATAAGACATTCATCAAATTATTATATGAACCAAGTCCATTTTTCATTTATCAAAGTGGCCAAAAAGGTACCATAATAAAAGATAAGCCACTTATCAATATCAATAGTTTGACGCTTCAAAATAAGATAGGAGACATGAATAGAAGATATTTTAGAATTCAACAATCAGATGATTCAAATCCAATTACCTTTAATAGTTCAATCACAACCCAAATTAGAAAAAATAAAAGACAAACTGTCGAAAGTGTTGGTGTACAAGAAGTTAAAGGTAGTAGCTTATTTGATCAATTTATTCAAACTATCAATTTACATTTAGCCAGTTTCCTACATAATTATTGGATTGGATCTGAAAATGAATACGATGATGAGCATAATATTATTTATTATAGATGCATCGGTATGATAAAATTTTATGCAGGTGAGACATCTAATTTAACTAATTTTGTGAACACTGTCGTTCCAATAAAAAGAACTGACGAAGCGCAAGATACGCATATTTATGGAAACCATTATATCAATTCATCAAATGATAGCCATAATGATTATGATAATCGGATGACATCTAAAATATTATTGGCATCTCTATTCAATACAGAATCATTAAAATTAGGAAACGCCGATTCAAGAATTGTGTACCCAGTAGGGATTATGAAACAATTTCTACTAACTGGGCCTGAATATAAAAAAAGATATCATGAATTGTTCAAAAATTGGAATGATGAAGCTTATGATACTAAAAAAATAGAATACATAATCAATAACACTCAATCACCATTTAAAATAACAAATGTCAAAATTAGTAATCCTTTATCTTATCAACTACTATCTCAAAAGGGAGGAAATTGTGAAATAGCAATTAGTGCCAGTGAAGCTATAATTCATAATAATAAGATAACTGAATCAAAAATAAAGTACAATGTCGAAAAAGAAGGATTGAAATTTGCACAAACAGTTGATTCATTAGGATTCTTTAAATTATGGTCTCCTGAACTATATATTACTGTTAATGATAGTAGTGGACTTAGTATCTGTACAAATGTGGACAATGACAAGATGATTTCACTAAATAATGTAGTTTGGATGTTCACGCAAACCGCTACTGGTTTCAATTGGATGTCCAATGCATTACCATTTTCAAAAATAAATATTACAGAAGGCAAACGATTAGAATTCACTTTGTATGACTTTTGTGGTCGAACTATTCCATTAATTGATAGTAGTAGTGGACTAAAAAATGACCTACATTTAGAAATCACGCTATACAAGAATCCAGAAACAGCTCAGAAAGAATAAATTAAATCTTGTTGTGTCTGAACATAATATTGAAGTTCTTTTTGTTTTGCATTAATTTGATCAAAAAGCACCTGTTTGATTAAAGATTTATATTTGAACACAAGCAAATGTAATCGCCTTTGAAAAAAAGAATATTTAGATGACACTAGTTCTATTTCAGGAATCAAAGTGAACGTCAATTTATTTTTATTGTAATCTATGACCAATCGATTGTGTCTAAGATAAATTTGAGTTGGAGTTGTCGATTTTTGATTAAATAGTTCATCGAGCTCTATTGTTAGATCATTAATAGATGTCATTGATATTTTTAATAAAAGTAAAATGAGCTTGAGTTCGAAAACTTTTGATCCTACGAAACGTGTTGGTGCGATAAAGCTTACCACAAAACCTGCTCCACTAATTGGTTCTCATAATCCTAAGAAAAAGTTACCAGAGGTCAACAGACAAAGATTAATGAAGCAAGGACCTGCACCACCTCCAATCATAAATATTTCAAAAGCTAAGCCTAAAGCAGTTTCAGCACCAGTTAGTGCTCATAAAAAACAACTAGCAAATGCATTCAAAAAAGAGAATCCTAATTTGACGCCTCAAACTATTGCTTTTGCAAAGATACGTCCAGCATTTTATAATTAATCATCAAACCACATGCAAAATATATAAAAGCGTTGACCAGCCGTGATACCTACATTATTAATCGTATACAAATATCCTCTAGTTGAGCTCCCACAATACGTATACAATCCTCTGTCCCCATACCATGTTTCACATTGCGTGAAAATGGGAGCAAAGTGAGGCATTGAATGATTGACGTCAACGAAATTTATGCTTGCTGTACTTGCAGCAAGGCCAATTTTAAATGTGGTGTTCAATAAATATATATGCAACTTTCCCAAATCATAACGTCTTCCACCACTATTAAGATACGTTGTATTGTACCAAGTATCACTATAATTTATGTTATAGAAACTTGGATAAGAAATTGTTGGATAATTTATAGTGGGACTAGTTAATGTTTTATTTATTAATGTTTGAGTACCTGTTGTAGTCACCATTCCTGATACACTAGGGATGTCGCTAGTTAACGCCATTGTTCCACCAGTTGTTGGAACTGATATTTTTGAACCACTAGAATGCTGTATTCCATCAGTTAATTTTATTGTTTTTGAAAAAGTATTGATGCCAGAAATTGTCTGATCTCTGTTGATTGTTGCTAAAGTTGCTGATTGTGCTAGACTAGGAAATGAAATCAAATATCCATATGAATTATAGAATCCATTATTGTTGAATTGAGGTGGTGTTATGAATGTCTTTCGTTGAGTAACATTTTGAGCCGTATCTATTGTCATTAAAGTACATGTGTTATTGGGAATCGTTACCGTATAATTTGATGAAGATTTGAGAGAGTTCGTACTGATTTTTGGAGCTACTGTGAATGTCTTTTGTGCACTAATATCTTGTACTGTTCCTAAGGTTACATAAGATCCTAAGTCATAAGTTGTAGCAATTGTGGAATCAGTATTTGGTACATTTAATATTTTTGCTCCATCATAACTGATTGATGGTACAATTATTGTAGATTGAAATGTTTTCTGACCACTAATTGTTTCATCTTCAGATTTTGTAACAAATGGTTCAGTATCTAACGGTTCAGGAATGTCGTCAAGTGTTGCCAATGTACCATCTTTATCAGGCAAAGTCACAAGATGATTACTATTATTTGTGATCGTACCACTAAATTTCACATTACCTGTGAAGATTTTGTCTCCTGTGATTGTTTCATTAATGGATTTGTAGCTAACGTCACTCATATCTGGTAGATTTTTTGTCAATGCAATAATATTGTCTGATTCATCATTTGGATCTATAATTGGCAATTGAAATTGATCATTATTATTATTTATGATTGCTCCCATTAATTTTAAATTATTATTGATTGTCACGAATTGTTCACTAGACATTATGTAGATTAATTTTTGAATCACATCATTTATTTTGACATTATAGTCATCTAATATTGTTCTGAGATCATCTTCATCCAAAATCAATTCGTTGACATAGACATGGCCTAATTGATTGATTTTGAAGACAGTTCGATTACCAACATTGAAAAGTAATGAATTCGTGCTATCAATCATCAAATTAGCATTCTCATTGTTGATTTCAGCCAAATTGAGTTGTTCACGAACTTGTTGCAAATAAAAAAAGCATCGTTGATTGACAAATCTGTCAATGGCAGGATCTATATTTTGAAACTGCATTATGATTTTTATAAAAAGTAAAATGAACAAAATTGAAGCGATGCTCAAATGCCGAGAAACAAAAATGCCTGCTGTCAGTGATGATGGCACAGTGTTCTCATACACAGCGGCTGGTGTCTATGAACATGAACCAGATAGTGGGAAAAGAGTGTTACGAAGACAAAAATATATTAAAGATATGAGTTTGAGTGCTGATGTCAAGAAATCTGATATAGGAGAGCTGATGAGTCTATTACAAAAGGAGAAAGAAGAAAGTGAAGAGGTTCAAATGCCAAAACCTAAAGCGAAATCTAAAGAAATGCAAATTCAAAATGAAACTGACATCATTGATTTATTGAATCCTAGATTTGAAACAATGAATTCAAAATTAAATGACATTAGCACATTTCTTGTTGAAAAGCACAAAAGAAAGCAAACACAGAAGAGAAAAGCTAAGGCAATTGCAAAAAAGATTCAAATTGTTGATGAAGAAGCTGATGAAGAAGATGTTGATGAAGAAATTGTTGTACCAAGACCAAAAACTAAAAGAAATCAGATATCTCAACCACAAGAGATCCCACAAGAAACGGGTCAAATGAAAAATAATTTGATTGATGAAATCGCTAATTTATTCACTTGGTAAGCTTTCTTCATTATTTTTCTTCACTTGCGTGATCACTTTCTTCTTTTTCTTCATTACTTACTTCTTCGCTTGCTTTTGCCTTATTTCGTTCATCTCTCTTGGGTACGTATTGTTTTCGAATGCATATCGTTGGATTCGAACACACTTCTTGTACAGTAAAAGGTGAGGAAGCATCAAAATAGTAAAATGATTCTTTTTTGTCATCAACTCCCTTGTTCACCTTATATTTAAAGATAAGTGTGAAGAAATCGCGAGAAATTGAAAAATTAGCAAGATCCTCATATTCCTTACGCAAATGACCATAAATCTTATTAAAATTGCCAAATTCATATAACGCAAGCATAATTTGCTTATGATCATCACGCAAAATATGATCAATAAATTTTAGTCGTTGCATAGTGTTGAGATTACGTTGTTTGACAAAATCTGTTTTCGACATTTGATTAAAATAAAAAATTAAATATATAAGTTTGGGTTGAAGCACAAATCATCGGGAATTATATTTTTGAACATTATAGTTGAGTTTGTTTGAGTTCGTTCATTGATGGATGGTAATCGTCTTGGGTTTGAATAATATATCTCTTCTGTGATAGGATCAAAATCAATTTCATATTTAATGATGAGATTGAAAAAGTGCCTTGATATTTTGTAACTGGTCTCTTCGTAAAATGCATCCTGTGCACACATAAAGAATTGATTCATGCCATAGACGATTTTAGTTACGCGATACTCTTCTTTGTTATCATACAAGTGTTTGACAAACAATTTTCGATAATGATAATGTTCAGATTGAGAAAAAGGTTGAACAATGATGTCAGCAAACATTTTTGGAAGACAAAAATAAATTGAACACAAAATTTAACAGTCTTCATCGTCTTCATCAATTATTTCTTCACAATCTTGCAATTTATCAAAACTTTCTTTAATTTTACGAATTGCTTCGGTTCTATTTCTCCCCTTATTTTTGTACAATTCATCCCATTCTTTTTTGTTCATCCAATATTCAATATGGAATTCTTTTGAATTCATTCGCCATAATTTTGCAAGTATGTGATTCTCATCTTTGAGTTCAGTTATCAAGATTTTCACCAAGTCATTATGATTCACAATATCACTTCTAAAAGTTTCATA
>Ga0265293_10009958_pt1 | contig 13454 bp, 14 predicted proteins | sample Munlanlewell138R_FD_192505 | JGI IMG/M metagenome (GOLD analysis project Ga0265293, IMG submission 192505) | Leachate microbial communities from a municipal landfill in Southern Ontario, Canada - Leachate well 138R | ecosystem: Engineered > Solid waste > Landfill > Unclassified | place: Canada...
TACAATATTACCAAACGTCTCAGTTCTATTATGTGGGTGAGATTTGAGAGCCCTCACCCAAAAGATTTTAGTGATGAACTCGTTGCCCTTATTGGCCAAGAGCCTAAGATTGCTAAAAACCTTCACATCCCATTACAAAGTGGTTCAAATGAGATCTTAAAACAGATGAATCGCAAATACACAGTAGAGAGATACCTCTCATTGTTAGAGAGTATTAAAAGTGTGACTGATGATGTGACATTCACTAGTGATTTAATGGTCGGTTTTCCAGGAGAGAGTGAAGAACACTATCAACAGACGCTACAAGTAGTAAAAGATGTCCGATATTTAGAGTCGTTTATGTACTACTTCAATCCCCGAGAAGGGACAAAAGCCTACACTATGGATCATCAACTTCCTAGTGAAGTGAGGATGAAACGTCTTCAAAATCTCATAGCTTTACAACGCTCTATTTCAGTAGAGATTAAACAACAAAGAGTAGGAAGAGTTGAGACTGCCCTGATTGAGGGAGTATCAAAGCGAAATGAGAAACAACTTCTTGGAAGAACAGAACACAACGAAATGGTTGTCTTTGAACCAAATGCTCCTTTAGAAGTTGGAGATGTTGTCTCAGTTCAATTAAAAGAACTTGTGGGTAACACTTATGTAGCTCATCAACTATAATAGAGGTATGATGACTCAATTAAAAAAACTATTAGAAAACTCAAAGCACACCATCGCCTTTACAGGCGCTGGTGTTTCGACTCTTAGTGGGATTAGAGACTTTAGAGGTAAGGGGGGATTTTACACCTCCGATTATAATGGCTTTCAAGTTGAAGATTTGTTATCTCTACCTCTGTTTGTGAAAGACCCCTCTTATTTTTACAAGTGGGCAGGGGAGTTTGTCTATGTTCTTGACTCCTTTGAACCTTCAGTCGTTCACCGAGTGTTAGCAACAATGGAGCAAAAAGGGTTACTTCATTCGTTATATACTCAAAACATCGATCTTCTTCACACAAAAGCTGGAAGTAAAAAGGTGTATGAACTGCATGGAAGTCCTAAAAGTCACTATTGTATGAATTGTAAAACAACTGCTTCCTACGAAGAAGTTGAACCTCTTGTTCAACAAGGAAAGATGCCTACATGTGAAAGCTGTGGGAAAGTGATGAAACCAGATATTATTTTTTATGGGGAAAATCTTAATCAACAGCTACTGCAACAAGCAGATCAAGATTTCTCTAAAGCTGATCTTGTTTTAGCTTTAGGTAGTAGTTTGACTGTACAGCCTGTTGCCTCTTTACCGATGGTGACAGTGTATCAAGGAGGTCATTTGGTGATTGTAAATGCCCAAAAGACCCCCTTAGATTCGTATGCTACCTTAACATTCAATGATTTAGAAAATACATTTACTGAATTAGAGAGTTGGCTTATTTAATCTTCTATCTCTTTTTTACGTCGAACTCGCACCGCATCAGTTAACAAATACTCAATTTGTGAATTAATTGAACGAAAATCATCCTCGGCCCAAGAGGCAATCTCTTTCCACAGTGTTGTTGAAAGACGTAAAAGAACTTGTTTTTTCCCCTTGTCTCTCTCTTTCATCTTGCCTCTAGTAGATTGACCCTGCATTCACAATCGGTTGGGCATCACGATTACCAGAGAGAACAACCAGCATATTACTGACCATTTGGGCCTTTCTCTCCTCATCGAGATCAACAATTTGTTTCTCATTTAATTGCGCTAATGCCATTTCAACCATTCCAACAGCACCTTCAACAATCTTTTGTCTTGCTGCAATGATAGCTGTTGCTTGTTGTCTTTGTAACATAGCTGAAGCAATCTCTGGAGCATACGAAAGGTGAGTGATACGAGCTTCTAAGATTTCAATTCCTGCAATCTTACACTTTTCTTGAATTTCTTGTTGTAGTTGTGTTGCGACTTCATTGCTACTTCCACGTAAGGTGAGTTCAGTCTCATCTTCTGGAGCATCGTAAGGGAACAGTCGTACTATGTTTCGTAACGCTGCATCTGCTTGAATTGAGACATATTCGATATAGTTATCGACATTAAAGACAGCTTTGGCTGTATCAACGATTTTCCAAATGACCACAATGCCAATGATAACAGGATTACCAAGTGAATCATTTACTTTTTGTTTCTCGTTATTGAGTGTCATAGCTTTTAAGGAGAGTTTTTTATTCACCTTCTCAAAAGAGGAGGTATTGAGTGTATAACGGGAAATCCCTGTTGGCTTTTCAGAAGTTGAAGCAATAGGGCGGTCACTTGTAATAGTTGGATTTACTCCAACGACAAAAGGATTCACAAAATAAAACCCCTCTTTTTTCAATGTACCAATATAACGGCCAAAGAGTGTCATCACTAAAGCTTCATTTGGTTTAATTGCTTTTAAACCGACATACAGTAGTGGTCCAATTCCTCCAAAATAGAGAGCCGTAATAATAGTGATGGCAATTGAAAGAAATGATGAACCATTGTTTTCAAGATCAATAACTGCAAATACAAATCCTACTACTGCACCAATTAAGAGAAGTGTATTTACAATGAGTACACTCATACCATGGCATGCTTTAGCAGGTTTTTCTGTAATAACTGAATTGTTTTTTGACATAGATCCCTCCTGATAACAAAGTGATATCATCTTGATATTACATCAAAAACGTCATTGTGACAAGAAAAAAATACACACAGCCGTTTATAGGCTGTGTGTAAGTGAAGGAGGGAGAGAACTCTTATTTGGAGTAGAGTTCTACAATCTTTGATTCTGTGACATCGAAGTCGATTCCTTCACGAGTAGGGGAACCAACCACTTTTGCTGTCCAAGAATCCTCATCAAACTGTAACCAAGGAGGGAGAGAACGATTTTGACTAAAGCGTTTCGCTTGAGTCGCTTTCTTATATCTATCTTTTACTGAGATCACATCTCCAACTCGTAGTGTGACCGAAGGAATATCTACCTTTATCCCGTTAAGTAAGAGATGGCCATGATTTACCATCTGACGCGCCTCTTTGCGGGTGGTAGCCAATCCAAGGCGAAACACCACGTTATCAAATCGAGATTCAAGTAATACCAAAAGATTCACACCAGTTTGTCCTGCCATTTTTTCGGCACGGTTGTAGGTGAGTTTAAATTGCTTCTCTAACACACCGTAGACAAACTTTACTTTTTGCTTCTCTTTAAGTTGTAAGCCATATTCGCTCACTTTTCTTCGAGAAGGCTTTTTCCTCCGAATGGAGGGTTTATGAGTATACCCTAGAACAAGTGGGTTTATTCCAAGGTAATCACACCTTTTAAAAACAGGTGCTCTAGATACTGCCATACTGCATATACCACCTTATAAAAATAACTGTTAGCGTTGGCTAACTTGCTTAGATACTAATATATAACCAAGCTTGTATCAAGATACTCACACTTCATCCTATCGTCTACCTACAATAATTAAAGTTGTCCTCCTCTTTTATTAGTGGTATCTTGATGAAACCTGAGATGGAGGTTTGGTATGAAAAAAGGGATTATTGCTTTACTGCTCATTGTAGTAAGTCTTACGACTTTAACAGGAGCAACTCACACAGGAAATGCTACCTTAGGTGGAGTGACAGGATATATCGTTCTTCCTAGCGCATTGCCAGTTGCTAGTGGACATAATCCTACTATTACTACTGGTTACTCAACTGTCTTTAATGTCTATAAAGATTTTGATTTTTCTCACATTCCATATCTTCAAGTTGGACTAAAAGAAGATTTTGAACTTGGAGTATCTGTCGATGTGAAAAACAATGATACCAATTTGATGTTACATGGGAAATGGAGATTTATTCATAATGGTGATACCTCAATCACCCTCGGAGTAGGGGGAGATCTTATCGATTTAGTTGGAAATTTTGATTGGGCAGCAAATGCCTATATCGCTAGTACCTTTAATTCCTCTTTTTTCTCACTTCCATCTACAACCACATTTTTAGTTGGATATACATTTAGTGATGATATGAGAAGTAATATCGATTTTGGTATGGGCTTTGAGGCTCCTTTATGGGAGAAGGGATTTAAAGGGAAAGTAAACTTCTTAATTGATTTTGGAAATATCTCTTACTCAGCACGCCCCTTAAGTGGTGGAAATGCAGACAACCGTGGTCTTTTCAATATTGGAATGAGATTACTACCGACACAAATTATGAAATCGACTTTTATCACAGCAGAATTGAGAGCTATCGATATCTTTGATGAGATTGGAAGAGCTTTAAGTGCAGGAGTATCGATCTCATTTCAACCATAATTGAGAGTGCTTAAAAGAGCATAAAGTTCGTTGCACTTTTATAAGCAAGAATTTGAGCACCCTTCATTGTAACAAGAGCTACAATGAGGGTGATAAAGTGAGTTATCGTAGTTGAGAGATTAAAGAAATAAGGAACTCCTACTAAAAAGAGTCCGATCCATACCACCAATACTAAAGAGATGACCATCCCAATGAGACCATTGGGATTTCTTTTCATGGCTTGACGAGAACTTGTCCAATTCAACAAAGGATTATGATAATCAATTGCAAGGTGGACATAACTTGTTCCAACAATAGAGAGTAGTGAAAGTATTACATACATGACAAAGTGTGTAAAAGAGATGTTAAACAAAAGTGTAATAACTACGAGATAGATTATATTTGCAGACCCTACAACAAGAAGATGAAGAGTTACCTTTGCTTTAACAAATGTATGTGCTTCAAGGGGATATAATCGGTCGTGAGTGGCTAATTCTCCCTGGCGAGAAACGCTTGTACTCGAAAGTAAATTGATGTTAGCAAATAGTAGCAAAAGAAGAATGAGAATAGGTTCAAATAGGGGATACTGAGCGAGGATATGTATTGTACTAAGGATATCACCCATCATTCCCATAGCACTGTACGTAATAAGTAGTATAAGAGGAATGAGTAACTCTCCTCCTAATTCAAAGATAAAACCACTTGAAGAGAGAAGTATTGTCCAATCTCGCTTCATCAGTGCACTAATTGGTCCACGTTGAGAAGTACTTGTATTGTTTCGTCTCTTTTTTTGATATCCACTGGAGGCCAACAATGAACAACAGTGGTGGTATGTTCGTGATGTTAATGTAAAGGTAAGGAGCGCTAAAAGAGTTGTTACACTAAGCCATGCTAGAAGAGAGGGGATATGGTACAACCCTAAAGCGAATAACTTAAAGGGAGAAAGAAGGTGATGAATTCGCATTATAATTGGACCAAGTTGTCCCATGAGGCTTTGTATATCTCCATCTATTTGAGCTTGTCTTCCCATTTGAGAAGTGATACCGATGACAAAGACCATCATCACTGTTAAATAGATAAACTCTCCAGTTCTTTGTGTCCTTCTCCCTTTAGTAAGATAGACAACTCCTATTTCAATGAGTGTAGCAATCGATAATGGGATGATGGGACCAAAGAAGATAAGAGAGAGAGAACCTAAGGCGTACACAAGAGAAAAACCTGAACTCATAATTCCAACACCTAAAGCGGGGGTTATGAATAAGAGATATAGAGGGAAAAAGTACCCATAAAAAATGATCATACGACTTAAGGCAAGTTCACCTTCACTTATTGCTAAGACTCGTAATCGCTCAATATCTTTTGCTGTGTGTAAAGCATTAATCGCTCCGGGTGTGGCGAAGATAATAATAGTAATCATAGCAACAGCAATGCCCATCATAATCCCTATATGATCAATGCCCATCATCATGCCAATGATTTGATAATTGTAGTAATTCATCCCAAACAGAAAAACAAGCATCATAAGTGCAACAAGCATGAACAGTGAGATAATAAGAGAACTTAAAATTCGAACTTTTTTATTTTTGCCAAAGCCAAAGCGAGAGGTGAAATGAGAGATTGGTTTAGTCCCTTTTACATATGTTTTAAGTAAGAGAAGAACCACAGAAAGACGCATTACTGTTTCTCCGTCAACTCTAAGAAAAGTTCTTCAAGTGTTTCATTACGCTCTTTTTGCAACTGGCTAAATGTTCCTTGGTAGATCAGTTTTCCTTGATGAATAATACCTAAACTCGTACATAGTTGTTGAGCGACTTCTAACACGTGAGTAGAGAAAAAGACAATCTTTCCCTCTTGAGCAAGTTCTTTTAAGAGATTTTTCACTTCAAATGAGGCCTTTGGATCTAAGCCTACCATTGGTTCATCTAGTATCAGCAATGTTGGCTCGTGTAACAGTGCACTCATAATTGCAAGTTTTTGTTTCATGCCATGAGAAAAAGAGCCAATTTCATCATTCAAAGCATCTTTCAAACGAAGGGTAGAGGCAAGTTGGTCAATTCGATCAATCCTCTTTTGATAAGGGATATCATATACATCTCCGATAAAAGCCAAGTGTTCATTGGCACTCATTTTATCGTAGAAACGTGGCTCATCTGCAACGTACCCAATAAGACGCTTGTAGGCAATAGGATCAGTTTTGGGAGAAATACTCCCTAAACTCACTTCTCCTTTGTCACTATTAAGCAGTGTCACAATAATTTTGATAGTGGTCGATTTACCTGCGCCATTAGGACCAAGAAAGCCAAATATCTCACCTTCAGCAATCCGCAATGTCAAATCTTCTACTGCGTAAGGAGCCTGTTTTGTATAACGTTTATAGATACTGTCACATATAAGCATATAGGTAATATAGAAGGTTCTGATGAGAAAAACAATAAAAAAGGCCCATTAAAGCGTTCACTTTAACGGGTCCTTTGTATTGGAGGTGGGGGGAGTCGAACCCCCGTCCTAACGTGCCACCCACTGGCGTCTACAAGCTTAGTCATCGTTATATGTTTCAAAAGAGGTATGAACGATGACACTCGCCCCTCTTTCTAAGTCGACTAAGATGTCCTTTTGTAGTGCCGACACCTACAAAAGTAAGCTCTTATTGTTACAAGCACCTACAAGTTAAGAGCGGCACCTGTAGAGCCTGTACGTCATTAACTACTTAAGCAGCTAAAGCGTATTCTGCGTCGTAAGAATCTTCTTCTTTCTTGGCAGTTAATTGTTTTGCTAGTTTTAGGAGTTGGCGCTCCGCTTGCAACCACTGGCATGATCTGCCGCCAGTCGAAACCTGTACACCCCCCTTATAGGGTGTATATTGTATATATATAGTATATGGAAAGTTATAGAAGATGGCAACTAGCGATTAAACTCTTTGAGTTCTCGTCTGAGATCACGTTTTGTGTCTCGCTCTTTAATAGAAGCTCTTTTATCGTGAGCTTGTTTTCCTCTTCCTAAAGAGAGGCGAACTTTAATTTTATTCCCTTTAAGATAAATCTGAGTAGGGATAAGAGTCATTCCTTTTTCATCAACTCGTCTTTTTAGTCGTTTTATCTCTTGTTTGTGAACAAGCAATTGACGTTCTCGATCAGGGTCGTGATTAAAAAGACTAGCATGCTTATACGTTGAAATATGTAAACCTGTAAGAATGAGACCACGAGGGGTGAACTTTACATAACTGTCAGCAAAACTGAAACGATTTTGTCGAATCGATTTCACTTCAGTTCCCAACAAAGAGATGCCAGCTTCTAGATCTTCAACCATCTCGTAATTAAAGTAGGCTTTCTTATTTGTTTGTAACACTTTAATTGTAGTTTTAGCCATCAGTTATCTCCAAGCTATCCTAAAGCTTGCACTCTCTGAACACTCACTTTTTGATAATACACCAACTGTTGTTCGACTTATCTGTTTTGGATCGTTGAGATAAGAACCACCTTTGACGATGATTTCATCACTAGTACTTACTATATCATCTCCAAAAAGGCGCTGTAAGGGGATAAAATCTGTTGAGGTAAATTCCCAATACCCCCCAAGGAGGTTACTTGGTCCCTCGTTATCGATCGAGGGATTAGTTGAAAGAGCATATGGTTTTTCACTAACAGAGGCTAAAGCGATTTCCCACATCGCCTCAGTTGGGATAAAGACATCAGCAGTTGTGAGTGCACTAAGCCACTGAGTATACGCAACTGCACTATAATAAGAGATGTTACGAATTGGCTTATGAGATTGGATTGTAGTAGTGGGGTATTGTCCATGAAGATATGAATCATCGACAACTCCATCAGCAATCAGTTGTTCTTTATTTGAGATATCCCAATACGGGTTCTCTTTCATAAAATGGGCCCATTGATACTCACTCACATATGAAGAGGCTATTGAAAAACTTTCTACACGCACTTGTTTCCCACTACTGAGAATTTCAGGCCATTGAAGATGTACTTGCTCTCCAATAACAAAACCTTGAGAAGAGTATAACCACCCATCAGTAATAGTACCTAAAGAACTCTTTTCATAGCTTGGGTTTGTGTGATCAATTGGTAGACCAATGAGGAGACCACTCTCTTTATCAAAGAGCTGTTCAATAAGAAGTATCTTTTTTGTTAAGACATCTTGTTGATCTTTACTTAAAAGGTGGTGTTTTTGAAGTAACTGTAGTGCTGTATCGGCTTGTTTAAGATATTCACTATCTTGGATAAATAAGAGTGCTTCGTTATAAAAGAGGCTTAATTCTTCTGAAACATCAATTGCGAGCTTTGATGATGTATGAGCCACCATGTCCCACATATTTGGGCGATGATAATCCTCACCAGGAGTTACTTTAGACCACTTTTTAACATTAATTAACATCTGCTGAAGATAAGAACTGAATGTAGAATTATCCTCTATAAAGGTCGACTGATGGACTATTTGTTTTCTTGGAAACAACCAAGTGAGAAAACGAGGAGTTGAAACAGTGATAGTAAATTCATCGGAGGCTATATCATAGGAGTCATAGCGAATTGTATACTCCCCGGGGGTTAAAAACTGAGTTGTAGGAGTAGAACCTACATATGAACCATCAACATACACAACTGATGGAGATACGTCACTTGTGAAGGTCACTCGTTTACCTGTGTGAAAAAAAGAGGGGAGAAAGCCAACAACAAACACAACAATACCTATGATAATAAGGTAAAGAATTGAGAGATAAAGCCCAGGATGTAGGCCCAATAGAGGGTGTAATTTCACTTGTTCAACCTCAATGTCTGAAGCATGTTTCTTCTTTTTCATCGACTCAAAAGGTAGCCTTGTGTTCTTATATTGTCAATGCCACCGTATGTGTGGTACTTTGCATTTATGGTACGATATTTTGATACAGTACAAAGAATCACCGAACGCTATCTTACCAAACGTAAAAAGCGTCTTGAACTTGAAAAGGCAGCACGAGCAGTAAAACGAACCTTCAAAGGGGAATTACTTGGATGGTTGGATGCTATTGTGTTTGCTGTAGTTTTTGTGTTGTTAGTCAATCAATTCTTATTTCAACTCTTTTTAATTCCTACTCCTTCTATGGTCGCAACTCTGTTAGTGAAAGATCGGGTTTTTGTCAGTAAAACAAGTTATGGCATTGAGCTCTATCCTGGTGGGCCTAAGGTATTAGACTCAAAAGAACCCCTCAGAGATGATGTGATTGTATTTTACAATCCGATGTATGAATCACGTGGTCCCGTATTTGATATCCTTTCACAGATTATCTACTATGGAACGTTCTCATTGGTGAATATCGACAAAGATGAAGATGGGAATATGAGAGAGCGCTTGTATGTTAAAAGAGCTGCCTTAACTGGAGGAGAGAGTGCTGTTATAGAAAATGGAAAAGTTTTTATTACAGCAGATGGATTAACACACCCTTTTGATGAACAAGAATTTAGAACCGCCACTGGCCAATCAATTGCCCCTCATCAAAGTTTACAACCTTCACTTTATAGTGGCTTTAGAGCCTTTGGCGCACTGTTAGCGTATCAAGAAGCGGGATTTATCGATCTTGCTCCACATATCCTCAAACAAGAGTATGCCCAAATTGAATCGTATCGTGATGTTGTCGATTATTACCAAGTCGATAAAGTCCAAGCTCAAACACTAAAACAAATCGACCCCTCTTCTATGACACTTCGTGGTGATTTTTCTCGCTATGAAGTTGGAAGATACACCCCTCATGGATATATCCTCCCACTTGGTGATAACCGAGACAACTCCCAAGATGGAAGATATTTTGGTCCTGTTTCGACAAAGAAAATTATTGGTAGTGTGAAGTTCCGCTTCTGGCCACTTTCAAGGATAGGCATTGTCCGCTAAATGGTCTTTTTTTGAGGCATTGCAAGAGCAATCGTCACTCTCGTTGTACATCCATGTCCCTTTTTGTGAAACAAAGTGTGATTACTGCCCATTTTACTCCATTCCTAAGAGTAAGTACTCTTTATCTTTGATCGAATCGTTTCATACTCACCTGCTTAATGAGTTAGATCTTATATTCCGTTATTATCCAAAAGGCTTTGATACCATTTACATTGGAGGAGGAAATCCAGGACTACTCTCACTTGATCAACAACGCTCTCTTATCGCATCAGCAGTGAGAGACTTTGATGTAAGAGAAGTAACCATGGAAGTACACCCAAAACAAGTCATACCTCAATTAGCCACATTGAAAGATGTTGGTCTTACACGGTTGAGTGTCGGGATCGAATCACTACAGAGTCAACATCTGAAGACCCTTGGAAGAAACAGTACACTTAAGTGTAATATTGAAGCACTAAAAGTACTTAAAGAACTCCCATTTCGTTATAACTGTGATTTAATGACCTCAATTCCTGGTCAAACAGTAGAATCTGCCTTGTTAGATATTACCTTGTTAGATGAGGGTGCCACACCATCTCATATCTCATTATATAATGTGACGTACGAAGAGGGGACTCGTCTTACTCAGCGCTTAGAAGATCACACCTTGTCAGTTTCAAGTGAAGATCAGCAATATGAAATCTTACAAGAGAGTTGGAAAAAACTTGAACAGTTAGGGTATCATCAGTATGAAATTTCTAATTTTGCTCGAACCAAAGAGAGTCAAAGCCAACATAACAACCGCTATTGGGATGCTCATTCGTATGTGGGGTTGGGTCCTTCAGCTGTTGGTTCTTTATATACAGAGGGTCATGCACTACGAAGTACTTGCATAGAGGAAGTGAACTCCTACGTACAAAGCGAAGCTCTCAGTTCTTATGATATTGAATACATTAATCATTATGAATTAATGGAGGAGTATCTGTTAAGTCGATTAAGAACTTCTGAAGGTGTGAACTTTGATCGGTGGTATACTATCTTTAAGACTCACTTTGTTGATCAATTTGAGGCAGTTCTACGATTTTTAGAGACCTACGTTCCCTCATACATCGACTTTTCACCAACATCATTCTCTTTAACACCTGAAGGAAGGATGGTCAGTGATACCATCATCCTCCGCTTTGTAGAGGCACTTGAATCAAAGTAGTTTCTCCAATCCTTGAAAAGATGGTATACTCACACACAAGACAATCACTTGACAGTAAAAAAATCAGCGTGATACGTTAACGCTTAAAGTGGTTACAACATAATTCATCCTAAGTAACAAAGAGGTTCTAAATATGGCTGGACATAGTAAATGGTCGTCTATTAAACACAAAAAGGGAGCTGCCGACGCCAAGCGTGGTAAGATTTTCTCAAAGATTATTAAAGAGATTACTGTATCTGCTAAATTAGGGGGCAGTGATCCTGAATCAAATCCTCGCTTACGTACCGCTATGCTCAAAGCACGAACAGAGAATATGCCCAAAGATAATATTGAGCGTGCCATTAAAAAAGGTTCAGGTGAAAGCGATGGAGCAGTGTTTTATGAACTGACGTATGAAGGGTATGCCCCTGGTGGTGTTGCCATTATTATAGACACCTTAACTGACAATAAAAACAGAACAGCAGGTGAGGTTCGTAGTACTTTAACTAAATTAGGTGGATCACTTGGAACAACTGGTAGTGTCTCTTATATGTTCCAAACAAAAGGTGTTATTGCCTATGATGCTGAAATATATAGTGAAGATGAGATTTTTGAAGCAGCTTTAGAACTCGGTGCCGAAGATGTCAGTGGTGATGAAGATGTTATTGAAATTATTACCGAGGCAGGAGATTTTAACTCGGTGTTAGAGGGCTTACAAGAGAAAGGGTTAAAAGAACTTACTGCAGAGATTAGTAAAATCTCCGATACCACCGTTACACTAGATCATGATAAAACCCGCAAAGTGTTGAACCTTATTGAGCGACTTGAGGATTTAGATGATGTTCAACAAGTCTCTTCTAACTTAGAGATTCCAGATGACTTTGAGGATGAAGAGTAGGTAGATGAGAGTACTGGGTATCGATCCAGGATTGGCACAAACTGGGTGGGGTGTCATAGATGTGGCGAGTCACCACTATAAAGTAGTCTCTTTTGGTGTGATACGGACAAAACCAGGGACTCAAAAAGAGAAGCGTATCCACTCGATTGCTAACGATATAGGGACGTTAATCACTCAATACAATATTCAACAAATTTCAATGGAAGATATCTTTTTTGCCAAAAATGTCAGTTCTGCAATCACAGTGGCAAAAGTCATTGGAGCAATAGTGCAACAATCGATGAGCTTAGATGTTCCTGTAACTCTTTTTACCCCGCTACAAATTAAAATGGCCGTCACTGGGTATGGAACAGCAGAAAAACACCAAGTGCAAGAGATGGTCCGCTTATTATTACACTTAGAGAAAAGACCCTCTCCAGATCATGCAGCAGACTCTTTAGCTGCAGGGATTTGTTGGGCTACACATCAATTACAAAGAGGTTCAGTAAGATGATACATGCACTTATTGGAGAAATTATATCTGTAGAAGCAACAGAAGTAGTCCTTCGTACTCAAAGCTCCATAGAATTTATTCTCACCGTCTCTCATCAAACTTCCAGTCAGTTAAGTCAATTAACAGGAGAGAGAAAACGAGATGTTCGTATTTTGACGTGGATGCACCACCGTGATGATATTATGGCATTGTACGGTTTTAGTGATGAACAAGAGCGCCTGTTGTTTTTAGAACTGATTAAAGTAAGTGGAATTGGTCCACGCCAAGCGATGAAAATTCTTGGAGGGGTACAGGTGAAAGCCTTTATTGAAGCATTAGATGCTCAAGATCTGGTCTTTTTATCCTCTATACCTGGTATTGGTCCTAAAACAAGTCAAAAAATTGTCTTAGCACTCAGAGATACTGCCGTATTAGATTTCCCAACTAAAAGAGCAACTGTATCGGGTTTTGATCACACATATCGTGAGCTTATTGTTGCCTTAAGTGATATGGGCTATGATAAACCAACGATTTCTCGAGAATTGGGTATTGCCATAGAGGAGAACCAAAGTACTATCGAGAAACTGAACTTACATGAAGCTGAAGAGTTTTTGTTTAAGGTGCTGTTAAAAAGGTTAGGCTAAATTGTGATTGAAGAACTTCATAAAGAATCGATTCTCTCAAGTAGTTTTCAAAGTGAAGCTGATGTTCAAGAAAATATCTTGCGTCCTAAAACATTGAAAGATTTCCAAGGACAACAAAAGATTAAAGATAACCTCTCCATTTTTATTC
>Ga0265293_10009959_pt1 | contig 13451 bp, 24 predicted proteins | sample Munlanlewell138R_FD_192505 | JGI IMG/M metagenome (GOLD analysis project Ga0265293, IMG submission 192505) | Leachate microbial communities from a municipal landfill in Southern Ontario, Canada - Leachate well 138R | ecosystem: Engineered > Solid waste > Landfill > Unclassified | place: Canada...
GTTTACTAAAACTGTTTCTCTGAAAAGAGAAAGAATCCAATAAGAAAAATAGAGGGTTGGAAGAGTAAATATTTTATAAAATAAAAAAAGATTTCCTAGCGAAACTAATAAAATTAGAATATATCTTCCGAAAATCTTAAATTCTTTTTTTGAATCCATGGATTACTAAATAAAAAGAGATTAATAAAGTTATTCTTTTGAAGTTGAGGCAGCTACAAACTTCACGAATAGAACGAAGATTATTAAAATAAGGATTATAAAGATTCCAATTGTAAGCCAGAAGGCAAGATTAAATTTAACATCTCCGAATATTGATTTGAAAAGGCTTCTCTCTCCCTCTTCAATTTCAACAGTTACCTTTCTCTCCTTAATTGATCCTCCAAGAATTGCCTTAATAGTAAATTCTTGTTTTCCTGATTTAGTTGGAGTAAATGTTGCAGTGATAGTCCTAGTCTCTCCATTCACTAATGTTACAACAGGCTCGCTAAGTGTAACCAAATTTGCCCAGGAAGTATATCCGTCAATAACAACCGCAATATCTCCAGTCTCTCCGTTATTAGTAACATTGATTAGTAAAACTAAATCCTCTCCAACTTTTGTCTCGGTGTCTTCGTCAAGAGCTGCACTAATTATTGGAAGATTTGAATCATCAATTTTACATTGATTTCCCTCAAGTCTAATTGTATAAGTTCCTAATGTTTTAGATTTTCTAAATGTATCTGAACTATCTCTATAATCATAGTCTAAGGTAAGACTAAATTTGTAACTTCCCGTCTGTTTCGTAGGAGAAATAAAATCAAAAGAGATGAATTCGGAATCTCCATCATCTAATTCAAACTCGTGTGAGTCTATATCAATTCCTAAGTTCTGGCTATAAAGATTTACTTTCATTGGTTCATCACTATATCCTAAATCGAAATTATATAATTTAAAAGAGATTTGTGCAGGATCTCCACAGATTAAAACTGAAGGTATTTCCAACTCATCGATTAAAACTTCTTCTTCTACATCTATATCTACAATTTGAAAATCACTGAAACATTCATCATTTTCATTAGTGTATGCCTTAACGAAAAGAGAATATCTTCCTTCTTTCAAATCTGCTGGAAGAGTAAATTCAAAATTAAAATCGGAATCATATCCAGCCTTTATCTTAGCTGATTGTTCCAACTCTCTATCCTCATTTGAAAGTTCTATTGATCTTCCATTTGAATCGAATAATGCCAATCTCACCCTTATAGTTTTAGAAGCTTCTGCTCCATTAAAAACATCATTAACTCTTACTTTCACATTCTTTAGGGGTTCCCAATTCCATTCGTCTCCTGAAGATCTATCTTCTATATCTGCGAAGCTAATAAGAGATCCTTGTTTACCTGCTCTACAGAAATCCTTAGAAATAGATAATGTTCCGGTTCCATTTACCTGATCAGAGATTAAATTAATCCTATTCTCAAATACACCCGCTCTTGAAGAACTAAGTGTTGTTGGAGTTATTTTTATATTATAGTTCGCTGATTTTCCCACCTCTATTGAATTAGGTCCGCTCACTTCAAAACTAAATAATGTACTATTGGGAATTGAAACCAGAACATTACCTAACTTAATATTTCCATTATTTGTTACCTTTATTATTGTACTATTTTCAGATATGGATATTGTTTTAGATTCTATTTGAACGAAATGAAATTCGGTCACATTAACCTTTATATTGAATTGTTCAGAAACTAAATTTTCATCATTATCTTTTGCAGAGATATTAAATTGATAATTATATACCTTAGGATCCTTCTTAAGGGATATGTTGAAATTAACCTTTACTTCTTTTGAAGAATTTAATTCCCCGAGCTCTAACTTTTCGAATGATAATTCTGATGCTGGATTAGTAATATTGACTTGTGTAAAATTTTGCGAAGAATTGATATTTTTTATTGTTATTTCTCCGTTAATAATTTCAGAATTTAACTGATTTAAGTCAGGTTTGAACTCTAAATTCCCAGTAACATTAAAACTAGCTGCACTTCCTAACCCAATTACGAATAAGAATGTAAATAAAAATGCAAGTGTAAATCTAGTTTTGTTTTCCATGCTGTAATTATTGAGTTACAACACCTTTTTAAACCTTTCGTTTTTTGAAATTTTAATTTGGAAATGTTTATAAATAAAAACCCCTCCTATTATATATGGCAAAATCTAGAGAAAACTTAATCGGAGCATATACTTTCCTTATCGGAGTGATTCTTGCAGTAGTTGTAGGAATCTTGCAAAAGACTTTAGGAATTTCTGAAACAAATAGCCTTCCTTATGCAGTCCTGGTAGTCTTAGGAATTTTTATTGGATTCATCAGATTTAGCGATAAAGACTCTTTCAGTTTTTTAATCGCCTCTTTATCTCTAGTAATTGTTAGCGGATTTGGACAGACTGCACTAGTCTACGTTTCTTCAGTTCCAATACTCTCCTCGCTCAGTGCAGTCCTAGCAGCTTTAATGGTAATGTTTGTACCTGCAACCATCATAGTTGCATTAAAATTAGTATTTAGTATTTCTAAAATTTAAAAAATTCTTAAAATTAAAATCTTTCAAGACCATCTGAAGATTTTTTTCTTACCTCTTCAGTTCCCTTTTGAATCTTCGCAAAAGAAGGAACTGCAATAACAGTATTCTCTCCAAATCCCGCAATAGATCCTTCCATTGCCTCAACTGTTTTCTTGATTTTAGAGATAACCCTTTTTAACTCAATAACATCTTTTGACTTAAGAGTTTTAATATCAATAACTGCAATTGTATATCCCTCTCTAAGAGAATTCAAAATAGGATTTATATCCTCATATTCTTTTAATAAAAAAGTTTTAACTAAAACCTTAGAGTCTTTTACTTCTTGTTCTCCTCCAATCTCAATAAATTCGGGAGTTACATCCTCGCTATCTTTCTTTTTTTTGAAAAAATTGAATGCCATATTTATTATTTGTATGAAGACTATTTAAATATTTGGGTACTAAATTATTCTGGTTTCTTTGGAGTGAGTTTTTTCATAACTTCATCTCTCAAAAGTTCTACCTCTTTTGAAAGTTCTTTCTCCTCGCTATCAATGGATTTTAACCTCAACTCAATAAGTTCTTTCTTACGATTTAATTCTTTTGTCAGAGTTTCTTTATCTGTCTTAATAATAATTGCTCCTGCAACAATTTTAGAAACCTCTCCTTCTGATTTATCTAATTCCTTAAGAGCATAATTAACTTCATCCAATTCATACTTAAAATTTCTTTTCTGAAGAATTAATTGTTGAAATTCTTGATCTTTAATCTGAACTTCCTGAATTTTTATCTGAGTTTCTTCATCAAGATTTGAAAAAGGATTTTCAGAAGAATTCATTAGTCTGAACTTACTGTCTTCATTTTAGTTCTTGGTTTATAAAAAATTCTAGAACCGCATTTAGGACAGAGAAACCTTTTATCTAAATCTTCAGATTTTATAGAGCTATTACATTTGAAACATTTATAGACTGCCATTAGATTGAATAAGTGCCTCCTGCAAATTTTTTAGAACATTTGTTACATTTCCAAATACCATTGGAAACTCTTTTTGCTCTTCCCTTACAGAAAGGACATTCTTGCTTTACTCTTTGAACTTTCTCAATAGCTGAAAGTTTCTTTTTAGGTTTTCCATAACCTGCTCCAAATCTTCCTGCCGCGCCGATTTTTTTTAGTTTTATTGCCATTTTGTTTTTTTAATTTCTCGAATTGAAGTATTTGAAACCTTCAAAATGTGAATTTTGGAGGGACAGAAAATTTCTTATTTTCTGTATTCAAATCCGAGTGCTTAGTATCGAACTTTGTTCGATACCCGATGGGGTTATCCGGATTTGAACCGGAATCATAAGGTCCCAAACCTCATAGGCTACCAGGTTACCCCATAACCCCTGAAATATTAGTGGATTCTTTATTTTTAAATCTACTTCTTACCCTTAGGAGCTGCTGGAGCATTTGCTGAAACAGCCTTTTGTGCTTTCTTAGCCTCATCTGCAGCCTTAGCCTCATCTTCAGCTTTCTTTGTAGCATCCTGCTTAGATTTTACAGTTGCGAAATAAGATTTAAGTTCTTGTAATTTTTCTGGAGAGGTCTCTGTTTTTTGCTCACTAATTTCTTTATCATATTTTCCTTGTTTTACCTCTTCAATAATTTCTTGAGGATCCTTGCTCTCTATTAAAAGACCGATAGACATTACACTTCCTAGAACAGATAAGAAAGCTCCTTTGAAATCTTTTGCAAGCATATTAGGATATTTTTGTTTTGTTGCAGAGATTACTTGTTCAATAGAAAGGTTTGCACTTTGCATTTTTAATCTTGCTCCAGATGCAGTCTCAATTCCTGCTTCTTTCTTTAAAATTGCAGAAATAGGAGGAGATAAAACTTTTATTGTAAAATCTTTTGTTTGAGCATCTACATCTAAATTTACTGGAACCTGCATTCCCTTGAAATCTTTTGTAGCCTCGTTTATATCCGAAATAACTTTTCCCATATTAATTCCCATCGGACCTAGTTGTTGAGCTACCGCTGGACCAGGCTTCATTGCCCCGCCATCAACTAATAATTTTATTGTAACCATATAATGAGTTTATGAAAACTATTTTTAAAACTAACTGTTTTCTAAGTCCTCCCTTCTAATAACTCTAACATTATCTATCTTCACTGTAACTGGAATTGGAATAATCGCTCCAAGAAGAGAAACAACAACCTCTCCCTTTGCTTTGTCAACTCTAGTTACTTTTGCTTTTTCCTTCTTGAAAGGTTCGGATATAATTTCCACAATATCGTCTTTTTCTATATTTATATCTGCAATAACTGGTTCTAATAAAGATTTAATTTCGGAATAGACTAATTTTTGAGGAATAATCTTACTAACATATGGAAGATTGAAAGATGCTTCCTCTGCATTCTCTCTATCTTTTGCCTCTAAAAATAAATATCCTCTAAGTCCATGAGGTCGAGCAATTGCATAAACATCTAATTTTTTTGAATGAACTCTGTCAGAAATTAATTCAAATGCTCTTGCTTCTTTATTTGTTGTAACTTTTATAACAAACAAACTAGAATTTTCTTCAATAACCGGTTCTTCTTTTTTTCCTTCTTGTTTAACTTCTGGTTTGATCTCTTCCGGTTTAGATTCTTCAATAACTGGTTTAAGCTCTTCTTTGGCTTCGTTCAGATAGTCAAATTCATCATTGAGTAAACCCATTGTGTTTCACTACGTCTTAAAATTCTAAGAAGTAGTATCTTTGATAAATTTTGATGGTTTAAAAAGGTTTTGATTTTCTTTTGAATAAACCAACAGATTTAAAAAGGATTAATTTATCAGATAGTTGTAGATATTAGTCTAAGTTTCTTAGATTAAGAATTTTGGTGCTGCACACTCGTTTGGTTGAAACGAATGCAGCGTAGACAAAAGGACTGCTAATCCTCAAGTCAATATAACGAAAATGCCTAGAATAAATAGACCGAGATATGGAAGTATGAGGTTTTGGCCTCGAAAGAGAAGTACTAAACTTATTCCTAGTGTTAGCTGGGATGCTATAAAAACTGAAGAAAAAGGTTTGAAAGGATTTATAGGGTATAAGGCTGGAATGGCTTCAGTATATGTTAGAGATAATACTCCAGATTCTATGATGAAAGGAAAAAGAATAACTCTTCCTGTAACACTTGTTGAATGTCCTGAAATGAAAATTTTTTCTGTAAGATTATATAAGGATGATAAAGTAGTAGACGATATTTTAGTTTCCAACGATAAAACTCTAAAAAGAATTCTAAAGGTTTCTAAAAGTTTGAAAAAGATAGAAGATTCTAAAAAAGAATTTGATGATGTGAGAGTTTTAGTTTATCCAGATACTAAGAAATTATTCAAGAAAACCCCAGATATTGCAGAAATAGGACTTGAAGGAACTCTTGAAGAGAAACTTAATTTTATAAAAGAAAAAATTGGAAAAACAATAAAAATTAGCGAAGTTTTCCAAACAAATCTTTTAGATGTTCGAGGAGTTACAACTGGAAGAGGATTTCAAGGACCTGTGAAAAGATTTGGAATTTCTCTAAAAGCACATAAATCCGAAAAAGGACAACGAAGACCCGGAAGTCTGGGACCATGGCATCCTTCAAGAGTAAATTTTAGAACTCCTTTAGCTGGACAAACTGGATACCACACAAGAATTAGTTACAATAATGTTATAATTGAGAGGAAAAACGGATCTGAAGAAAAACAAACCTTGAGACATTATGGAGAGTTGAAAGGAGACTATCTAATTTTAATGGGCTCAGTCCAAGGACCGGCGAAAAGACAACTATTACTAACAAAACCACTAAAAGCAACTAAAAATAAATTAAAAAAAAGTTATGAATTTATTGAAATAAGATGAAAGCAAAAATATATGATAAGGCCGGAAAGGAAATGAAGGAAATAGAACTTCCTAAAAACTTTTCTTCAAAAGTAAGAAAAGACGTTGTTCAAAAAGTTTTCGAATCTCAAAAAAGAGAACAAGCCTACGGGACTAAACCCGGAGCTGGAGCAGGATATTCCGCATCCGGAATTTCTATAAAAAGAAGGAAGGTTTGGAAGACGACTTATGGAAAAGGAATCTCTAGAATTCCAAGAAAGATAATGTCTAGAAGTGGATCTTCATTTAATTGGGTTGGAGCGACAGCAACTAATACTCGAGGAGGAAGAGCTGCACACCCGCCAAGAACTGAAAAGAACCAATTTAAAAAAATAAACAAAAAAGAATTAGCAATTGCAATTAATTCTTGTCTAAGTGCGAGTGTTAGTCCTACCTGGTTAAATAAAACTTATGACGGAAAATTCAATGGAGGGGTAATTGTTTCCGAAGATTTTTTAAAAATTAAATCTAAAGAATTTGTAAAATTCTTAGAAGATGTATTCGGAGAAAATTCTGAACAGGCTCTGAAGAAAAAATATAAAAGAAGTGGAAGAGGTAAATCTCGAGGGAGAAAATACAGAACTAGTGCCGGTTTAACATTTATAATTGGAAAAGATGAAAAAATGAAAATGAATGGAATTGAAATCGTTAATGTTGAGGATTTAACAATTAAAGATTTAACTCTTAATGGAGTTCCAGGAAGAATGGCAATTTATACAGAAAACGCAATAAAGGAGATTCAAGAAATATGGAAAAAATAATTTTAGAAAAAGCAATTTCAACGGAAAAGATAGTTAGAATGATTGAGATAGAAAACCTTCTATGTTTTGAGGTAGATAGAAAAGTTAAGAAAGAAGAAGTTAAAAATGAAGTTGAAAAACTATTTGATGTAAAAGTTGAAAGTGTTAAAACTCTTACGAGAGGAAATAAGAAAAGAGCTTATGTTAAATTAAAACCAGAATTTATTGCAGCAGATATTGCAACTAAAATAGGAATGTTATAATGGGAAAGAGAATAATTTCACAGGCAAGAGGGCATGGAAGTTCAACCTATAGAGTTAGAAGAAAAGCTTTTTCAGTAAAACCAGAATATCCAGGAAAGATAGGAAATGAATTTACTGTTGTAAAACTTATGAGTTCTGCAGGACATAGTGCCCCTATTGCAAAATTAAGAGATAAAGAAGGGAATATATTTTTTAATTTTGCGGCAAGAATGATCTTTGAAGGACAAGAATTAGTATTTGGAGGAAATAGCCTTGGAGACATTTCTAATCTGGATTCATTGAAGACAGGAACAAAAATTTATAATATTGAAAATAATTTTAGAGATGGAGGAAAGTTCGTAAGAACAGGAGGAAATTCTGCAGTAATTTTAGGAAAAGAAGGGAAATTTGTCAAGGTAATGATGCCCTCTAAAAAAGAAAAGTTAATTGATGGGAGATGTAGAGCTACTGTCGGAGAATTAGCTGGACAGGGAAGAGTTGATAAACCAATATTAAAGGCAGGTAAAAAATATCATATTAAAAAGGCTAAATCTAAACTGTGGCCTAGAACCTCTGCAGTGAAGATGAATGCGATTGATCATCCATTTGGTTCTGGAAGAGGAAAGAGACCTAAGAGTAAAATTATTAAACGGTTTGCATCTCCTGGTCAGAAGGTAGGACATCTGAGACCTAGAAGAACAGGGAGGAGGAATAAATAATGGCGGGCGGAATAGTGACAAAGAAGAGAACATTTATGGGAATGGAAAAAGAAGAATTACAAAAATTGACATTAGATGAATTTGCGAAATTAATTCCATCTAGGGAGAGAAGATCTTTATTGAGAAATAAAAAAGTAATAGAGGATTTTATTTACAAAGCAGAGAAGAAAATTGAGAAAGGTAAGATTCCAAAAACACATACTAGGGAGATGGTTATAGTTCCTAAGTTTTTGGATTGGACAATTGGAGTTCATAATGGAAAAGAATTCTCTCAAGTAAGGGTTAGTATAGAAATGGTAGGACATAGGCTTGGAGAATTTGCAATGACGAGAAAATCAGTTAAACACGGAGCGGCAGGAGTAGGAGCTACTAAGGGAAGCGCCTCTCTTTCGGTTAAATAATGGTAGGGAAAAAGATAGCTAAGAAAAAAATTGAAGAGAAGAAAGACAAGGAGGAGATAAAGATGGAGAAAAATAAAGAAATAAAAGTTGAAACTAAAGAAGAAATGAAAAAAGAAAATACTAAAGTTGAAAAAATAGAATCTAAAGAAGAAACTAAAATAGAAGAGAAAGTTGAAACTAAAAAGAAAATTGAAGAGAAGAAATTTGTTCCTAAGGAAAAAGCAGTTGTTAATGGAGTTTCATTGAGAATCAGCCCTAAAGATTCTAAATTTATTTGTAAGGCTATAAAAGGAAAAACTATTGAATTCGGAATTGAATTATTAGAAAAAGTTATAATGAAGAAAGCAGTTATTGAGATGCGAGGAGCAGAAATTCCTCATCGAAAGGGAAAGGGAATTATGTCTGGAAGATACCCAGTTAATGCTTCAAAAGAATTTATTATTCTATTGAAACAATTGAAAGCAAACTCACAAGTTGCAGGTATTGAGAATCCAATAATAAAATTGGCAATGGCCAATAAGGCTTCCGAACCTTTTAAAACAGATAGAAGAAGAGGAAAGAGAACCCATGTTTATATTGAGGCTGTTGAAAAAACTAAATTAATTAAAAAGAAAAAATAAAATGGAAGGAAAAAAATTTGTTAATTTGAGAAAGGGAGAAATGGGAGTTAGGGAATTTATAAAGAAAGAATTTGGAAGAGGAAGAATCTCTAATGTGAAAATTGACTATACTCCTGTCGGAGAAAAAATTACAATTTATACTCATAGACCTGGAATTATCATCGGAAAGAAAGGAGAGTCTATTGAAAGATTAACTATGATCCTGAAAAAGAGATTTAAGATGGAGAATCCTCATGTAGATATTGGAGAAATTGTGACTCCAGATTTAGATGCTCAAATTGTTGCAGACGATATCGCATTATCTCTTGAAAGATTTGGTTCAATAAGATTTAAAGCAATTGCATACAGAGCTCTGACAAAGATAAAGAATGCAGGTGCTATGGGAGGAGAAATTGTTCTTTCTGGGAAGCTTCCTAGCGAGAGATCTAGAACCTGGAGATTTAGATTTGGACATTTGAAAAAAACTGGAGATCAGAGACATATCGTTGGAAGAGCGAGGAGTACTGCTTGTGATAAAATGGGAATTGTAGGAGTTGATGTTAGTATATTAAAGAAAGATGAAAGATTAAATGAACATATTGAAATAACTGAAGAGATTGTTAACAAATTTAAATTAAATTTAGTGGAAGAGAAAGAAATAAAAACTAAATCGAAGAAGAAGGTAAAGAATGGAAAATAAAATTAAAGAATTGAAAATTAGATTATTGAAAGAACCTACTAAACGAAGTGCTATTCGAAGAGAGATAGCCAAACTTCTAACTAAATCAAAGGAGGAAGTTAAAAAATAATGAGTATATGCCCTAATTGCGGTTTACCTTCAGAGGCTTGTGTCTGTCAAGAAATAGCCAAAAAACAACAAGATATAACTATTCAAACTGAAAAGAGAAGGTTTGGAAAGGTTAATACTATTGTTCTTGGCTTGGACGGAGTTAATGCTAAGGAAATAACAAAAAAACTGAAGGAAAGACTTGCTTGTGGAGGTACGGTAAAGGAGAATCATATCGAACTTCAAGGGGAACATAAACTCAATGTTAAAAAAATTCTTTTGGAGGAAGGATTTGAAGAAACTCAAATAAAAATAAAATGAAAAAGGAAATAAAAAAAATGGAAGAGAAAGTAATTTTGAGGGATAAAATAAATCCTCGAGGGAGATTCTTCCAAGGAACTGTGACTAAGAAATTTAACGATAGAGTTGAAATAACTTTTGAAAGATTGTGTTATCTAAGAAAATATGAGAGATATGAAAAGAGAAAAACAAGACTACAGGCAAGAATAGATTCTTCGTTTGAAGATTTAATTTCCGTCGGGGATTATATAGAAATTAGAGAATGCAAACCAATAAGTAAAAATATACATTTTGTAGTAACTAAAAAAATAAGGAGTTTAAACAATGAAAGCAATTAGTGCAAAAGCAACAAGAGGATTAAATATTGGAAGTATCTTAGATGCTTGTGATAATAGTGGAGCAAGAATTGTAAAGATAGTTTCCGTAATGAGGGCTCATACAAGAAAAGGAAGACAGACTCCTGCAAGAATTGGAGATTATGTAAAAGTCTCGGTTCGAAAGGGAGATCCGAAGATGAAGGGAGAGGTATTTGATGCGGTTATTGTCAGACAGAAAAAACCTTGGAGAAGACTTTCAGGAGAGAGAGTTTGTTTCTCAGATAATGCAGTTGTTTTATTGAAAGATGGAAAAGGAAATCCAAAGGGAACGCAAATTAAAGGTCCTATTGCTAGGGAAATTCAAGAAAGATGGAATGAGGTTTCGAAGCTTGCTTCGATTGTTTATTAAGATGAGACAAATATTTTCTACTAATTGGAAATCAAGTAAGCAACCTAGAAGGCAGAGAAAATACTTACACAATCTTCCATTACATCTGAAGCAAAAACAAATGGGATCTTGTCTTGATAAAGAGCTTAGAAAAAAATACGGAATTAGAACTCTTGAGGTCAAGAAGGGAGACGAAGTTTTAATCCTTAGAGGTAAATTTAAAAAGAAAACAGGCAAAATAATAAAAGTAAATAGAGTTAAGAATAAAGTTTCTATTGAAGGATTAAATGTTACTAAAAAGGATGGAAATAAAGTTCCAGTATTGTTTCACCCTTCTAAGATAAAGATCATTAAATTGAATGATGAAGATAAAAAACGATTAAAAAGATCAAATAAAATAAAGGAAAAAGAAAATGCACCGAAAGATAACTGAAATGCCTAGAGAATGGCCGTTGGCTAGAAAAGGAAAGAAATATTTAGCTAGGGCTAGTGACAGGAGCATAGATAGTCTTCCAATTTTATTTGCTCTAAGAGACATTCTAGGAGTTGTACAAACAAAAAGAGAGGCAAGAAAGGTCTGTCTTAATGGAGATATCAAAATAAACGGAATTATCAGAAAAGATGAACAATTTCCACTCAAATTAAGAGATGTTTTAGAAATAGAAAAAATGAAAAAAACCTATGTTTTAAGACAGAAGGGAAAAAGATTTGTTTTGGAGGAGGAAAATATAAATAGTAAAATTTCTAAAATTATAGGGAAAAGAATTCTTTCGGGAAAAAAGATTCAAGCTAATCTAGATGACGGAACGAATAAAATTTTGAAAGACAAATTTTCTAGAGGAGATAGTTTAGTTGTAGAATTTGGGAAGAAAGATTCCATTAAAATAATTCCACTTGGAAAGAATTCTAAAGTAGAAATTATTGGAGGAAAGCATATTGGAAAAGTTGGGATGATTGTTGGAACTGAGATGGAAAAGGAGAAAGAGGTTTTTAAAATTAAATTGGATAAGGAGAAAGAAATTCTTTTGAGAGAAGAATTTTTACTTGCAATATAATGGAAGAAAATAATATGAGAAAAATAAGAATTGAAAGAGTCGTTTTAAATGTTGGAGGAACCGAAGATAAGCTAAAGAAGGGAGAAATTTTAATTGGAAAGATTAGTGGAGCAAAACCTACAAGAGTAAAGGCCAAAAAAAGAATTCCTACTTGGGGAGTTAGACCCGGACTAGAAGTTGGAGTTAAGGTAACTCTTAGAGGGAAATCTGCTGAAGAGTTATTAAAGAATGTTTTGATGGGTGTAGAGAATACTTTGAAGGAAAAACAAATTCAAGAAAATTTTATTTCATTCGGAATAAAGGAGTATATTGAAATTCCTAAGGTGGAATACATTAGAGAGGTAGGAATTATGGGCTTTGAAGTTAGTGTTATCTTTGCTAGGGCTGGAAAAAGAGTAAAATTAAGAAAGATAAAAAGAGGAAAGGTTAGGAGAAATGATATCTCTCCAGAAGAGATAATTCAATTTATGGAAACTAATTTTCAAACTAAAATTATCAGGAGGAAAAAATGAGTGCTAGTGATTGGAGAAAGATTACAAAACAATTAAGGAATAAACCAGCTGTTTTGAAAAAGTTCTTGAAACACAATAAACCAAAGGATAGGAAATTTGGAATTGCAGCTAAGAAGTGTGAAAACTGCGGAAGATTTGGCGCAAGAGTCGGACAATATGGGACTAACCTTTGTAGACATTGTTTTAGAGAATTAGCTCCTCAACTAGGATTTAAGAAATATAGTTAAAATGGCACAAGATATAATTTCAGATGCATTGAATAATATAATGAATATTAGAAGAGTAGAGAAGAAAGAAGTTAGAATTAAGAAGATCTCTAAAGTTTTGATAAGTCTTTTAGAAATGATGAAAGAAGATGGTTATTTGGATTTTGAAATTGTTGAAGGAAAAAAACCGGAAGTAATTGTGAGGATTATAAAGTTAAATGAATGTAGGGCTGTCAAACCTAGATACAGTGTCGGGGTAGAAGGCATAGATAAATATGTAAGAAGGTTTTTACCTTCTAGAAATTTTGGTACTTTAATCGTTTCTACAAATAAAGGATTATTGAGACAGAAGGAAGCTTATGAGAAAAATATTGGAGGATGCTTATTAGCATATTATTACTAATGGCTGAAATAAATAGAGAAATTGAAATCGGAGAAGGAATTCAGGTGGAACTTAGAGATAATGTAGTATTTTTGAAATTAGATGGAAAAGAAATAAGTAAGGAACTTCCTTCATCTAATAAATTAAGGATGGAAATAAAAGATAATAATATAATTATTAGTGGAAAGAAAACTAGTAGAAGAGAAAGTGCCGTTGCGGGAACTATTGAAGCTCACATAAGAAATTTAATGAAAGGATTAGTGGAAGAATATGTTTACAAATTGGAAATTTGCAATGTTCACTTTCCTATGAATGTAAAACACGAAGGAAATAAAATAGTCATAAAAAACTTTTTAGGAGAAAAGAGGGATAGAATTTCTATT
>Ga0265293_10009961_pt1 | contig 13449 bp, 2 predicted proteins | sample Munlanlewell138R_FD_192505 | JGI IMG/M metagenome (GOLD analysis project Ga0265293, IMG submission 192505) | Leachate microbial communities from a municipal landfill in Southern Ontario, Canada - Leachate well 138R | ecosystem: Engineered > Solid waste > Landfill > Unclassified | place: Canada...
GTTGTCGGGGCAAATGTCAGCTACTTTGATGCTACTTTGACAAGTACCAAAACAGTAGAAATGAGAGTAGTCGATGCAGCAGACAACCACGGTCCATTAAGCGCTCAATTAGTCACTATCGATGCAACAGCGCCGACTACGACTGTAATAATTAATGGTATCACAGATGATACCGGCACATATGGCAACTTTGTAACCAATGACAACAACGGTTTGCTCATAGACGGTATACTCTCGGATCCTTTGGCAAGCGATGAAAGGCTAATGTACAGTACCGATGGCGGTGCCACATGGTTAGACATCACTAGCTCAGTTATCTGGATAAATGTCAGCTACTTTGATGCGAGCTTGACCAGCACTACAACCGTGCAAATGAAAGTAGTCGACGCAGCAGATAACAATGGGGCTGTAGCTTCTCAGCTGATAACTATCGATACCACTCCTCCTACAATAACTGTGAATATCGACAGTATAACTGACGATAGTGGAACTGTGGGTGATTTTACAACCATTGACAATAACGGATTAACTGTAGGTGCTACTCTCTCAGCCACCCTGGCAAGCGACGATAAACTTCTCTACAGTACCGATGGCGGTGCAACTTGGTTAGATATCACAAGCTCAGTCTTGGGAACAAGTGTCAGCTACCATGATCTTTTATTAACAAGCACTGCAACTGTAGAGATGAAAGTAGTCGACGAAGCAGGTAACAATGGCGCGGTAGATGCTCAATTGGTTACTATTGACACCACAGCACCGACTACCACTATAGATATCAACAGTATCACCGATGACAGCGGAATAGCAGGTGATTTCACGACTAATGACAATAATGGTTTAATAGTTTGTGCTACCCTATCGGCCGGTTTGGACGTTGGCGAGAAACTTCTCTATAGCACCAATAGCGGTGTAACCTGGATAGATATCAGCAGCTCGGTTGTCGGGGTAAATGTCAGTTACACTGACGCGACCCTAACAAGCACTTCAATTGTAGATATGAAAGTAGTCGACGCGGCAGATAATGACGGAGCAGTAGCTTCTAAGCTGGTTACTATTGATACCACTGCTCCGACTACGACTGTAATAATTAACGGTATTGCCGATGATAGCGGAGTAATTGGTGATTTCACCACCAATGATAATGACGGATTAGCAGTGAGTGGCGGTCTTTCAGCTCCTTTAGAAAGTGGAGAAAAACTTTATTACAGCAATGATAATGGTGCTACATGGATCGATATCACTGGTTCAGCAGTTAACGGAAGGACTATCGTTTATATCGATAATTCTTTGACAAGCACTGCAACTGTGCAAATGAAAGTGGTCGACGAAGCGGATAATGACGGGGGAGCGACATCCCAGCTGATCACTATCGACACTACGCCTCCTGCAACTGCTGTGAATATCGACAGTATCATAACGGACAGCGGTATAGTCGGCGATTTTATTACGAATGACAATGATGGATTAACAGTGGATGCTACCCTTTCTGCTAGCTTAGCAAGCGGTGATAAACTTCTCTACAGTACCGATAGCGGTGTAACTTGGACAGACATCACTAGTTCGGTTAGCGGAACAACAGTCAGCTATGCTGACGCTAGTTTAACAAGCACTGCAACTGTGCAAATGAAAGTGGTCGACGCGGTAGGCAATGACGGTGCAATAGATGCTCAGTTAGTTACTATTACCGTCGCCGGTCCTGCGACCACTGTAGATATCAATAGCATCACCGATGATAGTGGAGTGGTCGGTGATTTCGTTACCAGAGACAATGACGGTCTGACCGTGGGTGCTACACTATCAACTAGTTTGGCAGTTGGAGAGAAACTCATGTATAGCAGTGATGGCGGTGCATCTTGGACTGATATCAGCGGCTCAGTTAGCGGAACAACAGTCAGCTATGCAGATGTGACCTTAACTAGCACTTCAATTGTGGGAATGAAAGTAGTCGATGTAGCAAATAACGACGGTGCGGTAGCTTCTCGTCTAATAACTATAGATACCACAGCGCCGACTACTACTGCGGCTTTTTGCTGCATAACTACCGATAGCGGCACATTAGGTGATTATACAACTAATGACAATGATGGATTAATAGTGGGTGCCAATCTTTCAGCTGATTTAGCAGAAGGTGAGAAACTTTATTACAGCAATGATAATGGTGCGACATGGATCGATATCACCAGTTCAGTTACCGGAAGGACGGTCGTATGCATAGATAATTCTTTAAACAGCACTACAACCGTACAAATGAAAGTAGTCGACGCAGCAGATAATGACGGCGCAATAGCATCTCAGCTGATTACTATAGATACCACTCTTCCTACAACTACTGTGAATATTGATAGTATCGCAGATGATACTGGTACCCTAGGTGATTTCATTACCAGCGACGATGATGGCTTGACTGTAGATGCCACTCTTTCTACTTCATTGGCAGCTGGAGAGAAACTTCTCTACAGTACCGACGGAGGCGCTACTTGGTTGGATATCACAAGCTCCGTCTTGGGAACAGCTGTAAGCTACCATGATCCTTTATTAACCAGCACTGCAACTGTAGAGATGAAAGTAGTCGACGTAGCAGATAACGACGGAGCAGTAGATGCTCAGTTGGTTACGATCGATACAATTCACCCTACTACCACTATAGATATCAACAACATTACTGATGATAGCGGAGTAGTCGGTGATTTCATCACTAATGACAATAACGGATTAACTGTAGGAGCTACGCTTTCAGCCGGTTTGGACGTTGGTGAGAAACTTCTCTATAGTACCGATAGCGGTGTAACTTGGACAGACATCACTAGTTCGGTTAGCGGAACAACAGTCAGCTACACTGATGCAACTCTAACAAGCACTTCAATTGTGGATATGAAAATAGTCGATGTAGCAAATAACGACGGCGCGGTAGCTTCTAAGCTAATCACTATCGACACCACTCCTCCAACTACTACTGTAGATATCAACCACATTGTAAATGACAGTGGTATAACTCATGATTTTACCACCAATGATAATGACGGACTAGCTGTAGAGGCTACTCTTTCGGCCTCATTGGTAAACGGGGAAAAACTTTATTACAGTAATGATAACGGTGCAACCTGGATCGATATCACCAGTTCGGTTAATGTAACAACCGTAAATTACTATGATGCGACTTTGACCAGCACTACAACAGTAAAAATGAAAGTTGTCGACGAAGCAGGCAATGACGGAGTAGTAGACACTCAATTGATTACGATTGATACTACTCCACCTGCAACTACCGTAAGTATCAATAGTATAACTGATGACAGCGGCACAGTAGGTGACTTTATCACAAGTGATAATGACGGCTTAACTGTGGGTGCTACCCTTTCAACCGGTTTAGTAAGTGGAGAGAAACTCATGTATAGCACCGATGGTGGTGCTACTTGGACAGACATCACCAGCTTTGTCGGCGGAACAAGTGTGAGTTATCATGATCTAAACCTAAGTACTACCAAAACAGTTGAGATGAAAGTAGTCGACGCGGCAGATAATGATGGGGCGGTAGCATCTCAGTTGGTTGTGATCACCAATGACACCACGCCACCTCAAACTGCTGCATCTGTAGTGATAGTACTCGATACCAATAATGACGACACTATCAGTCCATCAGAAAAAGGGGCAGCTACCACCACGAATATCAATGTAGGCATCCCCTCGGATGCCCAAATAGGCGATGTCATCACAGTAACTAATAATTTGACTGGCATGGTAATCGCTACATTTACAGTTGACGGCACCACTGTGGTTGCGGGCACTACCAAAGTCATTACAGGCGTTGCTCTGCCTACGGCTACTGAAGTTCTAAAAATTACCACCGCTATACGCGATGCAGTAGGAAATATAGGACCGAGTGCAAGCGATAAAGCCATCATCAATGAAGTACCGATCGTTAGTGCTGATAATGATGCATTATTTGGTCTTGTTGGTGCAGAAGCGTTAGGACTTTTTGACTATTCAAATCAAGCAGTATTTGCAATGGATCCAAACAACAATATCCAAACCGTTGTGGTGAGATATACATCATCGGTGAATATTAGCACATATCAGCTTACCGCTTCCAGTGCTATGGCGGCTGAATTGGGCCTAAATATAACTATAGTCAATAACACAGGAACCTTATCTTCATCAACGATTACCATAACTGCTGTTGGAGGTGGTGCGATTGATAACCAAAAACTAAATGAGTTACTTACCACTATACGCTTTGCGAACAGCGGGCTTGTCGTGGCTCCATCTGATACCTTAACAATCACAGCAACAGATACAAATGGATTATCCAGCAGCGATTCGGCAAACAATTCATCAAATATAAGTTTGCTTCATACTCAAAGTCTAGATTCTGGTATTAAAGAAGGTACTGTTGCAAGCGGCACCATGACTGGCACAGTAGAGGCTGATCGTCTTTATGGTTACGGAGGAAATGATAAAATGTCAGGCTTAGAAGGCAATGATCTACTGCGCGGCGGCGATGGCAGAGATACATTAAATGGTGGCGACGGCAATGATATTCTTATAGGCGATCAGAAAATTGATATTCTAAACGGTGGCGCAGGAGATGATAAGATTGAGTATGATAACTTTGATGCAGTTATTAATGGGGGAATAGGATTAGACACTCTTTATATTGCCGGAGGCGGTATAACTCTTGATATTACCCACAACAATAGCAGTAAGATTACCGGCGTGGAAAAAATCGACCTCACCGGTACCGGAAACAATGCTCTTATACTAGATTATAACGATATGCTTGCACTCAGTAATACCGGTGATGTACTTTATGTCACCGGAAATGGCGGCGATACGGTCACTCTCACCGGTGAAATATTCATGGGCTCGCAGACAGTCAATGGAATCATATACAACACCTACAACATCGGCGGCACAAGCTCCCCAGACATTTGGGTACAAGAAGCAGTTAGAGTTATATAAAATCTATTTAAATGGTTGACTTTGGCATTAGAAGAGTCAACCATCATCAATTAATAACTTTTAGTTAATTTATGTTATTATAAATAATTCTATTAAATTATTATACAATATAACATAGGTTTCGATTGTCATATATTTATTATTCAATATGACATCAAAAAAATCTACCATTTTAATCCATACTTTATTATCGCTGAAATTGATTGATGATAATTTTTTATGCATAATATAAAATATTTTTTAAGTTTATAAAATAATTATATAATGCAATGGGACTTTAAAATAAAATTTTCGGAGTAAAAAAAATGTAGTCAAACAATAGCCATTTTTATAGTTATATAGGGGGGATAAATGGCAAAAGCAATCCAATTAATCACAAAAGGCAATACAACACAGATATCAACTGTAACGGCAGGTATGGGGAAAACCGGCAATACACTGATAATCAAAGCACAAGCAGGCGTAAAATACGAACTGAGAGATGTGGCAACAAAGCATGCACCAAAACAGCTATCTTTTGTACGCAAAGGAAAAGATCTCTGGATCAAAATCAAAGATAAAGAAGATCTGTTAAACACAATCAATTCTCCGGATATTATTATTGAAAATTACTACAATTATTCAACGGTTAATTTGGTCGGAATATCTGAAGATGGGCAATATTTTAACTATGATACACCAAAAGGTATTAGTGATCTATTTACTATACATATGGATGAAGGTCAATTTTCATTTTATAGCCCGGGAAGTATACTGGGGGTAGCTACTATACTTGGGCTCGTATCATTGATAGATGTATCACAAAAAGCGAAACCAAACGACAGCGCAGAAGATATAGTGCCCCTCGAGGCATTTGAAAATATGATGGCTATAATGATAGATATGTTTAGCGAACGTATGCAAGATTCGGACGATCCTTTCGTTGAAATGGCAAACACCATGGGTTCTATGGTGTACTCATTTATGGATGGTCTGACCGGCAACACATCAGAAAACTCTATCGGGGAATTTGCTCTCGCGATGGGCGAGGCAATACATCAGTTTATGATAGGGCTCACCGGAAGTGATGAGAACTTTGCTCAGACACTTGGCGATATGATGGGTACTGCCATCGGGAGTATGATGTCCAAGATGACTGGCAATACCGAAGCTCCTCTGCAAAGTTTCATGACCATAATGAATGACGCGATGAGCCGCTTCATGAATGAAATGAGTACAAACATAAACAGTATCATAAGTCCGATAATAGACATGATGAATACAATGCTAACATCAATAGATGGAAATATAGAGACGATAGAAACTATGTTTGCCACAACAAATGAAACGATGCAAAGCATGATCGAGATAAGTCCGGATTATATGATGACGATACTTCGTCTCTCGGATGATATTGGGCTAATGGCAGACCGTATCGGCGAAATGGCAGACAGGATCGTAGATACTCAGGTGATCCAAAGCGAGAACTTCCTTTCTACGCAAGAAAATGCTATTAGACTGATCGAGATACTCTTAAGCCAACCCGAACATATTCAAAGCATGGCCGGATTTGATGTGCTGGTGTGGGATATTACCTCTGCTATAGATACGCTGCAAAGCATAAGTAATGGATATGATGTTTTTCCAGATGATATCTACGTTCAAGATAGTAGTGGAACGCTGGAGACAGCAGCTGAAATAACAGAACCACTCGCGTCAATGATGGAGATATTCATTAATGAAATGATGGTGCTCATAATAGATGCCTTTACTTCTGAAATCCTCACCGAAGGCAACATGCTTGACAACATGGCAAACACGATGGGCTCTATGATGTACTCATTCATGGACGGCTTAACCGGCAACACATCAGAAGCCTCTATTGAGGGGTTTGCTCTCACGATGGGCGAGGCAATACATCAGTTTATGATAGGACTCACCGGAAGTGATGAGGACTTTGCTCAGACACTTGGCGATATGATGGGTACTGCCGTCGGGAGTATGATGTCCAAGATGACTGGCAATACCGAAGCTCCTCTGCAAAGTTTCATGACCATAATGAATGACGCGATGAGCCGCTTCATGAATGAAATGAGCACAAACATAAACAGTATCATAAGTCCGATAATAGACATGATGAATACAATGCTGACATCAATAGATGGAAATATAGAGACGATCGAAACTATGTTTGCCACAACAAATGAAACGATGCAAAGCATGATCGAGATGAGTCCAGAGTATATGATGACGATACTTCGTCTCTCGGATGATATTGGATTGATGGCAGATAGGATCGGCGAAATGGCAGACAGGATCGTAGATACTCAGGTGATCCAAAGTGAGAACTTCCTTTCTACGCAAGAAAATGCTATTAGACTGATCGAGATACTCTTAAGCCAACCCGAACATATTCAAAGCATGGCCGGATTTGATGTGCTGGTGTGGGATATTACCTCTGCTATAGATACGCTGCAAAGCATAAGTAATGGATATGATGTTTTTCCAAATGATATCTACGTTCAAGATAGTAGTGGAATATTGAGTATGATAAAGGAGAGTGATCTTATACAAGAGGATGGATCTGCTGTTAATATTTCTAATTTTCTTAACGATCAGTCGATCATTGTCGGATATACGATCCCAAATTTATCTTTGATGAACGTTTCTAATCTGTCGGCATTAATGACTTTCATCCAATCGCAAACCTATTCCATCCAAGATCTACCAATGATCCCAACCCAAAACGGCATAGTCTCTATTACTCAGATGAACAGCATTATGAGTTTAATAATGGGAATGTTCATAGGTGCCCAGTTTACCTCGAACTATGATACGATCGATGAATCAGCATTGTCTGAAATAACTGAGCCATTCATGTCAATGGTGGAGATATTCATAGATGAAATGAATATGGATGCCATGGTGCCAATGATAAATTACATAAGAGAAAACTTGATTAGCATGATGAGTGATCCTGATATGATAGAGTCATTGCCTTATATAGCTCAGACTATGATGAATTCTATGTCCGATACAGTGGCGTCGGTGGAATCATTTGACGAAATGATGGTGCTCATAATGGATGCCTTTACTTCTGAAATCCTCGCTGAAGGCAACATGTTTGGCAACATGGCAAACACGATGGGCTCTATGATGTACTCATTTATGGACGGCTTAACTGGCAACACATCAGAAGCCTCTATTGAGGGGTTTGCTCTCACGATGGGCAAGGCAATACATCAGTTTATGATAGGACTCACCGGAAGTGATGAGAACTTTGCTCAGACACTTGGCGATATGATGGGCTCAATGGTCGGGAGTATGATGGCCGGAATAACTGGCGATAATGCTGCACCGCTGCAAAGTTTTACAAACATCATGAGCGACATGATGAGCCGTTTCATAAATGACATGAGCGCCAACATGGCAAGTGTGATGGATCCAATGATCAGTTTATTAGACACAATGATGACCACAATGGATGGAAATATAGAGACGATAGAAACTATGTTTGCCACAACAAATGAAACGATGCAAAGCATGATCGAGATGAGTCCAGAGTATATGATGACGATACTTCGTCTCTCGGATGATATTGGGTTGATGGCAGACCGTATCGGCGAAATGGCGGACAGGATTGTAGATACTCAGGTGATCCAAAGCGAGAACTTCCTCTCTACACAGGAAAATGCCCTTAGACTGATCGACATAATGATAGAAAATCAAACAAACCTCACCGATCAGATAGGGATTGAGGCATTCTCCGAGATTATGGATAATCTTAACAAGATAAATTCTGTAATATCATCATTGATCTTTTCAAATTTTTCAGCTGAGTCAATTCTGCCTAGCCAACTTTATCTGCAAACGCCAAGCGGGGAATTGATCGCCATCAGCGAAAGTGACCTCCTAAATGCAGACGTGTCGGCTGACATTTCCGAGTTTTTAAATGGCAATCAACTATTGGTAGGTTTTACGATCTCCAATGCCCCATTAATGACACTAAACAAGCTGATGGAGTATGTAGCATTTATCCAAAATGGCGGAGTTGATATAAGTCAATTGCCGATGTTTGGCTTCACAGCACAAGATGCATCGATGATCGATATGAGCAGCATCATGAACTCGATAATAGGAATGTTCATGGCGACTTGGTTCACCTCGTCCCAACCCATTGATTCATTTGCGACGGACTCGTTTATAACTATAATGGAAAGCTTTATTGGTGATACGGGGAACATGACGATCGAGCAATTCTCTTCTTTGATGAACCAGGCAATAACAGTGATATCTGAAAACACACTGATCGATTCTATGATGCAGATGAGCGATGCGATGATGGGAATGACAACGAATATGCTAGGTTCAATATCACCAAGCTCGTTCAATGCAATGACGAGTACGGCGATACAGAGTTTTGATAGCACAATTTTGCTCACGGATACACCAATAGATGCAATGGGTTATACGATGGGATCGACAATATTCTCATTCATGAGAGGATTGAGTCAAAACGAAGAAGAACTGACTGACTACGAGCTCGCTAGAATGATGGGAGATATAAGCCAACAATTTATGGCAGAAGTCACCGGGAACGTAAATAAATCCGCTGCGGCAATGGGGGAAATGATGGGCTCCATGATGGGTGCCTTTATGGCATCGATTACCGGTGATTCACAAAATCCCCTAGGTACATTCGCAGATAACATGATGATGTCCCAATTTATAAATGATTTTACCGACAGTACCTTGTGGATAACGAAATCAATAGTCGATGTGATGGACACGATACTCATAACCATTCAAGGAAACACTGATTATATCATCTCGATGTTCGAGATACTCAACGATTCAGCGCAAGATATGATTCAGATGAGCCCAACATATATGGCGACGATCTTGCGCCTATCAGATGATATCGATCTGATGGCAGATAGGATTGGAGAGATGGCTGACAGGATCGTTCAAACAGAAGTGATCCAGAGTGCCAATTTCCTCGCTACACAGCAAAATACTATGGAGTTGATCACTATGCTAACCGAGAGCTCATTTGAGTTTGATCCTGCCACAAGTGAAATGCTAGAGATTGCACTGGAAAATCTCACAAAATTTCAAAATATAATGAATGATATTTCAATTGCCGCCGAAAGCATAAATAGCACAATTGTCCCAAGCGACTTATATCTAATAAATGATCTGGGCGAATTAATTCAGATCAGCAAAACAGATCTCATAAATACTGCTGACAGTACCGATATCTCCTCGTTTTTAAATCAGACCAATTTGTTGGTAGGATACAAAGTCCCGCTTGGCTCCTCAATGAGCCTTTCTGAACTCATCAGTATGGCGCAAATGATTGAGGAGAGAGGATTTGACTTGGAGCAGCTGCCGATATTTGGGAACGCAACATCGATCATGGATATCAATACTTTTATAAGCAGTATGCTTACAACCGATCCACTTAATATAATAGATCTACCGATCGATCAGTTCAATCAGATAATCCAAAACTTCCAATCACATATCGATCTTGGCGTATCGCCAATAGATATTATAGGGCAGGCAGCAGGGTCGATGGTAAATGCTTTTATGAGTAATATGATCCAATCTGATATGATGCAAACATCGTTAGAATTTAATGAGCTAATGGGGAATACAATACGTGAGTTTATGATCGGTATGACCGGATCACAAGAAGCGCCAGCTGTGGCGATGGGGGAGATGATAGGCTCCATGATAGGCTCATTCATGGCTTCTATCACAGGAGATGAGCTGACTCCAATGAGTAGTTTTGCTCAAACAATAATTGAAAGTTTTGTCCAGCTTGCTGACACTGCGTCACAAAATATACTTACTATTATGGATCCGGCTATTGAACTGATGGAGATGTTTATAAATGACATGAATACCTATATGGATCTATTTATTTTGATGTTTGAAAACTCTGATATGACTATTGATGCTATGATCGAACAGATTCCTTCATATTTGGACACAATGCTCAGGTTATCTGACGACATTGGTCTGATGGCAGACCGGATCGGTGAAATGGCGGACAGGATCGTCAATACACAAGTGATCATGAGCGACAACTTTCTCGCTACTCAACAAAATGCTATAGCATTGATGAACCTGCTAACTGAAAATTCAGCTGTGATCCAAAATGGAATGGGAAGCGATTCGTTCAGCGCGATGATGTCAACTTTATCGGATGCAATAACAACACTCGATACTATAGCAACCTCCTCTATCCCACAAGATTACAAAAGTGCACTGTATTTACAGAATGCTGATGGTGAGATCATCCAGCTCGATTCAACACAATTACTATTAAATGACAGTTTCTCTTTTGAGATTGCCTCAATGCTAGACGGCTCGACGCTGTTGGTAGGATATGAGGTACCGGCATCATCTATCATGAGTATGGACGAATGGATGGATGTTGCAGATATCACCGCGCTGCCTCTCTTGGACCCTAACATAAACCTAGACATGAACGATATAATCCGCTCAATAATGAATATGATGATGGGCAATGCCATAGGGATCCCTATGGAACAAAGCATAAGCGCTCCGTTTATGGCAATTATGGAAAGTTTTGCCGACGGCATGGGACTATCGATAAATGAATTTGAAACGATGTTTGATTCAATTATGGAGACAACAATGGTCAAAGACATGGTCATAGCAATGAATGATATTGCACAAGAAGTGATAGCACTTACATGTATGGACCAGTTTTTTGCACCGGAAGTAATAGTTGATACGATTATAAATACATTTATGGCTGAAGGTACGCCTATGGCGGTGATGGTAGAATTGATGGGCTCCATAATGAACTCTCTTATCGGTGGAATTGCTGGTTTTGAAATCAATGCTACTCCTATACAGACAGCATACAGTATGGGTGAGATGATGAAGTCGTTTATGGTGGGTTTAACCGGGGAAGAAGAAAATTTAGCAATAGCGATTGGTGAAATGATAGGCTCTACTATGGAAGCCTTTATGGATGCTGCAGCAGGTGAAGGAGAAGATTTCTTGATTATACTAGACTCGCTTATAGAACAGATGACTACAGAGATCACGGCAAACATGAGTGCACTTATTGTTCCAATGAATGACCTTTTTCTAATACTAAGCGAAGAGATGGACCAGACTATCACGCAAATACAATCAATGATGGCAACTCACAATGATAACATGCAATCCATTTTGGATCAAAACGATGCTTTTATCAGCTCTATGAGTGCTATTTCACAAGATATTATTAAAATGTCTCTTAAAGTAGAGGATATGATACAAAGAATTGATCAGACTATCAAACTGCAGACTAATAATTTTATTACGACTCAAAACAATCTAAACGTATTAGTCGATTCACTAATCCAATTATATACAAGCTCTTCGATTGAGTTTATGAAAAGCGGCATGGGAGAGACGCTAGATAACTTAATGACAGCGCAAATCACATTGGAGACTAGCTTGGTAAATATCGGTCTGCTTGCAGAATATGAAACTATACCCGGCCTTATAAAAGGCAGCTTGGAAGATGATGCGATAGAAGGGTTAAGTGATGCTGATTACATTTTTGGCTTTCAGGGAGACGATACACTATTTGGCATGGATGGCGATGATATTCTAGATGGAGGTGTTGACAACGACACCCTCAATGGTGGTGATGGCAATGATATACTAAATGGCGGTGATGGTATCGATTTTCTTTATGGAGATGCCGGCGATGATCAAATAATTTATGATGCATCAGATTTTATTATTGACGGAAGAGCCGGAATTGATACTCTTCATATCGCTGGCAGTGGTGTCACTCTTGATCTTACAATTATTGCCGATACAAAGATAATAGGTATTGAAAAAATTAACCTCTCGGGCAGTGGGAGTAATACTTTTATATTAAATTACAGTGATCTGTTGGCACTAAAAAATGATAGCGGCATACTCTTCATAACTGGAGATAGTGGCGATATGGTCGTGCTCTCAGAAAAGGTCTTTGTAGATACTCAAACATTAGGCAATACTATATATAATACATATTGTATAGGTGGCGCAAGCTCCCCAAACATATGGGTGCAGCAAGAAGTTATGGTTATATAAAATATCTTGAAATAATCGACTCCTCTAATTGCAGGAGTCAGCCACCGCTAATCAATAACTTATAATATACATTCAATTTAAAATATGAATAATTGATATATCTAAAATAGATATAGCAAACAAACTTTTTTGATGAATATAAGCAATAATTACTTAATTGTTATTATATTTTCTTATTTTTTATTAAAATAATATATTTTTTAAACAAAAAACTATAAACTTTAAACAAGCAAATCTTTTAAAAGACAGCTATAATTATTAATTATATTTTATACAAGGAGGTGTTATGAAACTTGGGTTTTTAGTAGATCTCAATTTATGCATGGGATGCAAGGGTTGTGAAATTGCTTGTAAAGTAGAAAATGAGGTACCGATAAGTTCATGGCGTTTACGCGT
>Ga0265293_10009962_pt1 | contig 13449 bp, 10 predicted proteins | sample Munlanlewell138R_FD_192505 | JGI IMG/M metagenome (GOLD analysis project Ga0265293, IMG submission 192505) | Leachate microbial communities from a municipal landfill in Southern Ontario, Canada - Leachate well 138R | ecosystem: Engineered > Solid waste > Landfill > Unclassified | place: Canada...
CTTATTAAAATCCTCTTTATTTTTATATATGTATGAACCAGGTGTTGATGGTGAGGAAACAATATCCCAAGCAACTAATTCAAAATCATCTTGAACAATATTTTTTCCATTAACTTTTTTAAGTGAACCAACACCTCTTGAAGAAATACCCAATGTTTGTCCATATCTTAAATAATGTGCAACCATATCACCATCACAAGAAATCACACCATATTTTCTATACCCTTCGGAAATTAAAATTTCTAATTTACCTATTAAAGCATTTCCTTGCCAATACATATCTAATATTCTATGTGGAGAACCACCTTTTAAAGAAATAATAGATTGTTCTGGGTGGTCCAATTCATGAAAACTTGCGTTTCGTTTAATTACTTCCCTATATTTTTCAACTTCTCTCATTAATATATCTTTGGGATATATTCTACCATTCCTATTTTCAACATCATATTTTTGCAATGTTGCGTAAACAATTAATGGATCAAAAGAATCTTGTTTAATTTCAAAATTTTCTTTAAGATATTTTGCATTATTTTCTTTATTAAGATAATCACAATTATCAATTATGATTCCAAAACCTTCCTCATTTTCGGTTAATGTTTTTAATACCATTTTAAATATTTTATATTAATAAATATAAGGATATTATAAAAAAATCATATATTTTTAGTATTTTTATTCACTATCAACAATATTAAAACCAATTTTATCAGAAAGTTTTACACTTCTTAGTTGATTAATTACGGTATCATAATCTTTATCTAATAAATATAGTGAAATAAACACTTCTTTTAAATGAGCCATACTAAAATCATTAGTATCTTTAACTAATTTAGATATATCATATTTATCTCTATCGTCACCTTGAATTTTGGTTTTAAAATATTGTTCCCTATCAGCTTTTTTGGGTAATGGTAATTCATATGTTATATCAAAACAAGAAGGTCTATTTTTAATATTATTTGGAACGTATTCTAAATTATTAACTGTTGCAATATATACAATATCATATATACTATATACACCATCAATTATACTTAAAAATGTATCATCACCATATTTACTAATTAATAAATCAAAATCTTCAATAATACAAATAATTGGTCGATCTTTTTCAATTTGACGAACATATTTAGCTATTTGAACCCAACTTTCAGGATCTTGAAATAAAATAGCTATTCCATTTTGTTCTTTAAGTTCATCCAAGATTATTTTAATTAAAGAAGTTTTACCATAACCAGGTTCACCAGAAATAATTATACCCCTTTGAGGGTTTAATTTATATTTAATGAATTTTTCTTTACTATTCCAAAAATTTTTTAATTCAGATATAATTTTTTCATAAGGAAATGAAGGTAATTTAATTAGGTCCTCATTGTTTGTATCCATTTTACTTAACCCATATTCCTCTTCACCATTAATTGTTATATTATATAATCCCGTTGGTAATGAATTAACAGATTTATAACTAAAAAAATAATTTTGATTATCAATACTTACCCAGTTTTCTACTTTTGGTAAAGATGTTGTTATTTTTTCCTCTTTTTGTTCAACCATAGGTTCTGTTTCATTTGTTTTTTTATTTCTTCCCATAAAATTCAAAATTTTTACTTTTTAATTCATTTATTATACTATCACTTATACATGTTATTTCTTTTTTAACTATTTCAGAATTAAATTTCATACGTGTATTTGGATAAACAACAACATTTAGATTCATAAAACTTTTTTTACCCTCTTTTAATCCAGATAATGCAACATCAAAATCAATAATAAAATATTTTTTAAAATATTCCGTATTAATAGTGTTATGTATTTTCTTTTTCAAATCAAACCCAATACTGTTTAATTCGTTTTGTTTTTCAATATTATTTTTGGGGATAATCCAAGAATTGATATCGATATATATTGATTTCATATCAACACTATCAATAGTACCGTATTTTACTCTAAAAGAATTGTTATTAATTAACTTAATTTCTTTACCTTTTTTTATCATAATATATCTTTTATTATAATTATAATAAAAAAGTATTAAAAAAACAATAATTTTATTCGAAATTTTCTTTTAAATCTAAAATATTTTCTATGGTTTTAATATTAGGTATTTGACCTTTTAATGATTTTAATTTTTGTTTAACCTCAACAAGTCTTTTAATAACATCACCATCAGAACTTTCTAATATTTTATTATCAACTTTTTCATATATTTCTTCAATTAAAGTGGTATAATATTCTTTAATTTTTTTATCATCATTTTCAAGAAATAATTCAATAATAACTTTTTCATTTTCATTTAATGAACCTATTCTTTCATTAATTTTATCATACATGATGTTAAAATCAATATCACCTTTTTTATTATTGGTGATTTGATTAATTAAATTAACCTTACATAATGCCCTATCTTTTAAAGAAAGTTTTTCATTAAACACTAATTGATCCAAATTATATTCAATGGTATTATGACTTATTTTACGCTGATTTTCACATAAAGGTCTTAATTTAGATACGGATGTTTTATCTAATGATTTTAATTTTAATAAAGATTCATTAACAAATTCAGTTGCAACTTCCTTATCTTCAAAATTTATTGTTTTAAACATATCATAAATCTTAAAAAACTCATTAAGATTTTTATCTTCTTTTATTAAAGTAACATACTCTTTAATATCTTTTTTTAAACCTTTAATATTATTATCTTTATATTGGTTTCCAATTTTTTTTAAAATACTATCATTATATTTTCCAAACATAGTTTATCTTTTTTATTATAAATATATTATTAAAGTTTATTATTTTGTATTTTGGTCAATTTCTTCAATTATTTTCAACATTGCTTTTGTTAATTTATTTGATTTATCATTAACAATAGTATTGTATTTATTTTTTTGAATAACCCTACTTTCAGATAAGTTATTATCCTCATCATCTAAATTTATGTCAGGTGTAAAGTCGGTAGCAATATCTTCTTCACCACCAGCTGGAACAGCACCAGGTGCTAACCCTTCTGGTGTATCACCAAAGTTATCACCACCACCTATATCACCACCACCTATATCACCACCACCTATATCACCACCACCCATATCAAAACCACCACCACTCATTGACGCATCACCACCTTCTTCACCATCTTTATTGGTATTAGTTTCCATATTATCTGGGTTGATATCATATAATTTATATATATCTCTAAAAACACCTGTTTGTTTAATAACACTACCTAACATTAAAAATTCTTCATTAGCAGCTTTTTCTATAACTTGTCTTTGAATATCTAATTTGATTTCATCTTCTGACATACCTAAAAACTCTCTTTGTGCTCTTGTCATAGACATTGCTCCGAATCCATTACCAGCATCGCCGACAGCTTCTTTATATAATTGAATTTTTTCTTTCCAATTTTGTATTTTTAATAAATCAGCTTGTGTTGATGGTGTTGTTAATGATAAAGTGAAATTATTTAATTCATCTTCAAATCCTTTTAAATATAAATGGATAATAGCCATTTTATTTAATTCTTGAATTAACGCTTTTTGTATTCTATGAACAGCTCTTGCAAATCTAATATCTAAAATTGCTAAATTCTTACCTTCACCAGTGGCTTCATCAAAACCTAAAAATGCTTTAGGTACTCTTAATGCAGCTAATAATTTTTTCTGAATATATTCAATATCTTCAATTTCAGAAAGGTTACTATTTTTGATAAATATCTCATTTTCAATAGCAAAGGTGTGATAATTATGATATAATTCATTACCATCAACAGTAATTGTACCAGTATCTATTTTATCATTTAACCATTCAATTTTTGCAATTTTATGATTATAAAGTTTATTTTTATCTACATTATATTTCCATTGTCTAATATTAATATAACCCCTTTCTTTACATTCATTTTTCTTCCATTCAGTGAAATTTTTAAATCCACGTTGTTTAACCATCTTTTCAATATGGTTTTGTGTAAATTCATTTAGATTAGTTAGAGAACTTCTTATATCTTTATTATTACTTCTAAATATTTCCATAAAACTTTCATTATTATTTAATGTGTTTAATGTAATATCAGCACGTAATGTTTTTTCAAATTCTTTAACAAAAATATCATATAGCTCATTAGTGAATGTTATTGTTTGTTTTTTTGTAAAAATTTTATCTTTAAATTCTTGTTTTTTCCAATTTTCTATATTTCTTTTTACTAGTTGGTTTTTGCGTTCATCAGTATATGCTAACGATATTTTTTTACCTCTTAATTTAAGATTATTTTCATTTTTACTCCATTCTACAAGTTTTTTAGTTGTTTTTGCTTTTGATATTGGGTTATTTATTCTTTCATGTCGTTTTATCTGTTCTTCTTCATTAAGTGAGTTCAAATATTTTTTAACACCCTTTGATATTTTTTCTTTTGTTTTTTCACATTTTTCTGGTGTACTCCATAATTCATAACGATGATATTCATAATGATCTTTTGAATCCATTAGTACCAAATTTGATGGATTATTATTGTATCTATTATTATCTTTATGATGGATTGTTCTCATGTTTTTTTCATTTAATGCTATATTAAATGAATAATATTCTTCAATATTATTTTCTTTTTGGAAATTATTAACCATTCTATGTACAAAAACCCATTCTTGTTTTTCATTATCCCAAATTTGTTTATATTTTTTAGCATATTTTTTATTAAGAATATAATCTTCTTTTCTATAAAAAGGCATTAAAGAATCTCCAACAACAAGATTTTGTGCTTCTACAAATCCTTTTGTTCTATGCACGAAATTATGATCAGGTGTTGTAATAATTTCTTTTCCATTATCTAATGTTATTTTAATAACATCTGCATTTTTTCTTGTAATACCAGCCCATGTAATCATACCAGGAGCTACTGCACCTGTTTTTGGATCACAAGAATAAACCCACAAATTTCTATTACCATTATCCCATTCATTAATTATTTCTGATAACTCTAATGTTCTACCATCTAATAATGGTATTCTTGTATCTAATGAAATACATGCACCTGGTAAGGTTTCAATTGGCATATTTAAACTTGGATCTCTCACTGGGATAAAATAATCTTGGTCTACGCTGTTGCCTAATACACAGCCACTTACAGAAATTTCACCATCATTTTTAAATGATTTTACAGCAAAATTATGACGATCTTCTTCACCGTTTTGACCAACCACAGTCATACAATAAACATCTTCATTTTGATTTTCTAAAATTTCAATATGTTTAACTTTATGATTTTTTAATGCATTATTAATATATTCAGTAAATCCATTAAATCCCATTTCATTAAGAGATCTTTCTACAATAGTTCTTGAAACTTTTCTTAACTTTTGTAATCTCTTATTTGAGTTTACTTGTAATATATCATCAATATGATTATTATTAATAAAATCAATCATATGATCTCTTTTAGTTATTTGTTTATTGAGTATTGCCTTATTAATACTAATGAATACATTTTCAGGAATACTTACACGCATTTGTTTAGATCTGTATTCTTTTCTATTGGTATTAGACCAATCTTTTAATTGAGCTGTTTTTCTTATTTTATCATGTTCTTTATGTAAATCCGAATGATTATATTCTACAAAACGTCCCCCCCAATTTTGTTCTTTTGCTAAACGTTTATTTTGTTCACGTTTTTTTTCTGATTTATTATATTTAATTATTCTTTCTTTACCTATTTCTTTATGATATTCAATATGATCAACATTACCAATCCATAATAAATTATTAGGATAATTATTATTTTTATTAAAATCTTTATGATGTATAGTTAAATTATTATTTATGAAAAAATTAGTATTTTCTTTAACATTTATTTTTTCTTCATGTAAAATTTCTTCCCCCACAATTCTATGAGTAAACATATATTTACCAGTTGAAGGATTATAAACCATATTATAATCAATAATTCTCATACCATCTTCTTTACAAGATTTTTTAGTATAAAAAGGCATTAAACTATCATTAGGTTGTAATTCATCAGCTCTTTTCTTTTCACCATTTCTCATAATAAAAGGGTGTTCAGGTGCTGTCATAATCCAAGTATCATCATCAAGCCATACTTTTACTAATTTTTCTGCAGTATAGTTTTTCCCACACCATTTAACTTTTCCTGGTACTATATTGTGAGTTTCATCTTGAATTGAATATACCCAATTTTCTTTACCTTCCTCATATTCTTTTGAAAGTTCTTCGATAGTTATAGTTCTACCATCTAATAATGGTATTGGTGTTTTATACCATACTGGCATTGCATTAAAACGAGTATCTTGTTGACCATTTTCATTATTAATAGTATTAACTCTTTTAAAATTATTAGCAATTTTATCAACATAAGCATCAACATCTTTATCATCCATATTACCAACAAAGATTTTATATACACGTCTTTCTGGTGCTCTTGTGGTACGATAAACAAGCATAGCATCTTCTGCTAATAATAATTGTTTCCATATTCTTCTTACTTTTTCTAATAATGAAGTACCATAAGGTAATTTTCTATCATCAAATAAAAGTCTAAAATGGGATATTTCAAATGAATTGAAAGTAATATTTTTATCTTTCCAATGGAATTTTGTAACCCTTTCATCTTGGAAATCATCAAATGTTCTTACTTGTGTAAATCCTGGTTCAGTACGAGTTATTTCAATATTAGGTAATTGCATACACCCTACTATACCTTCGGTTGGAATTATTTTGTTGTATACGAAGTTATCGCCATACTTGCATAAATTTCTTGCCCAACTGGTTAAGTTAGTATTAATATCCAATACATTTTCAAATAAATGTGTTAGTTCTTGTTTAATTCTATTACTTTCAGAATATATACTTAATATGTTACCATGTTCATTAGATGTTGTAGCTTCATCAGCAAATATATCTAATGCCACTGAAATCTCTGGTGTGTACTCCATGGCCTCGTAATCAAAATAAGAAGCCATTCTTGTTGGTTCATAATATACAGCTTTTTGATATAATTCACTATCAATTTTTTTCCATTGATTTTGTAAATATATTGTTTGTTGAGCTTCTAATTCTTTATTTTTAAGATCATCTGGTGATAAATTATTAAAAGAATTTGGATCAATATTATATAATGGGTTTGATGCTTCATCTTTTAAAACTTTCCCTAATTTTTGAAATATTGTTAATTTTTGCTTTGCCATAATTTTTTCTATTTTCTATTCAACATATTCACATTCAACATAAGGTGGATATATAAATTTATTTAAATCTTCTAACCAAATTGTTTTTACCATATAAGTAACAAAAGGGTCGTTTTCTATTGAACAATAAATTGTTGGTTTGGTTTTATCTAATTTACTTATTCTCTTTACTGACGGTACACTTCTACGCATAGCACCAGTTGCATTTATTTTTGATATAACCGTTTTCTTTATCATAATTATTGTCGTTTTTTTGTACTAAATAACCAACCATATTGTTTGGTATTATATAATGTATTGTTACCGTTATCATTATTATTATATACTTTACCTTCTTGGGGGTTTGTATTTAATACCTCTTTAATGTTTTCTGTTGTTTTATTAAAGAATGGTTCTTCAACAACTCTCCAACTATCCAACATAGCTTTTGTTAAATTATCACTTTCTTGTAAGCGTTTAAAAGCAGTATTACCAACAAATAAACACATACCTAATGCCATAATTAAGTCATCATGACTATTTTTCATATGGTCTGGTCTACCATTACGATATATAAACTTCTTTAATTCAGCAGCTAACCTTTGACTTCTTAATTTAAATCCACCCCTAACGATAGCTTCTTCTAACGCGGCAACAATTTGACTTCTTCTATTTCTTGAAGCGAAATTAATACCTGGAATAGCATCAATTGGTGGTATATAAAAATAATCATCAGTAATATTATCATAATGTAATAAATTACGTGGATAATGCAAATCTTTTAATTTATTTGTTGCTGCAATACCCATACCACCTGTGATATCAAATGTTGATAGTGCATTATACAATCTACCATATTTATTTACCAATTCAGCAGCGATATCTGGTGGTATTTTACCATGATATTCAGCAACTTGTTCATAAGTATCATAATCAATAATTGTTATTCCAGTGGCATCTTCCGAATCACCTCTTGAAACATCACAATTATGTGTTGGTATATGATAGCACATGTAACTATTAGTTTCACATTCATAATTATAAACTTTACCCGTATGCAAAGAACAATGAATTGTTTTAATTCTTAAATAAATATAACTAAAATCATCATTAAAATAAATACTATTTTTATTTTTTATTTTATTTGGATTATAAATTTTATCAATATATTTAAAATCAGAATTACTATATGATGGTAATAAATCCATTAATAATAATGTATTTACTTTATCAATAATTAATTTATTTTTATATCCTTTACTTACTATACCTAATGATAATAATATATCTTGGATTCCTTCTAAAAACACTAAATCACCAAATAAAGTTGTTTTTTTGTTAGGTTTTAATTTTGTTAATGTTGTGATAATACCATCTAATAAAAATACCTTATATTGTTTTGGTAAATATTTTATTTTTTCAGAAATATATCTATTATAATCATCTATATCATATAAAATATCCCACTCACTTTCATCTTTTCTGAAAATAAAAGTATATTCATCTGAAAAAACAGTATCAACATTATATTCGGTTAAAATGTTTTTTATTTTATCAATATCATTCTTATTTATACCATAATTATATATACCAAAACGTTTATCATCTTTTTGGAAAACCCCTTTTGATAATAAAATACCTATTAACCACCAATAATTTTCATTTTCCACCCACGTATAATCTAATTCTTTATTATAAATGTTTGGAATTTTTAACCAATCATTCTTTTTAATATCTTTAATTGGTATAAAATCAAAATTTATTTTATCTTTACTACAATATATTGGGTGTTCATGTGTAAATGTTGTTGTTCTATAAGTATTTTCAATTGTTAATTTATATTTATAACAATCTTCAACATCATATTCTTGGATATTTTTAATTCTAACTAATTCACCCTCTTTATTTATTAATTTATTTTTAAATGTTATATTTTGTGCTTTAACCAAACCTTTATTAGTTAATACCATTTCATTTTCAGGTAAACACCCCAAAATATATCTATGTCCTTTTTGTGGTTCTTGCCAAATCCATAATTCATTATCCCATTCCTTATCTTTATATAATGGATTTTTAACATTGGTTAATTCTTGTGTTCTAATTGCTTCGGCATCAACAACGTTATCACCAGAGCCGATAAATGCACAATTATGTGATAATATATCATTAGTATAATAAATATTACCATCAGCAACATTTATTAAATCAAAAACATTATTTTTATTTTTATCTTCTTTAATCCCAATAATTAATGATTTACCATCAATTGTTTCTAAATAATCACCAAGTTTTAAAGTATTTGCAAAAACTTCATTATTATCAATAACAAAAATATGATTAGAAGTTACCCCAATACTTTTACCATTTTCTAAAATAAACTCCAAATAAGAATTAATTGATTTTTTTATTCCATCAAAATCTTTAAACCCATTTGGTGTTAATACCATATAATCATTATTAATTTTCATTTCTTATAAATTTTAAACATTTAATAATAGTTTATTTATATCATAATATTCATTATATAATTTACTTTTAGTTATTTCCCAACTTTTAGTAGTTGTATTAATATTCTTTTTAATAGTTTCCATTATAACTTATCATATAAATCTTCTATTTTAATTTCCTCAATTAAATTAGTTTTTTTATTTTTGATTGTAATATACGTATCACCAACAACACATTCCAACTCCTGATTTATAAGTCGTCTATTTAAATTCATTTCACGACACATATTTTCATACCAACTTGAATATGGTCTATAACCCTCTGAAAATTTTTGTAATAATTCTTCTTTACTAAATTGGCTCGCATCTTCAATAACATCATATTCTTTTTGTTCTTCTTTTGGTAATTGAATCCATAATAAAACATCTTTTGTTTTAATTAATTTTAAATTTTTACCAAAACGAGGATCTTCCCACCAATTTAAGTGTGTTATATAGAAACTGTTAGTATTATTTAATGAACCTTCATATGCTTCATAATAAATTTCGTCTAATCCATTAGGTGTAGAAATTAAAAACGCTTTTCCTCCAGTGTTATGTGATATAAAACCATTAGAATTAAATGAATTAGTTTTAGGTAAATGTAAATCATAAGTCCAACCTTCAGATTTTGTTATTTCAACAATATCATCAGTAAAATATGATAAACTATGATTATAAATTTCCATTATTTTATCATAAGCCAAACCACTTAAACCAGAATTAATTAATTTATTAATAGCATGATATGTTAAATAACCTTTATTATATCGTTTAGATGAATCTAAATAACGATACTTCATTTCATATTCAGATGATTTAATACCATTCTCATTTAATAAATTTAATATTAAATCTTTACTAATATTAATTTTTCTTTTATTGATTTTATTCTCATGATATATTTTAAAATGTTTTTTCCTAGATAAACCAAAACCAATAGTTTCATAAAATTTATTTATATCTCCCTCTAATATAAATAACTCATATATTTTACATATATGATCTTTATTTATAACAACAGATGTTTTAGATGTTTTAGTTTCAGAATATTTAATTCTAGATCTTATTCCAAAATTTAATAAAATTAATTGTAGTTGTTCAGCTATTTTTTTAGACGTAGTACTATATTTAATAATTTTTTTATTAGCACAACCATCACCATCAAACATACCTTGAATAAATTTAATAATAACTTCACGACTAGTTCGTAAAATCTGTTTAGGTATTTCTTTTTCAGAAGCATGTCTTTTACGGGTTAACCCAACACTATGAAATATTTCTTTATAATATTTTGATGTTAAATAAAAATGATATTTTCTATTTTTAACTCTATTAAATTTTTTAGTTCCAAAACCATCTAAGAGTAGTCGTTCTTGAATTTCTTTATCCCCATTTGTTATCCATATTGATTTATCATCAAAATGTCCCTCAGCTAAAAATAGTCCCATTAAATAACTCACATCTAAATTTTCCAATAAGTTAAATTTATACGGACCAATCATAGCATCTTTTCTAATATCCGAGTTAATTAAATCTATAATATTATCATTACCAAATAAATTTTGATTATATGAGAATGAAATTGAATCACCAACTTTTAAATTTTGCATTTGTACCCAATTATCATTCACTATCAATGGATGTTTCCAAGATCCTGTTAACTCATGTCCATATTTAGTTTTTATTTTATAAGTATCAGTGAACGATGATTTATAACCCATATCAGGGGTTTCTAAAACATTGTGTTTATTAATAACACTAATACCTTGTGTTAATTTATGAAACCCTAATTTTTCTTTATCTTCTATTAAATCCCCAAGTTCTATAATACCATTATCGGTTATAAGTAAAGTACTTTCATCTAAACAACCAATCGCAGCAAGACATGCAACCCATAAATCTTGACCACCTTCAATGAAGGCAGCTTCATCTAAAATTAATATCGTTGGTGTATAACCTCTTAACGCATCGGGTGAAGTAGCAACAGCTTTTATTTCAGAACCATTCATTAATTTTACGTGCTTTTGTGCTGACTTTGTAAAACTAACATTAACCCATGGTGGTAATTGTTTAATAAAAGTTAATATTTTACTTTGAAATTCTATTGCAGTTTCTAATTTATTCGCTAATATCAATATTCTTTCTGGATTCGATTTAGGTGCAAAAACGGTTTTAACAGCACAATAACCCGCAGTAACTGTTGATATACCAGCTTGTCTATATTTTACCACTAAATTAAAACGATGCTCCTCATAATTTTTAATTAGGTTTTTCTGAATTTCAAATAACTTAAATGGTACAAAACCTTCTTGGGTTTTATCAAAAGTTTCAAAATATCGTTCTATTGTATGTATAGGATTACTCGCACAACGAGTATATTCCATTAACATAGCTTGCTTATCTGTAACTGACATTATTATTTTTTTCTTTTTAAATATTCAAGTAATTCTTTTTTTGTTATTTTTGGATTTTCATTTTCAATAATAAACTTTCCGAATTTTTCTTGTATTTTATAACTTTCATCAACACTTCTACGTGATTTATATTTCTCTAATTTATATAATATTCTATATAAATCATTATTACTATTAGGTGATTCAAGAGCATTATCTATTTCATAAATAAAAGTTAATAATGCACTATCAGGTGTTCTAAAAAAATCATTTTTTAATTCTTCATATTCTGATTCACCCATTTGACTAACAGGTTTATAATTTTTTTTATGATCTAAATATAACTCATTTGAAATATCATTGAAATAAGTTACATTAAATAATAAATATAATATTTTATCAATCTGATGTTGAATATTTTCTTCACTTATATCAGCATCTAACGTATGTGTTGTTTCATTAACATTGCTTGTATCTTTTTGAAGATTGTCAATTGGTTGTTGTTGTTTATTTTGTTGATTTTTATCAATTTCCTTATTGGGTACTTCTTTATCTTTATCAATTTGATTAACACCAACACTCTTTAACTTATTTAATGTATTAATTGCTTGATTAATACTATTATTACCCATATCTATATCAAGAACCGCTTCTTTTATAATTTTTTTCTTTTTCATAATTTATTCTATTTCATTAATATCAAACTCTATTTCACGAGTATATAATTTATTTTTAACACTTTCTAATGTTTCACCATAATGAAAAACCAATCTTTCTTGATACTCAGGGGTATCTGTTTCCCAACCTAATGCAATTATATTTTCCATTGCATCATACATTCCAAAATCATCAGAATTTAATACTAAATTTAATTCAATATGATTTGTTGTTAATGTACCAACAAAATCTAAATCATCAATTTTTGGTGGAGTTACTTCACCAGATGAAGAGGGTGTAATATCCCAATCATCCCCAGTAACATCATTTTGCTTTGAGAATAAAAACTCATAAACAATTTCACCTTTATAATTCTTATTTAATGGGTTTATATAAACTAAATAGTTTTGTTTTTCATCAAGTTTCATTTTATTTTTTATTTAATATTATAAATTTTAATTCTTCATTATAGATATTAGTTTCCCCGTTACGATCAATCTTAATATCTATAAAATATGTTTGTGGAATTAACCAACTAGTATCTATTGTGAAAAAATTAGATCCATATGTTTTATTAACTTCTAACCAATCAGTAACCACTGTTTGGTCCTGACCTCTTTTGATATAAAGTTTGTAATATATTTTGGTAACAACATCAACCTGATTAACTGTATATGGTTTTCTTAATAAAACATTAACTCTCCTTTTTTCACCTTGATGCATTTTTTCTTCTGATTTTAT